>Ga0007834_1000282_pt1 | contig 16827 bp, 20 predicted proteins | sample CryBogCBE06Nov07_FD_71233 | JGI IMG/M metagenome (GOLD analysis project Ga0007834, IMG submission 71233) | Freshwater microbial communities from Crystal Bog, Wisconsin, USA - CBE06Nov07 | ecosystem: Environmental > Aquatic > Freshwater > Lake | place: Crystal Bog, Wisconsin, USA | collected...
GATTTCGGACGCACTCATGCCTGCAATCGTGTGGCAAGTTTCCTGCGAACCATCCATAGGTTCGAGAGCATGAACAGCGTGAACAACTGCGCGGTGTTTTTGGCCAGACCGCGATAACCGGGGGCTACATTTAGACCACTTGCCCACAATTGAGACAGCCGCCAAACTTAGGATCCCCGGTAATGCCGCAAATTTGGAAGCCATCCGCAGTCGGTAAGCTTTTCACTTCCAGCCCCGACTGGTCTTTGAGCCTGGACCGGGTTCAATTTGCATTGCGGGCGCAAGACAGTGCCTTGAGCGGAAGTGTGGTGCTCCTCGAACGGGTGATCTTCAAGCCTGGCATTTTCTGGACTACTTTGCAGATTGCCAGGCCCAACCAACAGCCCCTGCAGCTGGATGGCATTGCAAACGGTGAGGCGAGGAGGCTCCAAGAGGCCGTCAGGGCCGCCCTTGAGACAAAACGCTACCAAGACAAAGTCGCAGAGCTCATCCAACAATTTGATCAGCAGACGGGTCAGTTCGTCGGATGGGCGAATTCGACGATTGGCGCCTGCAAGGCCCAGCTTGCTCGACGCGGCTGGCTCGGGTTTGAGTTCATTGTCCAACTCATCGACTCTAAGCCGCAAGAACTGACCGCACTTCTGGCTCACCCCGAGGTACTTCGGCACGTGGAAAGCCAGCCGGAGCCTGTCCAACAGGCTATTCGGCTCTGGCAAAGATCACTCCCTGAGTTCGTCAAAGGCATCAATCGGCGGCATGCGGAGAAGGTCGCCCAGGACGACACAGCGTTTTTCGACAGTGTCGAAAGGTCTCCCCTCACGGACGAACAGCGCCAAGCCGTAATCTGCCTGGACAACCGGGTGCTACTGGTCGCCTCCGCAGGTTCGGGCAAAACATCGACCATGGTCGCTAAAGCCGGATATGCCCTGAAACATGGCTACTTCGCCCCGGACAGGATTCTTCTGCTGGCTTTCAACAGCGATGCAGCTACCGAACTGCGAACCCGGATCCAGGATCGCCTGGCTCCCCTGGGACTGCCCGCCGACAAGGTGGTTGCCAAGACCTTCCATGCGTTCGGTCTGGACGTCATTGGTAAGGCCACGGGAAAGCGGCCCTCCTTGGCACCATGGGTCGAGAACGGGCAGGACATTGAAGCCTTACTGAAAATCGTGGACGACCTGAAGGATCTCGACCCGGGTTTTCGGTCTGATTGGGACCTATTTAGGATTGTCTACAGCCAGGACTTGCCGAAGTTTGGCCAGGAGCAGGAAAACCCAGACTCCTGGGACAACAAAAACAACCGTGGAGGCTTCTGGACTCTCAACAACGAGGTCGTCAAAAGCCGAGGCGAAGTGCTCTTAGCGAATTGGTTGTTCTACAACGGCGTGAAGTATGTCTACGAGCCCCAATATGAACATGACACGGCTGACGCGAGTCACCGGCAATACCAGCCGGACTTTTATTTGCCGGGCGCCAATGCGTATCTTGAACACTGGGCCGTTGACGCCCGAGGTGAACCGCCATCTACGTTTTTGGGCTACAAGGAAGGGATGGAGTGGAAACGTCAGCTACATGCGCAGCATGGCACCCGCCTCCTCGAAACGACCATGGCTGGCCTCTGGTCCGGCAAGGCGTTCCAGTACCTCAGCAATGAACTCCCTAAGCTGGGCATCACCCTGCAACCGGACCCTGACCGGCCGGTACAAGGCCGCAACCTCATAGAGAACAGACGCCTGGCCCGCACCTTCCGGTCCTTCTTGACCCATGCCAAAAGCAATCGATTGACCCTAGCGGAACTCCGAGCCCGCCATAAGGCAGGAGTGGCAGGCGAGTTTCAGATTCGGCATGACATGTTCCTGCGACTTTTCGAACGGATTTGGTCGACCTGGGAAGAAAAGCTGCGATCCAGTCGATGCATCGACTTTGAAGACATGCTCAATATCGCGACCGACTGCGTGGAGGGGGGCCAATACCAAAGCCCGTATGAGTTGGTGATGGTCGATGAATTCCAGGATGCTAGTCAAGCCCGGGCGCGCCTCGTCCGCAGTTTGGTCAGTGGCCGGGACAAGTACCTGTTCGCAGTTGGAGACGACTGGCAAAGCATCAACCGTTTTGCTGGCGCAGATCTCTCAGTCATGACGGACTTTGAATCCACGTTCGGCAAGGCAGTGACCCTGCGGCTGGAAACAACGTTCCGCTGCCCGCCATCGCTTTGCAAACTGAGTAGTGCATTTGTTCAGAAGAATCCCCGACAGATCCCAAAAGCCGTCCGCTCACCCAAGCTGGACATAGCGCATCCAGTGCGGATCATGACCGTGGAGAGCGAACATCACATTCGCTCTGCGGTGGAGATGCGGACCAGTGAGATCGCGCGGGAGGCGGCAAGCCTGGGCCGGCGTGTAAAGGTCTATTTACTGGGACGCTACCGCAAAGATGAACAGGACATGCCCCGCAGCTATGACACGAAGTGGGTCGAGTTGGAGTTCATCACCGTGCATTCCTCCAAGGGGTTGGAAGCGGACCATGTCATCCTTCCACGGGTGACTTCGGAGACCCTGGGCTTTCCGAGCCGAGTTTCTGATGACCCGGTACTCAAGCTGGCAATGCCACGTGGCGATGATTTCGAATACGCCGAGGAGAGAAGGCTGTTCTATGTCGCCCTAACGCGCGCCAAGTTGACGGCGACGCTCGTCACCATTGCCCACAAACAATCACCGTTCGTCATCGAACTCGTCAAAGAGCAGCAAGTACAATTTTTTGACACAAATGGCTCCACAACCTCACGAGAGATCTGCCCGAAATGTGGCAAGGGCTTTCTTGCGCAGCGATCGGGGAAGTTCGGTCCCTTTCAAGGATGCAGCACATATCCGCGCTGCAAATTCACCCAAAATATCCCAGAAGGAACAGGTCTCTGACTCGATACCTTACCGAGATCCGACCGCCTCACCCCTAACGTCTCATCAACGGCTGCTAGCAGGTGTGAGGCGTACGAGGTGCCTGAAATTGAACTCGTTGCACAATTGACCCATGGAAGCCGTTACTCAACCAGATGAACCATCGCCAACGGAAACTGAGGCGGCGAGTAAGAAGCCCCGCGAGGAACTGCGTCACCTCACCCTGAGGCTGCCCACCGAACCCCATTCCTCACACCAGCTGGACGAGTCGGCAGCACTGACGCGCGTACGCGCATTGACTGAAATCATTACGGGCAAGCGCTATACGATCCACGCCTTGATTACCGATGTGGTGGACCGAGCAGCGGAAAGCGCACGCGAGTTACCGATTCCGAAGGCCAGACTCATACCCAAAGGAAGCAGCTATGAACGAATTGACGTCCGTCTGACGAAGCGCCAGTTAGACATTTTGGACGGCATCCGTGATGCTATGAAGCCGCACTCTGATGTCATGGACCTACGCGAATACTATGGACGCGTGGATGTGATCCGGCAACTGCTGCTTTGGGAGATCGAACGGGTTGAAGGCGAGTTCGGCCGAATGATCGTTAAATTTTTCAAAACACAGAGATAGATCGGCGCACTAGTTGTCGCTCGCAGTGCGTAACTCAGCTGTTGCATCAGTGCACCAACTCAGCCTGGCATAAGCACCTTGAGTTCATTTTGCCCCATGAGTCGCTGCTCATTCCTAGTGCTTGCTGTTGCCGCACTGTGCATGCCGCTTCGCGCGCTCTCCTGGGGCACTGAAGGTCACCAGGTCATCGCCAGCCTTGCTGAACGCAAGCTCACACCTCATCACCCCTTCAAGGGAGTGATCTATCAGCGCAATGATTTCGCCATACAGTTTTTTGCTATCTACATTCTTCATTCGTGACTGTTGAAATTTCTGATGAGCGTAGAGTCAGCAAATCTGATTGCTCGCTCGGACCCCACAGCTGACGCCCCGTAAAGACCTCATCTACTTCGTTGCCAACGTGCACCAATCCTAAAGGACCTAAATTGGATGGCATCCCTCTGCGCATTTCGCTAATACACATGACCGCGAGGTTATTGCAGTTGTGCTTCGAGTCTGATATCACCTAGGTGGCGCAGTCAGCGCTGTAGTTCGCCAGTTACCTTCGCGAGCAGCGGAGCAACCTTGTGGGTGAATTCGTCTAACGACAGTGCAAGTTTGAGCTGGATGGGTGTGCCGCTTGCTTTGCGACAGTCCGCGGCTGCCTGCGCGATCGCATCGGGAAGCCTCGCGCACTGACTGCGCACAAGTTCGGTGACTCCACAAAATGCATTGGCAACCTCCTGAAACCTGAAACTGCACTTTGTAAAAAATATATCTTTTTCGATGGCCAATATATTGTGCAGTTGATCGTTAACGTGATTTGTAGCTTCCAGTATGCGCATCTCGTCACCGGGGCGTCCTGGAGCCCCCCACGCCGCAAACAGCTCGTCATTCAAGATGCCAGGCAATTGATTGAATGACTCTTCAATATGTGTGAGTGCATCCGAAGTAAACGACAAAGATTCGACGTTAGACATCCGTTCAGCCGACTGCTCTGGCGTGTCCGATCCATAGTACGTTGAGAACTCTTTGATTTTGGATCGCAGAAGTTCCACCGACAGCGCGTATTCCCAAGCTGGCTCTTTATTGATGGCCAGAATTTGGGCTAGCGAAGTTTCATTCCGGTACGCTACTATGCTCGCCAGTGGCCCAACACCACGCATGACGGTGTTCTGTGGTTGGTCATCCACAATCGGGATGATCTTTGGGAAGGTCACTTTCTTCAGAAGATGAGGCTTTGCCTGGGTCGCGCCCTCAAACGCCCTAAAACAGGCCCCCGGATCGACGTTCGCCAGTTTCAGCTGTTCAAACGCTGTTCTCTCACACTGCGCACAGAGTATCTGTAGGTCCTCGTCAATCCCGGTGGCTTTATTGGTCGTGGCTACATAGCCATTGAATCGAATACCTGTGAGAACGGACTGCGTGTCGGATTTGAAATTGTCATGGATGCACAGCAGAGCGAGCTGATAGATAACCGAGTCATACAAGGCGTCGAGTTGCGTTTTCTTGGCCCTGACCTCGGTGAAGCTATCATCTTTCTGGACATACGTGTAGCCGGTGATCGCAGGGATGTCCCCGTTGTCTGGCAAGTGATAATAGACGTCAAGATAACGACTCTCAGAGTTGAATTGGATGGTCCATTCCCTAGGAACCCAGGATGGCCGCCTGGACGAATCCAGCATGACAGAAAAATAGTCCGCCACGGCCAATGGAACGCCTTTTTCGTAGGCTTGACGGCAGCTGGTAATTCTCGCCCTTACCGCGGCAACACTTGCGGGCCAATTTTGCTGAAGGTGAGTCCAGTCTTCAAGTTCCCGAGATTGCTTGTCCTCGGCTTCATTGCGCGCACGCATCGCGGCGTCATACTTGTCCTGTATCGACTTTGTTTTACTTTCCCAAATATTCAAATCTGAAAGGAACTGGGCCTCAATTTTGGCCGGTAGGTTTTGCAGATATTTGAGTTGCAGTTCGCGCCAATTGGCATATTCCGCTTCAAATTCAGCCCTGGCCTTGTCCCTCCCCCCCAGAATTGATCCGATGAACCCCACCCGGCGCAAGGTGGGCTCAGGTGGAGGAGCTTCAATTCGGTGTGCCTGAATTAGTGACTGCATTTCGAACGTTGAGTCACTTCGTTCTGGCTTGGGCTCCATCTTCTCGAGCACCGGGGCCGGACCAAGGTCGCCCGCCACCGGTTTGCACTCCTTGAACTTTGGATCGGGCGCCAGCGAATCCCAATCCATCAACCCGGAAAATTCATGGAACCCTGCGAGCAACCCTCCGGCCTGAGCTATTTGCCCAGCCGCCTCGGAAGTCAAGCGCTCTTGTTCATGTTTCCTCTTGGCAATATAGGCTGCCTTTTGTTCAGCGCTTTGCCGCTGTGCCTCCCTCTGGGCTCGACTTGCTGCCGCCGCCCGCTGGTTTTGCCAGGTAGTATCCCAGGCCTCACATTGCCTATTGGCCTCGTGGGTAACGTACTCCTTGCTAGATCCGCGAATTATCCTGGAGCGACCCAATCCAGCGTGCGAAACCGTAATGCTGTAGCTGGATGCCTGCAACCTCGAGATTGTCTTGGCCGCATAGGTTAGCTGGTTGAAATCGCGAACTGCCCGCATGAAGGACATGCTCATAGTGGTCCAATCAAAACAGTTTCTATTGCCGAAGCCAAAAGCGGATCAATCTAGTCAAAATTTAGCTCTTGGGCCAAGAATTGTCAGACCCGTGAGACAGCAAAATCATTCCAAGCCACACGAGACTTCACCGACTGGTGAATTTGAGCACACTTACTCAGAATTGGTCACTGATTTGCAATTGCTGCTTGTAAGGGTCCAAAGCCTCAATCAGTGCTCGCCCCGTCGGCGAGTTTGTCTCAAGCGCCGTCCCTTGCATTGGACTACCCTTCAACCGGGACGATATCGCCCGCCAAACTAGACGCCGCCTCTGATAGCGAACGACCGGATAGCAGTCCTATTTGGGTGACCGTAGATGGCCAAAGCACCATTTGGCTAAGCTTGGATATTGAAGTGGTGGGGCGGCTTGGGCGAGAGGGCACATTCAGCATGGGTCGCACGGAAAGCTGGGACAAGTTGATCTGGCAAATTGGTCAATCCTCAATCGATACCGATGACGCCGAGTCCCCTGGCAATCCAGGTGCCCGCCCAAACACTTCGATCGACCGAAAATACTGAGCGTCGCCAGCGATGCTGTCCTGCCAAGCCTGGACTGTTCGAAATCCGCGGATACGCGCCGCCTCCATTAGTGCCTCTTCTGCAGTGAATGCCAGCACCGTGCCGATGGCGTGTTCGATGATTCCGTCGGTCGGATCGTCGCCGTGTGGGCGGCGCTCCATTTGAAACATGAAGACCTCATACATCTTGAGTTCTTCTGAGCCTGCGAGCTCTCCTTGCCCACTACAGATCGTGGGTTCCGGCAGGTGGACGCAGGATTGAGTGGATCTGCGCATTTGATGTCAACGCGGCCAAATGGCCCACCAAAGCCGTCGCCAAATTGGCCGAGTGATCCACGCTCTCTGTTCGGCCTGAAATGCTTCTCTTTCAGCGTCCAGCGACTGGCGGGTTTGATGCAAGGTACGCATCACGTCCCGCTCCCTCTCCAGGAGCTTGTTCATGGCAACGCTGTACTGGTTTACCGCGTCCTTGAGCATTTGCAGGTGGCTTTGTGACGCCACGTGCAGGGTTGTCTCTAGCTCAGCGCGTGCAGACTTCAAACCCTCCACGCCGTCCTTGTTCTGCTGCGCCGCCCACGCCTGCATGGCGTGAATCGACCGCAGTTGGTTGTTTCCGGCCTCAGTCATGCCGAGCACCATGACCACCGCATCGCGGTACGCATTCACCCACGCCTTCCGAAAATCCTCCGGCCGCAGTGTCTGCAGGTCAAAGTTGTTCAAGCCAGGGCCTTTTCAGTGGCTTGAAATGGCAGGCTTTTGTAGACAGAGAGCAAGTTGGCGCAGGCTGTACGGGCCAAGCTGACCACCAGCAGCTCTTGGCCTAGCGCCAATAGGGCTGCCTCGTCATCGCCCAGGCGTGCCCTCAATTCCCTTGGGTTAGGGTGTTCCTGCGCGACCTGGAACACGTTCTTGTCGCTACCCTTGAGCATGTCGAAAACCTCGTTGAACAGCACCGACTGTTTGCTGAAGTAGACCCCGAGCTTCTCGACGGCGGCCTTGAGCTCTGCAAACTCCAAGTCGAACATGTCCACATCGGCGACCGCCTGCGGCACAACCATGATGGAGGCTGGACGCACGCCCATCTCCAGCAGCATGGCCACGGTCCGTAGGGTGTCAAGCCGCTCCTTTGCACCGGTGCGAACTGGGATGACCCAACTATCGATTTGCTCACGGGTGAATTCCAGGTCAGCAAAATGCTTCATCATCAGCTTGGAGTTGCTTGTCCCAATGTCGAGCAGGAAACTCTGGCTGGTATCAGCGTTCATTTGGGCTGCCAACTGATAGAACCGCTTTGCGCTGATATCGAGGTCACCTTTCCCGTCGCCGCTGTTCCAATCCTCGATGCACACCCGCGTCGCGTTGGGCATCTGCGGAGCTAGACAGTGCTTTGCAAAGGTTGACTTGCCGGCGCCGCCACAGATGTTCAGGACTGCCACATTGAGATTTGCCATTTTGTTCTCCCTGGAGAATCAGAGCGCTGATAGAAAGTGCCACGGCTGCGCTCAACTGCGCCGCGGTACCAGAAATCCAACTTCATGCCCGCCAATCCGATCGGCCAGGCGCTTTTCTTGGTGATCCAACTCGGCAAGAAGTTGCCGGGCTTGGGCACGTTGGACTGCGACTTCGTGCCCGGCATCGGCCGCTAAGAAAGGGGGATTGACTATTGCTACGTCGGACAAGCGGTCCGCCGAAACCTGCTCCTGCGGCCGCCCGCCTATGTCGGTCGCAGTAGTGGAATTGCCTTGTGCCCTGCGCCGGGCGATCTTTGACAGCCTGCGGATATGCCAGGAATGCAGAGATTGCGGCGTGATCCTCACTCCCAGATCTGCCAGTGTGCAAGCAACAGCCCGGTAACTCCTGCCCTGCCTGTTCAGCAGGTCAAGGACCAGTTCAAAGTGTGGGTCGACTCTGGATGACATGATGTTTATGTGATGTAGTACAGTATAACTGTATAAATATATGATGTCAAGGATTTAAATCAGTGGAATATCAAGGCTTCATCAGCTTTCCTGGCGGCGCAATTTTTGCGGCAGAGATGATTTGCGTTGAAAAAGTCAGCCCAAGAGGTCAAATTGGTTAAGGTGTACCGAAAAAGTGAACTTGATCTGTAAAGATTGGGCGTTCAGTGATTTTCGACACTCCTGGTAAGCGGCCGATCTGGCCATAGAACGCCCTTCAATTGGCGATTTGAAAAAAAGTAAAACTGTATGAAATTAGGTAGAATCTGCGTTTATTTGGCAAAAATATCTGAATAAGGCTTCTGCCTATTGAGAAAATTTTCATTTCGAACATGAATAAATTCGTCAGAACATTGGAAGTCTGGAGCCGACCGGCCGTCTGGACCGATCTATAGCTCGGGATGAGGTCTTTCCGCCGCCTTGGGACCCCACACAGATACGCACTACGACTAATCCTTTGACAAGGACAGCCTGCAAGGACTGAAAGCTCAATGACCGCCTCCTACCGTAAGATCAGATCCGGAAGCAGCAGCTACTACACGACCGAGCTGATTGAGGACCGTGTTGTTGACATGCCCGAGCGTGTTGGCCATTCCGTCTCTGCCATGACTGCATCTAGCTGGATCGTTGCCGGTAGGCGGCGCGAGCAAGCCAGTAAGGCATTGGGCATCGAGCCAGGTGCGATGTTCGTGTCCGCTGACGTCTCAAGGATGGAGGCATTGATGGGGGGATGGCATCCCATCGATGCCGCACAAGCTTGTGATTCGTCTCGACGGCTGGTGCGCAATGCTGGCAGTATGCGTCGCGTAGCGCTGCACGACTTCACTCTATCGGCCCCCAAGTCGGTGTCTGTTTTATGGGCGGCGTCTGATGGTCCGACCCGCAGCGCTATCGAGGCCTGTCAAACAGAAGCAGCAGTAGTCTTCGTGAACACGCTGGCTGAGCACGCTGCGTACAGCCGGCAGGGTAGGGCGGGAATTCACAAGACACCCTGTGCAGTCGCCGGAGTGCTGTTCAACCACCGGACTAGCAGGGCTGACGACCCTCAGCTGCATACCCACTGCACAGTGTTCAATGCGTGCATTCGGGTGGACGGCACGACAGGGGCCCTGGAGACCCTCCAAATGATGCAATGGATGGGGGCTGGAGCGTCGCTTTACCACGCTCAACTCGCCTACGGTCTGGCGTCCCTTGGCTTCTCGATCAAAAGAGCAGGCCGCCTGTTCGAGGTCGCGGGCGTTCCGCAAGGGCTTTGCCGAGCGTTCAGTCAACGACGGACGAGGATGGCCCGGGTTGCGATGGATGATCTACACCAAATAAGGGGAGGTCTGGATCAAAGCGGGACGCCTCCGGATGCTCCGTCGCGAAGGCATATGGCCGCAGTTGCCCTCAAAACCCGGCCTCCAAAGCGCCAAACCGCCATGACGCAGCCAGAGCTCGACAGAATATGGCGACCGAAGTTGCAAGCCTGGCAATGGGGTCAAAAACAGGTCAAGTTGCTCACTAGCATGGCGATTACCAAGCCAGGGCCAGGGCTAGGTACCTCTGCGAACTTGAAAGCACGCCCCGAGAGCTACACATTGCCTCCAAGAAGCATGGATAGTCTCCCCCATCGCGTAGTGACAAATGCCGTTCGGTACATGGGCGAAGCCTCGGCACATGACATCCTGTCGTGGACTCTGGCGAACAAGAACCAGGGCTTGGGGAGCAAGCTGGTACTACCGGGACCTGTCGAATCGAAATCCCTGCAGGAGACCTTCACTGACCATACGGACGAGCAAGTGGCAATACCCAGCGCTACCTGAAAAATATGGTGACTCCGGACAGCCGAGCTCAGTACGCACAGCGGCTCTCAAAAAAACATTTGATTATTTTCAATGAATTTCTTGACACTACCAGGAACGACTGCTATTTTAAATTAGAAGAAAAAAATTTAACAAATCAAAGAACCATGCATTTCCTCTATCAGCGCATTGATCAGTCAAGCGTGCATTTGGCACTACGGTTTCTGTGGGCAATGCCGGAAGACAGGATGAACTTTGTCAGAAGTTTGGAAGATTTCTTAAAGGGATTCCTTGCCAAAATCATGTCGGATTTTTCAATCTCTCAGTGCATTGCCGATAGAAGTGGATATTACCTGCGACCAGTTACTGGCCTCGGTGCATTTGGGTGGAAGCATTTTAAGAATGCCCAGCAATTCAACCGGCCAGACGCAATTGTTGTTCCGATGGAATGGCGAACTTGGCTTGGATGGCAATGCGGCTCGGTGGCAGTAAAAGCCTTTCCTGGAGAGCGCGATTTGATTGCGCGACGCCCTGAACGAATGCCTACAGGGCCCTATCGAGAAGCCATATGAACCACTTTCTAGCCGTTAATCCGTTCGTGAGGCGCAATGCCATTGGAATCGGCATTGGGAATTCGGACGTGTCAATTGCGACCGCGGTGCGTAAATGGTCGATACGAATTTTGATGGCGACGACCAACGTACCGCTACCCTTCCAGGAGTCCCGACTGATCGAGTGATTTGATCTTTCCGAGGGGCTCCATCCCTGAACATTACCGGAGCCTCTCATGTCAGCTGTCAATTCAACTCGTTCTCTTCCCCGGTCTGGCGCTCATTTCGCCCAGAATTCGAGCGATTCTTGCTCCGACGTTACCCGGTCATCTGGGTTGGAAGATTTCACCCAAGTTTCCAACTCCCCACTCGTACTGCCCCGGCGCGTTGCACAGGAGCTAGCGAACCAAGCAGCAGCAGGTGCAGTCATTTGGGAGTCAATGCGTAGCTTCGGTCGCCCCAATGCGTCATACCTCGAATGCGGTTCTGCCAAAGAGAAGCGCTCCCCGGCTGAAGCACCAAGTGCGCAAACTGTTGCCACTGCAGAAGTGACTGCAGAAAATCGGTCCCACGGCAGTGTAAAAGTCGCCTCCCGCGCAAGACGCAACCAGCTTGTCGTCTACGAGCTGGCTGAGGTTCGGGCTGCCAAGAAAAACCTTTCGGCCCGTATCGCTGACCGTGAACGCAGCAGACAGCGCACTGAGTTGCTGGACAAGATGCTCGCAGCCGGTTCGATCCGCACCATGGCCCAGCCCCATCGCGACTGGCCAGCCAAGCTTGATGCCCTTGCTCAAACTTATCCCAATTTCGCGAAGGTGGTGGAATACCTGCGGGCGGAGTTCGCGCTGCGCCAGGCAGGCCGGCGACCACTGGGTTTCGCACCATTTGCGGTGCATGGGCCGCCAGGGATCGGAAAGTCGGTGTTCATGGAAGGCCTGGCAGATGTCCTGCGGACCAAGTTCCACCGCGTACAGGGAGAAACCGCCCAGCATTCCTCCTGCCTGATCGGAACCGACAAGCACTGGGCCAATTCGGAAGCCGGGGTGGTGTTCAACGCGCTGGTGCTGGATGGCTCAGCAAACCCACTCATTTACGTCGATGAGATCGACAAGGCAGGGCAGCACGCCGAGCAATCGATTTCATCAGCCCTGTACGGTTTGCTGGAGGAGGGATCAGCCAAGACATTCCGGGATGTGAGCATGCCTGAGATCCGACTCAATGCCTCCCATGTCCAGTGGGTTTTTGCTGCGAACGACATCAAGAGGATTCCGGCTGCCATCCGGAGCCGTTGGGTGGAGTTTGAGATCCCACCGATGGGTCCGGAGGACGCACGGCTTGTCGTGCAAAGCATCTATGGCCAGCTGGTGAAGGACTTCAGGATCAGGGGACTGGAGCCATTGGCAGACGAAGACGTCAGCGTACTGGCAAACAAGTCTCCGCGGGAGATGCGCATCCTGCTACGTCAGGCCATTGCGAAAGCGGTGCTGGAGGGCACGAAGCGGGTGAAGTTGGGCGTCGTGTTCGTCGCAAAAAAATCCGAGGTTGCAGATTTGGCGCTCGAAGAGGAAAAAAAGGCTTTGCTTCACCAGGCGGGGCAAATGTATTTGCTGCTGGATACGGTGCTGACCGCTTTGACCGGGGCAGAGCGCATTCTTCATTACGGAGTAAACATTATGAAATCAGGTCTTCCTTTCCCTTTGAACCATGAATACGCCGACGGTACTTCTTTGGCGAGGCGCTATCCCGCAATGTTTAGGCAGCCCAATATCGGCTTTACCTTCTTCCGGGGCTGGCAGCCAATCTTGGCTGGAGTCTGTGTGGCGGTGGATTCGCTCCTGACGGGCAAGCTGGGCGAAGGCCATGGCACCTTTGCCTGGTTGCAGATCAAGGAAAAATTCGGCAACGCGCGCCTGCACTACAGGCTCTCAAAGGCTCGCAAACAGTCTTCAAGGATCATCCTGCTGAACGCCAACCAGGATTCCGGGTGCGCTCCGGTGGACTGGGACGCCCTTGTGCTTGAAGTTCGGCAGCTGGTAAACGCCGCTGAATCGGCCACGATCACGTCCTGCATGGCGTGCGGCGCAACCGCTCAGGCCCATGCCAATGACGGCTGGATCACTACTTTTTGTGCAGAACATCGGGCCAGTCTTTCGGACAGCCGGGAGCCGTATGAGATGGAGACCTTTTGGAAGTGGGTGCTCCTGCCAGGTGTGGACGATTTGCCTGAGAAGGCGGGGAGTTAAGCCATGGCCTCAGACGATCGCCCCCATCCCGCCGCCCGAGATCCCCGGCATTTCAATCGCTTCGACGAAGTCCTGGCCCTTTTCAAACATTTGCTGCAAAGTTCGAGCTACACCAGAAAATCAGAAATCCACGCCGGCATGCTGGCCATGGCTGATAGGGAAGTGATTGAAGACGCTAATGACAGGGTAATCAATGCCCTTGCTTGCGGAGAACGCGTTTGGATGACGTCAGACCTGCACTTCAATCACGCCAAAATCATTGGTTACTGCGACCGGCCCTACTTCAGCGTGGAGGACATGAACGCGGAACTGCTGCGCCTACTCACCAAGGTGGCTCCGGCAGAACTGCTCATCCTGGTTGGTGACATGGCCATGGGGGAGTTTGAAGGGGGCCTTGCAAAGATCAGGCAGATGCCGGGTCGCAAGATTCTGGTGCTCGGCAACCACGATCTGGACCGCTCCGGCCGCTGCAGGCTTAGCGGACAGCGGGACGATGCTGGCAATCCTCTGTTCGATGCCATCGTGCCCTTTCTTTTCTGGCCCGGCCCGCCTGGGCGGGAGGTGGTGGTGACCCATTACCCACTGGTACTACCAGAAGGCTATCGCGGCCTGCCTATCCTTAACTACCACGGCCATCTGCACCGTGATGTTCTGGCGCCTACCCAGCAGGTCAAGTACATGAACGTGGGCTGGGATGTGAGCTACACCCTGAATTGCCTGTAGCCACGCGCCTTGATCCGCATATTGTTGTGAAAGTACTCCAATGATTCTTTTTCTTGACTTCGATGGAGTGGTACACCCCGAGCCATCTCATGAAAAGCGCGCATTTACGAGCCTGCACCTGATCGAAGAGGTGCTCCGAGAGTTTGAATCGGTGGAAATCGTCATTTCATCGGCCTGGCGACTGGACTACGGCAGTGAGATGCAGGCGGTAGACGAATTGAAATTCAAGTTCTCGGTGGACCTTCAACCCCGGGTGGCGGGTGTTACGCCCACCATCCCGTCATTCGACCGCCTGGATTCGGCCGATGGCCTGTATCTGTACCAGCGGGAAGCCGAATGCCTGTCTTGGCTGCGCAAAAACCGTCCGGTCTGGACAGACTGGGTGGCACTGGATGACCGTGCCTACCTGTTTAAGCCTTTCTGCCTAAACCTGATCGTCATTGACGGAAAGGTGGGATTTAGCCGCATTGACCAAGATCAGCTGCGCCAGATTCTGGAAGTCAAGCTTGGAGGAAAAAAATGACCAAGTCACTAGAGCGGGCCCGAGCATTGCGAAGGGCGGGTGAGTGCGTGGCCTGGTTGCGAAAACATCGCCCGCCATTCACTCCTTGGCTAGCGTTGGATGACCGGGAATATTTGTTCCGGCCATCGAGTCCCAATCTCATGCTGCTGGATGGTCGGACGGGATTTCTGGAGGCGCATCAGGATGTGCTGCGCAGCCACTTCCGGTCGCGGATGGGGGAATGACTATGATTCAGAAGCTGCCAAGACTAACTGCCAGATCAACTGTCTTGAAGGGCAAACAATGACGATGCCGTCGGAGCGGACACGGGCTTTGCGCTGGGCTGGCGAGTTCCTACGGGAGGCGGCTGGAACTCCTGAGGTTCCAGGCGATCTGAAGCGACAGATCAAGGCGATCCTGCGGCACTATCCGACTTCAGCGGAGATAGAACATCAGGCGAAGTATGGGCATATGCACCCGGAAATCAGTCTATGGTTGGAGCCAGAGTATGGAGAAATGTGAGAAAGGGCACAACCCTATATTGCTTGCTTGAGACGACTTCCTTCTACTAAACCAAATGCCCTCGATTAAACGTGCCCTGGCATCGGGCTAGAAAGCGCCGACTCCAAACTGGCCATTACGCCGTGCGCCAGCTCGTTTTCAACGAGTAAAAAATTTGATCGCAATTGCGCCTGATGATGCAGTCCTCAGAAGATGTGATACCTGTTGACAACGCAAAGTATCCAACCATATCTACGTCATCCCAGCAAATCAGGTTTTCAAAGGCCAGTTGCTGTCCCGATTTTTTGAACCATTGGCTGAACAATCCGCATGTTGGAGACGACGTTCGTAGTTGCTCCTCTAAAGCGTTTATTGAAAGGCAACAATGATTGCTGCTGTGGTAAAGCTCGACAATCCAAGTGAATTGGTCAGCAAACAAAAGGTAGAGCGGATCAACTTGATCTTTAACAGTGAAGGTCTATATGCACTGTCCTGGCTCTACCAAACTGAAGATCACGGCCGGCACGGCATGGTAAAGCGCCGAGGTGGGAAGTGGGACTATGGCATCCGCGCATGGACATTTCCCGACCGAAAAAGTGTCGAGGGAATGTACGAAGCGATTGCTAACCGGCACCCAGACTAGTTGGTTATTGGCCATCCAGATAGGCCGTCTCTTCCTCTGGCAGGAATACCGGTTTCGCGGCTCCACTTATTCGATGAAATCGAAGCGTGTATCGTGCCAACCCCTTTGCCGCCACTTGCCCGTGTTGATACATTGCCGCAGGCATTTCATCTGACCGACACAAAGGGTCAGGGTGAGTGTGGAGTTCTCATCGGCACTTCCTGGTAGATCACCAATGCGATTGAATTGCTCACCAAACAAGGTGCTATCTGCAGCGACGCTATAAAAAGAAATGGCAGCAGTTGAAACCATTTGGTAGCAAGCCCCCCTCGGGCCGAAGTAGTTTCACTCATGGCTACTGCGCCAAACCCCTTTTGCGCGGGGCTGCTTTGGGGAAAATTCACAATGAGGCAAGAAATCGCCGCGATCACTGGCCGGCCATTTTGCTGACTTCAGCCCGGCGCGTTCGCGCTGCGCCGGTAACGGCGCTCGACGCGGGCCAGGAAGGTGCCGAGCGACAGTTCCAGTCCTTCAGCAAGGCGCAACAAAACGGAGAGGGTTGGTTGCTTACGCCCGACTTCGATCAGGCTCAGGTAGGGCCGGTCAATGTCAATCCTTAATGCCAATTCTTCCTGGCTGATCTCCAGTTGCTGGCGTCGGACTTTCATCTCGACTGCCAGCGCTTCGATCAACTTTTGGTTAGTACTCGGCCGCATAGCCAGAATATCACAGTTATGTATACTAAAGACACGTGTCTATAGACAGCAATGAATAAGCAATTACTGAGACAAACACGTCATTTCCGCTGTAGCCGAATCAATAAATCAAATGCCAAATAGGCAGGAAGGAACCCATGAAATCTGTATCAATTGCCTTGTTGGTCGGCGCGATGGCCGTAGCTCTGTCCGCGTGCGGTGGAGGAGGTGGGGGAGGCGGCAGCACCAGCTCTGCAGCCGTCACCAGCTTCACAGCAACTTGCGCCGATGGCACAACGAAGACCAGCACAACCAGCCAGGCCGCAGCCGCAGCCGCATGCCCCACGGGCTCAGCAATCGTTGTTTCAGTTCCCAATCCCACCTACGGCTCCAGTGAAAATCTGGCCGCTTTCAATCGACTGAACACGGAACGGGCCAATTGCGGCTTTGGCCTCCTTGCGCAAAACACATTGATGGACAATGCAGCAGCGGCACACTCAGCCTGGCAGCTGGCTAACAACGTCCAGACCCACAATGAAACCTCGGGTACGGCT
>Ga0007834_1000286_pt1 | contig 16658 bp, 18 predicted proteins | sample CryBogCBE06Nov07_FD_71233 | JGI IMG/M metagenome (GOLD analysis project Ga0007834, IMG submission 71233) | Freshwater microbial communities from Crystal Bog, Wisconsin, USA - CBE06Nov07 | ecosystem: Environmental > Aquatic > Freshwater > Lake | place: Crystal Bog, Wisconsin, USA | collected...
GGAGAGGGTTGGGGTGAGGGGCATTTGATAATCCCAAGCCCCTCATCCTGTCCTTCTCCCCGTTGAAACGGGGAGAAGGAACGCTCACAGCATGTTTCCACCTAAAAACAACATGCTCTAGGGTTTGGGTCAGAATGAAAAGGGTTATGCAGACGATGATTGTGGCAGGCCGTATGAACTATGAGCATCCATCGGCTGAATGGCGTGCAGCCAATAGTCCGCGCCGCGGCAATTCTGGCGATGACGCCAATACGGGCCTGCTGACCAAAACAGTGGAAAAGACAAAGAAGCCAAATCTTTACCGGGTTTTGCTTCTGAATGACGATTATACGCCGATGGAATTTGTGATTGTGGTTTTGCAGCGCTTTTTCAACAAGACGCTGGAACAGGCCACCACCATCATGCTGCATGTGCATCAGAACGGTGTGGGTGAGTGCGGAGTATTTACTTATGAAATTGCGGAGACCAAAGTCACGCAGGTGATGGATTTTGCCAGAAAACATCAGCATCCGCTGCAATGTATTATGGAAAAGAAGTGAGGGGTTAAGGGCTATGCCAACTTTTTCAAGCCATTTGGAACATTCCCTCCACCGGGCGCTGGCTGCGGCCAATGAGCGCCATCATGAATTTGCAACCCTTGAGCACCTGTTGCTCGCCCTGCTGGAAGATCAGGATGCCGTGGCCGTGCTGCGCGCCTGTTCGGTGGATCTTGACCAGCTGCGCAAGAGCCTTGTCGATTATATTGATACCGAACTCACCAATCTGGTGGCCCCGGGCATTGCCGATGCCAAGCCGACCGCCGGTTTCCAGCGGGTGATTCAGCGCGCAGTCATCCATGTGCAATCTTCGGGCCGCGAGGATGTCACCGGCGCCAATGTGCTGGTGGCGATTTTTGCCGAGCGCGAAAGCCATGCCGCTTACTTTTTGGCCGAGCAGGATATGACCCGCTATGATGCGGTCAATTACATCTCGCATGGCATAGCCAAGCGCCCCGGCCTGTCAGACCCCCAGCGTGGCCCGCGCGGCACAGAGGGCCGCGAGGAGACTGAGGCCCCGCATAAAGAGGCGGGCGAAACCAAAAAGAAAGAATCGGCGCTGGACGCCTATTGCATCAACCTTAATAAAAAGGCTGGCGAGGGCCGCATTGATCCGCTGATTGGCCGCGAGGCGGAAGTCGCCCGCACCATCCAGATTCTCTGCCGCCGCTCGAAAAACAATCCGCTGCTGGTGGGGGATCCGGGCGTGGGTAAAACCGCCATTGCCGAAGGGCTGGCCCGCAAGATCATCAAGGGCGAGGTGCCTGAAGTGCTGGCTGACTCCACGGTCTATTCGCTGGACATGGGCACTTTGCTGGCAGGCACGCGCTACAGAGGCGATTTTGAGGAGCGCCTGAAACAGGTGATGAAGGAAATTGAACAGCATAAGGGCGCGATTCTGTTCATTGATGAAATTCACACCGTGATCGGCGCGGGGGCAACCTCCGGCGGCTCTATGGATGCCTCGAACCTGCTTAAGCCCGCGCTGGCGCAGGGGTCGCTGCGCTGCATCGGCTCCACCACCTATAAGGAATATCGCCAATATTTCGAGAAGGACCGCGCGCTGGTGCGCCGTTTCCAGAAAATTGATGTCAATGAGCCATCCATTCCGGATGCGATTGCCATTATGAACGGCCTCAAGCCCTATTTTGAGGACTTCCATAAGGTGAAATATACGGCGGAGGCCATCAAGGGCGCGGTGGAGCTTTCGGCCCGCTATATTCATGACCGCAAACTGCCGGACAAAGCCATTGATGTGATTGACGAGACAGGGGCCAGCCAGATGCTGGTGCCCGAGGCCAAGCGCAAAAAAATCATCGGTATCAAAGAAATTGAAGCCACGATTGCCACTATGGCGCGGATTCCGGCCAAGAGCGTCTCCAAGGACGATGTGGAGGTGCTGCAAAATCTGGAAGAAACCCTCAAGCGGGTGGTTTACGGGCAGGACGCCGCCGTTGCGGCCCTCACCTCGGCGATTAAACTGGCGCGGGCAGGCCTGCGTGATGGTGAGAAGCCTATCGGCTCCTATCTGTTCTCCGGCCCCACGGGTGTCGGCAAAACCGAAGCCGCGCGTCAGCTCGCCAAGAGCCTTGGCGTTGAGTTGGTGCGCTTTGACATGTCCGAATATATGGAGCGGCACACCGTGTCGCGGCTGCTCGGGGCACCTCCCGGCTATGTCGGTTTTGATCAGGGCGGCCTGCTGACCGATGCGGTCGATCAGCACCCGCATTGCGTGCTGCTGCTGGATGAAATTGAAAAGGCCCATCCGGATCTGTTCAATATTTTGTTGCAGATTATGGATCACGGCAAACTGACCGACCACACCGGCAAGCAGATTGATTTCCGCAATGTCATTCTGATCATGACCACCAATGCCGGCGCGCAGGATCTGGCGCGCGAAAGCATTGGCTTTACGGCTGGAAAGCGCAGCGGCGATGATGTCGAGGCCATCAACAAGCTGTTCGCGCCGGAATTCCGCAACCGTCTGGACGCTATCGTGCCCTTTGGCCGTCTGCCCGAGGCTGTGATCACCAAAGTGGTGGATAAATTCATCATGCAGCTTGAGGCGCAGCTGGCGGATCGCAATGTTTCGATTGAGCTGTCGGACGATGCGCGCCAATGGCTGGTGAAAAATGGCTATGACGAGGCCATGGGCGCACGGCCTATGGCGCGGGTGATCCAGTCCACCATCAAAACCCCGCTGGCGGATGAGGTGCTGTTTGGCCGCCTTAAACATGGCGGCACGGTGCGGGTTGTGGTGACAACCGATGAAAAGGGTGTGAAAAAATTGTCCTTTGTCTATCCGGAAGGGCCAACCTTGCCGCGCCCCGAGCGCGATATTGTTGAGGCTGGCAAAAATCGCGGCGAGACGGGCAAAAAAGCCCCACGCAAGCCCAAGGTGCAGACGCCGGACAATGTGGCCTAAGTGACAGCGCCCGCGCCGCTTTCGCGCAATGTGACGCGCCGCGCCATTGTGGATGCCATGTCCGGCCCGGCCTTTTTTGTTGGCATTGCCTTTCTGGGCATTGGCGGGCTGGCGCGCGATGCGGGCCACCCCGTGGGCGCGGCGGTGCTGTCCACCTTTCTGATCTGGGCGGGGCCGGGGCAGATCATCTATTATGGCTTGCTGGCCGCCAAAGCCAGCAAACTGGCCGTGGCTGTGGCGGTGTGCCTGTCATCGATCCGGTTTTTGCCGATGTGCGTGTCGCTGCTGCCCTTGCTGCGCACTGAGAAAACACGATTTCCCCTTCAGCTTTATGCCGCGCATTTTGTCTCCGTCACGGTTTGGGCGGAATGTATGCGCCGTGTGCCGCTGATGCCGCGCGGCGAGCGCATGACCTATTATCTGGGTTTTGCGCTGGCCTGTATTCTGACCTCCGCCACATTCACGGCGCTGGGCTTTTATCTGTTGCAGGCGGTGCCGCCGGTGTTTGGCGCGGCGCTGCTGTTTGTTTCGCCGCTCTATTTTCTGATTGCGGTGATGAAGGGCGCGCGCGGCCTGCTGGACTGGTCCGCGCTGGGCTTTGGGCTGGTGCTGACACCGCCGGCGGTGGCGCTGGTGGGCGGCGGGCTTGACCTGCTGGCTGTGGGCCTTGCGGGCGGCACCATCGCTTATGTGCTGCAAAGAGTGAGGCGGCGCTGATGGATCTTTGGGCGGTGCTGGATCCTTACATTGTGCTGGTGATTTTCGGCTTTTTGCCGAGCGAGGTCTGGCGTGTGCTTTCGGCCTTTCTGGTGCAGGGGCTGAATGAGAGTTCGGAAATTCTGATCTGGGTGCGGGCGGTGGCGACCGCCCTGCTGGCGGGCATTGTTGCCAAAATTATACTGCATCCCTCCGGCGCTCTGCTGCATGTGCCGCTGTGGGGCCGGGGCGGCGCGCTGCTGTTTGCCATCACCATGTTTTTCGCACTGAAACGCCGTGTGATTCCGGCGGTGCTCAGCGGCGAGGCAGCGCTGATGCTTGTCGGCTGGTATTTTGCGCCGGTGTGAGGGGGGAATTAACCCCCCGCCAATACCGCCCTGATTTTGGCGGCATGGTCGGCCAGCACCTCCGGCTTTTCCATCGCGCCGGTGTGCGGGCGCAGGCTGACACCCTCAAAGCGCGGCAAAATATGAAAATGAATGTGGAAGACCGTCTGCCCGGCGGGAGCTTCCGAAAATTGCATCAGCGTGACGCCATCGGCGGCAAAGGCTGTTTTGGCGGCAATGGCGATGCTTTGCACGCGCGGCATCAGCGCGCTGAGAATCTGCGGGTCAATGTCGAGCAGATTGCGCGCGGGCGCTTTGGGCAGCACCAGAGTATGGCCCATGCCCTGGGGCATGACATCCATAAAGGCGAGGGCGATGTCGTCCTCATAGACCTTATGGCAGGGAATGGCGCCGCGCAGGATTTTGGCAAAAATATTTTCTGGATCGTAAGACATGAAAACCTCGGCAGTTGGTGCTGCCGAGGTTTGCCAATGTTGGAAGGGACGTCAAGTGCGGAGTGTATTGCACAGACTTTATTTGCTTGTGTCGTCCTGCATCATCTGATGGTGGCCCTTATGCTCACCCTTGTCATGCCAGCCCTGATGCGGGCGCATCTCGTCAAAAATCTTTTTCTGATCATCGGTCAGGCTGGCGTAAAAGGCCTGAAGTTTGGGCTCAACGGTCTTCAGGCCGCTCAGATGCGCGTCCATGGATTTGATGGTGAAATCCATACGGCCCGGAGCAGTGGCAAAATCCGGCTTGTCGGCGCAGAGGCTGGCCTTCACATCCTCATGCGATTTGGTCATGGCATTGTGGAATTCTGTAAACAGCGGCTTTTGCGCATCGGTCAGATTGAGCTTTTTGATCATATGCTCTGCCATTTTGGCAGGATCCCATTGCTTATGCATGTCCGAGCACATGTGTTCATACATGCCTTCCGGCCCCATCATGTCGTGACCGTCCATGCGGGCCATGGCCGCGCCAGCCCCCAGCACCGCCAAAACAGCACTCACGCTCAGAACTTTGGTGAAGGTCTTCATGATTTTCTCCTGTCGTCAATCAGGCAATATTTGCCATGGGCATAAGATGGGGTGTGTGAAGGCAATGTTCAACTTAACCTTTTGTCATTCTCCATCCATTTCGCGTTCAGAGTCTGAGCGGCGGAAAGGGGTATATTGCCCGAGAATCTGGGCATGTTCGGCCACTGCGGCGCGTTCCTGCACCAGATAATCGGCCACTGCGCGTTTAAGTCGCGGGTCGGCAATGTCATGGGCCGAATAGGTGATGACAGGTTTGTAACCTCGCGCCAATTTGTGCTCGCCCTGCGCGCCAGCCTCCACACGGGGGAGCTTATGGGCAATGGCAAATTCAATGGCCTGATAATAACACACCTCGAAATGCAGAAAGGGATGATGCTCCAGCGTGCCCCAGTTGCGGCCATAAAGCGCGTCGCTGCCAATGAAATTGATTGCGCCGGCAATATATTTGCCGTCTCGCTTGGCCATCACCAGCAAAATATCCTGCGGCATAGTCTGTCCGATTTCCTGAAAAAACTTTCGCGTGAGATAGGGGCGGCCCCATTTGCGCGCACCTGTATCCATATAAAACGCGAAGAAGGCGTCCCAGTGCTGCGCCTGAATATCGGCTCCGGTCAGCCATTCAATGGTGATTCCGGCGCTCAGGGCTGCCTTGCGCTCGTGCCGGATCATCTTGCGTTTGCGCGACGAAAGCGCCGCCAGAAAATCATCAAAGGTCTCGTAGCCTTCATTGAAGAAATGAAACTGCTGGTCGGTGCGCTGCAAAAATCCGGCCTCGCCCAGCCTGTTCCATTGGTGCTTTGGCAAAAAGGTGGCGTGCACGGAGGAGGCTTTGAGCGCAGCGCGCAGGCCCTGCAAGGCCTCGATCAGCGCTGGCGCATGGGTCTCGTTGCGCAGCAACAGGCGCGGGCCTGTGGCGGGGGTAAAGGGCACCGACATTTGCAGCTTGGGATAATATGCACCGCCCGCACGCTCATAGGCCTCTGCCCAGCCCTGATCAAACACATATTCGCCCATGGAATGGGCTTTGAGATAAAGCGGCGCTGCGGCCTGAAGGGTGCCGTTTTCATCTTTCAGCACAATATGCACCGGCTGCCAGCCTGTGCCGGGGCCAACAGAGCCGGAACGCTCCAGACTGAGCAAAAATTCATGTGAAATGAAGGGGTTATATGCGCCGGGCTGAGAGATTGATTCCGATGCCCCCGCCATTGAACCCATGTCTTGAGAAGATGAGTCGGGTTGCGGGGCTATCATATTGATAGAATTTAACTTTGTTGGATTTGCACAGGCGTTCCACTCAGCCGGTGCAATATCCTTCAGCGAAGGGAGAACAGAGACATGCAGCGGATGTGCTGAATTTGTTTTCAAGGGATGAAGCCTTCAAACACCATCTGGTCGGCGTGGGCTGCGGCATGGGCGCGCTGTGCCTCTGTGCGCACGGTCCAGGTCATCACCGGCAGGTTCAGCCCGTGGCGAAACAGCACGCTGGCCGTGCAGGGCAGATCACGCACCCAGAAGGAGAGAAAATCCGGCCGCGTGTCGGGGTAATGCAGCAGATTGGCCATATCGTTCTTTTGGGCGCGGGTGAGAATATCCCATTCCGGATCATCATAAACCGCTTCAGCAACAATGCCGAGCGGACGCGGGCAGCCCAGTGCCCGCAGGCAGCGCAGCATATCGGGATCAAAACTTTTAAAGGCAAGCGGGCCCGCATAGTCAGCGGCAATGCGGGCTGCGCGCTCTGCGAGGCGCGTATCACCATGAAAGCTGCTTTTGATTTCGCAGATCAGCGGCACGCGGCCATGGATGAGGGTCAGAAATTCATCCAGCGTCGGGATGGTGTCGCGGGTGCCGAGCAGCTCTATCTGGTGCAACTCGGCGGCGGTGAAGGTCTCAACAAGGCCGCACTGGCTGGTCAGCCGCTCCAGCGCCTCATCATGAAAAACCACGGCATCGCCGTCGCTGCTGCGCTGAATGTCACATTCAATGGCAAAGCCGCGGGCTATGGCCGCGCGTGCGGCGCTGGATGAGTTTTCAATCACATCCTCTGTTTTGGCATGAAGGCCGCGATGGGCGATGGGCCGCGCAACCAGCCAGCCGGGGCTGTTGGCCATTATGCCACCTCGAACACGGCTTCAACCTCAATGGCGCAATTCAGCGGCAGGCTGGCCACGCCCACAACGGCGCGGGCATGACGCCCCTTGTCGCCGAGCACAGCCACCATCAGGTCCGATGCGCCATTCATCACGGCGGGCATGGCAATGAAATCGCCCGCAACATTGACGAAACCGCCGAGTTTAACGCAACGTTCAATACGCTCCAGCGTGCCCAGCGCCACTTTGGCCTGAGCCAGAATATTGATGGCGCAGAGGCGCGCGGCCTCAATCCCTTTTTCCAGCGGCACATCAGCACCCAGCTTGCCAACATGGGCCGGATCGAGCTTGCCATGGGCGTCAAAGGCCAGTTGCCCCGAGACAAACAGCAGATTTCCGCTGCGCACAAAGCCGACATAATTGGCCAGCGGTGCGGCAGGAGAGGGCAGGGTGAGGCCAAGCTGAGCAAGTTTTTCTTCGGCAGACATAAATTAGACTCCATTGAAACTGAAATGAGAGTGTTGCTGGCAAAGCCGAAAGGGTCAAACCTAATTTTTGGGTCAATGTAAATTTTCGCAAAGTGCTTTCGCCATATACACTCTACCCTGTATACTGGGCTTATGTCAGGAGTTTGTCAGATGAAATTCACCCATGCCGCTCTGTTTTCCGGCCTGTGCAGTGTGTTGGCCTTTGCGGCGCCGCACCCTGCCTCTGCGGATTTGCTGGCGCATCGCGCCGTATATGAGCTTAAACTGGTTAAAACCACAGGGCAAAATGCACCCACTGCGGTCAATGGATTGATGGCCTATGATTTTTCCGGTTCGGCCTGCGAGGGATATACAACCAATTTCCGCCAGATGATTGAGCTCAGCGCTGCGGAAGGCGATGTTCATGTCACCGATGTGCGCTCCAGCACCTTTGAAGATGCCGGTTACAAGAATTTCCGTTTTAAAGTCAGCACACTCAATGACGGTGTTGCGGGTGATCAGGTGGATGGGGCGGCCAGTCGCACGACGGCTGGCGCGCTGGTTGTGCATCTGACAAAGCCGAAATCAGCCCAATTCGATTTTTCTGCCGGTATTCTGTTTCCGACCGAGCATATGGAAAACATTATTGCTGCGGCCAAGGCGGGCGAGACCACGCTGGCACGCCAGATTTATGACGGGTCTGACAGTGGAGACAAGATTTTTGATACGCTGACCATTATCGGCAAGGCGGTGACAGGCTCAACCGGCGGCTTTGCGGATGCGCAGGAGGCCTTGAAAACCGTTCAGCGTTGGCCGGTGGTGATTTCATATTTTGAAGTGGGAAAAAACAGCGACCAGCCGAGCTATGTGCTCTCGTTTGACCTTTATGAGAATGGCGTATCCCGCGATATGAAGCTGGATTATGGTGATTTTGTCATGAAAGGGGAAATGACCCAGTTTTCAGCCGAACCCTCCTCAGCTCCCTGCGGCAAATAGCTGAAACCGGTCAATGCGTTGGCCATAGGCTCAGGGCCTCAGGCCGCATCTTCTATGACGCGGTTGCGGCCTTCCGCCTTGGCCCGGTAGAGTGCTCTGTCGGCGCGTTTGAGCACGGCATCAAACACGAGATCATTGCCGCGTTCAGCCAGCCCTATGGACACTGTGACAGGAATTGCGCGTGTGCCCTGCTGAATGGAAAAATATTCCGAGGCAATGGTGTCGCGGATTCGCTCGGCCACCTTGGTGGCTGTCTGGCGTGAAGTATCCGGCATGGCGATGATAAATTCCTCGCCGCCCATGCGGCAGAGCATGTCGGCACCGCGCACAATCTTTTTCACGCGGGTTGCGAATGTTTTAAGCACATCATCGCCGGCATCATGGCCATAGGTATCATTCACTTTTTTGAAATGGTCGATGTCGAGCACAAGCAGAGCCAGCGGTTTGTTGCGACCCGAGGCCTGTTCCATCATGGTGGCCAGATACATGTCCATAAAGCGCCGGTTGTGCAGCCCGGTGAGCTGATCCACCACAGCCATTTCAATCGAGGTCTGAACGCTTGTATTCAGCGAGTCGGTATATTTCTTGCGGCGAAGCTGGGTGCGCACACGGGCCACCAGCTCGTTGCGGTCGATCGGGCGCATGATATAGTCATTTATGCCCAGATCGAGCCCGCGCATCACACGCGGGCGGTCCTCAACATCGGCAATCAGCAGGGTGGGCAGGGCGCGGGTGCGCTCCAGCGAGCGGATCTGACTGCACAGCCGCAATGCGTCATAATTATCGAGGCCGAGGCTGACGATAATCATGTCAAATTTGCCTTCAGCGGCGCGAAACAGCGCTTCCTGCGGATTGGTTTCAATTTCAATGTGATGCAGAGGCGAAAGCGCCTGTGTCATGCGCGCGGCGGGGGCTTCGCGGTCCTCAACAATCAGAATGCGGCCCGAGGGCTCTGTGTCGGACAGCGCATCATGCACCAGATCACGTAGGCCAAAATTGGCCGAGGTGCCCGCGCGAATGCGCAGTTCGTCCAGCGCTACTTTGAGCCGCGCCAGCGAGCGCACACGCGCCAGCAAGGCGATTTCGTCCACGGGTTTGGTCAGAAAATCATCAGCACCAGCATCAAGCCCCTGCACCCTGTCCGAGGGCTGATCCAGTGCCGTGACCATGACAACCGGTATATGGGCCGTTTTACGGTCGGCTTTCAGGCGGCGGCAAACCTCAAATCCATCCATTCCCGGCATCATCACATCCAGCAGAATGATGTCAATATGGCCCTGCTGGCAGATGGCGAGAGCTTCCGGCCCTGATGTGGCGGTATAAACCTCAAAATATTCTGCGGTTAGTCGTGCCTCAAGCAATTTGATATTGGCCGGCATATCATCCACAACCAGAACACGCGCCGTCATAGGTCAGCCTCACTTGTCATCAAGATAGATTCGTACGGTCTCGACGAATTTTGCCACTGAAATGGGCTTGGAGAGGTAGGCCTCGCAGCCCCCCTGCCGGATTTTTTCCTCATCGCCCTTCATGGCGAAGGCTGTGACAGCAATGACCGGAATGTGCTTGAGGTCGTCATCGTCCTTGAGCCATGCTGTGACCTGCAAGCCGGACACTTCGGGCAGCTGTATATCCATGAGAATAAGGTCCGGGCGGTGTTTGCGCGCCAGTTCAACGGCTTCCACGCCATTGCGCGTCTGGATGGTCGCATAGCCATGCGCTTCCAACAAATCGTTGAAAAGCTTCATGTTCAGCTCATTATCTTCGACGATCAGAACTTTTTTTGTCATAACTCACCCAAGGGCTCTGCGCGTGGCATCCGAATCAATGCCCAGGTGCAGGGCCACTTTCACTTAAGGTCAGTTTACTGCCCAATAGTGAATGATTTGAAAATAGAATCCAGAGGATTTAAGTTAATGGCAATCTTTCGGGAAAAATCAGCTTCGCCCAAAATCAAAGCAGGTGCGTCGGAGGCGGATGAAAAACTGGCGCTTGCCGCCTTAACCTATATTGTTGCCGATGAGCAGATTGTTACCCGTTTCTTTGCCGAAACCGGACTTGCGCCCGATACTATGGCGGAGGCGGCAAAATCTTCCGGTTTCTTCGGCTTTATTCTTGAATTTATCTGCTCATCGGATGAATTTATTCTTGGTCTTGCGGCGCAGGAACAGGTGAGGCCTGAGGCGATTGTTGCGGCTCAGGCCAGACTGGCCGGGCCGCGCCTGTGGGATTCGGTTTAACCGGCATCAGGAACCGCTATGGACACTGTTCGACACATTGGAGCGATCTGCCGGGATTGTCTGGGCGAGACGGCCAATGTGTCGGCCAGGCGCTGCGCATATTGCGGCTCGCCGCGTCTGCTGGCGCATCCGGAGCGGGATGAACTGCATATTGCCCATATTGATTGCGATGCCTTTTATGCCTCTGTCGAAAAGCGCGACAATCCAGCTCTGGCGGACAAGCCGGTGATTGTGGGCGGCGGCAAGCGCGGTGTTGTCTCCACCTGTTGTTATATTGCCCGCACTTATGGCGTGCGATCGGCCATGCCGATGTTTCAGGCGCTCAAAGCCTGTCCGCAGGCGGTGGTGATTTCACCCAATATGGACAAATATGCGCACGTCGGGCGGCAGGTGCGGGCGCTGATGCAGTCCCTGACCCCGCTGGTCGAGCCGATTTCGATCGACGAGGCGTTTCTGGATTTAGCCGGTACGCAGGCGCTGCATCAGGCCAGCCCCGCCTTGAGCCTTGTGCGCATGGCGCATAAAATCGAGCAAGAGATCGGCATATCGGTTTCTGTGGGCCTGTCCTATTGCAAATTTCTGGCCAAAATCGCCTCTGACTTTGATAAGCCGCGCGGCTTTTCCATTTTAGGGCGCAAGGATGCCGTTGAATTTCTCAGCCGTCAGAGTGTCGGCCTGATTTTCGGCGTGGGCAAGGTGGCGCAGGACAAACTCAACAGAGACGGCTTCCGCCTGATCGGGGATGTGCAGCGTGCCGACCCGGCGCAGCTTATCCGGCTTTATGGCGACGAGGGGCGCAGGCTCTACCGGCTCGCGCATGGCGAGGATTTGCGCAAGGTGACGCCGGAGCGGGAGACCAAAAGCGTTTCTGCCGAAACGACATTTTTCGAGGATATTTCGGCGCATGACCAGCTTCTGCCGGTGGTGCTCAGGCTTTCGGAGCGCGTATCGGCACGGTTGAAAAAGGCCGGACTTTCGGGCCGCACCGTGACGCTGAAGCTGCGCAGCGCCGATTTTAAACTGCACACCCGCGCCAAAACATTGCATGAGCCGACGCAGCTTTCTGGCCGCATTTTTGCTGCCGCGCGGGAGGCGCTGGCTCTGGAGCCGGAAAAACCCTACCGGCTGATCGGCGTTGGCCTCTCCGATCTGCATTCGGCTTCGGAGGCTGACCACGGTGATCTTGCCGATGTGACCCTGCCGCGCGAAAAGGCCACCGAGGCGGCCATGGACAAATTGCGGGCCCGTTTTGGCGAGGGTGCCGTGATCAAAGGATGGGGCTTCAAGGGGTGAATGCTGCCGCGATGCGTGGGCGACAGGGCATTAGAGTCCCTTGTTTTTACGGAATAGGCTCGCTCACCCCCCGTTCATCCTTCGAGAGCCTCAGGATGACGGGGGAGAAGGATGCTGACAAAGAATATCCATATAAAGTATCATGATCTAATATATCAGAACTTCCCCCCGCCGGATTAGCGTTAGACAGTCTGTCCCATGTGCTTTAAAGACGATGTTTCGGGTCGGCACAGGGCGGCCTGATCTGAAATGCAATGAGATAGAGTGTGAGCAGCCGGACGCAGGGTTATGTTTTTGCCATTCTGGCGCTGACGATATTTTCATTTCAGGATGCGATATCGAAACATCTGGGCCAGCTTTATCCGCCTGTATTTGTCACGATGATCCGCTATTGGGCTTTTGGCGGCTTTACCCTGATCATGGCTGTGCGGATGAAGCGCAATATTTCCAATCCCATGCGCTCGAAGCTGCTCTGGATGCAGGTTGCGCGCGGCACCTTGCTGGCGGTGCAAGTGGTCGTGGCGATTTCATGTTTCAGCTACATCGGTCTGGCGCGGTCGCAGGCTATCTTTGCCGGAACCCCGCTTATCGTCGCCGTGCTGTCCATCATCTTGCTGAAAGAACGGGTGGATGCGCGGCGCTGGCTGGCGATTTTGGCCGGTCTTTTCGGCGTCATGTTGATTCTCAGGCCGGATGGCGGTGTTTTTGAGCCAAAATTGCTACTGGCGCTGGCCGGATGCTTGCTCTTCGCTGTCTATATTATTCTGACCCGCCGTGTGAGCCGCGACGATTTGCCGATCACAAGTTTTTTTTATACCGGGACTGTGGGCGCGCTGGTGATGTCGCTGATCGGCCCGTTTTATTGGACGCCGATGCTGCGCGCCGACTGGGGCTGGATGGGCCTTGCCTGTCTCACCAGCATCAGCAGCCATTATTTCCTGATACGGGCCTATGACCTTATCGAAGCCTCGGCGATCCAGCCCTTGACCTATATTGGTCTGGTCTATGCCTCTTTGATCGGCACAGTGGTGTTTGGTGAAAGACTGGGCTGGAACACCATTGTCGGCGCGGTGATTGTCGTGGTTGCGGGCAGCCTGTCCATGCTGCATGACCATGTCTCTGCCGTGAAGCCTTCGGAGTCATAAATATTGCAGATGAGCGGAGAGTTGAATGGTGGGCGGTGACGGTCTCGAACCGCCGACATTCTCGGTGTAAACGAGATGCTCTACCAACTGAGCTAACCGCCCCAGCCATTACTGCATTGTTTACGCCGGAGACGCGGCTGAATGCAACCCCCCTGACACAGTAAATTTCAGGCTGCGGCGGGCTGCATGGTCTTTTCCAGAGAGAAATGCTGCGCTGCGGGCAGGCGGTAAAGTTTGAGGCTCAATACAAGCATCAGAACCGGCAGAACCACCGCAATGCTGGGCAGTTGCAAAAAATTGACATTGTAAAGATTGACCACCGGCATAAAATAAATCAGCACGGTCAACCAGATCTCAACCTTGGCCAGTTTGTTATTGAACCCCATCACAACCAGAAGAATGGTCAGAGGCATCAGGTCATGCGAGAGCAGATAGGGCGAGGCAACAACAGAGCATACACAAAAATGAGCCATCAGCAGGGTTGGCTCTGCGTGTCTGCGGCAAAGAAACGCCCAAAAGGTCAGAGCTGCCGCGCATAGGCTGCACAGGCCTTGCACAGTCAGAGCATTGTGCAGGTCCGCACCCAGCAACCGCATAAAACTGAACGGTGTTTGCATTTGCGATAACAAAATCTGGTCTGCATGTGCCACTATTTCGCTTTGTGTCGGCAGGCCGATCTCATAATATTGCTGCCAGATGTCATGGCCAAACAGCAGCGCTGTCAGCCCAATCAGCGCCACTGTGGTCAGGCACGCAACAGCGATGACCCGCCACCTACCGCTGGCCAGCAGCATGACCGGAATTAAAATACCGATTTGCGGCTTGAGGGTGAGGCACCCGATCAATATGCCGGCCAATATAGGCCTTTTTTCCAACAGGCCGAAGATGCCGATCAGTAGGGCGGCGGTGAGAAACGTCGTTTGCCCATAGACTATGATCAGAAATGATGCCGGTGATATACAGATCAGCAGCAAAGCCATGCGGCTGTGCATAAACCCGCGCAGCTGTGTTGCCCATACGCCTGCTGATAGGCCTTCCCAAAGCAGCAATGCGCCTTTGTAAGGCAGCCATCCGAAGGGGGCCATGAGTAGGAGCATACTTGGCGGATATGACCAGTTGTCATGAAAAACCCCGCCGGTGACTTCTGTCAGCTTCTGCTGGTAGAGGGTCCAGTCATAATAGCGGCCCGGGTCCGGATTGTGAGCCGCCACGCCATACATCCATAAATTCAGAAAGTCGAAGCCGATGATTTTCTCACCCGTGATGATGGGAAATTCGAGACGCCAATTTGCGATATTCACGATAGGCTCGACGAGCTTCGATGCAAAATGAATATAAATAAACAGGCAATAGACTGTGATTGAAAATGAAACCCTGTCGAAATTGAACTTCGGTTTCGTTTGGTCAGCAGGGCTCATTGTTGATTTCATCCTTGAATATTCAAATAAATACACATGAAATCATGAATTTACGTTTAATTACATTGTTAAAGTTTCTGGCTTGATGGCAGAAACTTAAAGTCATTATTTTTTGACAGCATAGGTATGTTCTGGTGCGGGAAATGTGCGGGCGCGCACCTCACGGGCATAATCCTTGATGGCCCCCTGAATCTGGTCGCCGATGGAGCCATATTTTTTGACAAATTTTGGCACCCGTTCCGAAAGCCCCAGCATATCCTCCAGCACCAATATTTGCCCGTCGCAGGCCGCGGATGCGCCTATGCCAATGGTGGGGGCGCTGATTTCACGGGTGATGCGCACCGCAAGTGGTTCGGCCACGGCCTCGACAACAACGGCAAAAGCGCCAGCATCGGCAACGGCTTTCGCATCATCAATAAATTTGCCCCATGTGCTTTCCTCGCGCCCCTGCGCGCGAAAACTGCCCAAAACATTGATGCTTTGCGGCGTGAGGCCGATATGCGCCATAACCGGCACGCCGCGCTCCACCATAAAGCGGATGGTGTCGGCCATGTGAGCGCCGCCTTCCAGTTTTATCGCGCCGCAATGGGTTTCTTTCAGCACCCGCGCGCAGTTACGGAACGCCTGTTCGCGGCTTTCCTCATAAGAACCGAAGGGCATGTCCACCACCACCAGCGACTGGGTTGAGCCGCGCATCACCGCGTGACCCTGCAGGATCATCATATCCAGCGTGACCGGAACCGTGGTTTCCAGCCCGTGCATGACCATGCCCAGACTGTCCCCCACAAGAATCACATCCGCCAGACCGTCCACCATGCGCGCGGTATGGGCGTGATAGGCGGTCAGGGCAACGATGGGGGTTGCGCCCTTCATGGCCGCAATATCAACACTGGTCAGACGCTTTTTGGGGGATGGGCTGGACATTGAAATACTCCTGTCTGATTTTAAAATAGCACATAGCCCCGTTGGGAGCCAGATGATCGCGCGTTCTGCTTGCTGGCCGGGTGGCAGAATCATTGGTCTCATGACAAGGTTTAGATCTGGGTGAGGAGAGTGGGTGATGAAAACAATTTTATGCTATGGCGATTCCAATACCTATGGCTCTCCCGGCAATGCGGCGGCGGCAGGGGGATATCGTCATCCTCTGGCCGCGCGCTGGACAAGTGTGGCGCAGCGGGCGCTGGGGCCGGACTATCATCTGATTGTTGAGGGCCTGCCGGGCCGCACCACTGTTCATGATGACCCGATTGAGGGCGCGCATAAAAATGGCCGCCGCACCTTGTTGGCGCTGCTGGAAAGCCATACCCCGCTGGAGGCTGTGGTGCTGATGCTGGGCACCAATGATCTGAAAGCCCGTTTTGGCCTGAATGCGGGGGATATTGCTGCGGGCGTGGGTGTGCTGCTGAAGATTATTCACAATTTTTCAATGGATTACGGGCCCATCCGCACATTGGTTGTTTGTCCGCCGCCTGTGCTTGAGGTGGGGGCCATGGCCAATATGTTTGCCGGCGCTGCCGCAAAATCACGCCAGCTTGCACCCGCCTATCGGGATATGGCGCAGGCTTATGGGGCGGCATTTCTCGATGCGGGCGCCTATATTCAGTCCAGCCCGCATGATGGGATTCATTTTGAAGCCGCTGACCATGCACAACTGGGGCAGATCATCGCGCAGCATCTGGCCGCATTATGCGCTTAAGGGCGATCAGGCCGCTTTTCTGTCGGGGAGAATTTCGTTCAGCGCCAATTCGATTGCGGCAATGCTGGCAAATGTCTTGCGGCTTTGCAGATGCAGCGGGAAGGTCACATCAAAATGGTGCTCAAGCGCCAGCATCAGTTGCACGGAGGCAAAAGAGCTTAGACCTGCGGCATAAAGGTCTGCGTTTTCCGGCAATGTGGCCATATTGACCGGCAGATTGCAATATTTGCTGATAATTTTACGGATATCCTCGGTCATAACAGGCCCCA
>Ga0007834_1000287_pt1 | contig 16588 bp, 16 predicted proteins | sample CryBogCBE06Nov07_FD_71233 | JGI IMG/M metagenome (GOLD analysis project Ga0007834, IMG submission 71233) | Freshwater microbial communities from Crystal Bog, Wisconsin, USA - CBE06Nov07 | ecosystem: Environmental > Aquatic > Freshwater > Lake | place: Crystal Bog, Wisconsin, USA | collected...
ATATTTTGCAGCTCAAGCACGCCGCTATACACCATGTCGCACAAAAACACGGTGGTTTTATCCGCCACGGCGCGGGTGGCAATTTGCATGGAAAGCTCAAACATGCGCTCATCCATGCGCTGGGCACTCAGATTGACCGAGACATCCATGACTGGTGCTTCGCGCAGCGCAAAAATACTGGCGGGCGCGCGCGGATTTTCAAATGACATGTCTTTAATATATTGGGCGCGCAGAAAAACAGCCGATTGGGTGCTTTCGGGGACGGGGCTTTGTGGGGTCTCGTTCATAGGAATCCTTGTATTTGCTGGGCTGTTGTCTATATGAGGAGGACGTTATTGACAAGTGTATCGTAACTTTTGGGCTGAGGCTTCTATGGATGGTGGATTTTCCTACGGCGATATCATCGTCATTGGGGCGCTGGCTGCCTTCATTTTACTGCGTTATCGCGCCATGCTCGGCGAAAAAAATGAGCGCGACAGCACCCCACGACCTAAGGTAGTGCCACTGGCGGAATATGAGCGGGTCGTTCAACTGCCCCCCACCCGCGCCACGGTGGTGGTCGATAAAAAAGAAGAGGCCAACAAATACGGATCGCTGGCCGAGACGTTTGTCAAAATGCGCGCCATTGATCGCGAATTTTCGCCGGATGATTTTTTGGCCGGCGCTCGCAGCGCCCATGAAATAATTATCGAGGCCTACACCAAAGCCGACCGTGACACGTTAAAAATGCTCTTGTCGGATGCGCTGTATAAAAGTTTTGATGGCGCCATTACCACTGAACAAGCCGAAGGCAAACGCAACGAGACTACGTTGATTGCCATTACGAAGGCTTCCATTGCCGATGCAAAACTGACAGGTCAGGTTGCTACGATGACGGTGGACTTCACCAGCGAACAGATCCATTTGGTGCGCAATCTGGCGGGCGACATTGTCGAGGGCAATCCATCCGAACAGGTGGCCGTCGAAGAACGTTGGGTGTTCACACGCAATCTTTCCAACAGCGACCCCAATTGGAAAATTATCGAAACTTAGGGGCGTCAGTTTCGTCTCAGTTTGATGTGCTATACAGGTCTCACTGTTCACCACCTTTCTCAGGAGACCGATGATGACGATTCGCACTCAAGTACTTGCCCTTTCGACCGTGATTACCGTTGCTTTTGCTTCAGTGGCATTTGCGCAAACACCTGCTCCCACCCCCGATCACCCACGCGTGAATGAAATCAACCAGCGCCTGGAAAATCAGGACAAGCGCATTGATGCTGCACAAGCCAGCGGCGCCATCACGGCGGATCAAGCCAAGCGCGATGAAGCACGCGATGCACGCATTCAAAACCGTGCCAACGCGCTGGAAGCAAAGCAAGGCGGCCACCTCACCAAAGGTGAGCAGCACCATCTTAATAAAGAGCTCAACAAAACCAATCACATTGAGCGCCGCCAAGTGCGCCGCGATAAGAAAGCTGCCGCTCAATAATTTTTCACTGAGTTTATCCTGCAGAAACCGGCAGTCGAAAGGCTGCCGGTTTTTTGTTTTTAGTTGCTCCGTGAGATCGCCTGCTAGCGATCACTACGCGCCAGTTGACTCGCAAGCTCGTCTGAGGGCGTGGGCTCATGACTGGCTCGCCCAGCTCACTTCTTTATACCTCCGTTGTTTGTAGCATTGCCGCGTAGCCTCCCATGGCGAGCCGCGAAGCGAGGGGGTTTGGGGGAATCTTTCCCCCACACGCATCAGCGCTATAAAAATGCGCTATTTCATTCTGGCATCAGTTTGGCCTCAGTCCTCCATCAGCTTGGCGTGTTATACCGGCCTCACTACTAACCACTTACAGGAGACCACAATGAATATTCGTACCAGTGCTATCGTTCTTTCGACCGTTGTTGCTTTTGCTGCTTCTGCTGCTTTCGCACAGACGACCCCAGCTGCCGCTCCGGCCGCTGCTCCAGCTGCAAAAGAAGCAGTAAAAACCGAAGTGAAGACCGAGGCAAAAACGGAAACGAAAACCGTTGAGAAAAAAGCGGACGCTAAAGACGCTAAAAAAGTTGATGCGAAAACCGTTGAGAAAAAAGTCGAAACCAAAGAAGTGAAAAAAGAAACGACGACTCCGGCAACGCCAGAAGCGAAATAGTTTTTCATTCCTGAAAAATCCACCTTGTTGAGCCGACAGCCTTCGGGCTGTCGGTTTTTTTCGTTTTTGATTTACGCTTCGCGGCTCGCCATGGAAGGCTACGCACCAACTCTTCAGGAGTTATGGGCGTGCGTAGCGTGGATGGCCCGCGCGAGTCGGAGGCCGAAGGCCGAACGAGGGGGTTTGGGGGGCTTGCCCCCAACGCGGCTTCGCCGCTAATAAAAACTACACCCGCCACCACATAAAGTGTTTCTTCGAAACCTCCCCACCACATTTTGATAGATTTTTTATTTTATTCGTGGTTTTCTGTTTTTGTGCCACGCACCAAACGCTGCAAAGCCACGGTGTTGCAAGAGCACGGACCTTTAGCCCTCGGCCAAGTAACCGGGGTAGCGTAGAGTGGGAGGTGATGGATGAACAACTAGGGGCTTAGGTTTCGAAAGAACCTCCGCGGTTGCACCTGCTACCCACCACCCCTCGCCTTCATCCGTCAGTTTCCAGTCTGAGCTACCTCGGCGACAGTCACTTTAATCAAGGAGTGCTTGATGTCCGCCGTTCAATTTTCTGAACTCGACGCCCCCGCCAAAAACCCACTTGATCTGGCCGAGCAATTGGTCAGCGACCGCGACTGGCTGTTTGACCGCCCCGTGGATGAAGAATTGGTGGCCGAAGTGACTGGCAGCTGGTGTAATTTCCGCATTTGGTTCGCTTGGCAGGAAGATCTGGGCGCGCTGATTTTCTCCTGCGCATACGATACCAAAATCCCCGAAAAAAACCGTGGCCGCATTTATCCATTGCTCGCCGCCGTGAACGAAAAAATGTGGCTGGGCCATTTCGATATGGGCTCGGAAGATGGTATGGTCATGTTCCGTCACGCGCTGCTGCTACGCGGTGGTCAGGGTGCCACAGCCGAACAGCTGGAAGACTTGCTTGATATCGCCATGGTGGAATGCAATCGCTTCTACCCTGCTTTCCAGTCCGTTCTGTGGGGTGGCAACACGGTAGAGCAAGCCATGGAAATCGCGCTCTTAGATACCGTGGGTGAGGCATAGCCTAAGCACTGGGCCGAGCGCTTTTTATTATTTGGCGCTAACGCGCGTTGGGGCGAACCCCCAAACCCCTCGCTGCGCGGCTCGCCTTCGGCTACGCACCGATTCTAAAACCGTTTGAGTGGTCGTGCGTAGCGCTTTACGGCGCGAGCCGGAGGCCGTAAGGCCGAACGAGGGAGTTTGAGGGATACTTATTCCTCAACGCGGCTACGCCGCTACATAAAGTAATACGGATTCACGTCGATTTTGATGCGCACGCCAGAAAATTTCTGGGTGGCGAGCCAATTGCGCAAGGTGCGTTGCAGATGAATGCCCGGTGCCGCTTTCACCAGCAGGCGATAGCGATATTGCCCACGCAGTTTTGAAAGCGGCGCCGGTGCTGGCCCCAGCACGGTGAGGCGCTCATCAGCGGGTGCGGATTTGGCAAGCTGCTGCCCTGCGGCGCGCACATTGGCTTCGTTCACCCCGTCCAGCAGAATGGCGGCCAGTTGACCAAAGGGCGGCCATGCCCCTGCTTTGCGCTCCTTCGCTTCCAGCGCCATTAACTTATCGCGGTCATGGGCGCAGAGCGATTTCATGACCGGGTGGTCCGGCTCATAGGTTTGGATGAACACTTTGCCCGCCAGCTCGCCGCGCCCTGCACGACCCGCTAATTGGTGCAGCAATTGATAGCTGCGCTCACCCGCGCGCAAATCGGCTCCGCTTAAGCCCACATCGGCATCCACCACCACCACAAATGTCAGGCGCGGGAAGTGGTGACCCTTCGCCACCATCTGCGTGCCCACCAGAATATCCACCTCACCCTGTTCGATCTGGTTCCATGTCTCCAGCGCAATGGATTCGTCAGAAGATAAAACGGCGAGGCTTGGTTTTTCAGCGCCCTCCACATCGGCAAACATCGCACGCGCTTCTTCGGCAATGCGCTCCACACCAGGTCCACAGGCGGCCAGTTTGTCATGTTCCGCATTACAGCTGGGGCATTTTTGCGGCATGGTTTCACGGTGGCCGCAGTGATGGCACTCCAACCGATTTTTGCCATGCACCACCAACCACGCCGAACAATGGCTACACTGAAACCGATGCCCACACGCGCGACACAGCAGCAGCGGCGCATAACCGCGACGGTTCAGAAACAGCAGCACCTGTTCGCCGCGCGCCAACGTCGCCAGCATTTCGGCACGCACGAGGGGTGAAAGAAAATTCCCCCGTTCCGGCGGATGCACGCGCATATCCACCAGCTCCACACTGGGCAGCCCAGCTGACCCAAACCGCTCGGGCAAATGCAGTTTTTCATATTTGCCGTTCTTCACATTTTCCAACGTCTCCAGCGAGGGCGTGGCGGATGCCAACACAATGGGAATCTGCTCAAAATGCGCCCGCACCACGGCCATATCGCGCGCGTGATAGAGCACGCCATCTTCCTGCTTATAGCTAGGGTCATGTTCCTCATCGACAATGATGAGGCCGAGCTTTTTAAACGGCAAAAACAGCGCCGAGCGCGCACCCACCACCACTGGTACTTCGCCCCGCGCCACCGCTTGCCAGGCACGGGCTTTAGCCACGGGCGTCATGCGCGAATGCCACGCGGTAGGCCGCGAGCCGAATGTTTTTTCAAATCTGTCGAACCACTGGTGCGTCAGCGCAATTTCCGGCAGAAGCACCAGCACCTGTTGGCCGCGCGCCATGGCCTCGGCCATCGCATGAAAATACACTTCGGTTTTGCCCGAGCCTGTCACCCCATCTAGCAGGATTGGTTTGGGCGTCGCCTTCTTCAAAATATCGGCGACGTTTTGCTGCGCTTCGGTGAGGGTTGGCAAGGTGATGGAAAACTCAGGAATGGTAAGCGCCTTTTTCGGCGTTTTTGCTGCATAGGAAAGCCCACAGAGCGACAACACCGCCCCCTTGGGTGCCAGCGTGAACTCCGAAATCCAATCCAGCCAGCGGCGATAATTTTCAGCCAGCGGCGGCAGGTCTTCCAGCACCCGTGTGACCGATTTCAGTTTGTAAGTTTTTAAAGGGGGCAACGGCGTTTGTAACATCGGTGCGTAGGCGTCAGCCGAGCCGGAGCGCAGCGAACGAGGGGGAGCGGTAGCGGGGGCGACTTCGCCCCCTGCGGCAACGCCGCCATCAACAGAATTCCATACCACACCAATGATGCTGCGCTTGCCCAGTGGCGCTTCTACCAATGCCCCTACAGGCGTTTCTGCGGGCACCAGATAGTCAAACGTCCCCTCAAGCAAGGCGGGCATCAACACCCCCATGCGAGAGGTTGCTTGCAGCATTTCTAAAGTCGCGGTACTAGATGCGGTCATCGTCACCTATGGAAGAGAAAAACCATGAAGTTCTTCGTTGATACCGCAGATATTGCCGAAATCAAAGACCTTGCCGATACGGGCTTGCTGGATGGGGTGACCACCAACCCGTCGCTCATCAAAAAATCGGGTCGCGACTTCAAGGAAGTCATCAAGGAAATTTGCGCCGTGGTCGATGGCCCCGTCAGCGCGGAAGTGGTGGCGCTGGATTATGAAGGCATGGTGCGTCAGGGTGAAGATTTGCGCAAAATCGCTGACAATGTGTGCATTAAAGTGCCGCTGACCATCGACGGCCTCAAGGCCTGTAAATATTTCACCAGCCGCGGCACGCAAGTGAACGTGACCTTGTGCTTCTCGGCGGGTCAGGCGCTGCTGGCTGCCAAAGCGGGCGCCACCTTCATCAGTCCGTTTGTGGGCCGGCTCGATGATATCGCCACCGACGGCATGCAGCTGATTCACGATATTGTGACCATCTATAATAACTATCCCGAGTTCGAGACTGAAGTGCTGGTGGCCAGCGTGCGTCAACCCATGCACATCATCGAAGCCGCCAAAATGGGCGCAGGAGTCATGACCGCCCCAGCATCGGTCATTAAGGCACTGGTGAAGCACCCGCTGACCGATAAGGGCTTGGAACAGTTCCTGAAAGACTGGGAAGCGACCGGGCAGAAGTTATAAAAGCGGCGAAGCCGCGTGGGGGATAAGTATCCCCCGCTATCGCTCCGGCTCGCGCCGTAAAGCGCTACGCATTGACCTCTTCTCCGTTTGTCACTAAGCCGCATCACTGGCGGCAAAAACGCTTAAAACCTCAAAAAAACCCGTTTCTGGGTCGAGTGTTGCAGGTTTTTTTGTTACCCTTGATCATGAAAAAACATCGCGAGATTCTTTCATGAACACTGTTCCGCAAGCTGACATTTTAAGCACAGAAATGACCAAAAAACTGGTCATTGAATATTTGCAGGCGAACCCGCAATTCCTCGCCGAACACCCGGATTTGTTCGAGGTGTTGACTCCACCCGAGCAGCAGCATGGCCGCGGGGTGATCGATTTTCAATATTACGCCATCGACAATTTGCGCCGCGGTATGAAGCGCATGAAGGACCGGTTTCAGGGTCTGGTCGTCAGCGCGCGCGAGAATTTATCGGTGCAGCAACAGGTGCAGCAGGCGGTGCTTTCCACCATCCGCGCCAAAAATCTCGAGGAACTGTTGGAAGTGCTCACCGCCGATCTCGTCCGCTGGTTTGATGTGGATGTGGTGCGTTTGGCCATGGAGTCGGACATGGCGGGCATTTACGAGACCTATTACCACGAAGAAAATTACTCCGGCATTTGCTTTGTGCCCAACGGCACCGCCAACGCCGTGATGCTGGGTGACAAAGTGCGCCTCATTTCCGATACGCAGGCCGAACCCCCCATCGGGTTTGAAATGGTGTTTGCCGATTGTTCCAGCTTGGTGCGCAGCTGCGCCCTCGTGCGGCTTGATCTGCCAACCATCAAACGCCCTGCCGTGCTGGCATTTGGTGTGCGCCATGCCGATCGGTTTCACCCGCATCAAGGTGGCGAGCTGCTGGGCTTCCTTGGTGAAGCCATGACGATTGTGTTGGATCGCTGCCTTGCGAATAGCGATTTTTCCGCTTAGTCTTCATCCATGACCGATAAAAAAACAAAACCTGCCCCGCTCTCGGCGGATATTCAGGCGCAATTGCGCGGCTGGATGAAAGAGCTGATGGGTGTGCGCCGCGCCAGCAACCACAGCGTCACCGCCTATTTGCACGACATTTCGGGCTTCCTCGCCTTCCTTCACCAGCATCTGGGTCATGCCATTGCGCTGGATGATCTGGCCAAGCTGGAAGAGCGTGATTTGCGGGCATGGTTGTCTTATCGCGTCAGCAAAGGTTATGCGAAATCATCCAACGCGCGGTCGCTTTCGGCGGTGCGCACTTTCTTCCGTCACCTCAATCACCATGCGGGCATTCGCAATTTAGCGGCGCTGCAAATCGCCACGCCCAAGCTTGATAAACCCCTGCCCAAAGCCCCCAACGAAAAACAAACCAAAGCCGCGCTGGATGGGCTGCATGATAACGACAAAGAGCCGTGGATTGCTGCACGTGACCACGCCATCGCCCTCATGCTTTATGGCTGCGGGCTGCGCATCAGCGAAGCGCTGAGCCTCACCGTGGCGGATGTCAAACAAACGCAAGGCAGCATCCGCGTGCGCGGAAAGGGCAATAAAGAGCGGCAAGTGCCCATGCTCGCCATCGTAAAAAAAGCGGTCGATAGCTATTTGAAAGATTCGCCTCACCATTGGCGCATGGGCGATGATTTTGTGCTGTTCGTGGGGTTGCGTGGCAAACCCCTGCAGCCTGCTGTCTTCCAGCGCACGCTAAGTGTGCTGCGGCGGCAGCTTGGCTTGCCAGAAAGCCTGACCCCCCACGCGCTGCGCCACGCGTTCGCTACCCACCTTCTAAGCCGCGGTGCTGAACTGCGCGATATTCAGGAGCTGCTGGGCCATGCCAGTCTCTCCACCACCCAGCGTTATACCCATGTGGATGCAGCGCGCCTGCTTTCCGCTTACGCCGACGCCCACCCCGCCGCTGGTAAGCAACACTAAAAAATGCTGCAACAAATGCTGCAGCATTTTCTGCTGCATTGCAGCCATTGCACTGCATGTACATGGTGCGCCGCAGCGACGAATTGTGCAGATTTTTTCCGTATTTTTTGCTATAAAGAAGGTGAGGATAAACCTCAGAAAGTGTAAGGTTAGTGTTATGAAAATGATTCATGTATTAACGTTGTTCCTTGTAATTCTTGGTGGTCTGCATTTTGCGCTGACCGGCTTTGGGATCAATCTTCTTGGCGCCGTTTTCGGTCATGCCAATATTACGATCCTGTACATCGTGATGGGCTTTTCGACCATCTACCATGTAATGCCGATTTTGAAGACGCATTTGTCGTCCCTTTAAGTCCGAGCAACGCCCGGCGTGGGTAAAATCCGCCGCCGAGTGAATCCAGCCCCGCCAGAGAAATCTGGCGGGGTTTTTATTTTAGGCCATGCGGCCAGCAACGGCGTCGATAAACTCGATGGTGGTAAGGTGCTTTTGCTGCGGCCCAACCAGCAGCGCCAGATCTTTGGTCATCAGTCCTGATTGCACCGTATCGATCACCGCTTTCTCAAGCTTCTCGCAGAAATCATGCAGCGATTGGTTACCATCGAACCGCGCACGATATTTCAGCCCTTCCGTCCACGCAAAAATGCTGGCGATGGGGTTGGTGCTGGTGGGATTACCTTTTTGATGTTCGCGATAATGGCGTGTCACCGTGCCATGTGCCGCTTCGGTTTCCACCGTTTTGCCATCGGGCGTCAACAGCACACTCGTCATCAGCCCCAGTGAGCCGAAGCCTTGCGCCACCACGTCGGACTGCACATCGCCATCATAGTTTTTGCAGGCCCAGACATAGCCACCTTCCGATTTAATGGCATAGGCCACCATGTCGTCGATCAAGCGGTGTTCGTACCATAATTTTGCCACCGCGAATTTTTCTTTGAATTCGGTGTCGAACACGCGTTGGAAAATATTTTTGAAATCGCCGTCATAGCGTTTGAGAATGGTGTTCTTGGTGGAGAGATAGACGGGGTAATTCACCGTCAGTGCATAGTTGAAACAGGCGCGGGCGAAGCCCTCAATCGACGCATTGAGGTTATACATCGACAGCGCCACACCGGCGCTTGGGAAATGATACACTTCCTGCTCAATTGGCTTGCTACCGTCATCGGGCTTGAAGCTCAGCGTCAGTCGCCCCGGGCGATCAATGATGATGTCGGTGGCGCGGTATTGGTCGCCAAATGCATGGCGGCCCACAATGATTGGGGCCTTCCAACCCGGCACATAACGCGGAATATTGCTGCAAATGATGGGGGCGCGAAAAATCGTGCCGTCCAGAATATTACGGATAGTGCCGTTGGGGCTTGGATACATGCGCTTGAGGTTGAATTCTTTCACCCGCGCTTCATCCGGCGTGATGGTGGCACATTTAATGCCCACGCCGCAATTTTTAATGGCATGCGCCGCTTCCAACGTGACTTTATCATCGCTTGCATCGCGCGATTCAATGCCAAGGTCATAGTATTTCAGGTAGACATCAATATGCGGCAAAATCAGCTTTTCTTTGATCATCGCCCAGATAATGCGGGTCATTTCGTCGCCATCAAGCTCGACAACAGGGTTAGAAACTTTAATTTTTGCCATGGGAAAACTCGTTCAAAGGGATCTGCGTGAAAACTAGGGTAGTGCAAGCTCGTAGCCAATGTCGCGCGGCGACGCAAACGTTAACTGATGTTGCGCTGCGGCACATGCGGCCACTAAAATATTCGCTTGGGGCGGCACACCCCCTTGCCAGTTGAAAATGAACGCGATAGAGATTTAGCTTATTTTAACGTAAAGGCATTCATGTCATTACCTCCACCATCACGCCGTCGAGGCATTGCTCTGGCCATTGCTGTTTTCAGCATTTTATTGCTGATCATGCGTATGGGCATGCAACAAAGCAATCGGCAGGCAGCGGAAGCAGCCATTCCAACCCTTACCCTCACGCAGGAAGTGGCGCTTGGACAAACGGCGGCACCCGCCATTGTGGCAGCACATGGCGGCATCAGCCACGATGCCACGCAGGCTGCTACGGTGAAACGCGTGGGCGAGCATCTGGCCAGCACGCTGGATGCGGCGAAAAATCCTTGGAAATTCGAATTTCAGCTGTTGGCGGAGCCAAACGTGCTTGATGCCTACGCCCTGCCCGGCGGACAAATTTTTATCACCACAGCACTACTCAATCGTTTGCAGACGGAAGGTCAATTGGCAGCTATTCTTGCTCAGCAAATCGCCCACGTGAATAATCGTCATGTGGCGAAACAGCTTAAAGCACTCGGTCTTACCACCGTGCTGTTAAGCGCTGCGGGCGGCGACCCAATTACCCAGCTTGTGCCGGAAGTCGTGAAATTCGCCTTCACCGCCGACCAGGAGCTCGTTGCCGATCGCGAAGCGGCGGGCATCATGAGCAAGGCTGGCTATAACCCCAATGCACTCACTGGCGCCTTGGGCATTCTGAGCACGGCCTATTACGCCAAAGCAGAAGTGGCCTATTTCACCACCCATCCCAATGCACAAAACCGGTTGGAAAATATCACGAGTGCCATTGCTGCGCTCTACCCAACGGGCGCGCCGGCAACCTTAAGCAAATAGCGACTAACGCTTCAATTTCAGATCGGCTTCGATGATTTTGCGGGCGCAGAGGGCGATTTGCGCCTTGGCATCGGCCAGTTCCTTCCCCTGCAAGCGGTCAGCAAAAATTGATTCACGCAAGCGCCTCGCCTCGGCAGTGGCTCGCTGAAGTGCATTAATCAGTAGCATCACATCGGCCGGAGCATCGCCTACGGTGCCCAGCAGCTTGGGCGCCTGCGCGCCGGAGGCAAAAATCACCTGAATATGGCCCTGTTGAATCCCTAAATAGGCACCGCGCAGTCCGTCGGCCACATCGCGCGCCACATTTTCGGGCCCATGTTCGGCTACGCCCTTATTGTCCACTCGCACTTCCAGCCCGTGCTCACCATTCAGCGTCAATGCCTGATTTAAATCATGCGCGGCATTCACCAGATCTTCGGCCTGCGAACGGCTGAGCGAGAAAGCCTGATCTACCGCCGGACGGTTGATGGCCGCTTTACCGCCTTGCGATTTTACGAAGTTAATTTCCAGCCATTCCGATAACAGCGCGGTCATGGTATTCCTCGGATCGTTGATACGGTGTTCACCCTAGCACAAAACTACTAAGAATTCATCAATGGTCCTAATGAAATCTAGCGGTCCCCTTCCAGTACGTCCTTCGCCATCGACCGAGCGAGTTGGGCAGCAGCGGGGTCATGGTGCATTTGGCCCATCACCACCGCCCCCTTGAAAAGAAGGATCACTTTGCGGGCAGTCATTTTCGGATTTTTGCAATTGGCGTAGGCGCAAAGGGTGGCAATATATTCTTCTAATAGCATATAGAAATGGCTACAGGCTGCTTCAATGCCCGCATCTTTACTTTCAAATTCCAACTTGGCGTTGAGTGCAAAACAGCCCGTAAAATTACCCTCCGAGAACTCCTCTCCCTTGATATCAAATAGGCAAAGAATTTGTCGAATCGGGTCACTGGTACGCGATGCCATAATAGCCGGAATCCGTTCAAAGGCGAGCTGCTGGTAATATTCCACCACTGCGGCGATGAGCGCCTCTTTATTGCGAAAATACTTATACATTGTACGCTTGGATATTCCTGAGTTCTGGAGTACTGTGTCGACACCGGTGGCATGGAAGCCCTGGGTGTAGAATACCTGATAGGCACGTCCAATGATCTCTTCCCGTTTGGTCGTAAACTTATTAACTTCTTGTTTTATCATTATAGAATTCCTTATTTACGACTATTATAACAAAGATGCTTGACTATGTAAACAGAAAGGTTTACTTCTTATCCACATGTAAACTATTTCGTTTACGTTAATTGTTTATTATATTAACTGATATATGGAGATTCTTATGTCTATTCGTATTGCACCTGCCCAAAATCCATCCCCTAAGGCAACCGAATTGCTCGAAGCGACCGTCAAATCGGTTGGCAAGAAGCTGAATATTTTTGCTACCATGGCAAACTCACCCGCGACCCTCGCCGCATACCTTGGGGCACAGGGTGCTGTGAATGAAAATAGCACTCTTTCCGCCGCCCTAAGGGAACAACTATCAGTTGCGGTGGCCGGAGCGAACGGCTGCGACTATTGTGCCTCGGCTCACACCGCTCTTGGCAAGATGCATAAGGTAAATGAAATGGAACTGGCGCAAAATCTGTCTGCAAAATCGACTGATGCCAAAACTCAGGCCGCGCTTACCTTTGCCCGCACCATTGTAGATACCCGCGGGCACGTCACCGACGCCGATGTGAAGGCAGTGCGCGATGCGGGCTACAGCGACAGCGAGCTTCTGGACATTCTAACAGTGACCTGCATTAACATTTTTACCAATTATTTCAATGAAGTAGCTGGCACTGCCATTGATTTCCCTGTTTTTTCAACAGCTGAGGTCAAAAAGGCTGCTTAACTTCAATAGGTTATATAAAAAGACAGGCGCCCTCAAAAGCGCCTGTCTTTGTTTGTCCCACACCATTGCTTCCTTGATTGAATCAGCCTCCAAACCGATTAGATTGGCCTCGTGGTCCCGTAGCTCAGCTGGATAGAGCAAGCGTTTCCTAAACGCTAGGTCGTGTGTTCGAATCACATCGGGACCACCAGCCGCTTAACGGCGATAGCCCTCCAGATTTTGGCTCATAATATCCTTCACCAGCTGCGCCAAGCGCGGTCCATAAGGCGCACTCTCAAACAATAGGTGGTTGTTTTCTATAATCTTTTTGCACAGCGCGTCCTTGTAGACACTGTCATTGGCGAGCCTTACTGCCTGCGACACATATTCTTGCGGGCTGGCTGCAAGTGGCGCTTCTGCTTCCATTCCCATGATGGAGTAATAGGAAAACACCACGCGGCCGCGCGCGTATTTTCCAGGCATGGTGACAATGGGAAATCCAAGTCCAAACGCATATTGCGCCGTGGTGCCGCCACCAAAATAGATCGTATCGAGAATCGCGTCCGCCTCTTTCAGGATGCTGAATAAATGGTCAAGCGGCTGCCATTTAAGGAAAATAACCCGTGGCGCATCGCATTTTTGAAGAATGCGCTGCTGCAACAAGTCGCTCGCCGCTTGCTGCATAAAATCATTGAACAGCACCAGTGTCGCGTTTGGATCAGCGGCCAAAATATCCGCCAACACGTCATCATAATCCGGATGAAATTTCTGGATGGCCATGGGGCAAACATAGAGCTTCTTGTCTTCTGGCAAGCCCAGTTCCGCGCGATTTAGCCAGCGTTCGGGTGGGGTGGGGCGTTTGAAAATAGTATCCACCCCAGGATTGCAGAGAAGCCGCTCGGTGTAGTTCTCTTCGGCATTGGGCGGTTCATACGAGCGCGATGAAATCACGTAATCAATCGTGTCGATGCCCGTGGTTTCTGGGTGGCCCTGAAAACAGGCCTGATAGGGGGCAAGCCGCGCCATGGCCATGTGATGCGTCATGGCATCCATGCCGATATCGGGGTAAATAACCATATCGAGTTTCTTATCGGCCACCACCTTATGGGCGACCAGCACGTTTTTGGGGAGGGAAATAATCGGCACGCCTGCCTGAATAATTTCCTGAATTTTATCATCCATCACATTCGCGAGATTGAAGAAAGTCACTTCATATTCAGGCTGCTGACTTAAATAAATCATCGCTCCGCGATAACAATTTCCTACTGAATGATTGTGCATGTGCCGCGAAATAAACCCAATACGGATAGGGCCTTCCTTCTTCGCGACAGACAATTTGCAGTGGGGCGCCACATAGTTCAGCTGCGGCACACAAAGCCGCAGCATGTGGCTATAACGCGTCAGAAGTGCTTTGTTATCTCGATTGTGAAAAGCCAGAGAGAACAACGGATCAATCGAAAGCATCACGATGTTGAGCGATGGCTTCTCTGCAATAAACCGCTCGATAGCCGCACTGAAGTGAGCACGCAAACCGTCGATCTCTTCCGTCGATAAATAGAAACGCGGCATATACGTCTCATAATTAACGCGAAAAAACGCGGGCAGTTTAAACTTCTTGCGGATGGTGGCGTAGACAGCTTCTGCTTCGGCGCGCCGATTGTTAATCTTCAGTGCCATGACATAAAGCTGATGGAGTTCCGCATCTTCAGGGAAATTTGGCAGAATTTTTTCCAGATAATCGGGTGCCAAATGGCTGCGATTAAACCGCAAATACGTGCTGACCAGCTGGGCATGTGTTCTGGGATCATTCGGTATCATTTGGGTGGCCAATTCAGAAATCTGCAGCGCATCGGCCCACTGGTTTTTGCTTTCCAGCAGGGCACTCAATAAAATGTAGCTATCGGCATAGGTAGGGTCGGTGCGAATGGCGCGCTGATACAGTTCAAGCGCGGCATCATAGTTGCCCACGCTGTGTAAAATGGTGGCGATTTTATGGACCGCCTCAACATGCCCCGGATTTAGTGCCAAGACCTGTTGCAGCAGGTCAATGGCCTCTTGCCCGCGCTGCTTGTCCATCGCGTTTTGCGCAAGCTTCATCAATTTGCGGGTCGATGGAGCGACTTGGTTCATGATGCCGCGTGCGACAAAACATCATCGAGCGCCGATGCCACCAACGTGAAATGGTGCGGCGGAATATCCACATAAAATGGCAGCGACACCACCGATGCGCCCAGCGCGTGCGTCACCGATAAATCACCATGCGGGTATTTGGCATAGGCGGGCTGCACGTGACAGCCTTTATCCCACCACTGGCGGGCTTTGATGCCGCGCACCTGCAATTGTGAAATCACCCGATCCGCCGTGGCACTTGGCAAACGAATGTTGCACGTGGTGGTCACGGAATCCTCGGGGAACCAAAGCAGCAGCTTATGTTTTTCCGCCACCGGCGTCAGCGCCGCTTTGCAATGGTCCATGGTCTCCACCCATTGCTGACGGCGAATGGGCCACATATCCATCGCGGCGAGCGCCACGGCAGCCGTATATTCGCTCATTTTCGAGTTCACGCCAGGAATGGAAATATGGCGCGTGTAATAACCAAAATTGGTTTGTTCCTGCACGTGGCGCAACAGGGCCGTATCGCGCGAAATAATCACCGCGCCTTCGCCCGCACCCAGCACTTTGGTGGCGTGCAAACTCAGCACCACCGCTGTTTTTCCGAAAGACACATTGCGGAAACCATCAAAGCCGGACGCCGCATCAATCACCACGGGAATCGAAGTTTCGGCCGTGAACCTATCCCACGCTGCCACATCAATCGGCTTGCCGAAGGGCGCCACCACCAGCACCGCACCAATCACGCCGCCAACTTCGGTCATGCGCTTCTTCACGTCGTCCGGCGTGAGCGACCATGTCTGCTCATTTACGTCCATAAAATAGGGGATCATCTCTGCCGCAATGCTGGAAGCAGGGGATGCCACAAAGGTCCATGATGGCACCAAACAATAGCTGTCTTTGCGCAAATTTAATCCGCGCAACACGCTGGTGAGGCCCGCCGTGGCGCTGGACGCGGTGACCACATGATCGGCCGTGAGCCCGAAATGGGCGCCCATGCGCTTGCGCAATTCCTGCTCCAGCGGGCCAAAATTACTGTACCAGCGCGCCGCATCAATCCGTTTCAAATAGGGCAAAATATCATCAGCATTGGGCAAAAGCGGCCGCATTAAATCGACCGTTTCAAACACCTGTTCTTGAAGTTGATTCATCGCCTGCGCCTGCATGGTTTTTCTCGCCTACTTAAATGCACTTGGCACGATTAAGCAAGCATCATGCCCGCCGCCAAAAAACATTGAATTTAAACGATTTTTTACTTCCAGTAATCCACGAAGCTTTCCGCAAAAATATACTGGAACATGGGGTCACGCTGCTTGGCGTTCGCCGCATCGATGATGGGCTTGATGACCGAAGCGGGTTGTTTAAACCAAACCCACAAGCGCGACGCCACGTTATATACCGAGCAACGATAGCCGTACTTCTCGAACAGAATCTGCATCGACTTGTTGGTGTAGAACGAACAATGAACCGAAAGCAGATAGAACCAATCAGGGTTCTGCGGCACATGCTCGGCCACCAGCGTGTGCAGCACCATGGCGCCATCATCGCTCACCAGATTAAAAATATCATCCAGCTGCGACGCGAAGCGCAAATGCTCCAACACCGCCGTATGCATCACCGTGCTGAAGGCTTTGGGCGTTAATTCTTCCGCGCGCAAATAACCTTTCGCTGGGTTGCTGCTATGCTCGTATTTCTCAAATACCATCTTGTGGTCATGGGCTAGCGCCGTGGCCAGCTTGCCATCACCGGCACCATAATCCAGCCAGCGGCCTTTGGGCAAAAGTCCGTGGGCCTGCACATCGCCTAAAATTGCGGTTTGCGCCGTAAGCCGCTCCAGCCAGCGTGGATCCTCGGGATTTTCGTCCGTACCCTGATAGAGTGACACCCACTGA
>Ga0007834_1000292_pt1 | contig 16490 bp, 15 predicted proteins | sample CryBogCBE06Nov07_FD_71233 | JGI IMG/M metagenome (GOLD analysis project Ga0007834, IMG submission 71233) | Freshwater microbial communities from Crystal Bog, Wisconsin, USA - CBE06Nov07 | ecosystem: Environmental > Aquatic > Freshwater > Lake | place: Crystal Bog, Wisconsin, USA | collected...
CGCTGTATTGCAGGCCGGTGGTCATGTCCATCACCTGCTTCACCGTGGCATCGCCAAACGCGCTCGCCTTGAGCTCGGGAACATAGCGCGATACCAGCGCTGAATCATCGAGCTCGCCTTCATGGACGAGGCACAGCGCCAGCGTGCCGACGAAGGACTTGGTGACCGAATAGGCGATGTGGGGGAGGTCCGCCGACAGGGCACCCAGATAGCGCTCGTAGACAATGCGCCCACGGTGGAGCACGACGATTCCGTCGGTGTAGTTGGCGTCAAGACTTTCCGCCCAGGTCATGGGCTTGTCGCTTCCGACGCCTCCGGCTTTCGGGACGAAATGGATCGCGTCGAGGTCGTCGCGGTCGGCGCGGGGCAGCGGGGCAACTGGTATGAGCCCGCGTGAAATGTTCCTGGTCGGCACCAGTTCCCGGTAGTGGGAGGAGGCCCAGCGGCTCTGCGGAAAGGCGCGCATGCTCATGTCGGCAAAGCGCACGAGCTTGTTGGCCGGCGGAGGTGAGCCCTGCATCCAGCCCAGTTTGACCGGATCGCAATCCTTCGCTTTGGGATAGACAGGCGGGGTAATCACGGTGGTGGTGCTCATGGAGTCTCCTGGTTCGGGTTCAAGGCATGGTGGATCTGGGCATGGAACCAGCCTACACCACTTTCCATCCGGCCAACGCTCAGATGGGCGTTGGCGCCGCTCTTGAGGCCGCGCTGGATTTGGACCGCCGTGTGGATGTCTTCCTTCTGGAAGACGCCCTGCTCGATGAGCTTGAAGGTCTTGTCCCAGTGGGCAGCCCAGTCGGGGCCGGATTTTTCTCGGGGAATCACCATACGGTGCGTCCAGCGAAGGCGCTCGGGGCCAACGGGGTAGAGCGTGATCAGGCTCAGATAGTCAGGATGGAAAATCGTCACCGTATTGGGAAAAATCACCTGGCTTGGCGTGACCAGTTTGCGCAATTCCTGGTTGGTGACAGGGTCGGCAAACGGCTCCAGCGCCGGACGACGAGCCACCAGCGAGTGGCTGTGTTGGGCTCCCGCTCGCCCCACATATTCCGCGGCCGTGATGCCGTCGGTAAAGAAGGGATAGATCGTGTTTTTGTGCAGCACGCGGATGTGGTAAGCCTCCAGAAAGGCATCCACGATGAGTTTCCAGTTGGCGTCGTATTCGGCCTCCACCGTGCGATGCACGACATGGCTTTGCAGGTCAAACCATTCCAACTCGGCATCGAGACCACCCAGGTAGGTGCCCAGATCAAGAGAACCCTGGGGATCGAGCATCACCCAGACCAGTCCGTGGCGCTCTTCGCAGGGCAGGGCCTTCAAATCGCGCTCGCCCTGCTGGCAGGGGGCGAATGCTTCGGAGTGCAACATATGGCGCAGCTTGCCGCTGAGCTGGTAGGTCCATCCGTGGTAGGGGCAAACGAGGCTGGCCCTTGCGTGTGCGCCTTCGGTCTCGACCAGGCGCATGCCGCGGTGGCGGCAGACATTCAGGAAGCAGCGCAACTGCGCGCCCTCGGCCTCGGTGGAGCGGGCCAGCAGCAGGGGCAGAACGTAGGCATCGTGTGCCAGGACCTGGCCCGGCGCGATCTCGCTACAGTGCACGGCAATCAGGGGCAGCTTCCCAAAGAGGTGCTCCTTTTCGGCCTGCCATTGACTGGTGGAGAAGTAGCGCTCAACGGGAACCGTGGATTCACCAGGAGCCATGTCTGCCTCTCCGCTGGCGGCCTGCGATCGGATTTTCTTCAGCAGCCCGGGCGAAACCGGGAGCGCGTCAAAGGGCTTCATGGCCGTGAATCGGTATATGAATTGTGCCGCAGAACCGCATGAATGATACGTAGCATGCCATCAAAAGAGTAGTAGTTCATGTTCCCCTTCAGTACACAAGGCGCTCGGGGCGGATTTCCTGCAAGATGGTCGTGGCGATTTCCTCGATGCTTTTGGTGGTGGTGGAAAGCCATCGAATACCCGCACGGCGCATCATCGCTTCGGCCTCGCTCACCTCCATTCGGCAGTTTTTCAGATCGGCATAGCGGCTGCCCGGCCTGCGTTCATTGCGGATTTCACTCAGACGTTCCGGCTGGATGGTCAGCCCGAATATCTTTTTCTTGTGGGCCAACAGGGCCGGGGGCAACTGCTGGCGTTCAAAGTCTTCCGGTATCAGCGGATAGTTGGACGCCTTGAGCCCGTATTGCATGGCCAAGTAGAGGCTGGTGGGCGTCTTGCCGCTGCGGCTGACGCCCACCAGGATCACGTCGGACTGCTCCAGATCGCGGTTGCTCTGCCCGTCGTCATGGGCCAGACTGAAATTGATGGCTTCAATCCGGTCGTGGTAAGCCTGGCTTTTACTTACGTCAGAGAAGCGGCCCACGCGATGATGGCTTTTGATTCCCAGTTCCTCTTCCAGCGGATGGACGAAGGTTCCGAACATGTCGAGCAACATCCCGGAGCAGCCTTCCTGGATAACTTTGAGCACGTCCATGTTGACCAGGGTGGTGAAGACAATGGGCTTTTTGCGCTCCATTTCCGCCGTGTGGTTGATCTGGCGGACGGCCTGGTGGGCTTTGTCTACGCTGTCGACGAAGGGCAGGCGGACATGCCGTGGCTTCATTTCGAACTGGGCCAGAATGGCGTTGCCGAATGTCTCGGCGGTGATGCCGGTGCCATCAGAAATAAAGAAGACAGTGCGGTTGGGCATAATTGCAGCATTATCTGAATATTTGCGCCCCCGATGTCTGGTCCCCTAGAACAAAGCCAAAACCTTTCTGCCCAGCGGCAGCGTTGTGCAGCGCCCATCAACCGGTTTTTAAACTCCGGAGCTTCCCATGTCTCAACTTTTTGCGCCCGATGCGCTGGTGGTACCTTTTGAACTCTTGAGAATGACTGACGTCGAGGCGGTTGGCGGAAAGAATGCCAGTCTCGGCGAAATGATTTCCCAATTGCCCACGCAGGGGGCAAGCGGGGTACGGGTGCCTACCGGGTTTGCTACCACGGCCCATGCCTTCCGGCAGTTTCTGGCGCATGCGGGGCTGGCTGACAAAATCAACGCACGCCTGGCAAAGCTCGACACCGAAGATGTGCGTGCGCTGGCCGAAGCTGGCGCAGAAATCCGCGCCATGGTCGAGGGCCAGCCCTTTCCCGCCGATCTGGAGGCTGCCATCCGCAAGAACTTTGCGGAACTGTGCGGCAGCAATCCCGAAGCCTCGTTTGCGGTGCGCTCTTCAGCGACGGCCGAGGACTTGCCCGACGCTTCGTTCGCCGGACAGCAGGAAACCTTCCTGAATGTGGTGGGCGTGGAGGCCGCCCTGCACAAGATGAAAGAGGTGTTTGCCAGCCTCTACAACGACCGGGCCATCAGTTACCGGGTGCACAAGGGCTTTGCTCACGCCGAGGTTGCGCTCAGCGCAGGCGTGCAACGCATGGTGCGGTCCGACAAAGGCGCTGCGGGCGTGATGTTCACGATCGATACCGAGTCGGGGTTCGACCAGGTGGTCTTCATCACCAGCAGCTACGGCCTTGGCGAGACGGTGGTGCAGGGGGCGGTCAATCCTGACGAGTTCTATGTGCACAAGCCCATGCTCCGGGCCGGCAAAAGTGCGGTCATCCGGCGCAATCTCGGCAGCAAATTGCTGCAGATGGAATTCAGTACGCCCGACGAAAAGCGCGCCAGTGGCAAACTGGTCAAAACCACTGACGTGCCGACCGAACTGCGCAACCGCTATTCGCTCACGGACGCGGACGTCGAGCAACTGGCCCGCTATGCGCTGGTGATTGAAGAGCACTATGGTCGCCCGATGGACATCGAGTGGGGCAAGGACGGCATTGATGGCCTGCTTTACATCCTGCAGGCGCGCCCGGAAACGGTCAAGAGCCAGCAGCAGGGCAAGGCCGAGCAGCGTTACAAGCTCAAGGGGCGTGGCACGGTCCTGGCTGAGGGTCGCGCGATCGGACAGAAGATCGGCACAGGCCCCGTGCGTCTGGTGCACAACATCAGCCAAATGGATGAAGTCCAGGCAGGCGATGTCCTGGTGACGGACATGACCGATCCCAACTGGGAGCCGGTGATGAAGCGCGCCAGTGCCATCGTGACGAATCGGGGAGGGCGCACCTGCCACGCTGCCATCATTGCGCGCGAGTTGGGCATCCCTGCCGTTGTGGGCTGTGGCGACGCGACCGAGAGGCTGAGCACGGGTACCCTGGTGACAGTGAGCTGTGCCGAGGGCGACACCGGTTTCATCTACGACGGCCTGCTCGAGTCCGAGGTGACAGAGGTGCAGCGCGGTGAAATGCCCGAATGCCCAATCAAGATTACGATGAATGTGGGCAATCCGCAGCTGGCGTTCGACTTTTGCCAGTTGCCCAACCACGGCGTGGGCCTGGCCCGCCTGGAATTCATCATCAACAACAACATCGGCATTCACCCGAAGGCGATTCTTGACTACCCCAATATCGATGCCGATCTGAAGAAGGCGGTTGAATCCGTAGCCCGCGGGCATGCCTCTCCGCGCGCTTTTTATGTTGACAAGGTTGCCGAGGGCGTTGCAACCATTGCTGCCGCGTTCTGGCCCAAGCCGGTCATCGTGCGTTTGTCTGATTTCAAGAGCAACGAGTACCGCAAGCTGATCGGTGGCAGCCGGTATGAGCCCGAGGAAGAGAACCCGATGCTCGGGTTCCGCGGTGCTTCGCGCTACATCAGCAAGGAGTTTTCCGAAGCATTTGCGATGGAGTGCGAAGCCATGCTGCGCGTGCGCCGGGACATGGGCTTGACCAATGTGGAGCTGATGGTTCCCTTCGTGCGCACGCTCGGGCAGGCAGCCAAGGTCACCGACCTGCTGGCGCAGCAGGGGCTCAAGCGCGGGCAGGATGGTTTGCGCGTCATCATGATGTGTGAAGTCCCCAGCAACGCCATTCTGGCGGACGAGTTCCTCGAGTATTTTGACGGTTTTTCCATTGGCTCCAACGACCTGACCCAACTGACCCTGGGGCTCGATCGCGACTCTGGTCTGGAGTTGCTGGCGGCTGACTTCGATGAACGCGACCCGGCAGTCAAAGCCATGCTGCACAGGGCCATCCAGGCGTGCCGCTCCCAAGGCAAATACGTCGGCATTTGCGGTCAAGGCCCCAGCGACCACCCGGACTTTGCCCAGTGGTTGGCCGACGAGGGGATCACGTCCATCTCGCTCAATCCGGACTCGGTCATCGCGACCTGGAAGCAGTTGGCCAAACAGGCGGCCTGAGCCAGCCATCAATTGCATGCCCGGACCTGCTCCATACCGCCCTGGCCGTAGCAACGGTGAGGGGGTCTGGAGGGCCTACAAGCGCGGTTTGCACCGCAACCTTGCGTGGTACGTCCTTGGCCTTGTCGGCTTCCTGTTCCTGATGGGTCTGGCGGAGCGGGCGGGTCTTTCCCGGCAATGGATTGGCGGCGTTTTCCTTCTGGCCACGGTCGGCCTCTATGCCGTCATCGGGATCTACAACCGCACGTCCGATGCGGACGAGTACTACGTGGCGGGCAGGCGTGTGCCGGCGGTTTACAACGGCATGGCGGCGGCTGCCGACTGGATGAGCGCGGCGTCCTTTATCAGCCTGGCTGGCGGTCTCTACCTGCAGGGTTTTTCGGGAAGCGCCTCACAGCCCGGCGGCCTGGCCTACGTCCTGGGCTGGACGGGTGGATTTTGCCTGGTCGCAATGCTTGTGGCGCCCTATTTGCGCCGTATGCGGCTGTATACCGTGCCGGATTATTTCCAGCAGCGCTTCGGTGGCCGCTGGCCGCGCATGCTCGCAGCGTTGGCGTCCGTCCTGTGTTCATTCACCTATGTGGTGGCCCAGATATACGGGGTTGGCCTGATTACCGCCCGCCTGACGGGTGTGGGGTTTGAGGTCGGTATATTGCTGGGCCTCGGTGGCGTGCTGGTCTGCTCATTTCTGGGGGGCATGCGGGCTGTGACCTGGACGCAGGTGGCACAGTACGTCATCATGCTGGCGTCGTTTCTGGTGCCCGTATGCTGGTTGGCTTACAAGCAGGTGGGCAATCCCGTTGCGCCATTGGTCTATGGACAGCAACTTGGCAAGATTGCCGAGCTGGAACAGAAAATTACCGATTCCCCGGCCGAAAAAGCCGTGATTGCCGAATACCAGCGCCGTGCCAGGGACTATGAAGCCCGACTTCTGGATGTCCCTGCTGCGTTGGCCCGTGAACGCCGGGCTGCCCACGACCGGGTGCTGCGGGCACAGGAGGACCGTGCAGACGCCGCAACCGTTTTTGCGGCGACGCGGGAGCTGGCTGCGCTTCCGCGGGACGTGGCGACGGCACGGGAGCGCTGGACCCGCGCCCAGCAGGACAACCTGGACAGGGCCAAGCCCCTGGGCGGCATGCCACGCCACGCTCAAGCTTTCGAAGGAGATCCTGCCGGAAATCCCGCCGAGCAGGCCTTGTTTGATTCATCGCGGCTCAATTTCCTCGCGCTGGTTTTTTGCCTGGTTGTCGGTACTGCCGGCTTGCCCCATCTGCTCACACGCTTTTACGCAACGCCAACGGTTGCCCAGGCCCGCTCTTCCGTGGGCTGGTCCCTGTTGTTCATCACCCTTGTCTACATCAGCGCTCCGGCGCTGGCGGTGCTGGTCAAATATGAAGTGCTGCAGAATCTGGTCGGGCAGCGCTTTGAAGACCTGCCCCACTGGATGGCCCAGTGGTCCAAGGTAGACCCGTCCCTGCTCTCGGTCAGTGACGTGAACGGGGACGGAATCTTGCAGCTCGGGGAGTTGCGATTCGGTGCCGACATCATCATGCTGGCATCGCCCGAGCTGGGCGGGTTGCCCTACATCGTCTCGGGCTTGGTGGCGGCGGGCGGCCTGGCTGCCGCCCTGTCGACTGCAGACGGTTTGCTGCTGACGATCGGCAATGCATTTGCCCACGACCTGAACGCGGCCCAGGGCGATCTGCAGGCCACCGCGTTGCGGCGGGTCATGCTGTCCAAGTTCGCCCTGTTGCTGGTGGCGCTGCTGGCGGCCTATGTCGCCGCCCAGCGACCTGCCGATATCCTGTATCTGGTTTCAGCCTCGTTTTCGCTGGCCGGAGCGGCTTTTTTCCCGGCCATGGTGCTTGGCATATTCTGGAGCGGCACCAACCGGTGGGGCGCTGTCGCCGGCATGTTGACCGGACTCGGCCTGACTCTGGCCTACATGGTGGTCAACGTTCCCTCGTTGCGGCCCGCACTTGGCCTTGCTCCGGGGCAGAGCCTTTGGTGGGGTATCCAACCGATTGCCGCGGGCGCCTTTGGCGTGCCGGCCGGTTTGATGGCCACGGGACTGGTAAGCTGGGCAACCGGGAACTGGCAGAAAAATGGAATATAATCAGAGGCTTTCCCTTGCCGCACTGCATCTGACGCTGCAGGCGGCTTCAACCCAAGCCAAGCCGGGACCGAGGTCTGCAGGCTGGCAAGCCACAAGGAGTATTCATGCGTCATTATGAAATCATTTTGCTGATCCATCCGGATCAGAGCGAACAGGTGCCAGCCATGCTGGAGCGCTACAAGGGCATGGTCACCGCAGGCGGTGGCAAGGTCCATCGCGTGGAAGACTGGGGCCGCCGTCAGCTGGCCTACATGATTGCCAAGCTTGCCAAGGCCCATTACCTCTGCGTGAATATCGAGGCCGACCAGGCTGTCATGGCTGAGTTGGAACATGCGTTCAAGTTCAACGACGCCGTCCTGCGACACCTCACGGTGCAGAAGAAGCGCGCCGATACCGGTCCTTCGTCGATGATGAAGTCGGTCGAACGCGAAGAAGCCCGCAAGTCACAGCAGGAGCAATACGCAAACTAAGCGCAACTGATGGTTGCTCGTAGCCAGCACAGGCCAGCAAAAATCAGTGAACCATGTTGTTTTGACAGCCTCGATCGCCGAGCTCGGTGCTTTGCGATATACACCGGCCGGTATCCCCGCGATTGAGCTCCATCTGGAGCACACATCGCAGCAAACCGAGGCCGGTCAGGTGAGGGAGGTCAAGGCAATTGTCAAGGCAAAAGCCTTTGGAGCGTTGGCCGAGCGGATCGGACAACAAAGCCCAGGCAGCAAGTGGCGGTTCAGCGGATTTTTGGGCGGTTTGCGCGGCGGCAAGAGTGTCGTACTGCATATTCAAGATTTAAGCCAGGAGTAATTCACATGCCCGGATTCAAGAAATTCAACAAAGACAAGCGCCCCAAGCGCGCTGCCCAGAACCTTCTGTTCAAGCGCAAGCGCTTTTGCCGCTTTACCGTGACCGGTGTCGAGGAGATCGACTACAAGGACATCGATACGCTGCGTGACTTCATTGCCGAAAACGGCAAGATCATTCCCGCGCGCCTGACTGGCACCCGTGCCATTTACCAGCGCCAACTGAACACGGCCATCAAGCGCGCGCGCTTCCTGGCCATGGTTCCGTACAGCGACCAGCACCGCATCTAAGGAGCCCAGCACCATGCAAATCATTCTGCTCGACAAAGTTGTCAATCTGGGCAACCTCGGTGAAGTCGTCAAGGTCAAGGACGGCTATGCTCGCAATTTCCTGATTCCTTCGGGCCGCGCCCGTCGCGCCACCGCAGCAGCCAAGGCTGAATTTGAAGCCCGCCGCGCTGAACTGGAAAAGGCGGCCGCTGCCAAGTTGGCTGAGCAACAGGCTCTGGGCGAAAAGCTGGCCGGCTCCACCATCAAGCTGACCCAAAAGGCTGGCGTCGATGGCCGCCTGTTTGGCTCGGTAACCAACTTCGACATCGCCGAAGAGCTGGGCAAGCAAGGCTACAAGGTCCTCAAGGCCCAAGTGCGCATGCCCAACGGTCCCATCAAGCTGGTTGGCGATAGCAAGGTCAGTGTCGCCTTGCACACTGATGTCGTTGTTGAAATCAACGTCACTGTGTACGGCGAAACAGCCTGAGCCGTTGCGAGTTACAAAAAAGCCACCTTCGGTGGCTTTTTTTAATCAATCGCCAGATTGTGCACCTTGGTCTGACCGCTGCGTCTGTCAGCGAAATAGTGTTCGAGCGTCAGGCGAACAGTCCTGAATGCCAACTCGTCCCAGGGAACTTCCGCTTTACTGAACAACTGTGTTTCCATGGTTTCGTAACCCGGGGCGAAGTGCGTGCTGAGCAGCCGGGCCCGATAGAACAGGTGAACTTGCCCTACCCTGACGACACTGATGACCGAGAACAGGTCTCCCATTTCGAACTGCGCGCCGGCCTCTTCAACCGTTTCACGCGCCGCACCTTGGGCAGTGGTTTCGCCGAGTTCCATGAAGCCAGCGGGCAAGGTCCATTTGCCTTTCCGGGGCTCGATGTTACGCTTGCACAAGAGCACCTGCTCCGAGCCAGGCTCTCCCCACACCGGGATGGTCCCTACGACATTGAGCGGGTTTTCATAGTGGATAGTTGCGCACTGCGTGCAAATTGCCCGTTCGCGGGTATCGCCATCGTCCGGCAGCCGGTAGGTGACCAGCGCGCCGCAGGCGCGGCAATGCTGGATGGGGCTGCGCAACAGCATCTCCGCGTCCGGGTTTCAGGCGACCTGGACGCGAATTTCCCCCAGCCCTGTCACCCCGCCGACCATCAGATCACCGGACACCACCGCAGCGACGCCCTCCGGGGTGCCTGAGTAAATAAGGTCTCCGGGCTGAAGTTGCCAGGCCGAGGAGAGGTGCTCGATAGACTCGCCGATATTCCAGATCAACTTTGCGACGTTGCTGCGCTGGCGCTCCTTGCCGTTGACCGAGAGCCAGATGTCAGCGTGCTCCACATCGCCAGCCTGGGCAACGGGAAAGACCGGCCCGATGGGTGCGGAGTGGTCAAAGGCCTTGCCAATGCACCAGGGGCGCCCCAGTTTTTTCTGCTCGCCTTGCAGGTCGCGGCGCGTCATGTCCAGGCCGATGGCATAGCCATAGATGTGCTTATGGGCATCAGCAGCCTTGATGTCCTTGCCGCCCGTGCCGATACACACAACCAGTTCGATTTCATGGTGGAAATTCTGGGTCAGGCTCGGGTAGGGAATCGTTGCTGTTTTCCCAGTATCGGCAAGCACGACCGCGCCAGCCGGCTTGAGGAAGAAGAAGGGTGGTTCACGGCCGGTAAAGCCCATTTCTTTCGCGTGCTCCTCGTAGTTGCGGCCAACACAGAAAACCCGGTTCACGGGAAAACGTGCGCTGCTGCCTACTACGGGGACGCTGACCTGCTCTGGCGCGGGAATGACGAATGCGGACATGAATTAGAGCCTTTCTTCCTTGTGTATGCCCAAGGCCTGATGCACCGGGCGGTCTGAATAACTGAACAATACGCAGCCCGGCCCTGAGGTCAAGCGCACAGTGTGCCATGAGGGCACCACAAAGTGGTCGCGGGGCCCGAAATCAAATTGTGTCTGACCTTGGGGGATGTCGACATACGCAGTACCCGAACCCTCGACTACGCTGAAGACCGTGCCATCCGTCTGGCGGTAGCCCCTGCCGACAAAGCCGGCGGGCAGGCGTTGCATGTAGGTGGCCATCGTGGGCATGGGGGAGCCGCCGGTGAGCGGGTTGGTGTAGCGCAACTTGAATCCGTCCCAGTCGTCGATCGGGGCGCTGCGCTCCAGCGCATCCAGAGCCTCGCGTGTCCGCACATAGGGGTAGCTGAAGAGCGGGCTAGTCTGGCCATGGGGGGATGTGCCGCGCACTGGGGCCATGTTGTGTCCGTACTGCGCAAAACTCGCGCCTTCAGGACGCAGGACTTCCTGCGATTTGCGGCTGTCATTCTCGGCAAATCCAGCGTCGAAAAAGCGCAGCATGGGAATGTCAAGCCCATCCAGCCAGATCATCGGCTCGCTGCCTTCGTGACCATGGTCGTGCCAGGTCCAGCTGGGCGTAATGATGAAGTCCCCGGGGTGCATTATGGCCCGCTCCCCGTTGACCGCAGTGTAGGCGCTCGAGCCCTCGACAATAAAGCGCAAGGCACTTTGCGTGTGGCGGTGGCTCGGTGCTACTTCGCCCGGCAGGATCATCTGGAGTCCGGCAAAGAGCGACTGCGTGATGGACCGCTGACCAGCCAGCGCCGGATTTTCCAGAATCAGCACCCGGCGGATGGCCTCTTCGGCCGTGATGAGTGCGCCAGCGCGCATCATGAATGCCCGTACCTCGTCATATTTCCACAGCGCGGGAACGCAGGGCGATGCGGGTTGGCGCGGGACCAGCGCGTGCAAAACCTCCCACAGGGGCGAGAGGTGGTAGGGTGCCATGTCGCTGTTAAGTTGCTTGCGATCCGGGCTCATGTTGTTGTCTCCAGGGGTTTGGAAAAGTATACGTATGAATTGGCGGGAGGTGCGCTATCCTCCGATTCCATGAAGCTCTACAACTATTTCAGGTCTTCTGCCTCGTTTCGCGTGCGCATCGCGTTGCACCTGAAGCAAATTGCGTTCGAGTATGTTCCCGTGCACATCGCGCACGGCGACCATTTGAAACCCGGATACGCAGCGCTGTCGGCAGACACTTTGGTTCCGCTGCTTGAGCTGGACAATGGCGTGCGCCTTTCGCAGTCCATGGCCATCATTGAATACCTCGATGACATGTATCCGGAGCCGCTGATGGTGCCGCGAGACTCCGTGGCGCGGGCCCGGGTGCGTGCGCTTGCTCAAAGCATTGCGTGCGAGATTCACCCGATCAACAACTTGCGCGTTCTCAAGTATCTGACGCGTGAACTCAAGGTCCAAGAAGAGGGCAAAAACGCCTGGTACCGGCACTGGGTCCGCGACGGTCTGGAGTCATTCGAGCGCCAGTTGGCCCGACTGCCGGCCAGCCGCTTCTGCTTCGGAGAAACCCCGACCCTCGCAGACTGCTGTCTGGTGCCCCAGATATTCAACGGCCAGCGTTTCAAGGTTGACTTTTCGGGTTTGCCGCGGACCATGTCGGCGTTCGATGCCTGCATGCAACTGGAAGTTTTCCAGAAAGCCCAGCCGTCCAGTTGCCCGGACTTCGAGGCCTGAGAGGCCCATGCAGGCTTGTTCATCGGACTGGCTAACACCGGACTGGCCGATTCCGCGCGGGGTTGCCGCGCTGTGCACGACGCGCAGCGCAGGTGTCAGTACAGGACCGTTTGAAAGCCTCAACCTGGGCGAGCATGTGGGCGACGCAATGGCGTCGGTCGTAGCCAACCGCCAGCTGTTTTCCGACAGGCTAGGCGCGCGGCCCGTGTACCTGAATCAGGTGCATGGCTGCAAAGTGGCTCAGCTCGATGCGCAAACGCCTGATGGTTGCGTGGCCGACGCCTGCGTCACCACAGAGCGCGGCCTGGCCTGCACGATCATGGTTGCTGATTGCCTGCCCGTGCTTTTTTGCAGTGCCGATGGGAGCGTTGTCGGCGCCGCCCACGCGGGATGGCGCGGATTGGCGGGCACACAGGATGGCAAAGGTGTCCTTGAGGCGGCCTTTGAGTATTTTTGCTCGTTTGCGCCCGGGAACAGGGCGTCGTCAGCTATAAAAAATGGAGCAAGCCGCAGCCTCGTCTGGCTGGGCCCCTGCATTGGTCCGCAGGCATTTGAAGTCGGAGCCGAGGTGCGGGACGCCTTTGTCGGGCGTCAGTCTCAAGCCGCAAACCAGTTCGTCGATCTGGGCAACGGCAAATTTCTGGCCAACCTGCAAGGCCTTGCGCGCCAGCGGCTTGCAGCCATGGGAATAGAGCAAATTTATGGCAACGACGGCACACAGCACTGGTGCACGGTCAGCAACCCGCTACGGTTCTTCTCGCACCGCAGGGACACTGGCCGACTGGGTGGAAGCGGGCGTTTCGTCGCGGCCATCTGGAAGACGTGAGGCGCTGGCGAGCGGGGCTTGTTCGCGAGCCTTGATCGCCTTGCGCCGCGCAGGTGTGGCCATGATGTAGAGCAGCAGCGCAATCGGAAGCAGGCCATAGAGAATAAAGGTAATGACGGCTCCGAGCACGGTTCCCGTGCTGTTGGTGCCCTCGGCCACCGCCATCATGAGCGCGACGTAAAACCAGGCGATGGCGACGATGTACATTGGGGGGACTATAAGCAAATGCCCAATTCCTAGTTGCCTGAGCGCCAAAAATCCGGGATACTAGGGTTTTCCCGCATGACTGTGCGGTGACCGATGGAGACAAACATGAGTGAACAAGTCGGCCTCGCGCCGCTGAAGTTATCGCCGACAAAATTGCAGGCATTGCAGGAGCAATATGCCCGCGAAGCGACCCAGCTATGGAATGAAGCGCTCAAGGCCAATCCAACGCCCAAAGACCGCCGTTTTTCCGGCGAGGCATGGGCCCACAACCCGATGGCGGCATTCAGCGCTGCGGCCTATCTGCTCAATGCGCGGATGTTGATGGGTCTGGCCGAAGCGGTGGAAGCCGATCCCAAAACGCAGGCGCGCATCCGGTTTGCAGTTGAACAGAGCGTCGCTGCTGCCTCGCCGAGCAATTTTTTTGCTTTCAACGCCGAGGCGCAGAAAAAGGCCATTGAAACCCAGGGCGAGAGCATCGCCGCCGGGCTGAAAAACCTCCTGCATGACGTGCGTCAGGGCCATGTGTCGATGACCGACGAAAGCTTGTTTGAGGTTGGCAAGAACGTGGCGACCACGGAAGGCGCCGTCGTATTTGAAAATGAGCTGTTCCAGCTCATTGAGTACAAGCCGTTGACCGCCAAGGTCCATGAACGACCCTTTCTGCTGATCCCGCCCTGCATCAACAAGTTTTATATCCTCGACCTGCAGCCATCGAACTCCCTGATCCGCTACACCGTCATGCAGGGGCATCGGACCTTTGTCCTGAGCTGGCGCAATCCCGACGAATCCCTCGCCCACGCAACCTGGGATGACTACATCGAGCAGGCGGCAATCAGGGCCATTGAAGCGGTGCAGGAGATTACCGGGGCACCGAAGATCAATGCCCTGGGCTTTTGTGTGGGTGGAACCATCCTGGCCAACGCGCTGGCTGTGCTGGCGGCCCGTGGTGAAAAGCCCGCAGCTTCTGCCACGTTCCTGACGACGCTGATCGATTTCTCCGACAACGGCGTTCTGGACCTTTTCATTGACGATGCATTCGTGAAATTCCGTGAAATGCAGTTCGAGGAAGGGGGTCTCCTCAAGGGGCAGGATCTGGCCACCACGTTCAGCTTTTTGCGCCCCAATGACCTAGTCTGGAATTACGTGGTGGGGAACTATCTCAAGGGTGAAACCCCGCCGCCGTTCGACCTGCTTTACTGGAATAGCGACTCGACCAATCTGCCGGGCCCGATGTATGCCTGGTACATCCGCAACACTTATTTCGAGAACAACCTCATAAAGCCTGGAAAGGCAGTGGTCTGCGGCCACACGGTCGATCTGCAAAATCTGGACATGCCGGTGTACATCTACGGAAGCCGTGAAGACCACATTGTTCCTGTTGGCGACAAGAAAGGTGGGGCCTATGCGTCAACCCAGGTTTTCCCCGGGAAAAAGCGGTTCGTGATGGGCGCCTCTGGCCACATTGCTGGCGTTATCAATCCGCCCGCCGCGAACAAGCGCAGCCACTGGATCCGTCCGGACGGCAAGCTGCCGCCAACGCATGCCGAATGGCTCGCAGGGGCAGCCGAACATCCCGGCAGCTGGTGGACCGACTGGTCCGGCTGGCTCAAGGGCCACGCGGGCAAGCAGGTTGCCGCGCCCAAAACCTATGGCAAAGGCAAATACAAGGCCATCGAACCAGCACCAGGCCGCTACGTCAAGGCCAAAGCCTGAAATAATCAACCTCAACTACCACTGGAGACAAAAAATGGAAGACATCGTCATCGTCAGCGCAGCGCGTACCGCAGTTGGCAAGTTCGGCGGCTCGCTGGCCAAGACGCCAGCGACCGAACTTGGCAGCATCGTGATCAAGGAAGCCCTGGCCCGCGCCAGGCTGGATCCTGGCCAGGTTGGTGAAGTCATCATGGGCCAGGTGCTGGCCGCAGGCGCAGGCCAGAATCCGGCTCGCCAGGCGACGCTAAAGGCTGGCCTGGCCAAGGAAACTCCCGCCCTGACGATCAATGCCGTCTGCGGATCTGGCCTGAAGGCTGTGATGCTGGCTGCCCAGTCAGTGGCTTGGGGCGACAGCGAGATTGTGGTGGCCGGTGGCCAGGAGAACATGAGTGCTGCGCCCCATGTGCTCAACGGCTCGCGCGACGGCCAGCGCATGGGTGACTGGAAGTTGATCGACTCGATGATCGTGGACGGCCTCTGGGACGTCTACAACCAGTACCACATGGGCATCACGGCCGAGAACGTGGCCAAGGCCTACAGCATCAGCCGCGAAATGCAGGATGCCCTGGCTTTGGGCAGCCAGACCAAGGCCGCTGCGGCCCAAGCCGCCGGCAAGTTCGTCGATGAAATCGTGACAGTGGTCCTGGCCCAGAAAAAGGGTGACCCCATCCTGTTCAACGCGGACGAGTTCATCAACAAGAAAAGCACAGCGGAGGGCCTTGCCGGACTGCGCCCGGCCTTCGACAAGGCTGGCACCGTGACGGCAGGCAATGCCTCCGGAATCAACGATGGTGCCGCGGCCGTAGTTGTGATGACGGCAAAAAAGGCTGCATCTCTGGGCCTCAAGCCGCTCGCGCGGATCGCTGCTTTTGGCACCACCGGACTTGACCCCGCCACCATGGGCATGGGCCCTGTTTCTGCGACCCGCAAGGCCTTGACGCGAGCTGGCTGGAATGTTGCGGATGTAGACCTGTTTGAACTGAATGAGGCCTTTGCCGCTCAGGCGTGTGCAGTCAACAAGGAACTGGGCATCGACCCGTCGAAAGTGAATGTGAATGGCGGCGCCATTGCCATCGGCCACCCGATTGGCGCGTCAGGCTGCCGCATTCTGGTTACGCTCCTCCATGAAATGCAGCGCAGCAATGCCAAAAAGGGTATTGCGGCCCTGTGTATTGGCGGCGGGATGGGTGTCTCGCTGGCGCTGGAAAGATAGTACGCGGCCAGTTCGCCAACAGCTGAAAGTGCCGCGTTCACGCGGCACTTTTTTATTGCAGCGGCACTCCGATGATCGCCTTGAACACCCAGTTGTCCGGACTGGCTCCACTGGCTTTGCCCAAGCCGAAGTTGAAGTCCCAACCTTTGACACTGAAGTCGGCCACCAGGTAGTTGCTGGTACTTGCCAGGCTTGGATCGCCTGACGGTCTGATGAGGCCAAAGAAGCGGTAGTTTTCGAGCCCCAGGCGCAGCCCGCCTTCTGCAACTGGACGGATCTGGTAGCTCAGTTTGCTGTCGATCTCCCAGGTAGCGCCCTCGAAAGGGTTGCGCTTGAGCGCCCGGTCCAGATTCAAATTGCTTCCCACAATCCAGGGGCCCTTGCTGTACACGCCGATCAACTTGAGTTCGGCGGAGTTGCCGTCCGGGTTGAATCTTCGCGAGAGCGATCCGATTTCTCCATTGACGGCAAAGTACCAGGGGGAGTCTGGGGAGGGCGCATAGGGGCGCCATTTGAGGCGCAACTTGGCGCCATCGGTCACTGGGTGGCCGCCGGATTGATC
>Ga0007834_1000293_pt1 | contig 16487 bp, 15 predicted proteins | sample CryBogCBE06Nov07_FD_71233 | JGI IMG/M metagenome (GOLD analysis project Ga0007834, IMG submission 71233) | Freshwater microbial communities from Crystal Bog, Wisconsin, USA - CBE06Nov07 | ecosystem: Environmental > Aquatic > Freshwater > Lake | place: Crystal Bog, Wisconsin, USA | collected...
CTATGAGCAAAGCGCTATCTGGTGTCCGCATCCTCGATTTCACCCACGTCCAGTCGGGTCCTACATGTACGCAGCTGCTGGCATGGTTTGGTGCCGATGTCATCAAGGTCGAGCGTGCCGGCGAAGGCGACGCCACGCGCGGGCAATTGCGTGATATCGCTGGTGCAGACAGCTTGTACTTCACCATGCTCAACCACAACAAGCGTTCCCTCACGCTCGACACCAAGAAGCCCAAGGGCAAGGAAGTGCTCGATCGGCTCATCCGGGAATGCGACGTCCTGGTTGAAAACTTTGCCCCCGGCGCACTCGACCGCATGGGCATCACCTGGGAACACATCCAGAGCATCAACCCGCGAATGATCGTGGCATCGGTCAAGGGCTTTGGCCCCGGGCCCTATGAGCATTGCAAAGTCTATGAGAACGTTGCCCAGTGCGCCGGCGGTGCCGCGTCCACCACGGGTTTTGACGATGGCCCGCCCCTGGTGACAGGCGCGCAGATCGGTGACAGCGGCACCGGACTGCACCTGGCGCTGGGCATTGTGGCAGCGCTCTACCAGCGCACCAGTTCCGGCCGCGGGCAGAAGGTGCTGGCCCCCATGCAGGACGCCGTGCTGAACCTTTGCCGCGTCAAACTGCGCGACCAGCAGCGGCTTGATCGCACCGGGACCATGCACGAGTACCCGCAATACCCCGACGGCAAGTTCGGGCCAGCCGTGCCGCGCGCCGGCAATGCCTCCGGCGGTGGCCAGCCCGGCTCGATCCTGAAATGCAAGGGCTGGGAGACCGACCCCAATGCCTACATCTACTTCATCACCCAGGCTGCGGTCTGGCCAGCGGTTTGCAAGGTTATTGGCGAAGAGGGCTGGATCGACGATGAGGCCTATGCCACGCCCGGGGCGCGCCTGCTGCACCTCAAGCCCATTTTTGCGCGCATTGAGCAGTGGACCATGACCAAGACTAAGCACGAGGCCATGGATATCCTCAACCAGTACGACATCCCCTGCGGCCCGATCCTGTCAATGAAGGAAATCTCCGAAGAACCGGCCCTGCGCGAAACGGGCACGATCGTGGAAGTGGATCACCCAGTGCGCGGCAAATACCTCACTGTGGGCAACCCGATCAAGATGTCGGACAGCGCCACGGAGGTCACGCGCTCACCCCTGCTGGGAGAGCACACGGAGGAAGTGCTTGCACAACTGGGCTACGGTGCCGATGCGATTGCGCAACTGCGCACCGAGCGGGTGATTTAAGCCTGCGGTTCAGGCGTCGACCTGGACCTTGGCCTCCTTGATGACCTTGGCCCACTTGACGCGCTCCGCGCGCATGAACTGGGCAAAGCGCTCAGGTGAGCCGCCGCCGTCTTCAGCGCCGTAGAGCTCGAACTTTTCCATCACGTCGGGCATCTGCATGACCTTGTTGATATCTTCGTTCATGCGCTGGGCCATGGCCTGCGGAAGCTTGGCCGGCCCCACCAGGCCGTACCAGGTGGTGGCGTCAAATCCCGGGAAACCCGACTCGTCCATGGTTGGCACGTTGGGGTAGCTCTTGGCGCGCTTGGTCCGCGTTTGCGCGATGGCGATGACCTTGCCGCTCTTGACATGCGGCGTGGCCGCTGTCATGGTTTCAAAGCAGTAGTTCACCTGGCCGCCAATCAGGTCGGTGATGGCAGGTGCAGAACCCTTGTAGGGGACATGCAAGGCGTCAATGCCGGCGCGCAGCTTGAACATCTCGAGAGCCAGGTGCTGCGCCGAACCACCGCCTGCCGAGGCAAAGCTGATCTGGCCCGGCTTGGCCTTGCACAGGGCCACGATGTCCTTCACGGTCTTGGCTGGCTGGGCCTCGTTGCAGATCAACAAATTGGGGGTGACGCCGACCAGGGCAATGGGGACGAAATCGTGCTCGGCGTCGTAGCTGAGCTTGGGAACCAGGCTCGGCGCCAGCGCGTGGCTGTTGATATGGGCCATCAGCAGGGTATTGCCATCGGGCGATTGCTTGGCGGTGTAGTCGGCAGCAATCACGCCGGCGGCACCTGCCTTGTTGTCGATCAGGATGGAAATGTTCCACATCTCGCCCAGTTTGTGCCCGATCACGCGCGCCAGCGCGTCGGTCCCGCCGCCTGGTGGAAATCCGACCTCGATACGGATCGGTCCCTTGGGTAGGGTCTGCGCCCGCAGCATCGGGGCCGCCAGACTCGCTGCTGCGGCTACCGTCACCACGCCAAAATGTCTGCGTTGCATTTTTGTCTCCAGTTTTGTAAGAATAAGACTTGGTACCGGCATGAAATCAGCGTGGCTAGCTATCTATTTTGCAGCAATTGCGGGTGCCGGGTGGCCTGCGAAATAGTCCATTGCCGCTTGCACGCCCGAGCCTGCCAGCCCGATACCCGCCAGCTTCATGCCCATCTCGCAGCCGGCCAGTGCGGCCAGCAGCGTGAGATCGTTGCAATCGCCCAGATGGCCGATACGGAACATTCGGCCCTTCACCTTGCCAAGGCCAGTGCCCAAGGAGCAATCAAAGCGCTCGTAGATGGTCTTGCGCACCGCATCGGCGTCCACGCCCTCGGGCGTGATCACGCCGGTCAGCACCGGTGAGTACACCGATGCGTCGGCGCACTGGATCGGCAGGCCCCAGGCATTGACCGCTGCGCGTGCGCCCTCGCCCCAGCGCCGGTGGCGCGCAAATGCCCCTTCGAGCCCGCCATGCGCCGGATCGAGCAGCATGTCGCAGGCCTCACTGAGGCCGTAGAGCAAATTGGTGTTGGGCGTGTAGGGCCAGTAGCCGCCCTTGTTCATCTCGATGATTTCGTCCCAGGCCCAGAAAGCCTTGGGCAATCTGGCCAGCTTGCTTGCGGCCAGGGCCTTGGGCGAGACGGCGTTGAAGCTCATGCCAGGCGGCAGCATCAACCCCTTTTGCGAACCGCTGACGGTCACGTCCACGCCCCAGGCATCGTGCTTGTACTCGGCGCTGGCCAAGCCGCTGATGGTATCGACCATGAGGAGCGCCGAGTGACCCGCTGCGTCGATGGCCTTGCGCACCTCTGCGATATCGCTGGTCACGCCAGTGGAAGTCTCGTTGTGCACCACACAGACGGCCTTGATGGCGTGCTGCGCGTCGGCCTTCAGGCGCGCCTCGATCAGGTCAGCCTGTACGCCGCGCCGCCAACTGGTGGGAACGCCGAGCTCGGTGCCGGCGATGGCCAGGACTTCGGCGTTCAGGCCGAGACGCGTGGCCAGGCGCTGCCAGAGCCAGGCAAAGTGCCCGGTTTCATACATCAGCACATGGTCGCCGGGGCTCAGCACATTGGCCAGCGCAGCTTCCCAGGCGCCCGTGCCCGATGCCGGGTAAATCACAACCGGATGCTGCGTCTGGAAGATCTTCTTGATGTCCGCCAGAACCTTGCGCCCGAGGGTGCCAAACTCAGGTCCGCGGTGATCGATGGTGGGCAGGCTCATGGCCCGCAGGATGCGGTCCGGAACGGGCGAGGGGCCAGGGATTTGCAGGAAGTGGCGGCCAGTGGGGTGGAAGTCGAGGCGAAGCATGTATGTCAGTTTCCTTTTTTGACTATTTTTGCATACAAAATATCTTTGTCAAGACAGGCAACCCTAGCCATACACAAGCAGTAGTGGTTTGACATTGTCATTTTTTGCATACAAAATTGAACCATGACAGCCCAGATTGTTCCTCTCCCAGAAACCGCCCTGCACCAGCACGCTGCCAGCCGTGTGCGCCAGATGCTGGTTGAAGGCGTGATCGCGCCAGGAGCTAAGCTCAACGAGCGCGAGCTCAGCGACGCACTGAAGATCTCGCGCACCCCCCTGCGCGAGGCCATCAAGATGCTGGCCGCCGAAGGACTGGTCGAGCTGCTACCCAACCGCGGCGCGGTCGCCCTGGCGCTCAGTGAAGCCGATGTGGTGGACACCTTTGAGGTCATGGCGGGTCTGGAGGCCTTGTCCGGCGAGCTCGCCGCCCAGCGCATCAGCGAGGCTGAACTCGCTGAAATCCGGGCGCAGCACTTCGAAATGCTGGCCGCCTGGACCCGGCGCGACCTCTCCAGCTACTACCGGCTCAATGCGGCGATCCACCGCGCCATCAACGAAGCGGCCCGCAACCCGGTGCTTCGCAACACCTACAACCAGGTCAACGCCCGGCTCCAGGCCCTGCGCTTTCGCTCCAACCAGGACGAGGAAAAGTGGGGTCGGGCGGTCCAGGAACATGAGCAGATGATTGACGCGCTGGCGCGGCGTGACGCCCCGGCCATGCGCGCGGTGCTGGTCGAGCATCTGAACCACAAACGCGACGCCGTGCTGGCGCTGCTGCGCGCCACACCATCCCACGCGAAAGCCTGAATCCATGAACGCCCCCCTACCCCGCACGGCACTCGCGCCAGACGCAATGCCCTACGAAGTCGTCTCCCGCACCAGCAACGAAGTCGCCGGCCGGCTGGCCGCGCGACTGGCCGAAGAGACCACGGGCGAGGTGCTGTTTTCGGCTTCTGACCGCGGGCGCTACGCAACCGACGCATCCATCTACCAGGTAACGCCGGTCGGAGTCTTTGTGCCCCGTACCCCGGGCGAGGCCAAAACCGCCCTCGATATCTGCCGCGATCTGCACGTGCCGCTGGTGCCTCGTGGCGGCGGCACCAGCCAGTGCGGCCAGACCACGGGTGCGGGTCTGGTCATCGACCATTCCAAATACCTGCGCAACATCCTGGCGGTGGACCCGGACAAGCGCACGGCCGTGGTTGAGCCGGGCATCGTGCTGGACCACCTGAACGCCGCGCTGAAAAAGCATGGCCTGTGGTACCCGGTGGATGTGTCCACCAGCGCGCAAGCCACGCTGGGCGGCATGGCGGGCAACAACTCCTGTGGCAGCCGCTCAATTGCCTACGGCAATATGGTGCACAACGTACTCGGTGCCAGTGCCTGGCTTTCCGACGGCAGCCCGCTGGAGCTAGGCCGCTATGAAAACAGCAGCGGCAAAGCCCGCCAGCTCGGGGACTACGTGCGCACACTCGCAGAAGCCCTGCACCCGGAGATGGTCGCGCAATGGCCGAAAGTGCTGCGTCGCGTCGCGGGCTACAACCTGGACATCTTTCACAACCAGAACGAGCGACCCTATACCGCTGACGGCTCGGTCAACCTCGCCCACCTGCTGATCGGCAGCGAAGGCACGCTGGCACTCACCCGGTCGCTTACCCTGCAACTGGCCGAACTGCCCCGCGCCAAGGTACTGGGCGTGGTGAACTTCCCGACGTTCTACCAAGCCATGGATTCGGCCCAGCACATCGTCAAGATGGGCGGGCCTACGCTGACCGCCGTGGAGTTGGTCGACCGCACCATGGTCCAGCTGGCATTGCAAAACCCGGCCTTCGCACCCACCATGCGCACGGCGCTGGCCCCGGCCATCAACGGCGGCAACCCCGAAGCGATTTTGCTGGTCGAGTTTTCGGGCACAAGCAAGGCCGACATCGGACCAAAAATCCGTGAGCTGGTCGAGTTGATGGGCGATCTGGGCCTGCCCGGGTCGGTGGTCGAGATGATCGAAGACGCGCCGCAGAGGAACCTCTGGGAAGTACGCAAGGCTGGTCTGAACATCATGATGAGTCTCAAGGGCGACGGCAAGCCGGTCAGCTTCATCGAGGACTGCGCCGTGCCACTGCAGCATCTGGCCGAATACACCGATGCCCTGACGCAGGTATTCGCGCGGCATGGCACGCGCGGCACCTGGTACGCGCATGCATCGGTCGGAACCCTGCACGTGCGGCCCATTCTCGACATGCGCCAACAAGGCGCGCCCAAGATGCGCGCGATTGCCGAGGAGGCCGCAGCGCTTGTGCGCAAATTCAAGGGCGCCTACAGCGGCGAACACGGCGACGGGCTGTGCCGCGGCGAGTGGATCGAATGGCAGTTTGGTCCGAAAATCACCGAAGCCTTTGCCCGCATCAAGCAGTTCATGGACCCGGCCGGTCTGCTGTGCCCGCAGCGCATGGTAAACCCACCGAAGATGGACGATACGCGGCTCATGCGCTTCCCGCCGGGCTTCAAGGTCATTCCCCTGAAGCCGGCGCTGGACTGGTCTGGCTGGAATGTGCAGAGCGATGCTGTCACCGAGGAAACCAGTGCGCCCGGCACAGGCGGTGATCCTGCGGGCGGCTTTGCGAAGGCCGTGGAAATGTGCAACAACAATGGCCACTGCCGCAAGTTCGATGCCGACACCATGTGCCCCAGCTACCGCGTGACCCGCGACGAAAAGCACTTGACCCGCGGGCGCGCCAACACCCTGCGCCTAGCCCTCTCCGGCCAGCTCGGCAGCGAGGGCCTGGCCAGCGAGGCAGTCAAGGAGGCCATGGATCTGTGTGTGGGCTGCAAGGGCTGCAAGCGCGACTGCCCCACCGGGGTGGATATGGCCAAAATGAAAGTGGAATTCCTCCACCACTACATGGCCCGCCACGGTCGGACGCTCAAGGACAGGCTGATTGCCCACCTGCCCGCATATGCAGCCAAGGCCAGCCGGCTGGCGCCTCTGCTCAATCTGCGTGACCGCATTCCCGGCCTGGCGCAGCTGTCGGAAAAACTGCTCGGCCTGTCTGCCCGGCGCAGCCTGCCGCAGTGGAAACGCCAGCATTTCTTCAACACGCCGCGCAGCGGAACCAGTGCCGGGGCCACGCGCGAACAGGCCCTGGTCGCCGAAAAAAGCGTGGTGCTTTTCGTCGACACGTTCAATGGCTATCTTGAATCCGCCAATGCAGTTTCGGCGTTAAAAGTATTCGCCGCCGGCGGATTCACAGCGTACGTAGCTACAAAAACAGTAGCAGATGGGCAGTCACTGTGCTGCGGCCGCACCTATCTGGCCACTGGCATGGTCGAGCAGGCCCGGGCCAAGGCCGGCGAGCTGATTGCCCACCTGCTGCCCTTTGCGCAAAAAGGCATTGCCATCGTGGGCCTGGAGCCCTCCTGCCTGCTCACGCTGCGCGATGAAGCTCTGAGCATGGGGCTTGGCCCGGACGCGCAGACGGTAGCCGACCATGCCCTGATGTTCGAGGAGTTTCTTGCGCGCGAGGCCCGCGCCGGGCGGCTGGAGCCGCTGAAGGCCTCGCTGCGGCCCACCGACAAGGCCATCCTGCTGCACGGCCATTGCCACCAGAAGGCGTTTGCTGCAGTCAGCCCGATACTCGATGTGATACGGCTGATTCCAGGAGCCAAGCCGGAGTTGATTGAGTCGAGTTGTTGCGGCATGGCCGGCAGCTTTGGCTATGAGGCCAGCCACTATGGCGTCTCGATGCAAATGGCCGAACTCCGTCTGCTGCCCGCTATCCGTCTCCAGCCCAATGCCATCGTTGTTGCGGATGGAACCAGTTGCCGACACCAGATCCATGATGGCGCACAGCGCGAAGCGATCCATGTGGCGCAATTGTTGGCTGCACAGCTCGGCAACTGACACGCCGGCTGCAATCTTCAGCCAACGAAAGCCCAGCCCGCCGCAGCCAGGACTTCAGGCGCACCACTGCGCGATGCGCGGTGCCATGTCCATCCACAAAGCCCATCCGGCGGCGATGCACAGCAGACCGCCAGCGATGCGCGTGCCCCAGTCGTGCCGTTGGCGATCCAGCGTGGTACGCAATTGCTGCCAAGCCCACGGACCCAGGGACAACCAAAGTGCGCTGCCAGCGGCGAAAAGTGCCATCGACAGCGCGCCCTGCAACGGCCCTCCGCTCAGTGCAGCCACCAGCAGGGCCGAATAAAGCAGGCCGCAGGGCATCAATGCCCAGATACCACCAGCAGCAAAGAGTCCGCGACCGCCAGCGGTCAGTGGGCGGAGCCGCCGCCAAGCCGCCCTGCCCCAACCGTCCACAAAGGCAGGCTGCTGCGCCGAAACCATCAACACCAATCCCCAGGCCAGGATGGCGGCATGCAGGAGCGTCCAGAGCGGCCTCAGGGGGGCAAGGTTCTGGGCCGTCCAGGCCAGTGTGTCCATGGCGGCTGCGGCCAACGCGCCTGCCACTGCGTATCCCGCCAGGCGCCCCGTCTGGAACACCAGGGTGCGCGACGTTGGTCTAGGCGGCTGCCGCAAGCCCTGTACAAGGGGCTGCTGTTCATTGGCTGGTGTGCCGGATGTCAGGGCACCGCAGGCAGCGCCACACATGGCCACGCAATGCGGCCCGCCAGCCAGCCCCATGAGCAGCGCTGTCCAGGCGAGGGTTGCTGTCAATGCTGTGCCTCAGATGATCCGCGAGAAGCGGTTGCGGTTGGCGTCAGCCCGGAGGAAACGGTCAAACACCATCGCAATCGCCCGCACCACATACCATCCGGTCGACGTCACCCGGATGTGGCGCTCGTCCAATTCAACGAGTCCCTGCTCTTCCAGCGAAGCCAGCGCATCAAGCTCGGCGCTGAAATAGCTGGGAAAATCCACCAGGTAAGCGAGCTCGATCGACTCGAACGCCAGCTCACCCTGGCACATCAGGGCCATGATGACGCTGCGGCGCAGCAAATCATCGCGCGTCAGGGCCAGGCCCCGCACAACCGGCAGGCGGCCCTGGTCGAGCGCATCGCAATAGGCTTCCATGGTTTTAGCGTTCTGGCTGTAGGTCGCGCCAACGCGTCCGATGGCCGAAACGCCCAGCGCAATCAGGTCGCAGTCCGCCTGGGTGCTGTAACCCTGAAAATTGCGGTGCAGGCGCCCCTGCCGCTTGGCTACAGCTAGGGCGTCGTCCGGCAGGGCGAAATGGTCCATACCGACGTAGACATACCCCGCAGCACCGAATACCTCGATGGCCCTGGCAAGCATCTCCAGCTTGGCGGCACCACTGGGCAATTGCTCCGCCACGATGCGGCGCTGCGGCTTGAAGCGTTCGGGCAAATGCGCGTAGCCATACAGCGCGATGCGGTCGGGTCGCAACTCGACGACCTGATCAAGCGTGCGTGCAAACGATGTGGGCGTCTGAAGCGGAAGTCCGTAGATCAAGTCCACATTGATGGATTCAAAGCCGATCTGGCGCGCCGAAGCCATCAGGTCAAACACCTGGGAGACGGGCTGCAAGCGGTGAACAGCCCGCTGCACCGCAGGATCGAAGTCCTGAACCCCGAAGCTCACGCGCTTGAAGCCCAAATCCGCGATGAAGGCCAGGCGCTCGGGACTGACCGTCCGCGGATCAATCTCGATCGAAAATTCGCCTCCGGGCAACAGTTGGAACCCGCGCCGGAGCATGGCCATGAGCTCGCCCAGTTCGGCGTCCGAGAGGAAGGTCGGGCTGCCTCCTCCAAGGTGCAACTGGCTGACGGGCAACTGGTGCCCGAGACGGTCCAGGTGCAACTCCATCTCGCGTTCCAGGTAGCGCAAATACCCGGTGGCCCGGCCGTGCTGGCGGGTCACAATCTTGTTGCAGGCGCAGTAGTAACAAACCGATTCACAAAACGGAATATGGATGTAGACCGAAAGCGGTTGGGCCTGGGCCGCCGTGCCGCTACGCCGCATCTCCAATGCTCCGGAATAGTCTTCACTGCCAAAGGCTTCGACGAACCGGTCGGCGGTCGGATAGGAGGTGTATCGCGGCCCCGGAACATCAAACCGGCGCAAGAATTCGGGAGCGATCGAAGTCGTAGTGGAGTGGGAAGTATTCATCGGATTAGCAAGCCCTATGCAAGTTCGCCATGCGACTATGCGATCGACCAGGACACGGTGTCTTGATCTGTGTCAATAATGGTTGGGTTCCATCCGTAAACGGGACATAATGGCGCACATACCCGGTGAAAACCATGACTCTCCAGGAATCCCACCACATCGATATACCCATCAGGGCCATTGACGCACGCGCCATGAAGGTCGCCTGCTCCAATTGCAATCTGCGGGAACTGTGCATGCCAGTCAGCCTCAATCCGCACGAAATCGAGCGGATTGACACCCTGGTTGCTAGCCGGCGCAAGGTGGCGCGCGGTGACACCCTGTTCCACAATGGCGAGAAATTCACCAACCTCTATGCCATCCGGTCAGGGTTTTTCAAGACCTCCGTTGCGACCGAAGACGGTCGCGGCCAGGTGACAGGCTTCCAGATGGCAGGCGAAATCATCGGGCTTGACGGCATCGTGAGCGACCACCACACCTGTGATGCGGTCGCTCTCGAAGATGCGGAGGTTTGCCTCATGCCCTTTGAGCGCATTGAGGAACTGTCCCGCGAAGTTGTGGCGTTGCAAAGCCATGTGCACAAGATTATGAGCCGCGAGATCGTTCGTGAAAACAGCGTCATGCTCCTTTTGGGCAGCATGCGCGCCGAAGAGCGTCTGGCCGCATTTTTGCTGAATCTGGTGCAGCGGCTGCATGCCCGCGGTTTTTCTTCCTCGGAACTGGTGTTGCGCATGACCCGCGAGGAAATCGGCAGTTACCTGGGCCTGAAACTCGAAACCGTGAGCCGGACCTTTTCCCACTTTGTCGAGCAGGGCCTAGTCGAAGTCAAACAGCGTTATGTGCGGATCATTGACACGGACGCGCTCAAGTTGATCGTCAATCAGTCAAGCTGCCAGTAGCGGCGCCCGCCCGGCGGGGTCAATCCTGCTCAACCGCCAGCAACGTGGTCAGGGCGCTTGAAAGCAAGGTGCCCGTCCAGAGAAAGAAAAACACCAAGGTGTAGACCGTTTGCCGCGACCAGACACCGTGGTTGCCCAACCAGTTGATTTCGGCCGGATCAATCAAGGCGAACAGGCCGAATTCCAGGACGGCAGCGGCAATGAATGCCGGCCATACGATCCACATCAGGCGTCGCTTCCACATCACCGTTCTCCTCGGGTTCGCCGGATCGGGCCGGACTATTTTTGTGTGGACGTCGCTGCAACGCCACCGGTCTGGGCCTGCTTGAACGCATCCTCTGCAGGCAGCAGAGCGGCAGCCTGCCGATCCAGGGTCTTGTTGATTTCAAGGCCTTGCTTGTAGTAGTCCGCCGCCAGCACGGGATCCTGGTAGAGCACGGCGATCACACCGGTCGCGCAGGCCGCGATCACGACTACCAGCGGGCCACCAATGACCAACCAAACGTGGCCGTATTTCCACCAGGGAAGCGTGTCTCTATCATTGTTCACGATGACTCCTTATTGCGGGACCAGAAAAACAGATTTTTCGGAAACCTTGATGCTGCCGTCCAGGGACTTGACTTGAAAGTGGATCGGATGCGATCCCGCGCTGGCAGACCCGTAGGGTATCTGCAACCGTACTGGCACCCAGCGCGACTCCGCAGGATCAACCACCACGACGGGATCTGTCACGACCTCCAGGCCATCCATGCCCTGGATGCTGACCTGGTACCGCTGAGTCATTTCCGTCGCATTCATGACCTGTAGGCGATAGACATTTTCCAGCTTGCCGCCGTCGACAATGCGTGCCAGCGATGCACGGTCACGCACGACATCCACCTTGAGCGGGGTGCGCATGATGAGACTGCCCAGTACGGCCATCGCGATCAGCAGCAAGATGGTGCTGTAGATCAGCACGCGTGGCCTGAAAAAGCGCCGGACCATCTGGCCCCTGCTCCAGCCCAATGCCACGGCATTCTGCGAAGAGTAGCGTACCAGCCCGCGGGGGTAGCCCATCTTGTCCATCACGGTGTCGCAGACGTCCACGCAGGCAGCACAGCCGATGCACTCGTATTGCAGACCCTTGCGGATGTCGATTCCAGTCGGGCAAACCTGCACACACAGGCTGCAATCCACACAGGCACCAAGCCCGACAGCGGCGGCGTCCTGCTTGCGCGAGCGCCTGCCGCGCGGCTCACCACGCGCGTCGTCATAGGTAACGATCAGGGTGTCATGGTCAAACATCGCGCTCTGGAAGCGCGCATAGGGACACATGTATTTGCAGACCTGCTCGCGCATGAAACCGGCATTGCCGTAGGTGGCAAAGCCATAAAAGATGGCCCAGAACACCTCCCAGGAACCCATACGTGTTTCAAGGAATTCCATGGCCAGCGAACGGATGGGCGTGAAGTAGCCGACGAAGCTGAATCCTGTCCACAGGGCCACGGAAATCCAGACGATGTGCTTGAACCACTTCTTGACCAGCTTTTCAAGCGACATCGGAGCGCCGTCAAGCCGCATGCGCGCTGTGCGATCACCCTCAATCTTGCGCTCGATGTAGAGGAAGATTTCCGTATAGACCGTCTGCGGACAGGCATAGCCGCACCACAAGCGCCCTGCCACGGCCGTAAACAGGAAAAGGGACAGCGCCGAGATGACCAGCAGGCCGGTTAGGTAGATGAAGTCCTGGGGATAGAGAACTAGGCCGAAGATGAAAAAGCGCCGCGAGCCCAAGTCAAACAGGACGGCCTGGCGCTGACCCCATTGGAGCCAGGGCAATCCGTAGAAGACGATCTGGGTTGCCCATACGATGGCCCAGCGCCAGCTGACGAAGCGCCCGGTGACCGAGCGCGGGTAGATCTTTTGCTGCGCCTCGTACAGAGAAACCATGACCTCATCGCCCTCAATCGGGACGATGGGTATGGTTCGGGCTGGTGTTGCGGCGGGTTCGGGTACCGACACAGAGTTACTTGGCTGCCCCGGGCTTGTTGGACAGGCCCCAGACATAGGAAGCCAGAACATAGATCTGCGCTTCGGTAAGTTTGTCGGCCTGGGCCGGCATCTGGTTGATCTTGCCCTTGGTGACCATAGCGATGATGGCGTCCTCACCATAGCCATGCAGCCAGATGTTGTCGGTCAGGTTGGGAGCGCCTAGCGCCTGGTTGCCCTTGCCATCGTTGCCATGGCATGCCGCACAGACGGTGAATTTGGACTTGCCCAAGCCTGCACGCAGGGAATCATGGGGGCTGTCTGACAGGCTCAGCACATAGTTGGCCACGTTTTTCACGTCGTCGGCGCTGCCCACGGCCGCAGCCATGACGGGCATCTGGCCGATGCGGCCATTGGTGATGGTCTCCCGGATTTTTTCAGGCGTACCGCCGTAGAGCCAATCGCTGTCTGTCAGGTTGGGAAAGCCCTTTCCTCCCCGCGCGTCCGAGCCGTGGCATTGGGCGCAGTTGTTCAGGAACAGGCGTTCACCCACAGCCATGGCCGGTGCGTCCTGTGCCAGCTTGTCGGGGGGAAGCGACATGAAGCGCGAATACAGAGGCTCCAGATCCTTGCGGGCCTGTGCCATCTCCGTTTCATAGCTGCCAGCCGTGCTCCAGCCCAGAGAGCCCGCATAGTGGCCCAGACCTGGGTAGAGAGTCAGATAGCTGATGCCGAAAAGGATGCTGATCACAAACAAACCGACCCACCAGCGGGGTAGCGGATTGTTCATCTCGCGCAGGTCTTCGTCCCAGACGTGGCCTGTGGTGTTGTCGCTGCGGGCGGCGACCTTTTTACGACCGGTTACCCAGAGAAGAATGACGCATCCCAGGATGCCGGCGATGGTCAAGCCGGCGATATAGACTGACCAGAAATTGTGTGTGAAGTCACTCATGGCTGTTGCTTCCCTTAGTCCTGTTCGAACGGCAGATTGGCCGCCTCTTCAAAGCGCTGGCGGTTGCGGCCGGAAAGGGCCCAGATGGTGATGCCAATGAAAATGACGAAACTGGCAACAGTTGCTGCAATACGCATGAGGGTGATGTCCATCATCGTCTCCTTATTTGAGGTGGGTGCCAAGAATCTGCAGGTAGGCGATCAACGCATCCTGCTCATTCTTGCCTTTGAGTTCATCGGGTGCAGCGGCGATCTGCGCATCGGTATAGGGAACCCCCACGATGCGCAACGCTTTCATGCGCGGCGCCACATCGGCGGGATCCAGCGGCGTTTTGGCGAGCCAGCTGTAGGCTGGCATGTTGGACTCCGGAACCAGGTCGCGCGGGTTGTTCAGGTGAATGCGGTGCCATTCATCGCTGTACTTGCCGCCAACGCGCTGTAGGTCCGGCCCTGTGCGCTTGCTGCCCCACTGGAAGGGGTGGTCATAGACAAATTCGCCGGCCACCGAATAGTGTCCGTAGCGCAAAGTCTCGGCACGGAACGGGCGGATCATCTGGGAATGGCAGTTGTAGCACCCTTCCCGGATGTAGATATCCCGACCCATGAGTTGGGTCGCGGTGTAGGGTTCCAGTCCACGGATGGGCTCTGTGGTGGATTTCTGGAAGAATAGTGGAACAATTTCAACCAGCCCGCCGATGGCGACGACAAGCAGGATCAGCACGATCATCAGCAGGTTGTTGGTCTCCACGTTGTCGTGGCTGAACCCTTTGGATTTGTTATCTGACATCTCAACTTACTCCTCAGGCGTGGGCCAATGCGGACGGAACGGGCGTGGTGACTGCATGTCCGGAGACCACGGTCTTCCACACATTCCAGGCCATGACCAGCATGCCGCCCAGATACATGGCGCCTCCCACCACACGGATGACGTAGAACGGGAAGGTCGCTTTAACACCCTCAACAAAGGTATAGGTCAGAGTGCCGTCCGGATTGATGGAGCGCCACATCAGGCCCTGCATCACACCGGCAATCCACATGGCGGCGATATAGAGCACCACACCCACGGTTGCGGTCCAGAAGTGCACCTCGATGGCCTTGACGCTATACATTTCCTTGCGGCCAAACAGCTTGGGAATGAGGAAGTACAGCGTTCCCATCGAAATGAATCCAACCCAGCCGAGGGCACCGGAGTGCACGTGACCAATGGTCCAGTCGGTGTAATGCGAGAGGGCATTGACGGTCTTGATGGACATCATCGGACCCTCGAAGGTGCTCATGCCATAGAAGGACAAGGAGACGATCATGAAACGAAGAACCGGGTCGTCGCGCAGCTTGTGCCAGGCACCGGACAGGGTCATGATCCCGTTAATCATGCCGCCCCAACTCGGAGCCAGCAGGATGAGGGAGAACACCATGCCCAGGGATTGCGTCCAGTCCGGCAATGCCGTGTAGTGCAGGTGGTGCGGGCCGGCCCACATGTACGTGAAGATCAGCGCCCAGAAGTGGACGATCGACAGGCGGTAGCTGTAGACCGGCCGACCGGCCTGCTTGGGAACGAAGTAATACATCATGCCCAGGAAGCCCGCCGTAAGGAAGAATCCAACGGCGTTATGCCCGTACCACCATTCCACCATCGCGTCCTGCACGCCCGCATAGGCGGAATAGGATTTGGTCAGACTGACAGGAATCTCGGCACTGTTGACAATGTGCAAGATGGCCACGGTAAGGATGAACGCACCGAAGAACCAGTTGGCCACATAGATGTGCTTGACCTTGCGTATTCCCACCGTTCCGAAAAACACGATGGCGTAGGCAACCCATACCACGGCGATCAGGATGTCTATGGGCCACTCGAGTTCGGCGTATTCCTTGCCGGAGGTGTATCCCAGCGGCAGGGTAATGGCCGCCAGCAGGATCACCAGTTGCCATCCCCAAAAGGTGAATGTGGCCAGCGGACCTGCAAACAGCCGCGTCTGGCAGGTGCGTTGAACCACGTAATAGCTCGAGGCAAAGAGCGCGCAGCCACCAAACGCGAAGATCACCGCATTGGTATGCAGCGGGCGCAAGCGACCATAGCTGAGCCAGGGAATGCCGAAATTGAGCTCGGGCCATGTCAGTTGTGCGGCGATGATCAATCCGACCAGCATGCCCACGACGCCCCAGACGACCGCCATGATGGAGAACTGCCTGACGACGGTGTCGTTGTAGACCGCTGCATCCGGTTTTTTCATTTGCATCATTTACCTCGTGTTTTAGTAATGCCAGTTTCGCCAAATTGACCGCATGCGGTATTGACCCATGTCAATCGTTTTCCAGAATCCGGTTGCCCTCTTCCTCAATTTCCTCGAACTGGCCGTGATAGACCGCCCACCACAGCCCAAAGAGAATCAGCAGCACCAGGGCCACCGAGAGTGGAACCAACAGAAAGAGAATGTCCATCAGGCAATCTTTCGCTTCCGGGCCAGCCGCGAAGCATTGAGTACAACCAGGAGTGAACTGAGGGCCATGCCCAGGCTGGCCAGCCACGCCGGCAGGTAGCCTGCGATCGCCAGAGGCACGCCCAGGGCGTTGTAGGCCACGGCCCAGATCAGGTTCTGGCGTACCACGCGCATGGTCCTGACGCCCTGCTCCACCAGTTCGCTCACCGCCAGCAAATTGCCATGCACCATGATGCAATCGGCCTGGGCCTGTGCCAGCGGCACCGCATTGCCCACGGCGACGGATACATCGGCTGCAGCCAGTACCGGGCCGTCATTGATTCCATCGCCCACCATGAGCACGCGATGGCCGGCGGATTGCAGGCGCTGGAGATGCGCGAGCTTTTCCCCGACGCTGCAGTCGCCACGGGCATTGCCAAGCTTCAGCCGTTCCGCAACAAGGCCCACAGCCTGGCTGCGGTCCCCCGAGAGAATTTCGACCCTCAGCCCCTGGCGCAGCAAGGCCGCTACTGCATCCACCGCCTGCTCGCGCAGGTTTTCAACGAGCACGAAGCTGGCCATGACCCCATCGGCATCTGCAAGATAGGCGCGTGAGAGACTGTCGCGCGGA
>Ga0007834_1000295_pt1 | contig 16449 bp, 13 predicted proteins | sample CryBogCBE06Nov07_FD_71233 | JGI IMG/M metagenome (GOLD analysis project Ga0007834, IMG submission 71233) | Freshwater microbial communities from Crystal Bog, Wisconsin, USA - CBE06Nov07 | ecosystem: Environmental > Aquatic > Freshwater > Lake | place: Crystal Bog, Wisconsin, USA | collected...
CCGTGCTCAAACATGTGGCCGCGAGTGCGAAAGAAGCGACGTGTTTCATGAATGTCTCCTCGGGGCGTTATTCGCAGCGGAAGTTGACGGCGTCGTTGATGTCACCCTTGCCGCTGTAGCGAACCTGCTGCGGGTAGGCGCAAAGCGGTCGGGTGCGGGGCTTCCCGTCGGTTGCCCAGTCGGACGGAACGTCAGGGTTCGCTCCCGGTCGGGCACTGGCAACGATACTGGGAGCCTGTCCCTTTTCCACCCAATTCACCAGAGCGCTCAGCGCATCAAACTGGTCGGTGCTGGGGCCGCCCGTGCAGTGGTTCATGCCGGGCACCTGGTACAGGCGGGCAAAGCCGCTGGCATCACCGGCATTATTCTTGCGCACGCCTTCATACCAGTTGATGGTGTCGTTGACCGAAAATACAGGATCGCTGTTGCCGTGATAGACGATCAGCTTGCCTCCACGCGCCTTGAAAGCAGACAGGTCGGTGGCGTTGGGCGGTGTCATGAACGAAAACGCGGATTCCTTGTAGGCTCCGTTGGCGGCGTAAATATTTGGAGCATCGGTATCAAAGTTGAAATCGAGCAGGCTCCTGATGAGAGCGGGCGGATTGCCTGCAACGGGTTTGGGCGGCGTGGAAAAAATGTAGGCCACAGAGCCGGAACCCATGGCTCCGATGATGGGCAGGCCGGCGATAGGCCCCTGGATTTTCCAGGCGCGCCAGGAAGCAAAGCCCGGAGCTGATGAGCCCACGCCAGCATCCCAAGGCCAGTCCGAATACAGCTTCTCGCCTTTGGAGTTGGTTGGCCCCGCAAACATTTTCTGCAATGCGCCGACCTGTGCCGGGCTCAGGCAGGTGTTGTCCTTGGCGCCTGTGCACTGCAGGGCCTTGATGTCAAAGCTCTGCTGGCAGGCGGCGAGATTGTTGACCATGCCATCCTTGACGCCATCCAGGGCATCACACTTGTCCAAGATCTTGTTGCCGACCAGTTGCATGTCGGCCGGCGTCAAGGCTGCCTTGATATCGGGATTGATGGCGTTCAGGGCCTGGATATCCCAGGCGTGCTGGACCGCCGCCTTGGGCAGGTTGAACCCGGGATCGCCAGCCAGGATGCCGTCGAACTGGTCTGCATAGCGTGCCGCCGCCACCATCGCATGGCGGCCTCCGTTGGAGCAACCCATCATGTAGGAGCGCTGGGGCGCGCTGCCGTAATAGCTGCCAATCAGCTGGCGTGCCATCGGGGCGAGCTTGCCATTGGCCTGGTAGCCATAGTCCAGCCGGGCCTGTGGGTCCATGCCGAACAGATTGCCACCAACGAGACCGCTGGTTTGTGCCGGCTCCATGGCGTGCCCCGCGTCGCTTGACAGCACGGCAAAGCCCTGCATCAACGCATTGGTTGGGGCACCGCCACTGACGACGTTGCCAACGGCGGGCTGGATCACGCCATCGTTGCCGCCATTTGTCTGAAACAGGAAGCGCCGGTTCCAGATCTCTGGCAGCCGCATCTCGAAGCCGATGGCATAGGGCTTGCCGTCGGCTCCGATGCGCTCATTCATCTTGCCGGTCACCTTGCAATAGGCGGGCATGGGATAGGGTTGGGCCATTCCGGTGACGGTCTGGCCGGCAGGAACCGATTCGGTTGCTGTGATGCGTACGCCGTCTGCTACGAATTTGCTAGCTAGCTGCGCACATTCCATGCTGGCTACCGCCGGTTTTTGTTCGGCCGTAGAGCAGGCGAGCAGCACGGCGGGCAATGCAATGCAGGGCATCAGTTTGAAATACTGGTTCATTGTTGTCTCCTCAGGGTTTGCGGCTCGTGCCAAGGTAGGTCTCAATCACGCGCGGGTCACTTGCCAGTTCCTCGGCAGCGCCATGCAACCCGATTTCGCCCATTTCAAGCACATAGCCATAGTCGGCTCCCTGCAGGGCGGCCCGGGCATTCTGCTCCACCAGCACAATGGTGACGCCGGTTTTGCGCAGTGCTTCAATGGTGCTGAAAATCTCTTTTACGATGAGCGGTGCCAGCCCGAGGCTGGGCTCATCGAGCATCAGCAGGGTGGGGCGCGACATCAGGGCGCGACCCACGGCAAGCATCTGGCGCTCACCGCCGGAGAGCGTCCCGGCCAGCTGGACGCGGCGCTGTTGCAGGCGCGGAAACAACTGGTAGACCTCGTCAAGGGCGCTACGCCACAGGGTGTTGCCCAGTTTTTTCTGGCGGAAGGCACCGAGCAGCAGGTTGTCTTCCACCGACATGGTTCCAAAGAGCTCGCGCTTCTCCGGCACCAGGGCCATGCCGAGCATGACGCGCTCTTCAAGCGTCAGGTCCGCAATGGATTCGCCCTTGAAGATCACGGTTCCGGTACCCGGCAGGATGCCCATCAAGGTGTTGAGCAGCGTGGATTTGCCGGCACCGTTGGGGCCGATTACCGTGATGACGCTCCCCGCGTTGGCGGTGAGCGCAACGCCATGCAGCACTTCGGCCTTGCCATAGCCCGCACGCAAATCGCGCACTTCGAGTGTGGGGACGGATGTTGTGCTCATCAGTGCTCCTCCCCGAGATAGGCCGCGCGGACAGCCGGGCTCTCCTGCACCTCGCTTGGCGTGCCCTCCATGAGCCGGGTTCCAAATTCCATGACGACCAGCCGGTCGCAGACCTGCATCACCATGTCCATGTCGTGCTCGACCAGCAGGATGCTCATGCCCTCGGCCTGCAATTGGCGCAACACTTGGATCAGGCCCTGCTTTTCGAGGTGCCGCAGGCCAGCGGCTGGCTCATCCAGCAGCAGCAGGGCGGGATCGCCGCATAGCGCACGTGCTATTTCCATCATGCGCTGCGGCCCCATGGCCAGATTGCCCGCCAACTCGTGCAACTGGTCGCCCATGCCGATGCGCTCCAACTGGCGCTGGGCTTCCTTGAACAGGGTCTGCTCCTCGGCGCGATCGAGCCTGAGCATGGCGGATACGACACCCTTGCGCCCGCGCGCGTGTGCGCCCAGCGCGACATTCTCGAGCACGGTCATGTCGGGGATCAGTTTGACGTGCTGGAAGGTCCTCGCCATGCCGCGCCGGGCAATTGCGCGCGAGCTCAATCCCGAGATGTCCTGGCCACGGAAATGCACTGCGCCCCGGGTCAAGCCCAGGAGCCCGGTTACGAGATTGAAGCTAGTGGATTTGCCGGCACCGTTCGGGCCGATGAGCCCCACGATCTGTCCGGCCCGGATCTGGAAGCTGATGTCATTGACCGCCACCAGGCCACCAAACTCCTTGCGAATGGCCCGGACGTCGAGCAGGATGTCGCCATTGGCCGGCTTGTTCCGGGCGGGCAGGTTTGGGGCCTCAGACCAGTCGACCGTGCGGCGCCCCGCAGGCAGTCGGCTCTGGACAAAATCCCACAGGCCTTCCGGCAGGTGCTTGAGCATGAGCACCAGTGCGATGCCAAACACAATGACCTCGTAGCTGCCGCTGGTGCCAATCCACTTGGGCAACAGGACCTGCAGCTGGTCGTCCAGCAGCTTGGTCACCGTGGCACCCACCAGGGCGCCCCAGACCTGGCCGATCCCGCCAACCACAGCCATGAACAGGTATTCGATGCCCATCTTGAGCCCGAAAGCCGAAGGGTTGACCGTGCGCTGGAAATGCGCAAACAGCCAGCCCGAGACCGAAGCAAAAAGCGCTGCCAACACGAAGATCACCACCTTGTAGCGGAAGGTATTGACGCCCATGGCCTCGGCCATTTGCACGCCGCCTTTGAGTGCGCGAATAGCCCGGCCGGAACGGGAGTCGAGCAGGTTGAGCAGCGCCGTGGCAAAGGCGAGCACGAGGAACCAGGCCAGCACGAAAAATCCGCGCCCGGTGCCGAGGTCATGACTGCCGATTGTCAGGCTGTGCAGGCCCAGGAGGCCATCGTATTTGCCCAGCGCGTCCAGATTGCCCATGAGGTAATACAGCGCCAGGCCCCAGGCGATGGTCGCCAGCGGGAGGTAGTGGCCCGACATGCGCAATGTGATCGACGCCAGGATGAGTGCGCAGACTGCAGTGAAGGCCAGCCCGATCCAAACCGTGAGCCAGGGTGACATGCCCATGTTGAGCGTGAACCAGGCGGTGGTGTAGGCGCCAATGCCGACAAAGGCAGCCTGACCGAACGAAATCAGGCCGCCGACACCTGTGAGCAGAACGAGGCCGAGGCAGACCAGGCTGTACAGGCCAATGGTGTTGAACTGGTTGATCCAGAAGTCGGGCACTGGAGCCAGAGCAATCAATGGCACCAACACGACCAATGCAATCAGAATGCGGTTGCGGGAGAGTTGCATCTCAGTGCTCCTCGTCCGAATGGCCGCTGTAAAGCGAACGGATCAACAAAACGGGGAGGATGAGCGTGAAGACAATGACCTCCTTGAACGCGCTCGCCCAGAAAGACCCGAAGGATTCGACCACGCCAACGAAGAGCGCGCCAAGCAATGCGCCCGGATAGCTCGAGAGTCCGGCCATGACGGCGGCCACAAAGCCTTTGAGGCCGATCAGGAAGCCCGAGTCGTAAAAGACCGTTGTCGTCGGTCCGATCAGCAAGCCCGAAAGTGCGCCGATGAAGGCCGCCATCGCAAAGGTCAACTGCCCGGCCGTTTGCGAAGGAATGCCCATCAAACGGGCGCCAAGCCGGTTTACTGCGGTAGCGCGCAGGGCCTTGCCGTAGAGGCTGCGCTCAAAGAACAGCCAGAGCATCACGATCAGTGCCACAGAGGCCAGGGCGATGATGATGGTTTGCCCGGACAGGGTGATCGGCCCGAGAGCAAGGCGCAAATCCCAGAACGCGGGATTGCGGAAGCCTTCTGCGCCGAAGAACAGCAAGCCCAGTCCCGTCATCGCAAAGTGGACACCAACCGATACGATCAGCAGCACCAGCGAGCTTGCATCGGCCAGCGACTGGTAGGCCACGCGGTACACAAGGGGCCCGAATGCCGTGACGACGGCGGTGCTCAGCAGCGCTTGCAGCAACAAAGGGGGATTGCGCGGCGCGGCAAACGCCGCCAGAGCCGCCACCACAACGGGCAGCGCCAGCGTGCGCAATGCCGCCTGGAGCCCCGCTACCAGGCGGTGGTGCCGGCGCCACTGTGCAAAGGCATCCATCAGCGCTGCGACACAAGCCAATATCAACAACAACCAGACCGTGCCAGGAACCTTCCCTGTCTGCATGATCGCCAGGGTCAAAGCACCGTAGGCGACAAATTCCCCCTGCGGGATGAAGATGACACGGGTGACCGTAAACACCAGGACGGTCGCGAGCCCGAGCAGCGCATACACGGCACCATTGGTCAAGCCGTCCAGCAACAGGATGCTGGCAATTGAAAAGTCCATGGGGAAGGTCTGGTTGTGCTGTGCGGGGGGTGCCTAGTCGACCTTGAAGTCGCCGTTGACGACTTTGAGCATTACCCCGGTTTCGTTGGTGTAGCCCCAGTGGTCATCCTTGGTCCAGTTCATGACACCGTGCGAAAAGATGGTGCGACCCATGGTCTCCATCGAGTCGCGGATGGCAGCGCGGAATTCCTTGGTGCCGGGCTTGGCCTTTTTCAGGGCCATCGGCAGGACTTTCTCGAGAACGATCTGGGCGTCATAGGCGTGCCCGGCAAACTGGTTGCGCGTACCTGGGCCGATGGATTTTTCATATCTCTGGACGAAATCGACCGCGACCTTCTTTGACGGATGGCTGTCGGGCAACTGCTCCGCAATCACCGCAGGGCCGGACACCACATAGGTGCCCTCGACAGCCTTGCCACCCACGCGCATCAGATCCTTGGTTGCAGCTGCATGGGTCTGGTAGATCTTTCCTTTGTAATTGCGTTCGACGATGGCCATCTCCGGCATGGCTGCGCCGCTGCCAGAAGCGACAACGAGCATGGCATCGGGATTGGCCGCGACCAGCTTGAGTGCCTGCGGCGTGACGCTGGTGTCCGTACGGGCAAAGCGCTCCACGGCAATCACCTTGATTCCAGCCTGCTCGGCAATCGGCGTGAACTCCTTGAGCCATTGTTCGCCGTAGGCGTCGGTGTAGCCCAGGAAGCCCACGGTCTTGACGCCCTGTTTCTTCATGTGCTCGACCACGGCATGGCCCATCACCGTGTTGGACTGGGGCAGGCGGAACACCCAGCCGTCCTTGCCAGGAGGCAGACCCAGCGGTGCCGCCGCCAGCTGGACGGTACCGGCTTCGGTTGCAATGTCGGACATGGCGGCAGCCACTGCGGTGATGCAGGAGCCGATGATCATGTCGACCTTGTCTTCGGTGACGAAGCGGCGGGCGTTCTGCGCGCCCTTGCCGGGGTCGGTTGCATCGTCCAGCAGGATCAGATTGACTTTCTCTCCGGCAATGGTCTGGGGGAACAGCTTGAAGTAGTTCTGCATCGGAATGCCCAGGCCCGAGCCGGGGCCGGTCAGGGAAAGGCTGATGCCGATATTGACGTCGGCCAATGCAGCGGTGGAGCCCGCCGCAACGGCCAAGGCGATCAGGGTCTTTTTCAATGCTTTCATGGGAGTCTCCTGGTTGAAAAACAATATGCGTGGTGGAATCTTCAAGAACTAGCGGGGGGCCATGCGCAGTGCACCATCCAGGCGGATGACCTCACCGTTCAAATGCCCGTTCGTTACGATATGGCAGGCCAGCTCGGCAAACTCTTCGGGTTTGCCCAGGCGCGGCGGGAAAGGAATCGAGGCAGCCAGTGAGGCCTGGACGGGTTCGGGCAACTGCTTCATGAGCGGCGTCGCAAACAGGCCCGGGGCGATGGTGCACACGCGGATGCCATGCTGGGCCAGATCGCGTGCCATGGGCAGGGTCATGCCGACCAGTCCGCCCTTGGATGCGCTATAGGCTTGCTGCCCGACTTGGCCATCGAAGGCGGCAACCGAAGCCGTGAAGAGCATGACGCCCCGCTCACCGCCGTCAAGCGGTGCAAGTTTGGCGCATTCGGCGGCAAAGAGCCGGCTCATGTTGTAGCTGCCAATCAGGTTGATCTGGATCACGCGGGCAAAATCGTCGAGCGGCGCCGGAGAGCCATCCTTGGCCACAATACGCTTGGCGCTGCCGATACCCGCAATATTCATGAGGATGCGGGCAGGCCCATGGGCCGCTGCCGCTTTTGAAATGGCTGCCGAGGCGCTTTCGGTGTTGGTGATGTCGCACTGGCAGGCGATGCCATTGATTTCGGCCGCGACCTTTTCAGCCAGCGCGTAATTGACGTCGAGCACCGCGACTTTGGCGCCCAGGCTTGCCAGGGCGCGGGCGGTGGCTTCGCCTAAGCCCGAGGCACCGCCCGTGACGAGGGCCGCGTGACCGTGTATTTGCATGCGTATCTCCTGTATGGGTTGAATTAGCCCCGGGGCTTGGCAATATGGGCTGAGCTGCCATCGTGCAGCGCATTGACGAGGACGTCCCGGTGTTTGAGCACGGCGCGCTGGTTGATTGAACCCTTGTCGGTCACTTCACCGAGGTCAATCGAGGGCGGCGTGGTCAGAATGATGGCCCGGGCAATCCGGTTGGCGCTGCCGGTCGCCGTCTTGGCAAGGGTATCGACAAGTTTTTGCAGCCAGGCAGTGACGCCTGGGCTGGCAACCACCTCTTCCATGCTTGCATGGGCATCCAGACCACCCAGACTGCGCAGTGCGGGCGTGGGAAAGATCATGGCCCCCACCTCCTTGAGGTTGAGCCCGGTAAGCACGGCATCCTGCACATAGGGAGCACCGGCGGCAATGATCTTGCCGCGCAGCGGGCCCACGCTCACGAAGGTGCCGGTGGCGAGCTTGAAGTCCTCGGCAATGCGGCCGTCGAATCGCAAACCCTGGTGGATGTCGTTCGGATCGATCCACTGAACCGCATCGCCTGTGCAGAAGAAGCCTTCTTCGTCGAACGCTTCCCGCGTTGCGTCATCCGCACGCCAGTAACCCGGAGTGATGTTGGGGCCGCGGTAGCGGATCTCGGTCTTGTCGCCCATGGGTACAAGCTTTAGCTCCAGCCCGGGGGCCGGCAGACCCAGATCCCCAGCCTTGGAATGGGGAGTGGTTACGAAAAGCCCGAATGGGCCGGACTCGGTCATGCCAAGGCCTGCCGTCATGACAACACGCTCACCGTATTCCTGCTCAGCGCTGGCGTAGAGGCTGTCCCAGACGGGTTGCGCGAGGGCCGCGCCAGCATAAAAGAGCTGATGCACCCGGCTGAGGAAATTGCGGCGCAGGGCCGCATCGGTCTGCATCGCATTGGCAATGGCCTCAAAGCCGATGGGCACATTGAAGTACCACGTCGGAGCTACCTCGCGCAGATTGCGCAGGGTTTCCTCCAGCAGCGCCGGCGTGGGTTTGCCATCGTCGATATACAGCGTGCCGCCGTTGAAAACGGGCATGAAAAAATTGTGGTTCCCGCCCGCGGTGTGGTTCCAGGGCATCCAGTCCACCAGCACCAACGGGTCGAGCGCGACCGCCGGCATGGACTGGCGCATTTGCTGCTGGTTCGAGCAGATCATGCGCTGGGTATTGATGACCGCCTTGGGCAGCTTGGTAGAGCCGCTGGTGAACAGGAATTTGACGATGGTCTCGGGGCCGGTAGCCCGCATCGCAGCATCAACAGTCGGCGTGGCCCGGGTCGCCACCAATGAATCAAAACTGGCCAGAGGCCTTTTGGAACCAGCGACGTCTGCTATCGAATTCAGAGCAACTTCCACGTCGGCGGGAACCACGGCCTCAATCGCGCGGCTGTAGCGCGACCAGTCGCTGGCATAGACCAGGCCGGGCGTCAGCGTTTCCAGCACATGGCGTAACTTGTCGTAGTCCCTGCTGACCAGGCTGTAGGCCGGGGAGGCCGCACAGAACGGAATCCCGGCATACATGGCTCCAAGGGCCAGCATGGCGTGTTCCAGGCTGTTCTCGCTCAGGATGACCAGGGGTCGATCGGCGTTCAACCCGCGGTCGAGCAATGCCTGCCCGATGCTGCGCGCGGACTCCAGGGCCTGTGCAAAGCTCAGATGCTGCCATTGGCCGTTCAGTGCGGCACTGCGCCGGGCATAGAGCGTACGCTCCGGCGTGGCCCGGGCCCAATGCACCAGCTTGTCTGTCATGCGGTCTGGAAACGGCAATAGTTCGGCGTCTGCAGACAGGTAGGCAGCACTGCCGGTCTGGTGGTGCCTGGCTCGGGTAACGCCAAATTGGAAATGGCGAAATTTGGGGCTGCTCATCCTCTCACCTTAATTGGCTTGCACCTTGGGGCCCGTGCCGTCCAGGAAGGCCCGGACGCGCGCCTTGGCCTCGGGCGCGGATTGCGTGATGGCCGCCAGCATCGCTTCGGTGAAGTAGCCGTGGTCTGCACTTTGTTCGGCGATGCGCGGCAGGCCGTGCATGAGTGCGTAATTGGTCATGGGGGCGTTCTGCGCGATGCGGCCAGCCAGCTCCATGGCCTTGTCGAAGGCCTGGCCTTTGGGCACAAGGTACTGCGCCATGCCGATGTCCACGCCTTCGGCGGCCTTGTAGACCCGCCCGGTCAACATCATGTCGAGCATGCGGTGGGCCCCAATCAGCTTGGGTACGCGCACCGATGCGCCGCCACCAACGTAGATTCCGCGCGAGCCCTCAGGAAGAGCAAAAAAAGCGCTTTCGTCTGCCACACGGATATGGCAGCTGCTGGCAAGCTCCAGCCCGCCGCCAACCACGGCCCCATGCAAGGCCGCCACGATGGGAACCTTGCCAAACTCGATGGCCGTGAGGATCTTGTGCCAGGAGCGCGAGTGGTGCAGGCCCTCCACGGCATCGCGGTCCTTGAGTTCGCTCAAGTCCAGCCCCGCGCAAAAGTGATCGCCCTCGCCGCAAAGGACAACCGCTCGCGTAGTCGAGGGCAATTCGTCAAAGCGCTGGCCAATGGCCGCTATGACACCATCGCTGACGGCATTGCGCTTATGAGGGCGGCACAGTTGCACGATGGAAACCGCCCCGCGGTGCTCAATGGATACTTCGTTGAGGCTGGCAACAACCGAGGAGTTTGTGTTTGTCATACTTGCGGCTTGCACCCGAAAATTAATAAGGTTATATTTAATAACTATTTGACATCAAGCCAGAGTCTTTCTCATTAGTGTTTACCCGAGGTTTTTATGGATCACGCCAATCTCATTGCCATTGACATCCACACCCATGCCGAAGTCAGTTGCTGGAATCCGTTTGACAGTTACGGCGAGGAATACGATCGCGCGGCCGACAAGTATTTCCGCAACAGCCGGCGCCCGACCATTGCCGAGACCGTGGCCTACTACCGCGAAAAGAAAATCGGCCTCGTGATGTTCACGGTCGATGCGGAAGCGCAGATGGGCCGCAGGCGCATCCCCAATGAGGAGATTGCGCAGGCCGCCCGCGACAATTCGGACATGATGATGGCCTTTGCAAGTATCGATCCGCACAAGGGCAAGTTCGGCGCGCGTGAAGCACGCCGTCTGATCGAGCAGGAAGGCGTAAAAGGATTCAAGTTCCACCCGACCGTGCAGGGCTACCACCCCTACGACAAGATGGCGTGGCCCATCTATGAAGTGATCAATGAATTCAAGATGCCGGCCATCTTCCACACGGGCCACAGCGGCATCGGCAGCGGCATGCGCTGTGGGGGTGGCTTGCGGCTGGAATATTCCAACCCGATGCACCTCGATGATGTTGCAATCAGTTTTCCCGACATGCAGATCGTGATGGCCCACCCCAGTTTCCCCTGGCAGGACGAAGCGCTCAGCGTGGCCACGCACAAGCCCAATGTCTGGATCGACCTGTCGGGCTGGAGCCCGAAATACTTTCCCAAGCAACTGGTGCAATACGCCAACACCCTCCTCAAGGACCGCGTGCTGTTTGGCTCCGATTACCCCCTGATCACTCCCGAGCGCTGGATGAAGGATTTTGAAGAGGCGGGGTTCAAGCCCGACGTGATGCCCGGTATCCTCAAGGGCAACGCGATGCGTCTGCTCGGGCTCCAATAGGCTGGTCACCCTAACGAAACCGCCGGACGGCTCCGGTCTTCAGGCGCCGGGTTGCTTGCCACCAAACAGCGCAGCCATCGTCTTGCGCAGCCAGATGTTGCCAGTGTCCAGGTTGAAGCGCTCGTGCCAGTGCTGCTTGACCTTGTAGATGGGCAACGGCAGGGGCGGCTCGAGCACCTTGACGCGCTCCTGCAGCGCCAGTGCCTTGCCCAACTGGCGCGGCACGATCACTAGCAGTTCGGTCTGGGCCACGATGCGGGCCACCCCCAGGAAGCTGTGCACGCGCAGCACAATCCGGCGCTCCACCTTGTTTTTTGCCAGAACCTTGTCCACGATGGAGTGGCCTGTGCCCGAGGCGAGCACCAGGATGTGCCCCTCGCTGGAAAACGCCTTGCGCGAGAGCCTGGTTCCGATGCGCGGGTGCCCGGTCGATGCGAGACAGACGAAGTCCTGCGCAAACAGGGCCTGCTGGTAAAAGCCCGCTTCCAGATCGGGCGTGAAGCCCACGGCGAGGTCCAGGTCGCCGGACTCCAGCCTGCGACGGCTGTCCGGCGAGATCTTTTCGGCCTCGACGACCAGGCCCGGAGCCGTTTTCTGCAGGTGGTTGACCAGTTGGGGCAGCAGGACAATCTCGCTGATGTCTGTCATGCAGATGCGGAATTCGCGTTCGGCCTGTTGCGGAATGAACGCCCTTGCGGGGCCTCGCGCCTTCTCCAGCCGCACCAGCGCCTCCAGCAATTCAGGGTAGATGGCCTGCGCGCGCGGCGTGGGTACCATACCGGCCGATGTGCGGCAGAAGAGGGGGTCGTCAAAATGCCGGCGTAGCTTGGCCAGGGCGATGCTCGCGCTGGCCTGCTCCATGCCGAGGGCGCGCGCCGCGCGAGAGACGCTTTGCGTCCTGTAAATTTCGACGAAAACGCCGAGCCAGTCCAGATCAAGCTTCGCCATGGAGGCAGTGTAGCCTTGTATATAAAAACAATATACCGAATATTCGATATAGGGCTTTGACGGAATAGTTACAGCCTGCGACAGTTCTCACCCACACAACGAGCGAGACAAACGTGCAATTTCATCTGAATGGATTTCGGACCGGGGATCCCGGGCTTCTGGATGCCGCAGCGACCGGCGCTGCACTAGCCGCTGACGGACCCGACGACCGGAGCCTGCCCGCCGAGACCGATGTGCTGGTCGTCGGCTGCGGCCCGGCGGGGTTGACCCTGGCGGCGCAGCTGTCGGCCTTCCCTGACATCCGCACGGTGATCATCGAACAGAAGCCCGGCCCTCTGCAACTGGGGCAGGCCGACGGGATCGCCTGCCGGACGATGGAAATGTTCGAAGCCTTCGGTTTTGCCGAGCGCGTGCTGAAAGAAGCCTATTGGGTCAATGAAACCACCTTCTGGAAACCCGACGACAGCCCCGGAGGCAACATCAATCACATTGTGCGCAGCGGCCGCGTGCAGGACGTGGAGGACGGCCTGTCACACATGCCGCACGTGATCCTCAACCAGGCACGCGTGCATGATTTTTACCTGGAACTCATGCAGCGCTCGGCCGCCCGGCTGGTGCCCCACTACAGCCGCCGGCTGGCCGGACTGGAGCGAGCACCGGATGGTGCTTCGGGATACCCCGTAACTGCCCGGTTCGAGCGCCAGGATGACGGGCACCAGGGGCAAGTTGAGACCATTCGCGCCCGCTATGTAGTGGGTTGCGATGGCGCGCGCAGCGCCGTGCGCCAGTCGATGGGCCGGTCGCTGAACGGTGACTCCGCCAACCATGCCTGGGGTGTGATGGACGTGCTGGCAGTCACCGATTTCCCCGATGTGCGATTCAAGTCCCTGGTGCAGTCGGCTGGCGAGGGCAGCCTGCTGATCATTCCGCGTGAGGGGGGGTATCTCGTCCGCATCTATGTGGAGCTGGACAAACTCAACCCGGACGAGCGGGTCTCCAGCCGCAACATCACGATCGAGCAGCTGATTGCCGCCGCGCAACGGATATTCCACCCCTACACACTGGACGTGAAGGAAGTGGCCTGGTGGTCCGTCTATGAAATCGGCCAGCGCCTGTGCGACCGTTTTGACGACCTGGTGCCGGAGGATGTAGCGACCCGGTTGCCCCATATCTTCATAGCCGGCGATGCATGCCATACCCACAGCCCGAAAGCGGGGCAGGGCATGAACGTCTCCATGCAGGATGCCTTTAACCTGGGCTGGAAGCTCGCTGCCGTTCTGCGGGGGCGCTGCCCGCCCAGCCTGCTGCACACCTATTCCGCGGAACGGCAGGCCGTGGCCAAGGAGTTGATCGAGTTCGACCGTGAATGGGCGAACATGCTCAGTGCGCCTTTGAAGAAGGCGGGCTCCGATCTGGGCGTAGAGCCAGCCGAGGTGCAGCGCTACTTTGTGCAACATGGCCGCTATACGGCCGGCACCGCGACGCACTACCAGCCGGATCTGCTGACCGGCCCTTCCACCCACCAGCACCTGGCCAAGGGGCTCCTGATTGGCACACGTTTCCATTCCACATCCGTCACCCGCATCGGCGACGGCAAGCTGATGCAGCTTGGTGAGATCCTTGCAGCTGACGGCCGTTGGCGTCTGATTGCCATTGCAGGGCAGGGGGACAGGGGCCAGCCGGATTCGCCCGTCGGAAAGCTGTGCGCCTACCTTGGGGAATCAAGCCAGTCCCCGCTCAGGCGGCACACGCCCAAGGGCACCGACCCGGACGCCATTTTTGATTTCCGTGCCGTGTTTCAGCAAAGCCATCACAGCTTGGCCCTGACGGCGCTGCCCGGGTTGCTATTCCCGCACAAGGGGCGCTACGGTTTGCGTGACTACGAAAAAGCCTTCTGCGCGCTGAGCGATCCAGGCCAGAGCATCTACACGCTGCGCGGGATCAATTGCGAGCAGGGCTGCCTGGTGGTGGTGCGCCCGGATCAATACATTGCGCACATCCTGCCACTGGGAGCCACCGAAGCCTTGGCCGCCTTCTTTGCGGCTTTCATGCTGGATGCGTGAGCCCGGCTCCTAGCGCCCTTTGGCCTTGCGCCAGGCGGCGAAATCGTCTTTGGTCTTCTGCTCGGTGGCGGGATAGAGGCCCAGGATGCTGCGGCCTTCCTTGACCACCATCTCGGTGACGAAGTCTTCAAACGCCGTCATCTCGATGGCTTCGGCAGCCACCTCATCTGCCAGGTGGGCGGGGATGATGATCACGCCCTCGCGGTCACCGACCACCACATCGCCTGGCCAGACGGCCACATCGCCGCAACCAATCGGCACATTGATGTCCAGTGCCTGGTGCAGGGTCAGGTTGGTTGGCGCGCTGGGCCGGTGGTGATAGGCGGGGAAGGGCAGGGCGGCAATTTCGGGCGCATCGCGGAAGCCGCCATCGGTCACCACACCGGCGCAGCCACGCACCATCAGGCGCGAGACCAGGATCGAACCGGCCGAGGCAGCGCGGGCGTCCTTGCGGCTGTCAATCACCATCACGCTGCCGACGGGGCATTGCTCCACGGCCACACGCTGGGGGTGTGTGCGATCCTGGAATACGGTGATGGGGTTGAGGTCTTCGCGCGCCGGGATGTAGCGCAGCGTGAAGGCCTCGCCCACCATGTTGGGCCGCTCAGCCGTGATGTTGGGGTTGACGGGCCGCACATCCTGGATGAACTGGTTGCGCAGGCCGCGCTTGAACAGGGCAGTGCAGAGGGTCGCCGTACTGACGGTCAGAAGAAGAGACTTGGTTTCGGGTTTGAGGGCCATGGTTTACTCCATCAGGTCAAAAATGGGAGGTTAATAGATTGAGGAATGGATAGGGGGCAAAGCCCGGTGAAATGCAGCCAGCCGCCCGGCCGCTACTCAGGCTCAATACCGGCAGCCTTGATGATGCTTCCCCACCGGTCCAGTTCGGCCAACTGGAACTTTCCGAGCTCTTCGGCTGAAGTCATCGAGACTTCCATGCCATTTTGCTCGGCGAAGTTATGCAATGCAGGCGTTGCCATCGCTTTGCGCGCCAATTCATTGAGCCGGGCAACGATGGGTGGGGGCGTATTGGCCGGTGCATACAGGGCATTCCAGTGATTGGCCACATAGCCCGGCAAGCCCGACTCCGACAAGGTCGGCACATTGGGAACCAGTGGGGAGCGCACCATGCTGGTAACGCCCAGCGCGCGCAGCTTGCCGGCCTTGACTTGGGGGAGGCTGGTTGTGAGGTCCACGATCATGAGATCGGTCTGCCCGCCAACCAGGTCGAGCACGGCTGCGGGGTTGGCCTTGTAGGGCACGTAGTTCAACTGTGTATGGGTCATGCTCTGGAAGAGCTCCGCGGCAACCCGGGCCGACGAGCTGCCAGAACCATAGCTGAGCTTGCCCGGTTGCTGCTTGGCCAGTGCAATGAACTCGCCCACAGTCTGGGCCTTGACCGACGGATGGACCACCATCAGCATGTAGCCTTGCACCAGACGCCCGACGGGAGCGAAATCATGGATCGGATCGTAGCTGAGCTTCTTGAGCAGGTGGGGATTGGCTGCCTGGGTCGTGTTGGTTGTGATGAACAAGGTATAGCCGTCGGGCGCAGCCCGGGCTACGGCCTGGGCCGCAATGCCGCCAAAGGCCCCGGCCCGATTGTCCACAATGACCGGCTGACCGGTTTCCCTGGTTATTTCCATTCCCAGGGCGCGAGCCAGGCCGTCGGTGGTGCTGCCGGCGCTGGAGCCAATAATGATGGTGATCGGTTTGCTCGGGTAGACCTGCGCACTGGCGATACTGACCAGGATCATCGACACCGCGAAGAGCGCAAACGACCTGAATGGCATGCTTGCTTTCATGGGTCGCAACGTTTTCAACACGGTTGACCCTGACGGGCGAGCAGCCAGGCGGGCGCATCTTGCAGACAGACCGGCCGCAGGAATCGGTCAATGGCTGCGTCGCCAACCGATGTGGTCATGGGCTGGGTCGACGAAGGCCAGGGGCCGCCATGCTGCTGGGCGGCGGTAACCGCCACGCCCGTGGGCACCCCGGCGAACAGCACCCTGCCGGCGATGGCCATGGCGCCGCGCACCAGCGAACGCGTGTCAGCGCTCTCGGCATCCGCGCCCCATAGCGTGACCGTCAGGCTGCCGCCCACGGCTTCCAGCACGCTGAGGGCTTCGGTAACCGAGGCTGCGCGCACGATCACGCTTGCTGGGCCGAACACTTCTTCACGCAGTGCGCCCTCCGCTACAAATTGCTTCGCCGTGACCTGAGCCAGGAAAGGGCGTGGTGCCTGTGCATTGCCGGCTTCATGCAGCAGCGCCTGTGCGCCTGCCGCCAGCATATGCCCGACTCCGGCATCAAATGCCTCACGCATGCCCGGCGTCAGCATGGCATGGGGATTTTGTGCCTGCAGTGCAGTCGCGAGGAGTTGCACGAAGGTGTCGCTTGCCGGGTCGTCCAGCAAGACAATCACGCCGGGGCTGGTGCAAAACTGGCCACAACCCAGGCTGATGG
>Ga0007834_1000297_pt1 | contig 16346 bp, 14 predicted proteins | sample CryBogCBE06Nov07_FD_71233 | JGI IMG/M metagenome (GOLD analysis project Ga0007834, IMG submission 71233) | Freshwater microbial communities from Crystal Bog, Wisconsin, USA - CBE06Nov07 | ecosystem: Environmental > Aquatic > Freshwater > Lake | place: Crystal Bog, Wisconsin, USA | collected...
CATCCCAACTTCGATGACCCCAACGTCGACCGCGAGGTCAGCGAACGCCGAGAAGGCGGCCATGGTCAGGAGTTCGAAGCGCGTGGGGCGCTCGTCAAGGACTCCGTCCAAGAGGCGGAGGCGATCGATGGCCTCAACGAAATCGACGTCGCTGAGGGGTTGCCCGTTCGCAGCGATGCGTTCGTTGACCCGCTCGAGGTTCGGAGAGGTGTACGTGCCGACCGACAGACCCATGGCGAGGAGCAGCATCGAGCAGAGGGCACTGGTCGAACCCTTGCCGTTCGTCCCCGTCAGGTGGATCGTTGGATAGGCCGTGTGTGGGTCACCGAGCAGCGCCGCCATTTCACGCATCGACGACAGTGACGGGAGCGACCGACGAGTCGGCGCGACTCGTTCGTAGTCGATGTGGCTGTCGAGCCACTCGATCGCATCGTTGTAACGGGGTGAACTCGCCAATCTAGGAAGCTGCCCGACGTGGCCGTGCCTGCTTGATGCGCGGCTCGGCCACCGGCAGGAGCGTCGGCATCGCTCGCTCGGCGACGACGTTGCGATCGATCACGCAGCGAGCGACGTCGGTGCGCGAGGGGATGTCGTACATCACGTCGAGGAGGATCTCCTCCATGATCGCCCGCAGGCCTCGAGCGCCGGTCCCTCGGAGGAGGGCCAGCTCGGCAATGGCCTGGAGTGCATCTTCGGTGAATTCGAGACTCACCCCGTCGAGTTCAAACATCCGCTGGTACTGCCGCACCAGCGAGTTCTTCGGCTCGATCAAGATCTTGATGAGGGCCGCTTCGTCGAGATTCGTCACCGCACCAACGACGGGGAGGCGGCCAATGAACTCGGGGATCAACCCGAACTTCATGAGGTCTTCGGGGAGGATCTTGCCGAGCAACGCAACTGACTCATCGGCGTTGGTCATCGTGGCCCCGAAGCCCATGCCCTTCCGGCCAACTCGGCTGGAGATGATGTCGTCGAGGCCCGCAAAGGCACCGCCGCAGATGAACAGCACGTTGGTGGTGTCGATCTGAATGAACTCTTGGTGGGGGTGCTTGCGTCCACCCTGGGGCGGCACCGAGGCAACCGTTCCTTCAAAGATCTTGAGGAGCGCCTGCTGGACGCCCTCACCCGAAACATCTCTTGTGATGGACGGGTTCTCGGCCTTGCGAGCGATCTTGTCGATCTCGTCGATGTAGATGATGCCGGTCTCAGCGCGCTTCACGTCGTAGTCAGCGGCTTGGATGAGCTTGAGCAAGATGTTCTCGACGTCTTCACCGACGTAGCCAGCTTCGGTCAACGCAGTAGCGTCAGCAATCGCGAACGGCACGTTCAAAATGCGAGCGAGTGTCTGGGCGAGCAAGGTCTTGCCGCAGCCCGTCGGACCGAGCAGCAAGATGTTGGACTTCGACAGTTCGACCTTGGCGTCGCCAGTTCCCGAGCCAGCCTGAAGGCGCTTGTAGTGGTTGTAGACGGCAACGGAGAGGATCTTCTTCGCTAGGTCTTGACCAACGACGTACTCGTTCAAGAACGAGAAGATTTCCTTGGGCTTTGGGAGCTCGTCGAAGGCCACCTCGGTGGTCTCTGGCAACTCCTCGGCGATGATGTCGTTGCAGAGGTCGATGCACTCGTCGCAGATGTAGGCATTGCCTGGTCCGGCGATGAGCTTCTTGACGGACTTTTGGCCCTTGCCGCAGAAGCTGCACTTGACGGCTTCACCGCCTTCACCGAACTTCGCCACAGATCCCCCTCTGGCGCGTGGCGAGCCTAAGCCCGGCCAGCGTCTCGCTTCGTGATGACTTCATCGATCACACCATAGGTGACCGCTTCGGCCGAGGTAAGGATGAAATCGCGCTCGGTGTCGTCGGCGATCTTCGCAATGTCCTGCCCGGTGTCGGTGGCCAGCATCTCATTGAGCAGGTCGCGCATCCGAAGGATCTCTCGAGCTTGGATCTCCATGTCCGTCGCTTGACCTTGGATGCCACCGTAGGGCTGGTGGAGGAGCACTCGGGCGTGCGCCAGCGCGTACCGCTTGCCCTTCGTACCCGCAGCGAGCAGCACGGCAGCAGCCGAGGCGGCTTGGCCGAAGCAGAAGGTCGACACGTCGGGCTTCACGAACTTCATCGTGTCGTAGATCGCGAACAGCGCAGTGATGTCGCCACCGGGCGAGTTGATGTAGAGGTGGATGTCCTTGTCAGGGTCCTCAGACTCCAAGAACAGCATCTGCGCACTCACCAAGTTCGCAATCGTGTCATCGATTGGGGTGCCGAGGAAGATGATGCGCTCCTTCAACAGGCGAGAGTAGAGGTCGTAGGCGCGCTCGCCTCGACTCGATGATTCAACGACGGTTGGAACGAGGTAGTTCTGGGCGCGGAAGTTCTCTGAGTTGGTCACGCTTCGTCTCCGTGGTCATGGTCGTGGTCGTGGTGATCGTGGTCGTGGTCGGCCTGGTTCTGCTTGAGCAGTTCCCGGTCAACAGGGATCCCGTGTTCATCCACAATCGGCAGGTTATCCATCAGCCACTCCATCGCACGCGACTTGGCGACTTCTGCGGTGAACTCGGCGAACCGGCCGGCTGCCTCGATGTTCTGTCGGAGGGCAATGGTGGTTACACCGAGACGCTCGGCCGAGGTCTCGAGCTCGTGCGCAACGTCGTCGTCTGACGGGGTCAAGTCCTTCAAGACCGCAATTGCTCGAAGGGCGAGGTCAATCTTGACGCCAGTCGTTGCGTCAGCGCGGAGCTGCTCGAGCAGCCCCTCAGTGGTCATCCCCATCATCCGGGTGTACATCTCGACGCCGATACCTTGACGCTCGAGCTGACGGTTGAAGTTCTGGATCCGATCGGACAACTCTGCGTTCTGGAGCGGCTCGAGGACCAGGTCATCGCTGATGCGTTCAGCAATGGCACGCTGGATGGACTCGCCAACGGCGAACTGCGCTTGGACGATCTTCATTGGGGACAACTGCGCCCGAATGGCGTCACGCCAATCGCCAACGGACGAGTGCTCGGTGTTCTCTTCCACCCACTCGTCGGTGAGCTCGGGGAGCGTCCGCTCCTTGACAGCGTTGACGACTGCGGTCCACACCATCTCCACACCCGTGACTTCGGGCGTGGCGGTGAAGGTCACGGTGTCGCCAACCTTGGCCTCGACAAGGTGCTCGTCGAGTTCCGGCATGAGGCTGGCCGAGCCGACCTCGTAGCTCATGTCCTCACCAATGGTGGTGGGCTCGTCCTCACCAACCGTGGCCGACAGCGCCATGGTGATGAAGTCACCGTGAGCAACTGGACGGTCGACCTCGACCAACGTGCCATCTGCTTGGAGGGCGCGGGTGACTTGGGCTTCGATCTCGTCGTCCCCAACGAGCGGCGACGGCACCGTCACCGTGAGGTCATCAATCGAGGAAATCACCGCAACGGGACGAACAGTGACGGTGGCCTCGAACACGATCGTGTCGTCGTTCTGCTCTTCGTTGAAGTCGAGTTCGGCCGTATCAATGGGGTCGATGCCGGCTTCGACGACGCCTTGGCTGTAGAACTGCGGCAGCGCTTCACGAATGGCTTCGAGGCGCAGAACCTGCGGGCCACCCATGCGGGTCTCGAACACCTTGACGGGGACCTTTCCAGGGCGGAAACCGGGCAGACGTGCCTGGCGGGCCATGGCCTTCTTGATCTCGCTGAGGGTGGGCTCGGCCTCTTCGGCATCCACCTCGATCCGGAGCTTGACCTGGTGGTTATCGAGTTCTTGAGTCGTGGCACGCATAGGAGGTACACCTTACCGGTCAGCAGTGGCGGTCGAAGGCATGCGCGCCAATGCGCCCGTGGCAGCGAACTAGGGTGGAGCCATCGGGCAGTGGCGCAGCTTGGTAGCGCACCTGCTTTGGGAGCAGGGGGTCGCCGGTTCGAATCCGGCCTGCCCGACCACCGTGGAGTTGCACCACCCGTCACCTCGTGACGGGTGGTCTGCTCTGGGTCCGACCGCCCTTGCCCGGTAGCCTGAGGCGATGGCGGCCATTGAGATCACGGGAACTCTGCAGCATCAAGCATGGGCCGATCGAGTGATTCCCCCGGTGGAACAAGTGCGACCTGGGTTGTGGTCGATCCCCGTCCCAATGCCCGATAATCCCCTCCGCTACGTCATCGTCTACGCATTTGAAACCGGCACCGGGATCGTGATGGTGGATGCGGGATGGAACACCGACGACGCGTGGGCGGCGCTCAACGCCGGTCTCGAATTAGCCGGCGGATCCATCACCGATGTTGAAGCAGCCCTCGTCACCCACCTCCACCCGGATCACTACGGCCTCGCCGGACGGGTCCGCGAAGCCTCTGGGGCTTGGATTGGCCTCCACCCTGCCGACGCGTCACTCCTCGAGGACCGCTACGTCGACACCGATCAACTCGTCGGGCGGATGACTGATCTCCTCGAAGCGTCGGGCGTCCCCGAGGACCGTCGTCCCAACTTGGCCAATGCCTCGATGGAAATCAAATCCATGGTGCATATGGCCGTTCCCGATGTGCTCTTCGAAGATGAAGGGCAGTTCACCTTCGGCGGTTGGGATCTCCAGACCATCTGGACCCCTGGCCACTCGCCTGGCCACGTCTGCCTCTGGAGCGAGCGGCACCGTTTGCTGCTCTCTGGGGATCACGTCCTCCCCCGGATCACCTCGAATATCTCCGTGCACTCCCAGCAGTTCCCGAACCCCCTCGGCGATTTCATCGATTCGCTCAACAAACTGCGAGCGTTCCACCCTGACGAGATCCTGCCGGCACACGAGTACCGGTTCAAGAACCTGTCCGCTCGCCTCGACGCCCTCATCGACCACCACGAAGAGCGCCTGGTTGAAATTCTCACGCTCCTCGGGTTCCACGATGGCCTCACCGCTTGGGAGCTCACCACGAAACTGCAGTGGTCGCGACCCTTCGACGAGATCTTGCCCTTCATGCAGCGAGCGGCGAACGGGGAGACCTTGGCGCACCTCGTGCTCCTCGAGCACCGAGGTCTCGTGACTCGAGCCGGCGGCCACCCCTTCCGGTTCTCCGTGGCCGACGGAGCAGCGAGGGGCTAGCGCACCGAGGCGTCTTTCACCACGACCGTTCGAGCGAGACGGTCGTGCAGCGTCTGCTGCGCTGAACCCGCGAACATGGCGGCCACGTCGCCGAGGGCGTAGACCGACGCCAAGGGAACGATGACCGCGAGGCTCGTGACGAGCGGACCAGCGAGAAAGCGCAGGAATGCTCGCCCGTAGGCGACGCCGCCGTCGAGGTCCTCATCAACCACCACCGTCTTGGTGAGACGGTTCCCGAACGTCGCTCCGCTCGATCCAATGCACCAGGTTTGGTAGACGCCAGTGAGCACTGCCATCGTCCCCGCCGTCAGCGCAGTGAGCGCACTGCGTGACGACCCATGGCCAATCGATGCCGTGACGAGAGAGGTTCCAAGACCAATGAGGAGCGCGTCGATGAGCGATGCTGCCGCCCGGGCACCGAAGGTTGCGAGCTCTGCGCTTGGCCCCTCAGGTTGCACGGTGACCACGTCGACGGAGCACCACTTGGGACGCACCGGCGAGGTCGTGGAGCATTTGGCGCCGCACATCGAACGTTGGGTAGGCGACGTCAACGAGCACGCCGATCACGCTGAGCACGAGCCAGGCCACGGCAATGGCACGAGCGAGTGCTCGTCCCCACCCGAGCGAGGCCCCGGTTGCCTGGCTCACCACCACGGTTCCCGTGGCGAGATTCCCAATGGTGCCGCCGAGCCGGGATGCCAGCGCCAAGTAGGCAACGCTGACGATGATGGCGATGAGCAACGCTGCTGCACCTCGGAGGCCAGCGCTGCCGAGACCTCGGAGGAGGAGTGCGATCACCACGCCATCGAGCGCTGCGCCCATGCACCGCCGTCCGAGCGGAGCACGAGGTCGCTCGCCGAGCGGATCCTCAACGGGAACTGCGGATGAGGAGTTCGCCAACTGTGGCGTCAGTGTTGCGATCAGTCGCTCAATCGACGATGGACCTCGTGTCACACCACTCCCCTCTTCGGCGCCCCCGGCACGACTCGAACGCGCAACCTGACGGGTAGAAGCCGTCTGCTCTATCCAGTTGAGCTACAGGGGCCAGTCGAACTGGGTTCGACTGCCCAAGCGTAGCCCTCACGGTCTGCCTCATCGGAAGGTCGTCGCACTGTGGCAGAATGACAGTCCCTTGGTGGGTATAGCTCAGTTGGTTAGAGCGCCTGGTTGTGGTCCAGGAGGTCGCGGGTTCGAATCCCGTTACTCACCCCAGTACGGGCGTTGCGCCCGCTGCAGCATGAGACGTTGAGGAGCGAGCGATGTCGGATGAGTTGGGCGTGACGCGGTCCGTGAGCGAGGGGATCGCTCGATTCACCATCAATCGTCCAGAGGCTGGCGGTGCGCTCAACCACGCCATGCGTGACCAACTCGCCGCGTGGTTCCACGACGCCAGTGCCGATCTGCACATCAGGGTGATCGTGCTCGCTTCGACGGGCACCAAGGGCTTCTGCACTGGAGCAGATCTCCGCTCCATTCCCGCCGACTCTCGACCGAAGCCCGAGGGAGCGCCCGACAAGGTGGTCTTCGACAACGCACGCGTCATTCGCGATGGCTGGCAGCGGCTCGTCACCTCGGTCCTCGACTGCGAGAAGCCGGTGATTGGGCAGATCCAAGCTGTGGCTGCCGGTGGCGGGCTCCACCTGGCCTTGGCCTGCGACCTCGTGGTCGCTGGGGAATCAGCGTCCTTCGTCGAAGCGTTCATCCGCCGAGGCATCGCTCCTGATGCAGCCGGCGCGTGGATTCTCCCCCGCCTCATCGGTATCCAGAAGGCCAAGGAGCTCTGCTTCTTCGGCGATAGCGTCAGCGCTTCTGACGCCGAGCGGATGGGCCTCATCAATCGGGTCGTGCCCGACGGCGACCTCGACGCCACCGTCGATGCCCTGGCGCGTCGCTTGGCCGTTGCCCCGACCAAGGCCATCACGGTGACCAAGGCCCTCCTCAACCGGTCGCTCGACGTCGATCGCACGACCTCGCTCTACGAAGAGGCGCACGGTCAAGAGATGGTCACCATGACCGAGGACATGCGCGAGGGGATCGCCGCATTCGTCGAGCGACGCGACCCGGCGTTCAAGGGCTGGTGACCACAACCCGCTCAGCACGGCACCCGGCCCGACTGGCATCTGGGGTTGGGCTCTGCGGGTTCGTGCTCCTCGGAATCATCCTTCGGCTGGCCTCCTTCACCCACGCTGGCCTCTTCCAAGACGATGCATGGGTTGCATTGACCGGCCGGGTGCCACTCGGCACGGCGGCCCGAATGGCCGGGACCTCACCAGGCTTCATCCTCGGCCTCCACCCCTACTTCGCCGCCGCTGCCACCAGTGCTCGGTGGAGCGAACTCCCCGCATTCGTCATCGCCATGATCGGTATCGCGATGACGTTCCCTATCGTTCGCCGAGTCACGAACTCTGCCGTCTCCGGCGCCGTTGCCACCATCATCGTGGCGCTCTCCCCCGTGGCCATTGCCACGTCAACCCACGTGAAGCCCTACACCCTCGACTACCTCGATGGTCTGGTCATCGTCGGGTTGGGGTACGCCGCCCTCATCGACGTGGACCCTCGTCGCTCGTGGCAACTCCTCGGGGCCAGCCTCGTGACGCTGCTCCTGTCAGCGTCGATCCTCCCCGTGGTGGTGGGGGTGTGGATGGTGATCGCTCTCGATATCGCTGTGGGCCAACGTCGAGGTGACCGACGCCTCGGTCCAGCCGCGCTCAGCGCTGTGGGGGTGGTGACGATCGCCCTCACGGTCTTCGGCAACCTCCCGACCGCGCTCCACCGCTACTGGACGAATGCGATGCTGACACCGACTCCGCTGTCGACGCTCCCCCATCGAGTGAGCACCACCGTTCGGGGACTCGTGACCGGACTGCTCCCAACGACGACCAAGATCTCGGGTGACGTGCTCCTCGTCACCGTGGTGGCCGTCGTCCTCTTGAGTTGTGGCCTCCTCGAGATTCGACGCTCGAGAGCAGTCCAAGTGGCAACCGCCGTGGTGCTCACGGCCGTGGCGTGTTCGGTGCTCGGCCGGATTCCCCTCGGCACCGGGAGAACCGATATGGCGATCTACCCCGCCCTCATCCTCATCGCTCTCGCTGGTGGAGCTCGCCTCAGCCGAGCACTCCTCGTTCGATGGCCGAGCGGGCGAATCGTCGTTGCCAGTTTGGTCATCGCCGGGCTCGTTGCTGCAGGTGCGGTGGCGATCGCCCAGCATCGCCCCTACCCCGCCACCAACTTGGGCGCCCTCGTTCCCGAGCTGTCGAGTTGCGGGGCACGACCCCCGCTCGTCGTGGTCGACGCCTACACCCGCTACCCCTGGGCGCTCACCGAGTCACCGAGGTTCACGCTCGAGTTCAGCTCCGGTTACGGCGCTGGGTTCACCGTGGCGCACTCGTCGACGGCGATCGTGCTCCCCGCCCAGCCCTACGAGGTTGGGTACACCCCCATCGCATGGGCCCGATCCGTCGAGCGAACCGCAGGGGCGGCCCAGCCCATTGCCTTCCTCGAGACACCCCCGGCCGGCGTGGCCCACGTCGATCCGTTCTCGGCCACCCTGCAGCGCGACGGCTACCGCGTCGTGCGCACCGTCAGGGCCGGAACCACCACCTTGTCGTGCTTTAGCCCTCACGCGCTCGCACCGATGCGGTGATATCGGCGAGGGCGTCGTCGAACGTTCCCGTGAACCGCTGACGACCGTGCTCGAGCACGATGGCGTGGTCGGCGAGGAGACGAACGTGATCGAGTTGACTCTCGATGATCACCATCGCCACCCCTTCGGCGTTCACTTGGTGGAGGCGCTCGTAGATGTGGGCCGTTGCTGATGGGGAGAGCCCGAGCGAGAGCTCATCGGCGACGAGCACCTTCGGACGGAGCGCCAGGGCCTTCATGAGACTGAGTTGGCGCTGCTCCCCACCCGACAGACTCCCCGCTGCTCGGCGCCGCGCTGCACCGAGTGCTGGGAACGCGTCGTACGCGTCGTCGAGGACGGCGCGAACCTGGGACCTCCCGTGGAGGCGAGCGACGAGCCGGAGGTTCTCCTCGACGGTCAAGTCAGCGAAGACCGCTCGCCCTTCGTTCAGGTGCACGAGGCCACAGCGAACGACGTGCGCTGGGTGCTTCCCCACCACCGACACGCCGTCGACCACGACCCGGCCTGCCGTTGGCTGGAGGAGACCCGAGACCGTTCGCGCCACCGTGCTCTTCCCCGCACCGTTGGCACCCAAGATGGCGAGCACGCCGCCGGGAGCGACCGTGAAGTCCACACCGAAGAGGGCGCCGTAGGGCCCGTAGGCCGCGTGGAGATCCGTGACCTCGAGCATCGGCGTGGTCATGCGGTCGACCCGAGGTAGGCGGCGACGACGATCGGATCAGCCATCACGGCATCGAAGCCACCGTCAGCAATCACCGAACCCTGCACCATCACGAGGACACGGTCAGCAATGGCGCGCACCACGGCGAGGTCGTGTTCAATGGCGATCACCGACATCTGTCGCTGCGCGGCAACTGCCGAAATCGTGGCCACCAGCGCTTCGCTCTCGGCCGTCGAAAGCCCTGAGGACACCTCGTCGAGGAGGAGGACCTTGGGGTGAGCGATGAGGGCTCGTGCCACCTCCACTCGTCGGCAGCTCCCGAGGCCGAGCCTGCCCACCACAGTGGCGGCCTCTCGCTCGAGGCCGAGCGCCTCGAGCGTCTCGTGGATCTGCTCGGCCTCCCTCGCGGTCTGGCGCGTCAGTCGACGCAGATCACGCCAGAGCCGAGGGGAACCGTGCGCTGCTCGGAGGGTGAGGAGGAGGTGTTCTGCCACCGTCATCGATGCGAAGACCTCCACTCGCTGGAACGTCCGCCCGATACCAGCGAGTGCGTGGCGTGCGGGTTGGTTCGGTGGGAGCACCGCCCCATCGAGGAGGACGCACCCGGCGGTGAACGGCGTCTTGCCGGCAATGCCGTCAAGCAGCGTGGACTTTCCCGCCCCATTGGGCCCGATGATGGCGAGGCGCTCTCCTGCGCTCAGTGCGAACGACACGTCGTCCACCGCCACGATGCCGCCGAAGGCGGTGGTGGCGGAACGGACCTCGAGGCGCGCCGTCACGCTCGAACCTCAGCGCCGAGCGACACCTGCTGCCGAGCTCGGCTGAGTGCTGTGGCCATGCCGGTGGTGGCACCACGGAGTTGCTCCACCACGCCTTCTGGATGCCAGGCGTAGGTAATGGCCGCCAACGCCAGACCGATCTGCAGCCACAGTGCCCAGTCCGACAGCGTGATCCCGCCGGTCACTGGCTGCGCAGCGAAGGCGACCGCAATTCCAGCCACGAGGGCTCCGGCAACCGACTGCACACCGATGGCACAGACGGCAACCAGCCATAAGAGGCCAATCTCGATGTTGAACGAGGCGGGCGAGACAATGCCTTGGAGGGAACCGTAGAAGGCTCCCCCAACACCGGCGAGCACACCGGCCGTCGCGAAGGTCACGACCTGGACTCGTGCTGGCGACACGCCAACCGCTGCCGCTCCAGCTTCGCTCTCACGGAGCGCAACGAGGAAGAGCCCCACCGATCCTCGCTTCAGTCGATTCACGATCCCACCACAACACCCGAAGAGCACCAGGCCGAGGACGAGCACCTGGCGCGAGCTCTGCGTCACCGCAATCCCCGGCAACGTCACCGCAGGCATCGACACGCCCGAGTAGCCACCCCCCACGAAGGTCCACGGGAAGATCACCTGGTCGCACAGGAGGGCGAACGCAACGGTCAAGAGCATCACCGACAGCCCCCGGAGGCGCTGCGCTGCGAGGGCCACTGCCGTCGCGAAGACGCCGGCGATGGCGGCGCCGAGGAGTGCACTGAGGTAGAAGCCGAGGTGGTAGCGAGCATCGAGTTGGCCACAGGCAAAGGCACCAAGACCAGCGAAGGAAACTTGACAGAGCGACAGTTGACCAGAGAGGCCAGTGACCACGGTGATCGACAGCAGCACTGTTGCCAGCGCCACCCCGGTCGCGATCGTGAACACCGTTGCCGGGTCCACGAAGAGCACGACGCTGAGGAACCCGAGGACGACCGCTGCCCAGCTCGCCCCACCAATTCGGCGTTCAGCGCGAGAGGTGCGGCTCGTGAGCACTGCGGTGATGAGCGGTGGATCCACGCCGGCGAGCGGATCGGTCGGGGTGAGGAGCGCCTTCATGCCCGGATGGAAGGAGATGAGGGCAGCCAGGATTACAAAGGGGACTCCGGGCCCGACGACGGTCTCGAAGAAGGTTCCCTGTGGGAGATATCCCTGGAGCAGCGCAATCGCCACGGTGAGGCCAATCGCCCCGCCGAGCACCCAGCCAAAGCGAGCGAACCCCCCAATCACCGCAGCGGTGAGGCCCCCGATGAACAGCACCCAGTAGCTCGTTGGGTCCACGGTCACGAGGGTCGGGGCGACGAGGACGCCAGCGAGACCGGCGAGGAGCGAGGAGAACGCCCACGCCGCACTCGTCACCGGTCGCGCCCGAACGCCCGAGAGCTCGAGGAGGCGGGTGGATTCAACTGCTGCGCGCATCTCGAGGCCGAGGCGAGAGAACTGGACGACAACCGCCACGATGCAGGCGCTCACCAGGGCCACGACGACGGTGCCGACCGACGCTGTCGACACTGCGGTGCCCGCAATCGAGAAGGCCGTCGCTGCGCTGCCGAGGAGCGGTGGCGGCGCGTACACCGTGTTGCTCGACACGACGAAGGATGGGACCTGCTCGACGACGAAGAGGACGACGAGCGAGACGACGACCCGAGCGGTGGCGGTCGCCCGGGTGATTCGTGAGAAGAGGAGGAAGTCGAGCGCCACGCCGATGCTGGGTGAGGCGACACCGATCGCCATGATGGCTGCCACTGCCGTGCCGTGGCCGTCGCTGACCATGACGGCGTAGATGAGTCCTGCGACGTAGGCTTGGCCGGCGAACGCGAAATGCAGCACGCCGGTGGTGCGATAGGTGAGGACGATGCCGATGGCCAAGAGCGCCACCGCACAACCAGACGGAATGCCCGGCAGGGCGTAGCTCAGGAAGATCCCCACCGCGTCAGCGACTCAACGACCGGGAGATCCAACCGGAGGGAGCTGGGGTGCTGCCAAATTCGCCGTGGAGGTAATCGGGAAGCAGATCCACGGGTCATGCCCTCTGAGGAACGCAGGGTGGAAGGTGGTGCCGCTCACCGTCACGAACGCCGAGCAGCCCGGAGGCAGCGCCTTGGTGTGCGCTGCGGTCCAGTTCACGGTCGTCGTCACGCCACCGGTGAAGTTGGTGATGGTGTTGGTTGCCTTCACCACGCTCGCCTGAGTGGGGTTCTTGCCCGCCTTCGTCAGACCCTGCACGAAGAGCTGCGCAGATAGCCACCCCTCCATGGCTGCCTCGGAGTAGGTCGAGTTCGGGTACTTGGCGTTCATCGTGGTGAGGTAGGACTCAAGACCGGGGAACACCCCGGGAAACTGTCCCGCCATCTCGAACGGCACGTGCTGCACCATGAGCGTCGTGTGGGCGAAGACGGAAGGGTTGTTCGCGAGCAGGTTGCGGTCGTAGCCGTCGAACCAGAGAGACGGCACCGAGCCGGCGCCTGCAGCGCTGAGCGCTCGCTGCATCGCCATCGACCCATTCACGTCGAGGCAGCTAATCCAGTAGTTCGCTCCTGAATTCTTGATCCGGGTGGCATCGGTGGCGAAGTTTGAGGATCCATAACCAATGGCATCGTCGACGTAGGACACCGTGAAGTGCTCCTTGGCCACTTGGCCCGAGAGGTAGTTGCACTGCGACGACGACGACGCCACGTTGTAGGCGACGAAGGCCACCTTGGTCGCCCCCTGCTGCTTCATTGCGTATTCAATAGCCGGGAGTGACGCTTGAGGATTGGAGAACGATCCATAGGCCGCGAAGAGATTCGGCGCCGGACTCCACCCACCCGTCGTTGCGTAGCCGTAGGTCGGCGTCCCCGTACTCGCTGCGTACTTCGTGTTGAAGAGCCCGGTTCCCACCCCCACGATGGCGAAGACCTTGTCGGTCTGGATCAAGGTGTGCAGGAGCGCACTGTCGGCGAGCGGGCTCGACTGGTCGTCAACGGCGTACTTCAAGTCAATGGTGCGTCCGTTCACGCCACCGCTGGCGTTGACCGTCGCTAGATACGCCCGCACGCCGTCGAGTTCGGGGGCGAAATCGGCCGAGAGGAATCCGGTCTCACTGATGAGCGCTCCAATGGTCACCGACGTCGGCGACAGTCCCGGCGGGGCGGTCGTCGCCCCTGACCCAGGCGCTCCGATGACCAGACCTGCGATGCCCAACGCTGGCGCAATGAGCACCGCCGCGAGTTGTCGCATTCGACTTCTCATGTCCGACCTCCCCCGACGTCGCAACCTCGACCGCAGTGTAGCCACCGGGCCTCGTCAGATGAGGGCACGCTTGAGCGCCGATGGCTGCAGCGTTGCTATCGTCAGGCGAAGCATCGACTATCGAGGAGACACCGTGCACGTCCGTTCATCGCTCTACATCAACGGGGCATGGGTCCCTTCGACCAGCTCCGCCACCATCGAGGTCATCGATGCCGGCACCGAAGAGGTCTTCGCCACCATTCCTGAGGGCACTGCCCAAGATGTCGAAGCAGCGGTTGCTGCTGCAGCTGCTGCGTTCCCGGCCTGGTCGGCGCTGCCCGTGGCCGAGCGCTGTGCGCTTCTCGGCAAGGTGGCGGAACAACTCGTCGCCCGAAACGCAGAAATCGCTGAAGCCATCAGCCACGAGGTGGGCATGCCGTCGCTCATGTCGAGCCTCGTCCAGGTCGGCCTGCCGACCGGGACCTTCGCCGACGCAGCCCAGCGTGCGGCGAGCTTCACCTACGAGTATGAGGTGGGCACCTCGCTCATCGTGCGTGAGCCCATCGGCGTCGTTGGCTGCATCACCCCGTGGAACTACCCCCTCCACCAGATCGCCAACAAGGTGGCCCCGGCCCTGGCGGTTGGGTGCACCGTGGTGGTCAAGCCCTCCGAAGTGGCCCCCATCAACGCGTTTCTGCTGGCTGATATCATGCACGAGGTCGGCATCCCCGCTGGCGTCTTCAACCTCGTGACGGGAACCGGCCCAGTGGTCGGCGAGGCCATCGCCACCCACCCGCTCGTCGACATGGTCTCCTTTACCGGTTCCACCCGTGCGGGCAAGCGCGTCATGCAGCTCGCCGCCGAGACGGTCAAGAAGGTCTCCTTGGAGCTCGGTGGCAAGTCCGCCAACGTGATCTTGGACGACGCTGACCTGGCCAAGGCTGTTCCCGATGGCGTCTTCAAGTGCTACTTGAACTCCGGCCAGACTTGCTCAGCCCTCACCCGCATGGTGGTGCCCCGGTCGAAGTTGGCTGAGATCGAAGCGCTCGCGGTTGCCACCGCCGAGAACTTCCAGTGCATCGACCCCTTCGGTGAGGCCGACGCCGGCAAGATCGGCATCGGGCCGCTCATCTCCGCCGCGCAACGCGACCGTGTGCGTGGTTACATCGCCAAGGGCATCGACGAGGGTGCGACGTTGCTGACCGGTGGTGCAGCGACCCCTGAGGGTCTCGACAAGGGCTTCTTCGTGGCCCCGACCGTCTTCTCCAACGTCACCACGGACATGACGATCGCCCAAGAGGAGATCTTCGGCCCCGTGCTGTCGATCATCCCCTACGACACCGAAGAGGAAGCCATCGCCATCGCCAACGACTCCCTCTACGGACTCGCCGGAGGTGTGTGGGGCGACGAGGCACGTGCCAACGCGGTTGCTCGCAAGATGCGGACCGGCCAAGTGGAGATCAACGGTGGATCCTTCAACGCCACGGCCCCCTTCGGTGGCTACAAGCAGTCCGGCATCGGCCGTGAGCTCGGCGCCTTCGGTCTCGAGGAGTTCCTCGAGGTGAAGTCCCTCCAGCGCTAGGACGCACCTTCAGATCGTCGGTCGCGGGACCGCACTGCTCGGTAACGGGCGATGCGGCCCGTGCCGAGGAGATGGTGCGTGGCGCTGTTCTCGTGCGTCTCAGCAACGAGCGGTGACCGCAGTACCACGATGAGGCAGCAGATGAGCACCGCGGCTTCGATGAGCCCGAGGAGCAGACGCACCGCTCCGGTCTTCACCTCACAGCCGAACAGCAGCGCACCAATGCCAACCGACGCCACGGGATTCACCAAGATCAGTCCGCCTTGGCTGATGGAGAACGGGCCCGATTCAAAGGCTCGCTGCATGACGACGAAGCTCCCGCCTCCAATTGCGGCCAGCGCCCAGGTTTGCCAGGTCGCCGCAATATGACCGGGACTGGTGGCCAGCACCTGCGTGACTGGCTTGGTCAGCGACGCCACCATCGAGAAACCAATTGCTGCCCCGGTGCCCAAGATGAGCGCCCGCCAACTCGGCGAACCTCGCAGCGCCACCAGCACGCAGAGCACTTCGACGACCAACCCGCCACCGATGACCACCAGCCACCGTCCATCGGGCGGCACCCGGGTTCCGTCCGTCGGCTGCATGGTGCCGAGGAGTCCGGCCAAGCCAGCTGCTGCGCCGAAGACCGCGACGAGATCGCCTCGGGCGTGGGCCTGGGAGAACCACACGACGAGGATGAGGATCACGAAGGGAAGTTCCGCCAGGAGCAAAGGCTGCACGACACCGATCGCCCCGAGGTGGAGCGCGATTGCTTGGAAGACGAAGCCGCCGGCCATGGTGAGCAGTCCGCCAATCCAGATGGGACGAGCGAGGAGACCCCGGAGAAAGCCCCGCCCCTCGACCAGCCCCGCCTCTTCAATGCCGAGTCGTTGGAAGATTGAACCGAGTGCGTTCGACAACGCTGCGCACAGGGCGAAGAGGATGGCCACCTCCAGAGCGTAGAGGTCCCGCTGCTCCCCTACCCTGTGCAGTCGTGGACCACGTCGCCGAGCACCAACGCCCTCCCCTCGGCAGACTCCTCGCCCCCGGTCTCATCATCATCTCCTGCACGGCAACGCAGGCCTCAGCTGGGTTCGCCCATCGAGCGTTCGGCTCCATTGGGCCACTGCACGTCACCGCGCTGCGATTCGCCATCGCCGCCCTGACGCTCCTCGTCATCGCTCGGCCATCGCTCAGGGGTCGCTCGCCAGCAGAGTGGAGGGCGATTGCAACCTTCGGTGCATGTATCGCCCTCATGAACTGGTCCTTCTACCAAGGGGTCAGCCGGATGCCACTCGGCAACGTGACCTCGATTGAGTTCACGGGGCCCTTCCTCATCGCCGCCTTCGGATCCAAGTCGTGGAAGGAGGCGCGGTGGGTAGCGCTCGCAGCGCTCGGCGTC
>Ga0007834_1000298_pt1 | contig 16335 bp, 14 predicted proteins | sample CryBogCBE06Nov07_FD_71233 | JGI IMG/M metagenome (GOLD analysis project Ga0007834, IMG submission 71233) | Freshwater microbial communities from Crystal Bog, Wisconsin, USA - CBE06Nov07 | ecosystem: Environmental > Aquatic > Freshwater > Lake | place: Crystal Bog, Wisconsin, USA | collected...
CAAGCGTCTCACCATGCGGCAGAGAAACTTCCTTCTGAGTCTCGTGCGTGCCGAACCTGACTGGAGCCTACTCGATTGCCAGCATGTCTCGGAGTTACCTGGCATCCAATGGAAGCTGTTGAATCTCAGGAAATTTCGAGATCAGAAGCCTGAAGGCTTCGCCGAACAAATCCGAAAGATGGAGCAACTTTGGGCCTAAGGAAGCACTACTCCCACACTCCCCCTTGAGCACAGGCGCAGTCCGTTCTGCTGTGGAAGGCCGGCTTCCCTGATACGCTGGATGTCGATGTCGTAGACCAAGCGGCGCAGGGTGAGAGACCCATCCCCTTCCCGACGCCCCCCACGTGTACACACTCACAGGAACACACCTTTTTGGGGGATATGGTGTGTGGGTATTCCTTAAAAATCTGAAGGGTTATTATTTAGTTCCAAATTTTCGATTAGTCCGTTTGGCCAATTCGATGCAATATTTTCCAACAGCTTTTTGGTATTTAATCCACATCGAATGCGAAATCAGTAGTTGTTGACCAGGTTTTAATTTGATCCACGGGCATGCTTTCAACAATTTATTATCTACTAAACCACCCCGGTGTATAAGTACATTTCGTATATGATGGAGCTCGTATAATGCCTTCTTATGTTCATCATTGAATGATCCATCTAAATTAAATACCTGCAGTAATTTTTCAAATCGCGTAATTCCAGATTTATTTGGCGCACTTGTTGATTGATCAAGTAATCCCACAATCCACATGCACTTTTCAAAGTGATCTAATGATTCATAATCACCTATTCGCACCTGAAGTTTACTAATGCTATCTGTTTTCCATATAGCTAATTCATTAGCAAGACATTTTGCTGCAAGTAAGTATACTAATGATTCAAGCATGCTCCACATTGCAATAACTGATTGTTCATGTAATATCGGAAAATCAGTTTCTACTTCTTTTTTTGCCAACTCCTCCTCTCTTTTTGCCTTTGCAAGTTTATCCTTTGATGTCGCTTCCTTTATTTCTCCATCTATTGAGAGCAACTCTTTTAATAAACCATGTCTTTTTTGTATATAGTTTATGCCTGCAATCGACATATGTAATACGTCCGAAAGCCTTTCTAACCTATCAATAAAGCCGTAAAATATATTCTCTGCCCAGACAGGCTGATAACCCCTTAGTATATTATTATCAGTCATCTCAAAAATTATTGATTAGGAATTATCCCTTCTGAGTGAACTGCCCGGCGAGGCCGTCGATGGTCATGTTCTCGGCGATGGCGTCGTGGGGGATGAGGAGGTATTTCCACGGTTTGCCTCCGTTGGCCCTATTGTGAGTTGAGGCGTGTTCGCACCAGCGGATGGAGGCCTCTTTCTTGGCGATGACCTGAGGGTCGTCGATGTCGCCGCGAGCCTTGGGCTCGAGCATGTAGATGGTGTCCTTGGTCTCAGCGACGAAATCAGGCTGATACTCGTGCTGGTCGTGACCCCACTTGTAGAAGATCTGGAATTGCCCCCTGCCCGGCTTGAACCACTTGTCTGATTCCCGATCCAGGATGATCGAGAGAACACGCTCCGTGTCGGATTGGAACTTCTGCGCCGGATAGAGGCACTTCTTGAATCCCCCAAAGACCAGCTGCGCGATCTTGGTCACATCAGTTGGCCTGCGACGGAAATCTAGGATTCCCTCGGAAGCTGGCACCGTGAAGGCCATCTGTTTCAGTTCCGTGAAGCCCTTGCTGATTCTGACCTCATAGTCCGAAGCCTTCTCCCAGTAGTGATCCAGCATCTGAGCATGAATTGAGTCTGCTAGTTGTTGCTGGTGATACTGGAGGACATTGGTGACCTCTTCCTCATCCTTCAGATAGCTCTTGAGATGCGCGACCATCTGCCCGCTCAAGTCATAGAGCAGATCAGCATGGTGGTCGTAAGAGATGTCGTCGAAGTCGATCAAAGCCCGCACAAGGTAATCCTCGAGACGCAGTTCCCGTTGTCCGCTGCCTTTGGATGAAAGAGTCTCCTGCTTGTGAGTTCGTAGGTGCTGGATGAGCACGTCGCGCTCGATCGGTTGGAAATGAATCGACTTGGTATCGAGCTTGAAGGGGTTGAAGCCACTGCTCACCTCCCCTTTGGGAACAACGAGGATGCGTGGAATATCGATCGTCTGCTGAACGACCAGTCGTGTCGTGGCAGCCACGACCGCAGCGACATCCACCTGCTCAGTGACTCCAGCCAGCTCTGCCTGAATCGGAGTGAGAGCTTCCTGCACCCTTGCCGAAATCACCTCCTGAACCTCCGGAGCAAAAAGCCCCTGAGAATTGGGAAGCTGCTCAAACTGCCGGATCACATTCAGCGTGACCTGGGCAGCCTTTTGCTCAGCTGCCGTTGTGAACTGAGAGACCGTTTGGGTTTCCGTCACCCCTGGCATCGTCGCCTCACTCGTTGTGACAGAGGCTCCGCCTAGCTGCCCCAGAATGGACGCCTGCACCACGACAGTAGCGAGGCGCTGATGCTCCTTCGCAGGTTCGAGGATCACCTGCTTCATCCGGATCACCGAGTCTCCACGGTTTGCCTCATCCACGATTTCTTGGAACTTGTCGTGCGCCACGATCGTCAGGCGGTCGACCGCCTCCACGCCCGTGCGCTTCCCATACGGAAGACGCAGACCTCGTCCGATCGATTGCTCGATCAGCGTCCGGGCATTGGCAGCACGGAGTGGGATGATCGTGTAGAGATTCGTCACATCCCATCCCTCCTTGAGCATGTTCACATGGATCACGATCTCAGTTGGCTCCTCGGGATCTTCGACCTTGAGAAGACGGGCGATCATCTCTTCCTCCTCGGCCCCGGTCTTGCTCGAGTCGACCTGGATGACCTTCTCTTTGTAGCGCCCCTCGAAGAACTTCTCCGACTGGATCAGCTTCAGGAGTTCCCCTGCGTGAGTTGTGTCCTTGGCGATTACGAGAACAAAGGGCTTCACAATCCGCTGCCCCGTCTCACGGGCATAAGTCTCCAGACGAACCTTCACGTCCTCATGGAGTCGGATGCCATCCTCGAGCTTGATCTGCTCAAGCTGCGCATCATTGAACTGGCTCGCGTCGAAGTTCTTCTGCGTGGCCACGGCTGGCTCCTTCACAAAACCATCCTCCATCGCCTTCGCGAGAGGGTAGTCATAGATGACATTCTTGAAGGGCTCCACCGACTTGGTTCCCTCCACAAAGGGAGTCGCCGTCAGCTCCAGCCCTAGGATCGGCTTGAGCTCATTGATCGCCTTCACTCCCGCGCTGGCACGATAGCGATGCGACTCATCCATCAGGAGAACGAGGTCGGGCAGCCCCGCCAGATATTCGAAGTAGCTCTCTCCGATGTATTCCGAGAGGCGTTTGATGCGGGGAGACTTCCCACCACGCACCTCGGAGTTGATCTTCGAGATGTTGAAGATGTTCACCTTGCAGCGGAGGACTTGGTCAAAGAGCGTGCCCGCCTTCGCCTCATAGTTGTCCCCCGTGATGATGTCTGGTGCATCGACGGCGAACTCCGAGATCCCCTTGAAAACATACTTCGGGGTATTCGGCGTGAAGTCTGCGATCAGCTTGTTGTAGATCGTCAGATTCGGTGCCAGGACGAAGAAATTGTTCACCCCGTGAGCTAGGTGCAGATAGGTGATGAAGGCACCCATCAGGCGTGTCTTGCCGACACCCGTAGCGAGGGCGAAGCAGAGCGAGGGGAACTCCCTCTCGAAATCCGTCACCGTCGGATACTCACTCCGGATGATTTCGAGAGCAGAGGCCAGATCAGCCGCCTTGCTCGGAGGAACGATCTCCGTGATCCGATCGAGAATCTCGAGCGAGTGACGCTGGGGAGGACGGAGGCTTAGGCGCCCGGCGATGGCATTAACGTGGCGGTTCATGATTTCCAGAGAGGATGATCCCGCCAGTTGGCAGGGAGGCCAATGGGTTCTAGAGGTTGATCGGGAAATTCATCAAAAAGATGAAAGACCCTCTTCTGCCAGTGATTGGACGGGAAGATCCGGTGCATCAGCTGATGACAGATCGTCAGGATGATCCCCGAGCGATCATTCCTCAGACGAGGCTCATGCCATTCAGGGAATTTTCGTTGAGTCGGCAGTAAGACGGGATTCCCAAGCTCCCAGTTCCAGAGTCGTGAATGATGGGCACATCTGTTTCTGATCGTATTGAGAGTCAGAAGCCATGACTTCACCACCAAGTCGGGGAAGCCGAGATCCCCGGCAATGCGCTTCTTGATATCGTCATTGACCCCTCTGAAGAAGGTGAAGGTCGACCCGAAATCGATCAGCTCCACGAGAGTCCAAACCGGAAGCCTCGTGTGCTCATCCCCATACTTCGCGAAGAAGTGAACCACATACTCCTCCTTGCTCTGATGACTCCGCTGCACCTGCTGCTCCAGTTTCGACTGCCAGAGGACAAATTTATCCCGGCTCAGGTTCGGAAGGTGCGACGGATCGTTGTAGGCGAATGGCCCGTATTCATGTGCAAAGTGATAGGCCAGCTGGGTGCGAACATAGACCTCGATCGCCTCGATGGCATCCAGCAAGAGAGTCCTCAATCGTTGGTCAAAGCTGTAGAGCTTCCAGATCTGCTCTAGCGATGTTCCTGGCAGATAATTATCACTTCCCGATTGCCGATAGGGATAGAGATAACCGCTCAGCCGGAAATAGCTCGTCGCCCGCAGACGACGGATCAGCTGATCCCGATCCGCCAAGAGACCACGATCGAGCAGTAGATCCGCCTGCTTCTCAAAGGAGAGGGGCTTCTTCTCGTATTTCACGAGAGACCTCCTCTCTGCCCCAGATACAACAGGACCTCAGGGCAAAAAAACACCCGCCGAAGTACGCATTCTTGAAGAGGCGCGGCGGGTTTACTGCTGCAAAACCTACCACTCAGAACTTCAAAGTCAATTCCCCGTGCAGGGATTCGAACCCTCGGTTCACATCCCTTGCTTACCATGATGGCAGGAGCTCCCATAGAAGATTACAGAAGGTCGATCTGTCCTGGTTCAGGCTCTGGTTTGGGAGCCGAGGGGAGGTTCTCCACCTTCAGGCTGTAGTCGTCGTGGCCCCATTCGCAGCGGGTGAGGACGGCCTTCGGGATCTTTTTCACCGTCAGATTTGGGTAGCCCTCTTTGCGCCCTCGGAAGGAGGTGCAGACGACGAGGAGGGAGCGATCGGAGCCGACCTCATCGGAGAGCTGCTGGAGCTGATCGTGATTCAGGCTCGCTGTCGTGACGTAGAGGAAGTCCTGCTCGGTCGATTGTCCATGCTGCCAGTAGATCGTATCGCTCGGAGCATAAGTAAATCCCTCCAGCTTGCAGATCGCTTCGGCAAGCATCGGGGCATTGTAGTCCTGCGAGATCACCCAGTTACCCCACTTGTCCTGTTGGAGGAGCGAAGGAGCGAGGCGGTAATAGCGGAAGCCTCCGCCACCCTTCCATCCCACAGCCTCCGTGATCCCACCAGGATCGGCTCCATCCACGACCTTTTTAAGACGTGGGAGACAGTGCGTGTGGCAATGCTCTCCCAGCTCGATGCCAATCCAGCGCCGCCCCATCTTGTGAGCAACGGCAGCCGTCGTCCCAGAACCAAGAAAAGAGTCGAGGACTATATCACCAGGATTTGTAGCAATATGAAGAATCCGATTTAATAGAAGCTCTGGTTTTGGTGTTGAAAAAGGGGTGTTTGAAAGAGTCTTCTGCTCCACCATTGCAGTTTGAGTGCTGCCTGATTCAGCACTCAGCCAAACACTTCGGGGCACTATTGGCTCCGCATCTGATAGAAACATTTTCAGTCTTGGAACTTTAGATTTCCCATCTTTTCCCCAATACAAAAGTTTATCTTTTTCGTTTTTGGAGTGTGTATCCTGACCGTATCGCCATGTCAGCGTATCTGGTGGAAAAACAGTCTCTTTAGTAAATGGATTCTGTATTCCGTAATAAAGATTGGGCCGTTCAGAACGTGGTTTATTGCCCGTGTACGTCACCGAGTTCCAAGGTCCGCGTGGATCATTATCAGGGTTTTTATAATAAGCATTTTGAGCTTCTCCCCTTGGCAGACGATTTGGCCTCCATGTTTGCTTGTTTTTTGCAACTACAAGAATTGAGTCATGATCGGTACTAAAGTATTTCGCGTCATTGGCTGGAGATACCCTCTTCATCCATACTATTGTTGATATGAAGTTTGAGCGTCCAAACACTTCATCACATAATACTTTAAGATAGTGACATTCATTATCGTCGATTGTGATCCATAGAGAACCATCCTCAGACAAAAGACTCCGCAATGCTGCTAGCCTTTCCCTAATCAAGGAAAGCCACAACGAGTGCTCGATCCCGTCATCGTAGTGCTCAAAGGCGCTACCAGTATTGTAGGGCGGGTCAATAAAGATGCACTTCACCTTCCCCTCGTAGTCCTGCTCCAGAGCCTTCAGCGCTAGGAGGTTGTCTCCCTGAATGAGCAGATTGTCATAGATGTCGGCATCCGTGACCCGCTGAGCGGCATGATACGAGCGCTCCGGCTCCTCCAGAAGAATGCGCGGCTCGAGCTTCGCCCGGTTCTCCTTCCCAATCCACGTCAGCTCGAGTTTTTGTTTTTTGGAAGTCATGGGGTGAGTTTCTAAAGGGGTGTCTTGAAGAGGTCGAGGAGCGCCCGAAGCGTTCCGATCTGGGCTGCGCACGATGTCAGCAGTGTCAGCGGAAAATGGCGTTCGTAGGTTTGGAGGCTTGTGAGGGATTGCCCAATCCGCTGCTCGAGTCTCCTCTTGCACTCTGCGGAGCTGCTCGGAGGCTTCTCCCCGAGGATCTCAAGGAGGAGTCCCTCGATGCAGGGTGAGCAGGTGAGGATCTGGATCTTCTTCCGATGGGCGGCTTTGAGGTGTTTTGCCTGAGGTTGCCAGTCCGCATCGTAGATGGCCACGCGTCGATCGAAGGCTTCGAAGCTGTCGATTGCTGTCTTCAGGACGGCATCACCATTTCCCCGAGGTGATTTCACCGTGAGACGGGATCCGCTGTCCCTTCCAAAGAGGATCTTCAGGTGCTTAAGAAACACTTCATCGCTCTCTCCCTCCACCACGATGAGCGTGGTGTGCCGCGTACTGCGCGGCTTGCGTTTGGAGGGATTGGACCGGGACATGTGAGTTGGCGGCAATCAGAGGTTCGGAATGCCGCCGTAGGCCCCGGCGTGATACTTCGCGTAGTGGTTGGCATCGTTCCGTGCGGCGCCTTTCACTTCATCCAGTCGCCAAGCCTCGGAGGAGAGGGTCTCGGGGTTCTTCTCGGTGAAGAGGATCTGATACTTCTCGAGCGTCTCCTGGAGGAGGTAGTCGGAGTGGAAGTTCGCGATGAGCTGAGCGTGCTTGGGATTATGCTCGCGAGAGTAGAAGAGCTGGACGATGGCTCGGATCATGTGGGGATGGAGCCCTGTCTCGAACTCGTCGATGACGGCGACGCCTCCCGACTCAAGAACGGGAAGGATATAGCGGAGCAGGACAAAGAGCGCCTGGGTGCCCCGTGACTCCTGCATGAGTGGGCGAAGGTAGGGGCGACCTGATACCTGGTGCTCTACGATCGGGAAGGGTGCGGCTTCTTCCTTCCCCTCGGGGTTGAGGATCTTGATCTCTCCGATCTGGAGCTTTGAGATCCCAAGGTCTGCACCGATTAGGTACCGCTCGGCAGTGCCGAGCAGATCGCCGCGCTGCTTGAAGAAATCGGCGGCTCCAAGGAGGTTCCCAAACTCGGGGTCATGGTTTGGCATCCGTCCGAGGGAGTGGATGTTCACATAGAGCTGCTGGAAGTAGTGGGCAAGCTTCTGTGCGAACTCGTGCTGCTGGAGTACGGCCGAGGCTAGGAAGGAGGCATTCTCACGAAGGGCGACTTGCTTCGAGGGACCGATGTCCTGGGACTTGAAATCATATTTCCCTTCCTGTGCATTCCACCGACGCTCGAAGAGGTAGCGGTAGCGGGCCTCTTTCTTGTGCAGGGACTCAAGGAGGACTCGCTTCTGAGTGAGCTCCAGATCGTAGCGGTAGAGCACCCCCTCGAACTCAAACTCGAGTCCGAAGACGATCGGGGTCGCTTCACGCTGCTCCTCCGTTACGAAGACGAAGGGCTCGACGGGGATCTCCTTATCAGGCTGCTCGGATGCAGACGCCAGGATAAAGTAGCGGAGGAAGGCTATGGCCTTGAGGAGATTGGTCTTTCCCGAGGCATTGGGCCCAAAGACGCCGGTGACGGCATTAACGCGGACATGCGGCTGTGATGAAGGGAGGAAGATCTCTCGATCGCCCGCCTTAGGCCCCACGGTGAACTCAACAAGGGCCTCCTGCTGAAAGGAGGCAAAGTTCCGAATCGCCAGTGAATGGATCATAGAAAATCAATAATCGACGTAATCTCGTCGATTTCAAGCTTTATTGACGTTTCCTTTGTCGTTTCAGACTCCACCTGAGTGTGAAGAGAGAGGTGGAATGGGTTTTCTGAACCAGCTTTCCCTCCAGGGTCTCAATCAGCTGATCCCTCTGTCGGTCGATCTGATCCTGAGCCTCGAAGAGGGAGCGACGCTTTTCGTTCCTCTGGGACTCGAGGGCGCGGACCTTCTTTTGCCCGGCAAGCTTATCCTCAAGGGTCAGGGCTGCCGTGGAGGAACGGCGGGCTTCTTTGATAAGGCGGTCCATTTCCTTGATCTCGCGCTCGAGGCCCACCTTCAGATCGTCGGACCATCCCTCGAGCTTCTCTGCCTCAGCCTCGAAGAAGTGGGCATTCCGCTCCGAGATACCCTGTTGAATCGACTGCTGGATCGTCCCGATGATGGTCTCAAGGGACTTCGGTGCCTGATCGGTCACGCTGCCAAGGATCTCTCCGGGTAGAGAGAGAAAGCGGGTGGCTACCTCCAGATCAAGCGGGGCTCCCTGATCGGTCTGTGCGGCAATCATGAGATGATCCTCGCCCTGGTCGAGGGCATCGACTGAGAGGAGTGAAACCGTCATCCACCCAGAGGTGCCGATGTAGGGCTCGAGGCTGCTGATTTTTCCCTCATGGTCGCTGTAGCTGAATCGGAGCTCCTGAATGGGAAGAGCGCGTTCCTTGGCCCGGTGGATGATGGCCTCTGCCAGAGGATGCCCGAGGCGGTAGAGGTGTGCTTCTCCAGAGCGACGGGGTAGCTCATAGAGACCCAGGGGTATGGGAATAGGAATGGGAATCGCGACGACATCGCCAGGGAAGGGAGAGCTCTTCAACCGGAAGGAGGACTCGTCCAAGAACTCTGCGTGATCACGTAACTCGTGGCGAGTGAGCTGGGTGAGGAGGCGTTCGTAGCGATTCAGGCATAACTTCGATGCCTCGTCCTGGACTTTGAGCTTCTCACGGACTTCGTCATCGAAGTTCTCCAGGAGCTTCCGCCGGGTGGTCTTCATGGACTCGGTGATCTCGAGCTCCAGCTCCATCTGGAGCTGATCAAACTCGCTCTTGATCTCCTCCTGCTTCCGGCAGCGCTGGTAGATGTCGTGGATCCGTTTCTCAAAATCAACGCCACTCTCAATCGCACCTAGGACCTCGTCGCTGGCTCCGAAGACGCCCTCGAAGAGCTGAAACTTCTTATCCAGGAGCTCGTAGACGCGCTGGTCAGCAGCGTTCTTGCTATTAAGAAAGTTCACTACGACGACGTCGTGCTTCTGCCCATAGCGGTGGCAGCGTCCGATGCGTTGCTCGATGCGCTGGGGATTCCAGGGGAGATCGTAGTTCACGACGAGGGAACAGAACTGGAGATTGATGCCCTCGGCTCCCGCCTCTGTCGCGATCATGATGCGACCCTCTTCACGGAAGTAATCGACAAGGGCGGAACGCATGTCGGCACTCCGGGATCCGGTAATCCGATCGGATCCGTCGTGGCGCTCGAGCCATGCGGAGTAGATGGCCTTGGAGCGATCGTCGGTATTGGTGCCATTGAAGAGCACGATCCCCTCGGCATAGGAACTGTCTGCCAGGAGGCGGAGAAGGTAGCTCTGCGTGCGGCGAGACTCGGTGAAGATGATCACTTTCTCTGTGGCTCCCAACTCGCGAGCCTTTGCAAAGGCAACATCGAGAGCGCGAAGGAGTGCCTTTCCTTTGGCGTTATGACTTATTGAGGAGGCAAGGCGGGCAAACTCCTTGAGATCCACAATCTCTGCTTCGAGGGCTGCGCGGTCTTCCTCGGAAAGCGCGGCTTCGCTTTCGTCTTCCTCCCATTCCTCAGCGGTCTCATCAAGGGCCTCGTAATCCTCTGCGAGCTCTTCCTCTAAATCATCCAAGGTGGGCTCAGGGCTAGGTTGTTGCTTGGCGAGCTTCGCCTCGAGACGCGATGAAATGGACTGCAGGGCTCCCGCAATCGCAAAGGTGGAAGAGGCTAAGAGCTTCCTGAGGACCAGCGTCATCAGTGAACGCTGACTTGCGGGGAGTGCCTGGAGATTCGGACGGCGAAGGTACTCAGACACGACATTGTAGAGTCGGTCCTCGGACTCATCCGGAGTAAAATGCTCAAGGATCGGATGGCGTGCCGTGTAGGGGATGTATGCGGTGACCTGCTTGCGAAGGGTCCGATGGCAGATCGGGCGGAGACGGGCCTTCAGAGTCTCGAAGACCTGCTCCTGGGTCAGGTTGGTGAATTGTTCCTTGAAGCTCTTGAGATCGCCGAAGGCGTGATCGTCGATAATGCTAACGAGCCCAAAGAGCTCGAGGAGGGAGTTCTGTAACGGGGTCGCGGTCAGAAGCAACTTATTCCGGTCCTTGAGGGCCTGCTTGAGAGTGTTCGCGATGACGTTCGTCGGCTTGTAGACGTTCCGGAGGCGGTGAGCCTCATCCAGGACGACAAGATCCCAGGGAGTATTGGCTACATCAGCCGCCTTATTTCGGGCGAACTGGTAAGAACAGATGACGATCTCCTCGACCTCAAAGGGACGAAAACGCCCCTCGCGGATCGCTGCGTTGTAGGATTTGGACTCCAGAATGCGGCACGGCAGAAAGAATTTCTCACCGAGTTCCTGGTACCACTGCTTGCGGAGATTCGACGGGACAATGACCAGGATCCGACGCTTCCGCTCAGCCCATTTCTGGGAAAGGACGAGGCCTGCCTCAATGGTCTTCCCAAGGCCGACTTCATCCGCAAGGAGGGCTCCTTTCGAGAGTGGAGATCGGAAGGCAAAGAGCGCCGCATCGACCTGATGGGGATTTAAATCCACCTGCGCACTTGCAACTGCTCCAGCCAGCTTTTCAACGCTGTCTGAGGGGCAACGCCTCGTCAGCTCATGGGCAAAAAACTTGGCGTGGTAGTCGGTGAGTCGCACAGGAAAAAGGAATGTGCGACAACTATCCGATGCCCCGATTTCTGACGAGGCAGGAATAGCTAATTTCATCGACTATCCTTACCAGACAGTCACGACAGGATGTGTCCACCCCCTACAGGAAATCCCCTAGTATTCTTCCGATAAGAGATGAACCCTGTATCTACGACTAGAGTGTCTCTTCCGTCGGCAGTAAGTCCTTTAGATCCATGGGCTGCTTCCGTTTTAACAAGAAGTCATAGAGCCTCCATTCCGGATCCGGGACGGTCTGCTTATATGGCGGAAAAATGACCGTGGTAGTTCTCAAGCCGTCGGCTGCCTCCTGGCGGTAGAAGCCTTCGACCTGCTTGGGCCGGAAGACGAAGTTGTTGATGATGACGAATTCAGAGTAGTTGTCCGGTGCGGTGCTGTATTTGTTGTTGGGTCCTGTGATGGTCATGGTGGTGTTGGTTGTAGTGTTGGTGTTCTAGGAGATAGGTGCGTTTGAGCTTGGTAAGGGTCTGCTGCATCTGATGGAGTGAACGGGATTGAGCGGCGACTCCGAGTTTTTCCCCGGCTCGCAGCAGGGGGTTCTTTTTGACCCTGAGAACCCTTTCGGCTGCTCGTGCGGCACAAAGGAGAGCGAGCTGTTTCTTCTTCTCGGCAATGGCTACTTCCAGCCTAAGGATCGACTCGTAGGATTGGCGTAAATGACTCGCCACCTGGTGATCCGCGTCCATCAAGGCGATGCGCTGCGCCGTGGATAGCCTCGGCACTATTGCGAACTTTTCTTGATCGAAACGCTTGGTGAGAGACTCCTCGACCTTCTCATTATTGGAGAGGAATTCGCCTCGGAGCTGATTCTCCCGCTCGAACCACTCCCTCATGAAAACCATCTGGTTTTTGTGCTTACCCGGATGCCGGGACATGCTGCACCCGACATAGCGCCCCTTTGCGCTGCGTGGGCAAAGGGCGACATGAACGTGGAGGTTATCCGTGTCGTGATGGAGCCCGTAGGCGTAACCGATCGAGTCACCCCGATGGAACTTTTCAGCGAAGCGATCCATCACTTTTCTGACGCTGGAAATCACTACCTGATCGGGGCTGATGCCGGCCTTCACGAGAGCATCGTGCTGCTCGGTCGACATCGAAAAGACGAGGCGATGAGCGATGACTGGGCTCTTGGCCTGAGAGCCAAACCGATCCAAATGGAAGCGCCACGCCTCGGTGATCCGACGCTTCCTTTCTTCATTGGAAAGCTTGCTCGGAGAGGTGCTGCTGCCATCGGGATTGCGTCGAATCGCGTTGTGCAAAAATCCTCCGGCGTGAACCTGGCCGATCGATTCCTTGGAGGCGTAGTCCACAAAACCCTTCAGCTTCTTTCCCACTTCTTCATCCAACTTCTTGGCGGCTCGAAGAGTGGCTTTTCGTCCGGATGTCTCATCGAGATATTCCAGATCGAGCCTTCCTCGGGCCGTCGACTTGTGCGCGAAGATGAAACCGTTCTTCACGAAAGTTCCTCCAAGAATGCAATGGCTTGATCGAGCTTTGTCTCGATCCTTTCCATCGCGGAGGGATCGATCTTGCTGTCGAGTTCCGCTGCGACGATCAGTGCCTCGAGTGTCTCGGCCTTAGTGCGAAAACCACGCGCCTCGTGTAACCGATGGAATCGCTCATACGCCTCGGCGCTGATCAAAAACTCCATGCGTCGTGTGTTGGGTGGTTGATGATGCGGCATCGCGTTTTTTTGAGCGGAGTTGGTCGGGATCCGTGGGGCTCGGCTAACGGATTCAGGGAAATCTCTGGAGCGTGCCTGACACGCGGAAGAGGAAGCGGGGATGAAGCGCGAGCGACCCCGCCGGCACTTTCCGGGAGAAAGTGCTATCCTGTTGGTTGTTTGGCCCGGGTGAACAAACACCACGATCCAGCTTCCAGAGGTCTGGAATGGGTCTCGATGAGGGGGTCGAAGGAGGTTGTCCGGAGTAGGTCGAGCAGGTGGGTGAGCCGATTGCAGGGAAGCGGTGGGGATAGGGCCGATTCGCTGCAATGGGCGAGGTGTGAGAGGATCGTCTGGCAGGGTGAGCTGATGGGGTGGAGGAAGCAGGAACAAGCGGGGCCCACCCAGAGCCCCCAGTGACGTCCGCACAGCGGGCGACGACACCCCATGAGCATCCCGAAAAAGCAGGTGCGAGGAGACTGCTAAGAGAGGGCTTCGGAGAGTCCTGAATGAGGGGTCGAATGAATTCCATGTCATCCATTCTTTCAGGAAAAAAAGCTCTTGGTGCTCCCGATCGGGAGCACCATGCCTCTGTAGATCTGTTTTATTTGGTGGCTATGCCACCAAAAGCACCCAGCAAAACTGATGATCTGACCAAGGTGAAAACCTGGTTGGAGAAGCCGGAGCAGGCCGAGATCCTCGGCTATCTCCGGGAGATGATCCGACCGACGCTTCGAGCCGAGCTGCATGAGGAATTCATCCTCAAGAAAGCCCAGCGATTTCTTCGTTCTACGGGCTACCAACTTCCCGAAGAACGATGAGCCCGGAACACAATCTCGGAGAAGGTCGGAGGAGGCCCCAGAACATGAGCGAGGCCCTGCGTTTGCTGAGCTCAGTCATTCGTCCGAAGGGGGATCCTCCGGGTGCTCATCCCAAGTCGGAATTCATCAACACCAAGGCCGCCGCTCAGTGGCTCGGGATCCCCGAGCGATCGATGCAGCAGTATGTCCAGATGGGACTCCTTCCAAGCTACAAGCTCGGCAAGCACCGGCTCTTCCGTAAGAACGAATTACTGGAGGCTCTGGGTGCCACTCGCAGGGCTACCCGTGCGGAGATTCTAAAATGAAAGCGGCAGCACTATATGAATTGAGATGGTATCAATCTCATAGCTGTGCTAGGAAAATAGGCGTCGTAATGAAATCGTTCCCACGCGCACCTATCCAAGAGGCGTTGCTTGATTTGCAGGTGCAGTTACCCGAGGGATGCGGTGACGAGGTTCTTGTTTCTTTTCAAGAAGGAATAGAAGAGAGATTTCCTACGAAAAAAGACATCAAAAGGATTACTCAAAACTTTGAGCTATCGCCGGATAACGGCATACAAACGTCTTCAACGCCGATAATTTGCCAAGGATACCAATATATTTCTGATTCAGATCAAAAAATTGTTCAGGCAAGAAGCGATGGGTTTACATTTAATAAACTTCGGCCTTATTCCGATTGGAAAACATTTTCTGACGAAGCTCGCGAGCTATGGGGAAAATACGTTGCTGAAGTAAACCCTATTTCAATTAATAGAATCGGGCTTCGATATATTAATAGAATAGAGATTCCTCTTCCATTCACAGACTTTAGAGAATATTGCGTATTGTTTCCTGATTTTCCTGAAAAGATGCCTCAAAAACTTTCAGAGTTTTTTATGAGGTTTGTAATTCCATCTCCCGGAGAGTACAATATTGCAACTGTTGTAAACTTAACTTTTGAGCCAGTCACTAAAGATAGTCCTATCTTACCTCTAATTCTTGATATTGATGCTTTTTCTTTGACAGGAAAATTAGAGCCAAATGACTCATTAACATGGACGATTGTCGATGAGCTTCGTGAAACTAAAAACAAAATCTTCGACTCATCTCTCACTGAGAAGTGTAAAAACCTTTTTATATGATTGTTGATTTACCGCCGAGAGCTCCTAGTTTGGAGTTTAAAATAAATTCTACACGCAATTACGCGCCTCCATTCTCTACAGTTCGTCGCGAAAGTTACGCAAGCGGACCTAGCGCAGAGGTTGTATACAATCAACAGGTTAGAGTGATGAGGGGGTACAATATTGCCGTATCCTACCGGCATCCTATAAATGAAGAATTTGAGATTCTAGCAAGCCAATGGAAAAGAGATACGTTTTTCGAATCTTCACCTTACCGCATGGCCATGCACCCTGCTTACAGGCGGATAATTGGAATGGGAGAAAAAGTCGTTCCTTTGATCCTAGCTAAGTTAATAGAAAAGCCTGACTTCTGGTTTGAGGCTCTCTACTCTATTACTGCAGAACAACCTGTGCCGCGTGTTCATGCGGGAGATATTAAGAAAATGGCTAAAGACTGGATTGCTTGGGGACGTCGTCACAACTATGTCGCCTGAAGAATTAGCTTATGCTTACAATCATCTAGCGACTCAATTCCCAAATCTTCGATTTGGAAATTTTGTTGTAACAAGTCCTTGCACCCCAGAATACAATTGCATCGCTTGGGCTGCTAACGATTCAAAAAAATGGTGGTGGCCAGGTGGTAAATATTGGCCTGGTAGTGACTCTTCAGCCCCAACAATAGAGTCTTTTATTCAAGCATTCTCTGGTATGGGTTACGAGGAATGCGAATCTTATAATCTTGAAAATGGATATGAGAAAATAGCTCTGTATATTGATTCTAGCTCTCTCGTTACACATGCATCTCGTCAATTGAAAGACGGCCGATGGACTAGCAAGCTTGGTCTGGCTTGGGACATAACACATGATTTAGATGGGGTATGCGGCCCAGCATATGGCACTGTTGGTAAAATACTAAAAAGGCCAATTTAAACAAACTTCGCTAGCTCTTCCTGCAATTTCTTAGCTTTATTTCCTTTAAAATTAGCTACTGGTAGCGCTCTTAGCAGAAATAACATTACGACTGATTCCAATTTTACTCACGGCAAGAGTCTTCGCCGAGGCCTTACCAGCCCCCCCTGGCTTTACCTTTTGACCCCTTGGTGCCTTTCTTCTTGGGGAGGATGCCGAAGTACTCCAGAGCGGCCTTCTCGGTCACGAGTTCCCGGTAGTTCTCGAAGAGCATCTTGGGGGAATTTCCTGCCTCCAGGGAGACTTGGGCAGCCGACTTGGTAACGGCCAGTCGGTAGGAGCAGAAGGAGTGACGGAGACCATTGTGGACGAGGGTGACCAAGGGCTCGTCCTGGGCATCGACCAGCTTGGAGGTGGCGTCCTTGAAGAGCTTGGTGAAGTGGAACTCATCGCGGATGCCGGGGAGGATCGGCCCCGTC
>Ga0007834_1000301_pt1 | contig 16266 bp, 21 predicted proteins | sample CryBogCBE06Nov07_FD_71233 | JGI IMG/M metagenome (GOLD analysis project Ga0007834, IMG submission 71233) | Freshwater microbial communities from Crystal Bog, Wisconsin, USA - CBE06Nov07 | ecosystem: Environmental > Aquatic > Freshwater > Lake | place: Crystal Bog, Wisconsin, USA | collected...
CCCCCCCTCTGTTCCTTCCCGCCTAGGTATGTTGTTACTGCAGCTCTGGGTGCGCGGCACAGTGCGCAATCAGAGGATTTGCCACGATAGCGGCATCGGCAATTGGACCGTCACAGACCTGGCACGCGCGGTAGGTGCCGGTGCGCAAACGCTCCAACGCACGCTCGACGCTCCGTAACGTGGCGTCGATACTCTGCACGGTTTCGTTGTCAATTTCGGCCATTTTCAAATCGTACTCCCCAAGGTTTCGCTGCGTCTACCTTTTTTCAGGTTGTAGCCTCGTGGCGTGACCGACGCCCACGAACCAGCACCCGAGAACCCCGTAGATTCCCGTCGAACGCGACTCTTTGACAGCGCGGCGCGTAACAATGTTCCGCTCAAAACTATTCTCACGACGATCTTCTCGGTCTGTGTCGTCTATCTTGCCGGCCTCGTCCTCTATCGACTCCGTACCTTGGCGCTCCTGTTACTCGTAGGCGGTTTCATCGCCCTCGTACTGAACCCACTTGTGGGCATCCTGGAGCGGCGTATCGCTCGACGCGGCGTCGCCGTTTCGATCGTCTCCGTTGCGGCCCTCGTGCTCTTTGGCCTGCTGGCCTTCGCCTTTGGCTACCCGTTGGTCAATGCGCTCACCCACTTATCCAACACCCTGCCTACTTACGTCCAGAATGCCGTCCACGGTCGTGGATGGATTGGTCATCTCTTCGTTCGCTATCACGTGGCCACATGGGTGCAGAACAACGCCACCAAGCTCGTCAATTTGGCGAATGGGCTCTCAAAGCCGGCACTGGCGCTCGGCAAGGGTGCCCTCTCGATGCTGTTAGGGCTCATCACCCTGTTCGCTTTCGTTATCTTGCTGCTCCTTGAAGCCCCGAAAATGAAGGCCTTCGCCATGCAGTCACTGTCGCCCGAACGCGCCGCGATGGTCAACGACGTGGGCGCGCGGATTACCCGTGCCGCAATTGGCTACGTAGTGGGCAATCTGATTATGTCCCTGGTGGCGGGCGTCGTGGTCTTCATTTCGCTGCTGCTCTTGCACGTCCCCTTCGCCTTACTGTTTGGCCTATGGGTCTTCCTCACCAACTTCTTGCCCCAGATTGGCGGACTGGTGGCGGGCATCCCAACGGTGCTGCTGGCCTTCATTCACTCGACGCCAGCGGGCATCATCATGTTGATCATCTTCGTGGTCTACTCGCTGGTTCAGAACCACGTCTTGAATCCCCTTGTGATGAGCAAGGCGGTGCACTTGAACCCACTGCTCGTATTCACCGCGATTCTGGTTGGTGCCGAAATGGGTGCATGGGTCGCCGGCACCTTCGGTGGACTCGTCGGTGTCCTCCTGGCAATTCCGATTGCTGCCGCACTCCAAGTCGTGGCGAGTGAGTGGTGGCACCGCACGCACCCAACGAATTAGGCCTTCGGATCTCGGGCCACTAACAAGCGACCCCGTGTTAGCCCCAGCCCAAGGAACGACAGGGCAATCAGGCCCACACCACCGTGTGGTCCGAGAAGTGCTGCGGTCTCTCCCACCAAGGGGCTCGTGAATGGCATGCACCCCGGCAATGCCATGGTCCACGCGCCCATGACCCGCCCACGAATCTCGGACTCCGTGTTGAGCATGACGAAAGCGTTGGCTCGAGCAATGAACCAGATCGACGTGCAACCCGTCAGCATCATGGCGGCGTACTCTACGTACTGCGTAGGACTCAGTGTGCACGCGAGCACGCTCACCCCGGTCAAGGTACCGAGCTTCACCACTACGCCGAGCGTGGGCTGGCGGTGACCCGACGAGGCAAGAAAACTGCCTCCAATGCCGCCGAGGCCGAAGGCCGTGTAGAGAAATCCAAAGTGAGCGGCGTCCATGTGGAACATCCCAAGCCCAATGAGCGACAAGGGTACGGAGAGGTTGAACAGCATCCCTGCGACGACGGCGAACGCCAAGGTCAATCGAATGGCGGGATGCCGCCAGGCGTAGGCAATGCCATCTTTCCAGTTGGCTCGATGCTCAAACCGATCACGAACCACCCCGGTACGGGCGTGCGCCATGAAGGAGAGGACGAGCAGGGGCACCAGGTACGTGAACGAATTGACGTAGCAACACATCGCCGGACCCGAGACGGCCAACACCGTGCCACCAAGGGCGGGGCCGAACACCCGTGATGCATTCAGCATCACTTCATTGAGGCCTACGGCACTGGTGATGAGCTCTTCACCCACCAGGTCAACGGCGATGATTTGACGCGCCGTTGCGTCGAAGGCGGTCAGCGACCCCGAGCACGCGCTAAACATCAACAGCATCCACCAGTGCATAGACCCCGCGCCAATCATCAGGCCGAGCAGCGCGGTGATGATGACGTAACACGACTGGGTCACCATCAAGATTTTTCGACGGTCATGATGGTCGGCCATAATTCCCGCTCGGGGACTCAGCAACAGGAGCGGCACACCGGCCGTTGTGCCCATGAGGCCAAGATCGAGGCCGCTGTGTGTCAGTTTCAACATGACCCACGCCATGGCCACCATCTGCATGGAGTTTCCTGCACCAGAGAACGTCTGCGCGAAGAACCAGTACCGAAAGGGCTTCACCGTTAACGCGGCGTAGCCGCGTTTCGCCCGGCTTACCTCACGGGAGTCGTCCGCGTTACACATGGTCTGGCTGCGGCGTGAAAGAAACAATCGGTGCGATGAGTAAAAGTCTACACCGAGGCAGTTTTATGCAGAAGGTCACGCGGTCAGCGAGAAGTGGCGGGGAGTGGACTCACGCCCAAACGAGTTGCCACGGCGAGAATCACGCAACCAATGACGACCTCGAGCACGCGCCAGGTGACGGGCTTCGCGGCCAGTCGCGCGGCGGCGCGTGCGCCGTAGCCCAGCGAGAGGAACCACGTCAGGGAACCAATAGCGGCACCAGTACCAAAGAGCCAGCGAGACGACCCGTACTGGTTGCCGATTGAGCCGAGCAGCAACACGGTGTCGATGTACACGTGCGGGTTCAAAAACGTAAAGGCCAGTGTGGTGGCGATCACTCGCCCAAGCGACTGCTGGGGCTGATCTGCGGGATGCAAGGTCGCTGGTCGAAGTGCCCGTCGAAACGAGGTGGCAGCGAAGTAGATCAGGTACCCGACTCCACCCCAACGCAAGGTGTTCAGCAGCCACGGCGCCACGTGCACGAGGGTCGCGATACCGCCAATACCGGCAAAAATAAGGATGGCGTCGGCCGCGATGCACAGGGCCACGACGACGCCAATGCGCTGCCTCGTTAACCCCATGCGCAGGACAAACGCATTCTGTGCGCCGATTGCCACGATCAGGGACAACCCCGTGAATAGTCCAGCCAGTAGTGCCCCCACCCCACTATCTTCCCACGCGGGGACGCCGTTGCATCTCCGTGCGGTGCGAAGTCACGCACGGAGATGATGCGTAAGAGTCGTGGGCTAACCTAGGAAGCCTTGGGAGTCAGTCATTCGACGCGTCTTCCACAGCGGGCCGCTAGCTCATCGGGAAGAGCAGGAGACTTTTAATCTCAAGGTGCTGGGATCGAGACCCAGGCGGCCCACCAGCCCGACTTTTTCATACAAACATTGCCGTCTCGAGTATTTCGGCGGGCGATGTTACAGGCCTTTTTTATGGTTGATGTATGAAAAATAACATTGAACTGACCGGCTACGGAGCCGGTCGCACGACGACCGTCGGTTCGTTAACCGGCAACCTGGTGGAGTTACTGAGTGCCCTGGTGGCCGATGGGCGCACACTGATCACCCTGGCGGAGTTTTCTGACCACCGCTACGTCCAAGTATTTGTCCACGCCGACGGCGACGTCATCGGTGAGGTCATCTCGAACCTCAACATCCAGGGAGCCATTGCGCTCGAACCGTGGGCAGAAGTGAAGCTGGCGGAACTGGGCTTTGCCGAACCAGCGTACGGCCCGAATCCCAACTGGTGGGTCCGCTCATCAGACCCCGAGGGGTACGCCATGGTGGCGGCCAAGCTGAATGAGGCCATCTTCCAGGTACTCGGTGAACTTCCCGAGAATGAGGTAACCGTCAGTACCTGGGACATCGACGTTCCCGAGGGTTGGGATCTTGACGACCTGCGTCAGGACATGCGCGTCTACGTAGAGGAAGAAACCGGAGACCTGCAATGAGTGGGGCCAAGATCATCCCCTTCTCGCCACGCCCCAAGGCGCCGCAACCGTCGCAGACCGGTGCGGGCGTGTACTTCGTCCGAGGCCGCTTCGAGCGACACAAGCGGGACTTCATGGTCCATGCCGTTGACCTGGCCGATGCCATCGACGTTGGCCAGAGTCTCCTGAACTTCTACGCATTGCACTCCTCCGGGACTTACGGCCCATTGGTCTGGCAGCGCGGCGAGATCGTCCTCGAGGACTTCGACGGCAACGTCGTGGCCCAGCTCAACCCGTGCCCCAAGCCACTGGTGGATGTGAACGCGCCAGCGAAAAAAACTACGAGAAAGAAGAAGCAATGAACTACCTCTCCGGCTCGCTCTACCTTGGGGATCGCCCCAACTTCAGCGACGACATCCTCCCGCTCGACATTGTCGAGATCTACGAGGGTTCAACCATGCACCTGACCTACAGGTCGCTACGCAATCCCGCCACGACGTGGACGTGGGGCAATGTCGACCCCGGTGCGATTGGTGAGGTGATCCAAGCAATGGTCGCTCTGGTCCTCCCCGCACAGGACGGCCACCGACTCGCCAAGAACAAGAAGCTCACCGACCGTGACTACGTCGCAATTGACCAGCTGGCCTCCATAGCGCGGGCCGACTGGCGCGGCGAAATTGCCGCCACGCTGCACCCGGGGTGCTCGGTACAGCGTGAACACCTCATTGAGCTGAGCCACGGCTCCCTCTACGTGTACGAAGAGACCTTTTCTCGCCCCCAACCTCGCCTGACGATAGGAGATGACAATTGACAGAAAAACCCAACGACATCCGAGCGTGGCACCGTCGCGCGTGCCGTGTCACCCCTTGGCTCTACGTGAGCGGCGACTTACCTCATGACCCCGAGGCGGCACGCCTGCAACTTGCGGAGTGGGCGTCACTCGGCGTCACCGACATCGTCGACGTGCGCGGAGAATGGAGTGACGAGGACTTCGTCGCGGAACACGCCCCCGACATCCGTTACCACTACTGGGGCACCCACGACAACGGTGGCCTGCAGACCGATGACTGGTTCTACAACGGCATGCGCCTGGTCCGCACGCTTCGCAAGAACGAAGCAGAACCAGTCTTCATGGTGCACTGCCACATGGGCATCAACCGAGGACCATCGATGGCGTTCGCCATGATGCTCGAGACTGGCGTTGCCCCCGTCGAGGCCCTCACGCAGATTCGCGCGGCTCGTCCGATAGCCGCCATTGCCTACGCCGAGGATGCCCTGCGCGCCTACCATCGACGCTGCAAGATCTCCCCGTCACTCCAGGTGCTGCAGCGCTCACAGCTCCGTGGTTGGCAACAGGACAATCAAATCGACACGAGCACAATCATTCGGCTCATTCGGACTGCGTCATAGTCGGCAACTTATAGCGAGCCACACCCGATGGATGGTGGATAGTGCGCCTTCGGAATTGAAAACCGCTACGTATCAGGTGTTGTGCACGCGCGCACGAGCGTCGAATCGGACGAAAACGTGTTCGCAAAAAGTTCACAATATTTTCTGACGCGCTGTCACAGGCGGCGCATATATTCGCCATCCCACACATTTGTGACGACCGGAGGACCCAGTGAGTAAGAAGAACCGCAGTGCCAAGCTCCCTAGCGAGGTAGCTCGGAAGAGCATGTTTAAGAAGGTGAACAGCGACGACAAAGGATTTACTGTCGCCACACCGATGACCGACTTCAACATTTACATGGCGCGCATGCAAAAGCTCGACGGCTTCACGCTGGAAGGGTTGTACGAGGCCAAGGCCAGTCGCTGCGCGTTGTTCGTCAAGGGCAAGACCTCGGTCCTGCTCGACGAATACGAGATTGACCCCGATGAAGAGACGCGTCGCGTCCTCTGCGTGAGCGCCACCAAGTGGGATCACGTGCTCGACGTCGTGGTCGCCCTCGAACTCGACGCCAGTCCGCTGGTCGAAACGACCGATCACCATGCCTAAACGCGGACAGAATCCCATCTTTTACGCCTCCAAGTCGATGAATGAACTCATCAACTCCTACGGCGACTTCACCACCATTCGCCGCGGTGGCGACGCCGACGGTGTGCGCCTGTTCTTGTCGAGCAACGACGACTTTCGCTTGCTCAAGCGCATGGTCGACTACGACGGCGACATGACCAGCGTCTTTGAACACACCCCAACGCGTGGTGGTGTCATGGTGCGCGAGTGGATGTGCACGCCGGATAAAGAGTGCAAAATTGTCCACGGCGAGATCATCATTCGTGCCGCCAGCCTGGAGCGCTTCTCCACGCTGCTCGACGTGATGGACAACGACGAATACGCCTTAGTCGAGTATCTCGAGTTCATGCACGAGAACCGTCCGAAGGGCCACGACGATGACATCGACTAGTTCGACCCAGATTGACGAGCCCAATCCTCGCAACACCACAACCATGAAGGAGCATCCATGACAACCACCCGACGCAGCTGGCACGACCGCACACGCTTCTTCTTGGGTTCGGGCCTGACGATTGGCACGTTCATTTTCCTCAACTACGGCTTTTGGATGTCGTCGGCGAGCATGCGAGCGGTGTTCCCGCTCGATATCTTGTCGGGGGTCAGCAACTTCGTGATGAACTACCTCCCCGCCGTCGGGTTCATTGGCTTCGGTGCCTACGTGAGCCGTATCTACGATGTCGTGGGTGACGCCATCCAACGTCGGATTCCACGGATCAAGGTCTGGATGGTCATCACCGCGTTGTGGCTGGTGAGCATCTTCACTATTTTCTCGTGGACGGCGGATCTCGTAAACGCCCTCTTTCGCCTCGGTGGCACTGGATGGATCGCGGTCCAAGTCCTGTACATCCTGGGTGCGCAGCCGGTTCTGATGTGGGCGTGGAAGTTCAGCAAGAAGTCCCTGGCGTGGATTGGCAACCCTTTTAAGCGGGGTCGCCACGCTCGGGGTCGTCGGGTCAGCTACTAGGGCTGTTACACCCGATTCGTATCATGTAAGTGCCCAGCGAAGGGTGCAGAAAGTTAGGTAAGCATGGCGGCATTCGACTTCATCGGTGATGTCCACGGCGAGGCGAGCAAACTCGAAGGGCTCTTGGAGAAGCTGAGCTACGCCCAGGATGCCGATGGCGTTTACCGTCACCCAACTCGTACCGCCTTCTTCGTCGGCGACCTCATTGACCGCGGCAAGCGGCAGATTGACTCGGTCGAAATTGTCAAGCGCATGGTTGAAGGTGGTGCCGCGAAGATCGTGATGGGAAATCACGAATTCAACGCGATTGGGTACGCCACCATGCGCGAAGACTTCAGCGACACCTGTCGCCCTCGCAAGGGTCCGTGGGGACCCGGCAACACCGATGCGCACAAGGACTTTCTCGCCGCCGTTGGCGTGGACTCCGACACGCACCGGACGTTCATCGAGTGGTTCAACACCATGCCACTTTGGTACGAGGATGACGATGTGTGTGTGGTGCACGCGTGCTGGCAACTGGAAAAAATTGAGGAGCTCCGCGCGCTCGGGTACGACGGCACGCTGGGCGAGGGCAGTATTCGAGAGCAGGCATTTACTGAGGGCACGCCGGCATTCCTCGCCATCGAGCGAATCCTTAAAGGGCCAGAAGTGGACATTTCTCGATTCGGCGCATTCCCCGACAAGGGTGGCAAGACCCGCACGCGGGCTCGCTACGCCTGGTGGGAACCGAGGAATGGGTCATATGCGGAGTGTGTCAACTTGAAGCCCGAAGAGATCGCCGCACTTGGGCTCCCGGATAATGAGTTCCCACCTGAGTTCGTCGGTGGCGCGTTTGGGAGTCTTACCAAGGTGGTTTTCTTTGGTCACTACTGGCGAAAGGGCGAGCCTGTCATCGACAACCAGCACGCCCTATGTGTGGACTACAGCGCAGTCAACGAGGGTGAGCACATGGTTGCCTACCGTTTCACCCCGGGCGAACTGTTGGCCGACTCGAACTTCGTTCGCTTCCCTGGGTGACGCACTGCGTTCACTAAGGTGCTGATGAGCCCCCGAGACGAGGATGAGGTGATGAGCGAACGAGAGATGGCCTACGAGCTCGTCACCACCAACGACCGACTCGTCGAACTCCTCGACACGTACGCTGAGGAACCTCGCTACGCGATTGACACAGAATTCGACAACCGTCGCACCTACTACCCTCGCCTCGCCTTAGTTCAGATCGCGTGGCCGACCTTCATCATGTTGGTCGACCCCTTCAGTGTCGACGTCACCCTCCTGGCACCACTCTTCGCATCGGAGGCTACGGCGATTGCCCATGCCGCCAGTAACGACATCAGCGTGCTCGATCGTTACGTCAACGTCCGACCTTCTCGTCTCTTTGACACGCAGATTGCCGCCCAACTCACTGGCATGCGGGGAGCATCTCTTGCCTACCTGGCTTCCGAGCTCCTGAGTCTCGAACTCGACAAGTCGGAGCAGACCAGTGACTGGACGGTGCGACCCATCAGCGCCGCCGCCGAAATCTACGCCATCAACGACGTAGCGCACCTCTTTGACATCGCTGACGAGCTCTTCACCGACCTCACGCGACTGGGTCGACTCGAGGCCTTCGAAGAAGAGTGCGACGCGGTCTTGCAGGCGGTGGCCAAGGAGATCAATCCTCGGCAATCTTGGTGGCATCTGTCGAACAGAGAAACGCTGCGTCCGAAGGACGAAATTGTGGCGCAATATCTGTGTGCCGTTCGCGAAGAACTCGCCGAGATGCTCAACGTACCCAAGCGCTTCCTCGTCCCCGACGACGTCATCACGTCGCTGTGCTCGAGTCGGCCGACCTCGGTGCAGGCCATGGCACAAGTGCTGGGCCGACGGGTCGAACGCGACCTCGTCCCCCAGTTTGTTGACGCGATGAAGGCCGCTCTGGCGAGTGACGGCAGTGAGCTTGAACGTCCCGGCGACGACCGCAGTGACGATCAGCGCGGCCTCATCGCCATGCTGCAGGCGCTGGTGTGGCAGCGCTCGAGTGCAATGGAAATCGATCCGGCGGTGCTGGCCTCCAAGAACGACATTCTGGCCCGCCTGGATGGGCGACCCAGCAAGTTCGATCGACCTTGGCGCGCCGACATCATTACCCGTGACGTCGACGCCATCATCGCCGGCACGGCCAGCCTGGCGTGGCGGCATCGACAACTCGAGGTCATCGCGCTCTAGGACGTGCGAGAATGCAGTGTGTCCTCACCCGCCTCCGTTGAGAGTGCCTTTACCCGCGGATCCTTCCCCGCACTCTGCGCGAGCTTCATGACGATTGGGGCAACCGCATCCTTCTTTGGACCACTCGTTGGCGCGATTGCCCAGCGCTTTCACGAGTCGATTGCCATTGCCGGGACGTCGTTGTCGATGTACTTCGTTGGCGGTTTCGTCGGCGTCATGATTGGCTGGTTCATTGTCCAGCACCTGCAAGGACGGGTCGCCACGATTGGTGGTCTGCTCAGTCTCGCGCTCGGGAGCGGGTGCGTCGTCGTGGCCACCCACCTGCACCAGTGGTCACTGTTCTGCGCCGCCACGGTGGTGCTCGGCGTGGGCTTTGGCGCCCTGGACTTTTCGCTCAACACCATCCTCGGCCGCAGTGCCATCGAGGGCCGTGCGCAACGTCTCTCCTTCGCGAACGCTTTCTGGGGCGTCGGCTCAATCCTTGGCCCCCTGCTCATCGCGATCATTCATCCGCAACACTTTGTAACCCTCTTCGCGATTATTGCGGTGGCTTCACTATTGCTCTCGCCGCTCTTTCGGGGACTCCACGCCCCCGCACTGCGGTCGGCCCAGCACGAGCAGTCACTCAGCCCCCGACCGGTGCTCGTCACGTTCATTGTCGCCTTCATTTTGTACGTGAGCGTGGAAATGGCCTCGTCGGGATGGATGGCGACGTCACTGCACAGTGCCGGCTTTAGTGAGCGCACGGGGGCCATCGTGACCGCATCATTCTGGGGTGCCCTAACCGTGGGTCGGATGCTCGGGGGGCGACTACATCGACACCTGTCGGCGCAACAGCTCGTGGTGAGCGGGCTGATCGCCGCCATTGTCCTCTCGCTCGCGGCCACCGTGCACGTCGTGGCCCCCTTCGCCTTCGTGGCGTTAGGTCTGGCCATCGCCAATGTCTACGTCTTTGGCATCATCTGGTTCCAAGAAACTGTCGGCACCGACAATCGGGGGTTGTCGCTCATCATCGTCTGGACGATGGCCGGCGGTGTGCTTGGTCCGAGCGCTACCAGTTTTCTCGTCGCGCGAGGCGGACTCGACACCGTGCCTATCAGCATCGCCCTCTTGAGCGCGGCGACGCTCGTGGTCTTTCTTAGTTCGCGGCGATTTCCAGCGGTGAGCGATAGCCCGACTTCGCCAGCACCACCTGCACGTCACTGACGTGGGCTTCGAGGAACGCGGCCTCGCAGTACTGCAGGTACAGGAACCACATGCGTTCAAACCGCGTGCCGAGGCCCAAGTCGTCGAAGGCTCCCTGGTGCGCAATCAGATTCTCGCGCCAGCGCTTGAGCGTCTCGGCGTAGTGGCGACCAATGTCGTCGAGGTAAACCATTCGTAGGCCACCAGCCCGACCAGCGTAGGAGAGAATGGCCTCGAGCGAGGGCAGGAAGCCGCCGGGGAAGATCATGTTCTTGATGAAGTCCTCAGTGTTCTTGGTGCGCTGATAACTGGCGTCCTCAATCACGATGGCCTGCAGCGCCATCAGGCCGTCGTCGACCAGCAGTCGTGAGCAGGTTTCGAAGTAGGTGGTGAGCTGACGCCACCCAATGGCCTCGATCATTTCGACCGAGACCAACTTGTCAAAGGTGCCAGTCAGGTCGCGGTAGTCCTGGTTCAAGATGGTCACGAGGTGACTGAGTCCTTCAGCCTCGACGCGCGCCGTGGCGTAGTCATATTGCGCGTCGGAAATAGTTACCGACGTGACGCGGCAGCCGTAGACGGAGGCAGCGTAGACGGCGAGACCACCCCATCCGGTACCGATTTCGAGAAGGTGATCATCGGCGGTGAGGTGGAGACTCTGACACAGACGCTCGAGCTTGGTCAGCGACGCCTCTTCGAGCGTGGCGTCAGGTCGATCAAAGTAGGCACACGAGTACATCATCGTGGGGTCGAGCATGAGTTGGTAAAAGTCATTCCCGAGGTCGTAGTGGGCCATGATGTCGGCCTTATCGGAGGCCTTGGTCCGGCGCCGGAGCGCCGCTAACGCATCGCGCAGCGGGGCGAAGACTTTGGCCCACCGGTCAAGACGGTGCAGCAACGGTGCCATGTTGCGAATCACGAATTGGATACAGACGGTGAGATCGTCGACGTCCCACCAGCCCTCCGAGTAACTTTCGCCAAAGCCAATCGATCCACGGCGGATGAGGGCGGTGTAGGTGCGAGCGTCGTGCACACGGACGTACTGGACTGGCGCACCGGTGCCAAAGGCGCGCGAGATGCCCGCTTCCTCAATGACCAGCGTGCCATGGGGCAAGCGCTGCAAGAGCCAAACCATGACCCGCTCCGCCAGACGGCTGCGGCGCATGGCGGCCAGCCGTTGCGAGTGGGGCGCTATACGTTCGGTCATTTTGCGGCCTTTCCGGGGTGCGTGAAGAATGGTGCCTTTTTGCGCCACAGACGCAGTGCCTCACGGTAAATGCCGTACGTCACGCCGTAGGTCACGAAGGGGCGACGGAACACCAGTTGTTGCATGTTGCGAGCATTCATTTCCACGCGGCTCAGTGTAAGGGATGCGTCAAAAATATGCTCATCACCGCGCCAGTTTTCGAGGTGGATCCCCAGCGTTTGCTGGGGTGGCGACCAGCGCAGGGCGTATTCATGGTCCATTCCGAGAAATGGTGACACGTGCAACGTTTTCGCGAATCGAGGCGCGGGATCGTGGGCGTCAACGACGTAGCGTCGTCGCTCCAGCCACGGCGTCGAACGGACCTCGAGGACGAGGTGGGTAAGTTCACCCGATTCGTCGTAGACGTAAAAGGTGGTGAGTGGGTTGAAGAGAAAGCCCCACGTTCTCAGGTGACCGAGCAAGGCGATACGCCCCGAAGGACGCACCCCGGTACGTAACTGAATCTCATCGCGAATCGAGGCATCGAGCGAGACCGCGGTATCACCACCGAAGTCGGCACGACGGAACCACACCGGACATGGATGCTTCGCTGACCACCAGATGCTCTGTGCGCAGACCTCGTCAATCTCGTCCAGGAACAAGAAGACCTGGGTGGTGCGGTAGCGAAAGCCGTGCTCGACGTCGCCGGTCGCCGCGGTGGCGTGGCGCTGGTGACGGACCCAACCTTCGTAGAGCGCGCTACGCATAGGGCTGCGCGTTCAGGGTCACCACGACCCGTACGGCGCTGGCGGCACCGTCCTCATGAAAGCCGTATCCCCAGTAGGCGCCGGCGAAGGAGACGCCGTTCACCCCGGAAACCTCGGCCCACCGTGACTGGGCTGCCATCGCGGGTCCATCGAATACCGGATGGGCGTAGTGCATCGTGGCGACGACCTGGGCTGGATCAATCACATCGGCCTGATTGAGCGTGACGTAGTAGCGCTTCGTACCACCCAGACCCTGCAGTCGCGTGACGTCGTAGGTCAACACCGGCACCGTTGCGCCGGGTAGTCGTCGATAGTTCCAACTGGCGCGGGCCTGGGGTCTCGTCGGCATCAGTGAACCGTCGGCGTGCAGCGTGGCCAGGTTGTCCTGGTAACGAATCGCGCCAAGGACTTCCGTTTCGAGAGGGCTGGCGTCACGGAGCATGGCGAGGGCGGTGTCCGAGTGCGTCGCTATCACCACATGATCAAACAGCTCACAACCCGATGGTGAGGTCACCGCTACCCCCGCACCAGTCCGCTCAACCGCGGTCACCGGGGAGGCCAGACGGACGTCGGTGAGTCCGGCCGCGATGTGGGCCACGTAGCGAGCGGAGCCGCCCACGAGCGTGCGCCACTGGGGTCGCGCACCCAGCGACAACAGACCATGATTGTTGAGGAAGCGAAACAGTGACCGAGCGGGGAAGTCGCCGAACGTGGCTGGGTTGGCGCTCCAGATCGATGCCCCCATGGGAATGAGATAGAAATCGCGGAACCGTTCGGGATATCCCCCGCACTCGAGGAAGGCGTCGAGCGACACGTCAGGCGCATCACTCTCGAGGTGCGCCAGCGCGGCCTTGTTGAATCGAACGATGGTCACGAGCATTCGCCAGAACCACGGGCGAACGAGATTCCGGCGTTGCGCAAATATCGTGCGGAGATTCGTGCCGCACCACTCCACGTCGGCGACGTCGTCCGCCACGGAGAAACTCATGTCACTCGGACGTGACGCAATACCCCAGTCCTCGAAGAACCCGCTGAGAATCGGGTAGCACTCGTTATTGAAGACCATAAATCCGGTGTCAATGGCTATGGTCTCGCCGCCGTCAGCAATCACGTGCGTATGGGCGTGTCCACCGAGACGGCCGTCGGCCTCAAACAGCGTGACGTCGTGGTGGGGAGCAAGCAGGTGGGCGCTGACGAGTCCAGCGACGCCACTTCCAATAATCGCAATGCGCACTGCCGATGTCCCCTTCGTGTTCGCCGGAGGCGAACTGATGCTTACCCCCGAGGCTACCGGTAATCTCGGTGGAGAGAGGAGGGCCATGGCCCGCTACCGCACCACTATTGAATCGTTTTGGAGCCCCGAACGGGCCTTTGACTACATGGCCAACTTTGCCAACGCCGCCGAATGGGACCCCGGCGTCGTGAGCGGAGCCCAGTCCACCGAAGGTCCGGTGCGCCTCGGCGCCCGCTTCGACCTCGAAGCGGCCTTCGGGAAGTCAACAATTCCCCTCGACTACGTCATCGCCGCCTACGAGCCCCACTCCCGAGTTGTCCTGGTCGCCGAAACGGACAAGATCAAGTCCACCGACGAAATCACCATCGTGGCCAATGGCACCGGGTGCCTCGTTACCTACGACGCCGAACTCGAAACGCGCGGCCCGTTCCGCTGGCTTTCGCCAGTGGTCTCGCTCATGTTTCGACGCATCGGCGACCGCGCCCGCGACAGCCTGCGTCGCGAACTCAACAAGTAAATGGGTCGAATTGCGCGCCTCGTTGACCGCGTCCTCGAGACCAGTGTGGTCTTGAGCTTCACCCGAATCGGCTACCTGGTTCGATCCCGTCTTTTTCGCTGGACACCACTCCCTGACATGCATGGCAAGGTCTGCGTCATCACCGGAGCGTCTTCGGGACTGGGCAAGGAGATGGCTCGGCACTACGCCCGCGCTGGCGCCACCGTCATCGTGCTGGCTCGTGACCAGGCCAAGGCCGTAGCCGTTATTGACGAACTCGCGGGTGACGTCGGGGCTAATCGGTTCATCTTCGTCACCTGCGACACGTCATCACTCGACAGCGTCCGTCACGCGGCCGCCGATATTCGTCGCCACACCGATCGTGTCGATGTCCTGATTCACAACGCCGGCGCCATCTACGAGTCATTCACCCCGTCGGTCGATGGACTGGAGAGCACCATTGCGACCCAGGTGACGGGACCATTCCTCCTCACGACACTCCTCCTTGCTCCACTGGCCGCCGCATCGCCCGGGCGCGTGATTATGGTCTCCTCGGGTGGCATGTACACGTGGAAGTTCTCGATGGATGACCTGATGATGTCACCGAACGACTTTGACGGCGTCAAGGCCTACGCGCACGCCAAGCGGGCACAGGTCATGCTCGGTCACGAATGGGCGCGGCGCGCACCCAGCAGCGACGTGCTGTTCGCCTCGATGCACCCAGGCTGGAGCGCCACGCCGGGCCTGGCGAAATCACTCCCCACCTTTTATCGATTCTTGAAGCCCTTCTTGCGTACCCCGTACGAGGGCATTGACACGGTGTTGTGGCTGAGCCACACCGACGAACTCAGGTGGCGCAATGGAGCCTTCTTTTTCGATCGCCAAGTACGCTCGGAATATCGGTTCACCACCGCACCGAAGCAGCCACTCGCCCAACAGCTTGCCCTGTGGAACTGGTGCGTTGCCGCAACCAAACGCTAGGAAGTTACACGTATGGCACAACCGAACCGCTGGCAGCAACACCCTGGTGTGCGCACCGACAGTCAGTTAACGCGAGGCGAGCGCGCCGCTGACCGAATGCGAAACGCCATGGGATCGTGGACGTTCGTCTTCATCTTCTTTGGGGTAATGATTGCGTGGGCCATTACCAATTCGTGGTTCTTCCGGGACGTACTGCACCACAAGCCCTTCGACCCCTATCCCTTTATTCTGCTCAACCTGTTTCTGTCGATGATGGCCGGAGTGCAGGCCGCAGCCTTACTCATCGCGGCCAAGCGATCGGATGCAGTAAGCGCCGAAGTGGCGAACCACACCGAAACGAACACTGAGTTCATCATGCAACTCTTGAATGAGCACATGGTAATTATCAAGCAGGTCAAGGTAAACACCGACCTACTGGATGAACTCCACGAGCACGTGACGGCAATTGGTCGTCACCTCGGTATCGAGGCGGGGCAGTTTGCGCCCCGCGTTAGTGCTGTCGACGCGATCGAACCGGTGCCAGAGTAATCAGGGCCAGGTAGGTCACGATCGCAATGGCGATGTGCATCCACACGAGGATGAAGACGGCGTCTGCGGGCTGACCGAGGAACCAGATCGCCAGATCGGGCAACAAGAGCACGAGCGATACGAGGACCGCCAGACGCAGGAACAACCATGTGGCCTGGGACGAGATTCTAGCCACGATGGGCCAGCCGGCGCACGCGATGAGCACCCCAACCACGGTGAGCTTGCTGTAGTCGGCGAACTGGAAGTGCTGGTAGCCGGCTTCCTTTGGGTAGAGCGCCACTCCGATCTTGACCAAGATCCAGTCAGCCACGAGCGAACCAACGACGGCAACCAACGTCGCGTAGCCAACGGACTTCCACGCCGGCGGCGTGCGTGGCGAGAAGTCAATGTGGAAGTAGCGCAGAATCGGGCGAACCGCCGCAGGGAATTGCTCAATGGAGAGTTTCACGGAGTAGACCTTCCTAAAAATCTCAGTTTACGACGAGGTAGCCCTATTCCGGCGCCGAAATGTCGGCGTCTTCGAGGAGGCCGCGCAGTTGGCGCCCCATGTCCCTCGCGGGGCCCGAAATCTCCCCGACCA
>Ga0007834_1000302_pt1 | contig 16235 bp, 10 predicted proteins | sample CryBogCBE06Nov07_FD_71233 | JGI IMG/M metagenome (GOLD analysis project Ga0007834, IMG submission 71233) | Freshwater microbial communities from Crystal Bog, Wisconsin, USA - CBE06Nov07 | ecosystem: Environmental > Aquatic > Freshwater > Lake | place: Crystal Bog, Wisconsin, USA | collected...
ACTAAACCTGTCATTGCACCTTTATCTAATGTGCTTGATGCGTTTGCTGCTGCGCTTAGATCAGGTACTGTTGCCATTAAGTTAGGATTAGTAACTGCGGAAGCAGTACCAACTGCACTATTTAATGCTTGTATTTGACTAGATGGTAATGCAGCAAAAGCAGCGCTAGAACTTTTATTTGTTGATACATCAACCCCTTTACCTGCCATATCCCATGGCATATGCGCTGGTGCACGATTAACAATACTAGACATATAAGCAGGTGCAGAGTTATATCCTTTAGTACTATCATACAACGTATCTGATAATGCATTTACTTTATGTTGAGATACCTTAGGTGGTGTTACTGATATAGTACCGCTATTAATTTTAATGTTTGGTTTATTTTTTCCACCGTTTAAAAATACAGTACCTGAACTTTTTAATCCTAAATCGCCGGCGACATCAACTGCATAATTACTTTCACCTTTAATAGTATAGTCGCCTTTTGCGTAAGCATTATATTTTGCACCAGCATATTGAGTAGTATCTTTTAAACTTTCCATTTTAAGATTTTTAGCAGACATACTTAAATCACCAACTGCATTTATGTTTATATTTCTATCTGCATGTAAATTTAAATCACCTTCAGTTCTAATGTTTACTGAGTTAGTAGAGTACATGTCAATTGTACCCTCACGACCCAATTCAATATAACTTTGACCATTGGCATGCATAATAATTAATGTTTGAGCATAGTCATTCATCATTATCATATGACCCGTAGCAGTACGTAATCTTATTAATTGATCTTTGCCCGTAACGTCACCGTCGTCCATAACAAAACTATGTCCGCCTCTACGACCTGTTATTTGAAAACTATCATCTGGTGCATTAGATTTAATAGCGCCAGCAATTGTATCATCAGTATATCCACCCTTGTATATAGGTCTTCCGGGTGTACTTATACCAAATACTTTACTAGGACTTTCACGCATACTACTGCTACCAATAGTTCCTCTATCAGTATCTTTTATCAATCCCTGCTTGAATAATATAGCTGCCTGATAACTATGTACAGGTCTTGGACTATAAACAACTCCGGGGCTATCATCTAATTTTTTATTTGCATTATTATATTCAGTTACTGGTAATCTTTTAGCACCACCATAACTTTGTGCTTCACTTGAATTAGCCAACAAATAATCGCTTGCACCTACTGCAGGCACCATGAATGTTAATCCAGGTAAAGGTAATGAACCTATGTAATAACCAAAGTTAGGATCACCGTTTAAGAATACACATAACACTTGAGTCCCTACATCAGGGGGTGTCATCCACATTCCATAACTATTAGGATTACCTAAATATTTTCCATCATCACTAGTACTTGCCCCATTTGTCGTATATCCAAAGAAAGGACTCATATAGTTAACAGGTACCCAACTAGCAGGATTATCCTGATCACTACTATTACCTCTTACTAAGTATACTTCAACTCTACCGCTGCGAGTTGGATCAATATTGTTTTTAACAATACCTATAACTGCACTGGGGATAGTTTGAGCACCGCCCCTAGTATCTTTGTTAGTGCTATATGCACCAAATAATTTAATTAGATTTTCATTAGCTGACATATATTACCATGGCCTTCCGGTTCTTGGATTTCTTAAAACTTTGTTACTTGAACTATCAGGAGATGTACTTGGAAGTCTACCTGAACTTACATAAGGTTCTGCTTGACTTAAGTCTACATTATACCCACTTTTATCATCATTAGCTACATTAAAGGCTGATAACGGCTTACCGGATTCCGTATTAGCCAATCCAGCTGTCAATTTATTAGTTGTTAGTGGGGGTACGGTTCCTGGTAATTGTAGCGAATTAGGTGATGGTGTAAACGAATTTGTCAAAGATGGCTTAATTGTAGGTTTTATTGTGGGATATTTTTTTACCGGGGTACTAGTTGTAGATCCATTTGCAGTTTGTGTTCCGGCAGCCAAACGTTTATCAGTTGGGTTACTGTTAGGGTCTGCATCTTCACGTGCAGTTTCATCTTGTTTTGTATCATTAGGATCTAAATATTCATTAAAATTTGGCGGGGCTATTTTTAATTCTTGTCTAAATAACCCGTGTTCAAATGAACTAAGAACTTGCCAAACATTATATATAATACCCTGTGGTGAAGTTTTTTTAATATTTTGAGGATAATCCCAAAACAATATATCACCATCTTTAGTTATATTCATCAACCCGCTACCACGTGTATCATAGTCATCTGCATTTCTAAACTCAATTTCAATAAATACCTGTCCTGAGGCTGAGTTGATTGTTTTATCACTTGTTTCCCATTTATTATTAATAATTTCATCGGCGCCTTTACCAGAAGAAGTTAATAAGAAATCAGGATCTCCTAATATTACAATTTTTGCTTTTATTTGATCTCCTTGACTGTACAAAAAAGTTTTAACTGAAGACAATGCTTTATCTACTGTACCTGGTAAACGGCCTTGAGGATTGGTTCCACCACCAGAGATTTGTGTTTGTGCGGTGCTATTAGTTTCAGCTAAAGGAGCATCTGTTCCAGTACCTGCTAGGTTTATGTACAATAAATTATATTGAAGATCGTAACTTATAATTTCTTTTTCTTGTAATTTAACACCTGGTTGGGTGTCACCGCTCATGTACCAATGTTTATATCTTTTATAAGGACCATAATATGGTAAAGTTTTAGCCACGTTGGGTGATTTAATATAAGGTGTCTCATATCGTTTTATTACATAAGTCACAGTTTTTGAGTATGTATTTCTTTTGTTGTCATACTTACCAAATTGTACTGTTGGTATTACTGAGTACCATGCAAATTCTTCAGGAGTATTAGCTGTATAGTCTTTATCTTGTTTTTTAACTTCTGCTACTTTTTCATCAGGTTTATTTTTTAATTTATCTAATATATAAGAACTTTGAGATATAACTGTATCAATACATTGTAATATAGTATCACCTTTATTAAAAGTTATGGATCTCATATTAGTAGATATGTCACTAGCTTTAGTTTCGTTTTTTACGTTAACTTGATTCGCTGATGTCACAGGTGAATTTGGAGTTTTACTTTTAACTACTGAATTAGATTGGTCAGTTACCATTGCAACATCAATACCGGAATTAGGTTCGAATAATATTTTATAAGTATCAGGTTCTTCAATTTGTTCTTTGTCTTTCAAACTTTTTTGGTAATCATTCAATGCTTGCATTAAACCCAATATGTTTGGTTTATTATTAGTTTCATCGGAACCTTGTAATACATCCTGTACTGTTTCTCCCTTTACTGAGATAGTTTCAGGAATTTCCATAGCAGTTTTACTATATGCATATTGTTCTGGTGCTGATTTCGCTTTGATATTATAAACTACCATTTTGTTATCTAGTTTAAAATCAAACGAATATATTATAATAGGGAATGTTCTTTCAAACAAAGCATTGCTATCTGTTACATTATCAGCCAATGGGTACTTAGTATTAGTTACTAAATTACCTTTACTATCATACCCATAAAATCTTATGACCAACATGAAATTTGTTGCTAGTGCAGTTATTGTTTTTGTTGCCGGTTTGCTTCCTGTAGTATCGCCCTTTTTTTGCATTTGTTCTGCTGCTTTAACTAATCTAGTTGGAAAAGTAAATCCATATGGTTCTGTTACCTGAAATTGATAATCAAAACTAGTTGCAGGACTCAATGTTTCCTGACTGCTAATAGCAGTAGTAATATGTAAATTGTCTATGAAGTAGTCTAAATCAAACCCATCTGGTCTTATATTAGCACTATCTTTATCTAAACTATTATTAATACCACCGCTACGACATATTAATTCCCAGTCACTAGGAACTGTACCTTTATTAAGATATTGATTAAAAGAATCAGGGTTAATCATATACAAACTTATGTTGTATGTGTAACTAGAAAATGCAGATAAAGGATTATCTCTGGTTGGAATTTTATTTTGGTTACCCGGGGTATCTACTTGTATGGGTGTGGCTGGTGTTGTACTGTTTTTACCTGAATCATCATTAACTTCTTTTGTTAGAGTATTAAGTTGGTCAGTTGGTTTTGGTGTTTTCAGTACTTTATCGTATCTATACCCATCTTTATAATTTGCATCCGGTACTTTAACAGTTTCATACAAAGCATCATCTGCTTTTTGTTGTGCTAAATTATTTGCTTTTGTAGCCTGAAACTCTTTTTCACTTTCATCACCTAACTTATTTACATATGAAACACCTTTTTGAGGTGCACTTGATTGAGTATTATCAACTACAGGCGTACCTTTATCCACGTTGGCTAATGAATTAGTAGGTACTTCTTGAGAACTTGCTAATGTACCGTCCTTATTCCATTTTTCTACTGTAGTAGTATTTGGTGTTAGGGTACTAGTATTATATCTAGTATAACTACCATCTGGGCTAGTAACTTGAGATATATCCATATTATAAACTTAACTGTGTTTTTAAATTATCTAGTTGTGGTAGAAATATATATGTTCCTGCAACAAAATCAAACAATGGATCTTTAATCATATTAGGATTTCTTTGTGCAAAAACCCACCACAATTGACTGTTCTCATATAAGTCATATGCTAACATATCAGGTCTCATATGATAAGTTTGAGTAATTTGCCAATACACATCAGTTGGATCGGGAGTAATATCTCTGTTGTCCATAATATCTAAAAATAAATTATTATAAACACTAGTAGTATAATATGGACTGTTTTGTGAATATGAGACTGCCATTACCAGAATCCTCCTTTAAGTAAGTCACCTGAACTATAACTCTTACTACCATTAAGTTTAAAGTTTGTACTGATATCTTTTCTACTTACTATCGGTACTGCTGTAATTTGCAATTGTAATTTAGTTGGTACATATGTTACTTGATCAATTGCAGATGCTATATTTTTAAATGACGGGGCGACAGGTTTTGCTCCCGGGGTAAGTTTAGCGCCACCTAATCTATGCTCTGACATAAATTTGTTTATTGATGTTGCAATTCCACTGAATATGCTAGGTTTCCCTGCCTTACCGGGAGTAGAAGCTATTAAAGTTTGAATTGGTGATGCACTAAAGCCACCTACTAAATTTTCTGTTCTAATATAATCAACATCGTTAGGTAAGCTATATGAAAAATTTGTAATTGCAATTGGATGGTTACTAAATTGATATGCACCTAAACCACTAAGATAACATAACGGTGGGGGAGTACCGCCCGGGGGAGTTGTATCTTGACCATAAAACATTTTAGTAACTGATCTGAAAAAATGTATCACCGCTAACATATATTTTGCTTCAGTAACGTCTTGTGCTGTAAAATCGGCTGTAATGTTAATGTCTTCCACAGCACTATTTTTATAGAAATAATTTTTATAATTAGTATGTGTGATAACCGCACTATCATAATTTGCACGATAACTTAAACTAATTTGCGGTAAATAAGGAAATATTATTCCACCTGTACCAGAAGGTCCCAATGGATATAATATACTTGTAGGATCATTCTTTACATTTGGATCATTATACAAATACGATGCTCCGGGCGCTAGTGTTAGTTTCACTCTCCAGTCAGTATCTTTACTAGTTACTTGAGGTTTCGTCTTAGATGTTGACGGGGAGGTCGTTGCTGGTGGAGGGGGTGCAGGTGGGGGCGGAGGTGGGGTGGGTGTAAGTGACACCTTTGCTATACTACTTTGAACATTTGGAGTTGCTGATGTAGTTGTCTCTGTTAATCCAGTATCGGGATTTACAACTGAAGTTGATGTTGGTGTACCTGCAGCACTCCCTGATACTGTTTGTTGTTGCAGGGGTGACAACGGCCCTGAATATACTCCTCCAGGTGAGACAGCTCCTTCTATCGGCGGTGCAGTTGTATTATAGGTCATTTTGTTGTTTGTTCCTTGCTAAATAGTATTTATCGCATAAAAAATCACCATTTTTTACCATGTTAGTTGACATTTTGAATACAAAAGTGTTACACTCAACTCATCTTAACTACGGAGAAATATGAGTTTACCAAGCAAAAAACCAGTCAATTATTTAAATAACAAAGATATTTTAAAAGAGATACACAGTAGCAAAAATGCATATTGTACTTTTTTAGACCCTGAGAAGGATCATAGATACGATTTTATAGTAGATATACCTCAGTCAAGCATAGAAGAAAGTTTAGAATACGCATTTACACCCGAAGTTATGCAACAAGCAAAAGAAACTAGGGCTACTAGATTAAGTATAGAATTGGGTGAAAAGATTGATCCAGAAACTATACCAGTTACCGATTTAGTATTTCGTGTAATGACATGGGATCATATTCCAGTTGCACCCAAACAACCTCGCAAAGTTGATAAAAAGAAAACTGCAAAAGATTTCTTTGAATTTGAGGGTGACCCAGTTGAAGAAATATTTGCAGATTTGGAAGATCCAACTACTGCTAAAGAGATTGATGACATGGTTCATGTCAAAGTTAACTTTCCACCATTCCAACATTTTAGATTAGATAAGAAAAACTCTTTTAAGTGTATTGGTAAAAGTCATTGGAAAGGTGATTTGAAAACAGGAGAGTTTTCAAAAGAACATGGCAACATTACAAACAAGTTAGCCAGAATGTACATTATGATGTGTGAGAAGTACGCTATGAAATATAATTGGCGTGGGTATACATACAATGATGAAATGAGAAACAGTGCCATTCTACAATTAACATATGTTGGATTAAGGTTCAACGAAGCAAAAAGTGCAAATCCGTTCGCTTACTACACGGCTGCAATCACTAATAGTTTCTGTCGTGTATTAAACAGTGAAAAGCGTAACCAGAATATACGTGATGACATTTTAGAAATGAATGGTTTAAATCCAAGTTGGAGTCGCCAGGGCACATCTAGTACAGTATACGAAGAATAGGTAGCCAACTGTGTTGCTTTTGTAGCACAGTTTCCTGTATACTACGTAGATGAGTAATTTATTTAAAAAAGCAGCTTGCCTAACTGACATTCACTTTGGCTTAAAGTCAAATAGTGTCGTACACAACGAAGATTGTTTGAATTTTGTAGATTGGTTTATAACCAAAGCCAAAGAAGAAGGTTGCGAAACCTGTTTATTTCTTGGTGATTGGCATAATAACCGATCTACATTAAACATCATTACCCTTAACTATAGTCTACATGCATTAGAAAAACTTAATAATGCTTTTGACAAAGTTTACTTTATACCCGGTAATCACGATTTATATTACAGAGACCGTAGAGATGTGCAAAGCGTAGAGTTTGCTAAACATCTTAAAAATGTTGTTATCTGTAATGATTGGTTTACTGATGGGGACGTTACAATTGCTCCCTGGTTAATAGGTGAAGATTACAAAAAGATTAAAAAGATGACTGGCAAATATATGTTCGGTCATTTTGAACTACCCAGTTTTTATATGAATGCTATGATACAGATGCCTGATCATGGCGAGATACAAAGAGAACACTTTACTGGATTTGAAAGTGTATTCAGTGGACATTTTCACAAACGACAAGCAAATAGAAACATCTGGTACATGGGTAATGCATTCCCGCATAACTTTGCAGATGCGGGTGATGATGCTAGAGGTATGATGGTGTTAGAATGGGGAGAAGATCCTGTATTTCATAGTTGGCCCAAGCAACCACTGTATCGTGTATATAATTTAAGTGATGTGCTTGATAATGAACAGGGATTATTATTGCCTGACAGTCATATCAGAGTACATATTGATGTTGACATTAGTTATGAAGAGGCTAGTTTGATTAAAGAAACATTGATACCACAATACAAACTACGTGAAATGACATTAATGCCAATGAAAACAGAACAACAAGAACAAAATGGTTTTGAAGGACTGAAGTTTGAATCAGTTGACCAGATTGTTATGGATCAAATCAATACTGTAGAAAGTAACACATTTGACAAAAAGATTTTACTAGAGATTTACACTAACCTATGATCGTATTAAAAAACCTAACATTAAAAAACTTTTTAAGTATCGGTAACGTAACACAAGCAGTTGATTTAGATAAAAAAGACTTAACACTTATTCTAGGTGAGAACCTAGACTTAGGTGGAGATGGTGCTAGAAATGGTACTGGTAAGACCACGCTTATTCAGGGTTTAGCCTATGCATTATTTGGTAATAGTATCAATAGTATTAAGAAGGATAACTTAGTTAATCGTACTAATGCAAGTAAAATGCTAGTAACATTAGACTTTAGTGTGAATGGTATAGAATATAGAATTGAACGTGGTCGTAAACCAAACATCTTAAAGTTTTATGTTAACAGTCAACAACAAAAATCAACTGATGACAGCCAGGGTGAGAACAAAGAAACACAGGCTCAAATAGAAAAGATATTGTGCATGAGTCCAGATATGTTCAAGCACATTGTGGCATTGAACACCTACTCTGAACCATTTTTAGCAATGAAGGCTAATGACCAAAAGGTTGTCATTGAACAGTTATTGGGTATCACATTATTAAGTGAGAAAGCTGAACTATTAAAAGCGCAAATTAAAGGCACTAAAGATGCTATACAGGAAGAAGAATTTCGCATTAAAGCAGTACAAGAAGCCAATGTTGCAATGCAAAATCAAATTGATAGTTTTAAACGTAGGAACGATCTTTGGTTAAAAACACATGAAAGTGATTTAAAGCATTTGGTTGACCAACATGACAGATTGTCTGAGATTGATATTGAATCTGAATTACTTGCACATAGTGCACTGACCGAATATAACAAAAAGAAAGCACTATACGATAGCCATTATGCTACTGTTGCTAGGCATACTGCATGGGAACAGAAAAGAGACAATGAGATTGCCAACTATCAAAAATCATATGATAAACTAAGTCATATTGATATTGATACTGAGTTGCAAGCACATAAAGATAAAGCCACTCGTTTGGTTCAGTTAAAAGAACTACAAGATAGAAACAAAGAATTAGCTAGTTTAAGCAAGGATATTGCTAATCAAAACAAACTAGTAACAAAGTTAACCAACGAAGTTGCAACACTTGAAGCACATACATGTTATGCTTGTGGTCAAGATTTCCATGATGACCAACATGCTAAAGTATTAGCTGATAAGCAGTCAATGCTTAAGGATGCACAAGCAACATTATCTAATAAAACTATTGAATATGATGAGTTAAATGCAAAAGAGATTTTTGTTATTGAACCAGAACCAACAACGTTCTATAAAACAGAAGCCGAAGCAATCATTCATAATCAACAATTAGAAACTATATTAACAAATATAGAAAACAAAAAGAACGAAGTTAGTCCATTTGCTGACCAGTTAACTGAAACAGTAGTTGAGCCCGGAGAAAGACCAACTACAATTTATGATACTGAGGCTCAAGCAATCAAGCATAGTAGTCAGATTATCAATTTGCTTGAACAGATTACTAAAAAGTACAATGAAACCAGCCCATACTTAGAACAAATTGCTGATATGGAAAAGAACGGATTACAAGAAATCAGTTTTGATACTATCAATAAGCATACTAAGATTATGGAACATCAAAAGTTCTTGTTAGATATATTGTCTAGTAAGGATAGTTTTGTTCGTAAGAAAATTATAGATCAAAACTTAAGTTATTTGAATGCTAGATTAACAAGTTACTTAGATAAGATTGGATTACCTCATCAAGTTGTGTTTAAAAACGATTTAAGTGTTGAGATTACAGAATTGGGTCGTGAACTTGATTTTGGTAACTTAAGTCGTGGTGAAGCAAACAGATTGATATTAGGATTAAGTTTTGCATTCAGAGATGTTTGGGAAAACTTATACCAATCTATCAATACATTGTTTATTGATGAGTTGATAGATAGTGGTTTAGATACTTTGGGTGTTGAGAATAGTATTGCTATTCTTAAAGACATGAGTAGACGTAGACATAAGAGCATTTGGCTAGTAAGTCACAGAGAAGAACTAGCTGGACGTGTTCCAAATATCTTAAAAGTAGTGAAAGAAAACGGTTATACTAGCTATAGCAGTACAATTGATGTACAATAATTTTCAAATATGATTGTAACAGATAAGTAATAATATGCCAAGTCCACAAAAAGCAAAAGGTTCAGGATACGAAAGAACAGTCGCTAAGTTTCTTAGTGACTTATACGGTGAAAGTTTCATCCGTGCTCCTGGGTCTGGTGCATATGTGGGTGGCAAGAATCAAGCCAGGACTCAATTCTTACATGAGGGTCAAATTAGATCCTTCAAGGGCGATATCGTACCGGGAGAGAGTTTCAGCAAAATGAATGCAGAGTGTAAGTTCTATGCGGACTTTCCTTTTCACTTATTACTAACAGGTGAATGCAAACAACTTGATTCGTGGCTAGGTCAACTTTTAGACGTAGAAGAAAAAGACGATTTAAACATTCTTTTTATGAAGTTTAATCGTATTGGACAATACGTTGCAGTTCAACCTAAACTTACTTGGAAAGCTGATAATTATATTTTTTACGCAGGTAAAAAATATGGTGATTGGCTTATAACAGAGATGACTAGCTTTTTCAATCATAACGCCGATTTAGTTAAACTATATTCCGGCAAACCAATTCAACCAAACGTAGACACCAAGTCAATTATACATTAGAAACATAGACACAAAGTTCAGACAGTATTAAAATTTGAGACTAAGATTGTTAGTCCTCCTTGAGATTGTACAAGTTGTGTTGTGCCGTCGGATTCTGGAGTATGCGTGAATTTCATCTATATGATGCTTAGTGTAGCGATTAAGAGTAGTATAAATGATAGCACGGAACACCGAGAAGGCAATTCGGAACAGGAAACCTTCAATGAGTCTATATTCAACTCCATTACTTGAGAATATAGAACATGCGTTGCAGAGACATTGTATAAACTACAACAGTCTCACTACAGACCCATAAATAGCTTATAGGGCAACCGGTGTCACACGATGACAGAAAAAGTTGATCGTGTGGGGTAATAATGGCAAAGGATGACGGGCAGGGCAAGTTTTTCCATTGGTGGTGCTTGAACAGCACTACCATGGCTTCTAAGCGGCAATTGATATTAAAAGCATTTAATCTCCTTATATAATATATTCTGAATAAGGAATTGTTTAAAAGACTAACCGATTCTAATTACGAACGTAGTGAGTAATTAGATAAGGTTAATGACCTTTAGGTCATTCTATATGTAAGATAAGATTTCCAAAGTATGATAAATGAATAGTTACGGCTAGATAAGGGGCATACCAGACTTCTTGGTAATCTCAATGTTTTCTGTAACTATTTCTGATATAAGTTTTCTTTCAGTAACACTCATATTCATTATATCGGCATAGCTTACTCCACCTCTCATATACCAAGAGAGTTTTAATGCATTAGCTTTGATATCTGATATTTCTTTTTCTAATTGGTTTAAGAGGCTCTTAATACTCTCTGTATCCATGTATAAGAGCCTTAATCGAAAAAAGTTGATACGTTTATATTAAATACCTGATCATACTCGTTTCCGCAATGATTACATTTTATTTTTAATGGTTTAGTTTCACTGCTTTCCCTAAGTTCTATGTTTTTCTCTTTTATAGCATTGAACGTTTTTACATCGCAGTTATTTAAAAAATCCAAAATAAAGTTTTTATCAAATACAGTTGCCTCTGGAGTTTTGATAAATTCAATACTGGCAGTGATTAACTCTTTGGTTATAGTGTTTAGTTTTATGATAAGGTCTGATGTTTGAGCATTTCTTTCATCTACATTTTCTATGTTTTCAATAGACATCATCATTTTTTGCATTTCAAATTGTTTGATATTAGATTCGTTAACTTCTTTGAAATTCAATGGTCTAAATTTAATGATCAGTTCTCCTATTGTTGTGGTATTTTGATAATCACCTGAAACATAGTTTGACAATAATATTGGAAGTGCAACATCGTATTTGGTTTCTTGTTTACATTCATCATTGGTACATACAGTTTCTATTTCCATTTTGTCGCCTATTGTAGCAGACCTGATAGCTACTAATAATGCATCTATATCAGTTACTGGAATGGACCATGGGTCTTTAATATTAGGAACGCAACTTTTGATGATTTCAGCAACCGCTACACCGTTGAATAGAGCATCGGGGGTTCTACTGGTAATCTCATCAATAGTAGTCATGGGATATATAGGAATCTCTCCACTATCAGGCAAATCTATAGCGTCCGGTGCATATCCTACTCCACCGCTAGGTAATCGTATATAAAGTGCAGGTCTACGAAAATATTGTTTTAACGGGTTAATCTGATCCATCATGCTATTCCTTAAATATGTTGATTTTTACTATGCTAAATATAGTATACTATAGATATTTATATGGTAAAATTATATGGAATTTAATAAATGGAAAACATAGATGACTTGGGTTATTCTGCATCCAGGGCAGCAAATCAAATAGATACATTAGGTTCTGCAGCTTCCGGAGCAGCCTCTGGGTTAAATGATTTAGATAAGGCTACTGCAAAATTAGAAAAGACACAGGAAGAATATTCTAAACTTTTATCTGTTGCTAGAAAAGGATTAGTAGATTTAGCAGAAACAACTTCTAAACTCACCGGAGGTTATTCAAAGTACGGAGAGTCTTTAGAAAATACCCTTGGAAGTTTTGGTCATATAATGGAGACCGCCGGATCCGATATAGCAAACAAAGCAAAAAACGGTTATCAAAAATTTGCAGGAAGAATACTTAAAGAAGCAGGGAAAGGACTTAGTGCATCTGCTTCTCTGATTAATGAAAGTTTAAAACAACATGATGCATTAGTAAAATCATATCAAGCATTAAGTGAATTTGGTGCTATTGATACAGCTGGAATAGAGGGATTAAAAGATACATTAGCGGATATTGGTACAACTGCTGAAAACGTTGAATACTTTCAACGTGCATTAAGAGATGTCGCACCCCAGTTGGCGATATTTGGAGGCACAGTTGCTGCGGGTGCAAAACAAGTTACAGAAGTAGTTAAAAATTTAATTGACAAAGATGCACCAGAAAGATTTGAACAAATATTAACACAATATGGATATACTACTGAAGATTTAATGAAATTTAGTGCTAGTTATATAGCACTTGGTAGTAGAAATATGCAGGGTATGACTAGAGATAGTAAAGCCCTTACGCAACAAACTTTTGAATATTTAAAAACTTTAGGCGAATTAGCTGAACTTACCGGTGCTAGTAGAGATGAACAACAAAAGGCGCAAGACGAATTACAACAAGAAATACAATGGAGAGCAAAGTTACGTGAATTAGCTAAAACTAATCCCGAAGCAGCAGAAAAAGCCCGAGACTTAATGATGTCTGCACAAACAACATTTGGTCCAGCAGTTGCAGGAATGATACGTGATGTGTTAGCACACGGTACTCCCACATCTGGTCCCAATACTATGTTATACAGTCAATTTAAACCAGTAGTTGACCAATTCAGAACTGAAATGTATAATAGTTCTAAAACAGTAGATAGTTTTGCTAGAATTGGACAGAAAGAATCTTTGGGCGCTAAAAAATATTTGGATACATGGGCTTATCAGGCCGGCCTGTCTAAAGATTTAGCAGATTCTATTGGACTTACTTATAGATTATTTGATGACGAAAACAGAGACCTTAAGAAAGGGATAAGCCAAGTACAAGAAAATCGTGACAAGTATAACAATGTAGGAGATGAAAGACTTAAACTAGAAGTAGAAAGAAAGAATAGAGAACGCCAGGTAGCAAATACTTATCAAGATATATATCTTGCTCTTGGTACTCATGCTATTAAAGATGTAAACATCTTTATAGATACTTTGATTGCTTCTGCTAAAGAAGTAGCACAGTGGACTGAAACTTTAACCGGACGCAAACTTACCGATCGTTTCAGTAATAATAATTCACCCGAAGTCAGAGAACAACAAGAAAAAGAAAGACTTGCTGCTGAAATAGCAGACTTAAAAAACAAAAAAGAACATTTTTATAATGATAACTCATTTACGGAAACGCAACTTGACGGACAAATTAAAGACAAAGAAGATGAATTAAAAAATTTACATAAAAATATTCAAAAAGAAGAAAAAAGAAATCAAGAACTAAAAAAAGGTTCTTTAGTAGAAGAAGCTGAACAACTTAGAGTAAAACCAGGTGTAAACTGGGATCCTCATAAAATGAATCCCGAAACCCTTGCTCTTATGGAAAAAATTCAAAAAGAGATGCCTAGTCTTGATAGATTCACATCTATGAATGAAAATGATTCTAGTAGAAGAAAAGGTGGTAAATTTGAAAATTCTAATTCATTGCATCCAAAGGGTCAGGCATTTGATTTTACTTTTAAAGATACACCCGACGATGCCAAAATAAAAAGATTACAAGATTTATATGAAAATTATGCAAAAGCTAATAATAGTAGAATACGTATGCAAAATATGTATGACCCCAAGACTCCTAATCCAAAGGGAGAAGCACCTCATATTCATATAGAAGTGATTCCAAATCAAGGTGGTATGGGAACTGTTACAGGAGGCAAAATAGGTTTCAACAATCCAGTTGGTAATTCTCCAAAATTCAATGCTGATCAAACTAATCTTGCTTTAAACCAGAATCAAGTTGGTGCATTGAATAATAATAATTCTGTTATGGTTGACAATAACAAAGAAGTTGTTGCAAAATTGGATAACTTAGAAAGATTGTTTAACCGTTCATTATCAGTACAACAAGATATTCTAGCACATACAAAGATGGCCGCATAAATACACTATGGCATATAAAAAGAGCTTCCGCGGTCGTCCCAATTCATCAGGTGCATTAAGCCCTATTTCTGGTAGAAGTAGTAATACTGGCGCCTGGAACGGTGATGACTATCCAGGTAATGAACCCAACGGTTCAAGTAGTTACAGAAATGATGATTTTGGTTATAAGAATTATCAAAGTCGTTTGCCAGAAGTTTATACAGGGCATCCGAATCGTATTGAACGTTATAACCAATATGAAATGATGGACGTAGATGCTGAAGTTAATGCATGTTTAGACATTATTGCTGAGTTCAGTACACAGAAAAATGAACAGAATAACACACCTTTTGAGATAGTTTTTCATGAGGATCCAACTCCCCATGAAGTAGAACTAATCAAAAAACAACTACAACAGTGGTGTAAGTTGAATGAATTTGATACACGTATATTCAAAGTTTTCCGTAATAGTTTAAAATATGGAGATCAAATATTCATTCGTGACCCAGAAAACTTTAAGCTATATTGGGTTGATATGGTTAAAGTTACTAAAGTAATCGTTAACGAAAGCGAAGGCAAGAAGCCTGAACAATATGTAGTTAAAGATATCAATCCAAATTTACAAAATCTAACAGTTGCAGAGAAAGTAAGTACAGACTTTGCAGCTAATCCTAGTACAGGCTTTGGTGGAACAGGAGGCGGAGGTGCCGCCCAAGGTTATACTGTACCAAGTATGCCAGCTGGCACTGCTGGATCAAGATTTAGTCTAGCACTAAACGAAGCAGCTATTGATGCTAAACATATATTACATTTAAGTTTAACAGAAGGGTTAGATAGATATTGGCCTTTTGGTCAATCAGTATTAGAAAATATATTTAAAGTTTACAAGCAAAAAGAATTGCTTGAAGATGCTATTCTAATCTATCGTGTACAACGTGCACCAGAACGTAGAGTGTTTAAGATTGACGTAGGTAATATGCCAGCACATATGGCAATGGCGTTCGTTGATAGAGTTAAGAATGAAATTCACCAAAGACGTATTCCAAGCGTAGGTGGCGGTACAAGTATTGTAGATGCTACGTATAATCCATTAAGTATGAACGAAGACTATTTCTTTCCAGTTGGTGAAGGTGGTCGTGGTAGTGATGTAACAACATTGCCAGGTGGCCAAAACTTGGGTGAGATTGATGACTTGCGTTATTTTAATAACAGATTAGCACGTGGTTTACGTGTTCCAAGCAGTTATTTACCACAAGGTCCTGAAGATAGTCCAACTCCATTAGCAGATGGTCGTGTTGGAACTGCAATGATACAAGAGTTTAGATTTAATCAATATTGTGAAAGATTGCAAAACTATTTGGCACATAAGTTAAATGAAGAATTTAAACTATTCATGCGTTGGAGAGGTTTGAATATTGATAGTGGATTGTTTGATTTAAAATTCAATGCACCACAAAACTTTGCTGCATATCGCCAAAG
>Ga0007834_1000304_pt1 | contig 16174 bp, 13 predicted proteins | sample CryBogCBE06Nov07_FD_71233 | JGI IMG/M metagenome (GOLD analysis project Ga0007834, IMG submission 71233) | Freshwater microbial communities from Crystal Bog, Wisconsin, USA - CBE06Nov07 | ecosystem: Environmental > Aquatic > Freshwater > Lake | place: Crystal Bog, Wisconsin, USA | collected...
CCAGCGCACGGTGGCCTGGTGGAGCGGCGGTGGCAGCACACCCGTCACCAGTACCTACCAGGGAACTTCAGCCTCTGCATCACTGACGGGGCAAATGTTTTACGGCGTACTGGAAGAGATGCCCCAGTCCCAGTACACAGGCATCGCGATGGAATACGGCACGGTGCCCATCATGGAAACCATGCAGGCCCTGCGTGCCGACCAGTGGGTGCGCCGCCACCCCGAGGCCCCCGCAGGCAAGGCGGCTTCCCTGCGCAGGCAGGTACGCGATGCCTTCTACACCGACACGGATTTGTGGAAGGGCCAGATCATCAGCCAAGCACGCCAGGCGATGTTTCAGGCTGCTGACGGTCTGGCTAGCTGAGAACTTTCAGACGATCTTCACGCTCAGATTCGGCAGGCCGTCGATGTGCATCTCAACCACATCGCCGCGCACCACGGGGCCCACGTTCTCTGGCGTTCCGCTGTAGATGATGTCGCCGGGCATCAGCTCAAATGCTTCCGAGAGCTTGGCAATCTGCTCCGCAACCGACCATAGCATCTGGCTCAGGTCCGCGCTCTGCTTGGTCACACCATTTACCTTGAGCCAGATGGCTCCCTTTGTAAAGTGACCCGTCTGGGCCACTTTGTGCAGCGCACCAATCGGCGCTGAATGGTCGAAGCTCTTGCCGATTTCCCAGGGCTTTTTCTCGTCGCCCATAGCACGCTGCAAATCGCGGCGCGTCATGTCCAGCCCCAGGGTGTAGCCATAGACATAGTCCAGTGCCTGCGCAATAGGGATGTTGCGCCCGCCCTTACCTAGGGCGGCAACCAGTTCGGCTTCGTAGTGGTAATTTTTGGTCAGCGGTGGATACGGATGATCGGCCACGGTGCCTGTGGGCACATGCTGAATGGCATCGGTGGGTTTCTGGAAGAAAAACGGCGGTTCGCGCGTGGGATCGGAACCCATCTCGCGTGAATGGGCAGCATAGTTGCGGCCAATGCAGTAAATGCGGCGGATGGGAAACATCTCGTCCGAACCCACAATGGGCAAATAGGTCGCGGGCACGACAAAGGGTGTCTTGACCTCCTTTGCGGCATTGCCGGGGCTAGCGCAGCCCAGGATGGCGCCGGTGGCAACGAATGCGCTGGAACTGAGCAGTTGGCGGCGGCGCGGGCTGGGGGTGGTATGCATGGTGTTCTCCTGGTTGGCTGAAGGCTAAATGAAAACCACCGAATTGTCATTGCGGTTACCCACAAGTTGCGCCCGATCCGGAGGCGATGAAACGTGGTAAATTGACGTTTACGTAAACGTAAGGTCCAAGCCCCCATGACCAACCTATCCGCCGACTACAAGGCTCTGGCCGATTACCGCCCCGCACACAAGGTACGCTTCGTGACGGCCGCTTCGCTGTTTGACGGACACGACGCATCCATCAATATCATGCGGCGCATCCTGCAAGGCATGGGCGCCGAGGTGATCCACCTGGGCCACAACCGCAGCGTCGACGAAGTGGTCACCGCCGCACTGCAGGAAGACGTGCAGGGCATTGCAGTGAGCAGCTACCAGGGCGGACACGTCGAATACTTCAAATATATGGCCCAGCTGCTCAAGGAGCGCGGCGGCGAGCATATCCGCATCTTCGGCGGCGGGGGCGGTGTAATTGTGGCCGACGAAATTGCCGAACTCGCCGCAGTGGGTGTGCGCATCTTCAGCCCCGAAGACGGGCAGCGCATGGGCCTGGCCGGCATGATTGGCGAGATGGTGATGTCCTGCGACAAGGACCTTACTGACCTGGCGCCGACCAGCCTTGCCGACATCCAGGGCCACAGCGAAACGGCATGGCGCAAACTGGCCCAGCTCATCACCGCAGTCGAGAATTCAGTGAAGAAACCGGCGCTAGTAGGCTCCATTCCAGCGTTCTTTGCTAGCAATTTAGGAGCGAAACAAATTCCAGTAGTCGGCGTCACCGGCACCGGTGGGGCGGGCAAGTCCAGCCTGACCGACGAACTGATCCGCCGCCTGCGCCTGGACCAGGACGATGCATTGCGCGTTGCCGTGATCTCGATTGACCCGAGCAGGCGCAAGAGCGGCGGCGCGCTGCTAGGTGACCGCATCCGCATGAACGCCATCGGCCCATGGTCTAACGGCCCCCGGGTTTTCATGCGCTCGCTGGCAACCCGCGACTTCGGCTCCGAGATCAGCAAGGCCCTGCCTGATGTGGTGGCCGCCTGCAAGGTGGCGGGCTTTGACCTGATCGTGGTCGAGACGTCCGGCATTGGCCAGGGCGACGCGGCCATCGTGCCGCTGGTGGATGTACCCTTGTATGTGATGACGCCGGAGTTCGGGGCGGCCAGCCAGCTCGAGAAAATCGATATGCTCGATTTCGCGCAACTCGTCGCCATCAACAAGTTTGACCGCAAGGGCGCGCCCGATGCCTTGCGCGACGTGGCCAAGCAGGTGCAGCGCAACCAGGAGGCCTGGACCACACCGCCGGAACAGATGGCCGTGTTTGGCACCATGGCCTCGCGCTTCAATGACGATGGCGTGACCGCGCTTTACCAGGCGCTCAAGGCTCGGCTGGCGGCACTGGGCATGGCGTTTGTGTCGGGCAGCCTGCCTGCCGTGGCCACGCGCCATAGCACCAACCAGTCGCCCATCATCCCGGCCAGTCGCACGCGCTACCTAGCCGAAATCACCGACACCGTCCGCGGCTACAAGCAGCGGGCCCGGGCACAGGCCAAGCTGGCGCGCGAGATCCAGCAACTGCGCGCCGCTGCGGCGATGCTTGAAGAGGGTAAACCGGAGAAGGCCCGTGCCGCGGAAGCGGCCATCGACCTGGCCATGCGGCGTGAAGCCCTGCAGGACCCGCCTGCCAAAAAGCTGCTGGCGCAGTGGCCTGCGATGCAGCATGCCTATGCTGGTGACGAATACGTGGTGAAAATCCGCGACAAGGAGATCCGCACGGCCATCACCAGCCTGTCGCTCTCGGGCACCAAGATCCGCAAGGTGGCCTTGCCCCAGTACGAAGACCATGGGGAAGTGCTGAAGTGGCTGATGCTGGACAACGTGCCCGGCTCCTTCCCCTACACCGCAGGCACCTTTGCCTTCAAGCGCGAGAACGAGGACCCGACCCGCATGTTTGCCGGAGAGGGCGACGCGTTCCGCACCAACCGGCGCTTCAAGCTGCTCAGCGAAGGCATGGCGGCCAAGCGCCTGTCGACCGCATTCGACTCGGTCACGCTCTATGGCGCGGACCCCGCCATCCGGCCCGACATCTACGGCAAGGTGGGCAACAGCGGTGTAAGCATTGCCACGCTGGACGACATGAAGGTGCTCTATAGCGGCTTTGACTTGACCAACCCTGCCACCAGCGTGAGCATGACGATTAACGGGCCGGCCCCGAGCATCCTCGCGATGTTCATGAACACGGCCATTGACCAGAACCTAGAAAAATTCAAGGCTGAAAACGGCCGCGATCCAACCGACACCGAGGCAGCCAAGATCCGCGAATGGGTCTTGGAAAACGTACGTGGCACGGTGCAGGCCGACATCCTGAAGGAAGACCAGGGCCAGAACACCTGCATTTTCAGCACTGAATTCAGCCTCAAGGTCATGGGCGATATTGCGCAGTATTTTGTGCAGCACCGTGTGCGTAATTTCTACAGCGTATCCATCAGCGGCTACCACATTGCCGAGGCTGGAGCGAACCCCATCAGCCAGCTTGCACTCACTCTGTCTAACGGCTTCACCTTCGTGGAAGCCTACCTTGCACGTGGCATGCACATCGACGACTTTGCGCCCAACCTGAGCTTTTTCTTCAGCAATGGCATGGACCCGGAATACACCGTCATGGGCCGGGTGGCGCGGCGCATCTGGGCCGTGGCCATGCGCGACAAATACGGGGCCAATGAGCGTAGCCAAAAGCTTAAATACCACATTCAGACCAGCGGCCGCAGCCTGCACGCGCAGGAAATCCAGTTCAACGACATACGCACCACGCTGCAGGCGCTGATTGCCATATACGACAACTGCAACAGCCTGCACACCAACGCGTTTGACGAAGCCATCACCACGCCCACGGAAGATTCGGTCCGCCGCGCCATGGCCATCCAGCTCATCATCAATCGCGAGTGGGGCCTTGCCAAGAATGAAAATCCGAACCAGGGTGCCTTCATCATCGACGAGCTGACCGAACTGGTTGAAGAGGCGGTGCTCACCGAGTTTGAACGCATCAGCGAACGCGGCGGCGTGCTGGGCGCCATGGAGACCGGCTATCAGCGTGGCCGCATCCAGGACGAGTCCATGCACTACGAAATGCTCAAGCACACCGGCGAGTTGCCCATCATCGGCGTCAACACCTTCCGCAACCCGCACGGCGACACCACGCCACAAAAACTGGAGCTGGCCCGCTCGACCGATGAGGAAAAGCAAAGCCAGCTCAAGCGCCTGGCCGACTTCCACACTCTTCACGCGGCGGAATCCCCCGCCATGCTCAAACGCCTGCAGCAGGCCGTGATTGCCAATCAAAATGTTTTCGAGGTTCTGATGGATGCTGTGCGTTGCTGCTCCCTTGGGCAGATCAGCACTGCGCTGTTTGAAGTCGGCGGGCAGTATCGGCGGAGCATGTAGCCAGCAACGGCACGTCTGCACTGCTTCGAAAATCTCCCGTGCTTCGCAAGCCACTATCAGGGTTTTGCGATGGTTGATATTTTTGTAGTTCCTTCGACCTAGATGCAGGGAAAACCCGCCAATACTTTCGCACTAGTGGACTGGAAGTGAGGTCGAATTGGCTTGATTTGAGTCAATTAATTTTCCAAATAAGGCGAAACACCTCGACTTTCTTTGCAGCTTCAATAGCATTGCTTTCAGCTTGATAACAAGTTGGAGGCATTCATGAAGGCGCAAACAATCCTGCCGGACCGCGAGAAACAAGAGGACAGAGCAAAGTCCCATCGCCCGTTATTGGCAACGCTGGCGCTGCCAGCCCTGTGCTTGCTGACGAGCACCGTATCTTCAGCGCAAGAAGTGCCTCTGACCCTCCACATGACGGCGGCTTTGGGTACCTCATCGCAACATTCACCGGCACTCGTTGGCGGGAGCAATCTGAGTGGCGGCGCCAGAGGCACGGCCTTCCGGCTCGGAGCGGACATTCAGATCACCCCGCGTTTTGGTGCGGAAATTGGTTACGCGTCATTGGGCAAAGTCAGCATCAATGCGCCTGCGGGCACAGCGAACTACAACACCCGGATTGCCACGGTGAGTGGCACCGCCAGCCTCCCTCTCAATCCGAGCTTTTCGCTCGTCGCGCGGGCAGGCTTGGGCTTTGCCAGCATCGACCTTTCCGTTCCCTCGGCCGGATACAGCGGCAGCGCCAACACCCATCCGCTCGTGTTTGGTTTTGGCGCGCGCTACACGCTGCGCCCAGGCCTCGACCTGACTCTGGACTTCGACTACTACCGCACGTTGATCCGATTCCAGAGCGGGGACTCAGCCAATGCCTCGTTACTGAGTCTGGGCTTGCGCAGCGCCTTTTGAAATCTAGTTCGAATAAACAGTGGAGATAAACATGACACAGTTACTTCATACCCGGTCACCCGGCTTTGGGTCTTGTGGGTCTTCAGCCGCTTGGCAACTGGTTTGGCGGATTGTCTCTTCCGCCACTGCACTGGGCCTGGCTACCGCTCTTGTGGCCTGCGGAGGCGGCTCCGGACTAGAAACCGTTTCCAGCCCCACTGCCGGCTCAACCGGCTACTACACGGTGGGGCGTACTGTGACCAACCTGCAGGTGACAGGCCTGAGCGTTATGCTGTCCGTAGCCGGAACCACGGCAAGCTACGCAGTACCTCCGAGCCAGACAAACTTCAGCTTCACCACCACGCTCCCAACCAGCACCACCTACAACGTGGTGATCACCCAGCAACCGCTGAGTTTCACGCAAGCGTGCGGAATTGCAAACGGGTCGGGAACGATTGCGCAAGCCAATGTGAACAACGTGGCCATCAGTTGCCATACGGCCACGGCTGTTGTCAGCACCCTGGCGGGTACAGCAACGATTCCTTTGTCCGGGGCGTATTCAACAGCAGTGACCAACCTCACTTCAACACAGGGTTTTATCAATGGTCCCGGGGCTACTGCGACGTTCGACAACCCCCACGGCGTAGCGGTTGATAGTGCAGGCAATGTGTTCGTCGCCGATCTGTACAACTACGTCATTCGGAAAATAACGCCTTCCGGATTCGTAAGCACACTGGCTGGTACAGGCGTGAACGTAACAGTGAGCGGCGGGACAAGCACGACGGCGCTCGGCAAGATAAACCAAATTGCGACTGATGCTGCGGGCAACGTCTACGCGGCCGACCCTTACAACAGTCTCATCCGAAAAATCACCCCTGATGGATCCATCAGCATCTTCGCAGGTGGAGGCATCAACCACAAGACTGCCGGTTACCAAGATGGCACCGCTACAGTGGCCTTGTTCAACAATCCCTACGGGGTAGCAGTGGATACCGCAGGCAATGTTTATGTGAGCGACAGCTATAACTGCCTGATCCGGAAAATTACGCCTGACCTGCAAGTCCATACATTGGCGGGTGGATCTGGCGGAACGTCGTGTGGCTACAGCAACAACCAGTCGGGAACATCTGCTCTTTTCGCCTATCCCTACGGGATCGCGGTTGACCCGTCTGGAGCATACGTTTATGTTGCAGACTACGCTAACAATGTCATACGCCGCGTATCGACGGTTGACAGCAGCGTGACCACCCTCGCTGGAGGAGGCAGCATCGGCGGTATTGCAGCAGGTTATGCTGACGGCAATGGATACGCTGCACTGTTTGGCCAACAGCCGCGCAGCCTTGCCGTTGACAGCGCCGGGTACGTCTATGTTGCGGACTACACCAACAACCTGATTCGAAAAATCAGTCCGACCGGCGATGTGACAACGCTCGCTGGAGGCGGAGGCGTCGGGCTGACCAATGCGGGCGCAGCCAACGGAGTGGGGAGTGCTGCGACGTTCAACAACCCCTGGGGGGTTGCTGTTGATTCGGCAGGCAATCTGTACATTGGGGACGACCAGAACAGCCTGGTCCGGAAAATCACACCGCAGTAAATGCCAGAAGGCGCTAGGACTTGGCTACCAACTCGAAATGCTCGACAGTCGGTGGCCCCGCAAAAAACGGCCCGACGATTGCGCGCCAGCTGGCAAACGCTGGTGACGTGCGAAAACCCACTGTATGGTCTTCCAGCGTGGCCCAGTAGATCATGAGCACATAGCGCTCGGGGGTCTCCACGCTGTGGTTGACCTTAAAGCCCGCAAAGCCCTTGGCATGGTGGATGACCGTGGTCACACCGCGCACGATGGCTTCTTCAAATGCTGACTGCTGCCCGGGGGCAATGCGGATATCTGCAATTTCCAGAATCATGGGGAACCCTCATTGAAAATGAGGCCCTATCTTAGAGCGAGTCCGATATTCACAATGGACATGCAAAATACGCCCATGTCACACCCCGCACCGCACAGCCCCCCGTTCATCGCCCCCGCCCGCTACTCCAGCGCAGCCGACGCCCTGGCCCAAGCCCAGCGCATTTACCAAAATGGCGTCAACCATCTGCGCGAAGCCCTCCGCGAATTCGTTAGCGGCTATGACTTCCCTGGCCATGTCCGGGCCTGTTACCCCTTCGTCCGCTTGCAAACCGACACCGTCTCCCGCGTGCCCGGCAGTGAAGGCACAGCAGACCGGCACCTGAGCTTTGGCTTTGTGGCCGGCCCGGGAACCTATGAAACGACACTCACTCGCCCCGACCTTTACGGCAACTACTACCTGGAACAATTCACCCTGCTTCTGCAAAATCATGGTGTCGAACTGGAAGTGGGCACCAGCACCCAGCCGATCCCGGTCTATTTTTCATTGGCCGACAACGACACAGTGGAAGGCTCGCTCACGCAGGAACGCCGCCAGCTGCTGCGCGACGTGTTTGATCTTCCCGATCTGGCCGCCATGGACGACGGTATTGCCAACGGCACCTGGGAGCCGCGCTCGGGCCAGGCCCAGCCGCTGTCACTGTTCACGGCACCACGGGTGGACTACTCGCTACAACGCCTGCGCCACTACACGGGGACCGCACCCGACTGGTTCCAGAACTTCGTTCTGTTCACCAACTACCAGTTCTACATCGACGAATTTGTGCGCCTAGGCCACGAGGCCATGCGCGACCCGGGCAGCGAATACGTTGCTTTTGTCGAGCCCGGCAATGTCGTGACCCGCCGGGTGGGCATGCCCGCAGAGGCGGGTGATGCAGCCGGTGCGCCGCCGCCACGCCTGCCGCAAATGCCAGCCTACCACCTGATGCGCGCGGATCGGGGAGGCATCACGATGGTGAACATCGGCGTCGGCCCGGCCAACGCCAAGAACATCACTGACCATATCGCTGTGCTGCGCCCCCACGCCTGGGTCATGCTGGGCCACTGTGCCGGCTTGCGCAACAGCCAGCAGTTGGGCGACTACGTGCTGGCCCACGGCTATGTGCGCGAAGACCATGTGCTCGACGAAGAGTTGCCGCTGTGGGTGCCGATCCCTGCACTCGCGGAAGTGCAATTGGCCCTGGAGCATGCGGTGCAGGATGTGACCCAATGCAAGGGCCCGGAACTTAAACGCATCATGCGCACGGGCACGGTGGCAAGCACCGACAACCGCAATTGGGAACTGCTGCCTGACAACACGCCACAGCGCCGCTTCAGCCAGAGCCGCGCTGTAGCACTGGACATGGAGAGCGCCACCATCGCCGCCAACGGATTCCGGTTCCGCGTGCCCTACGGCACCCTGCTGTGTGTGAGCGACAAACCGCTGCACGGGGAAATCAAGCTGCCGGGCATGGCCAACCACTTTTACCGAGAACGCGTCGACCAGCACCTGCGCATCGGCATTCGCGCCATGGAGCTTTTGCGGGATGCCGGCGTGTGGCAGCTGCACAGCCGGAAATTGCGCAGTTTTGCGGAGGTGGCGTTTCAGTGAGTCAAACGCCTGCTTGATTGGTTGCAGCCTGGCCTTGGGTACGCGCTGCCGGTGGCACTTCGGCGTAAACGCTAAAAACTCATGGCCTCACCAAGCCTGACAGCACTGCCCGCCGCCCAGACCGGATTGAAAGCCATATGGCCCTTCGGAACAAGCAACACTACCGTGGAGCCCAGTAAAAAGCGGCCCATCTCTGCGCCCTGGGCCAAGACGATGTCCTGGCCTGCATAGCCCCATTCGCGTACTTTGCCTGGGCGCGGCGGGTTGACCACACCGTGCCACACAGTGGCCATGCTGCCCACGATCGTGGCTCCCACGAGAATCATCGCGAAGGGCGTTCCGTCTTCAGGGCATTCAAACAGGCACACCACCCGCTCATTGCGCGCAAACAGGCCAGGCACACCCCGCGCCGTCGCAGGGTTGACCGAAAACAGATCACCCGGCACATGCACCATGCGTAGCAAGCGACCTGCACGCGGCATGTGAATGCGGTGGTAGTCACGCGGGCTCAGGTAAATGGTGGCAAACTGGCCATGGGCAAACTGCGCCGCCATGGCACTGTCGCCACCCAGCAAAGCCGTCGTGCTGTAGCTATGGCTTTTAGCCTGAAAAATCTGTTCGCCCTCGGATCCTGAAATGGCACCCAACTGGCTGATGGCACCATCAACCGGGCAGACCCAGGCCGCCTGGGCCAATGGCCGGGCTTGCGGGCGCAGGGGCCGCGTGAAAAACTCGTTGAAACTGGGGTAACGGTCAATATCGGGCTCAGCGGCCTCGGCCATGTTGACGCCATAGCGCGCAACAAAATTGCCAATCATCCAGTGCGTGACGCGGCCCCAGCGCCGGCTGGCAAGAAAGCCGGCCAGGCGCGTCATGCCCTGCTTGGGAAGGACGTACTGCAGGGCTACAAAGATGCGCTCATTCATGTGTGGATTATCGGCGCTGGCGCGGGCCCAGTCGCCCACAGGAAACCCGCGGGTAGCCGCCCTTGCCAAGTACCCGCTACTTGGGCAGACTGCCTTCCATCATTTGACAAGGAAAACCCATGCGCCACCTCAGCGGCCTCGATGCCACCTTTCTGCACGTGGAGTCGCCCGAAATGCCCATGCATGTGGGCTCGCTCAACGTCCTGCGCCTGCCGACCGGCTATGAGGGCGATTTTTACGAGGCTGCCAAGGCCCACGTTGCGAGTCGCATGCATCTGGCCGACGTATTCACCCGCAAGCTGGCTTTGATGCCTTTTGACATCGCCAACCCGGTCTGGGTCGACGATGAGGACATTGACCTCGAGTACCACATCCGCCACATCACTCTGCCCAAGCCCGGCACCAATCGCCAGCTGCAGCAATATGTTGCGCGCCTGCACTCATCCCTGCTGGATCGCAGCCGGCCGCTCTGGGAGTTCTTCGTGATTGACGGGCTCAAGAGCGGAGAAGTCGCGCTCTACACCAAGGTGCACCATGCAGGAATAGACGGGCAGGCCGGCGTGGAACTGGGTCGCGCCATGTTTGACGTGACACCTGTGCCGCGCGAAGTGAAGCCGCCCCGGCCACGCGTGCGGCGCAACCAGTACCACCTGGGCATGGCCGAACTGGCAGGCGCAGCGTTGCGCAACACCGTGGAGCAATACATCAAGCTCTTTCGCCTGCTCCCGACCATTGGCCGCGCTGCGAGGGACATCCTCCTGCCCGAGCCTGACGACCAAGGCAAACGCAACTGGCGTGCGCTCAAGCTGCCCAAAGGCATGAAGCTGTTTGGCCCGCGCACACTGCTCAATGTGGCCATCACCAACCAGCGCGCGTTTGCCGGGCGCACCGTGCCGTTGGCTGAAGTCAAGTACCTTGCCAAGACCTTTGGCGTTTCGCTCAACGACGTGGTGATGGGCACCACGGCGGGCGCGCTGCGCCGTTATCTGCAAGAGCATGACGACCTCCCCGCCAAATCGCTGATTGCCGGCGTCCCGGTCAGCCTGCGCGAACAGGGAGATGCCACAGCAACCAACCAGGTCAGCATGATCACCATGACCCTGGCAACCGACATTGCGGATCCGATCGAACGCATGCGCGCCATCCAGGCCGATTCGGCTGCCAGCAAGGCCGTGATGGGCCGCATGAAGACCGCAATCCCCACGGACTTCCCGGTATTTGGCGCGCCCTGGCTGATTTCGGGCATTGCGTCACTGCTGGGGCGTTCGCGCCTCGTAAACGTCACGCCGCCACCGGTAAACCTGGTCGTATCCAACGTGGCGGGCATCCAGATGCCGCTGTTCTTCGCTGGTGCCGAGATGACGAGCTATTACCCGGTGTCCATTCCCGCCCATGGCCAGGCACTCAATGTCACCGTGCAGAGCTACAACGGACGGCTCGACTATGGCCTGATTGCCTGTCGGCGCGCCGTGCCCGATGTGACCGATATTGGCGATTTCATCGTCGCCGAACATAAAAAGCTGATGGAGATTGCGGCGAGCCACGCACCGGTTGCGCTGGTGCAGCCGCATCCTGTGGCTATACCCCCCAAAGCTGCCAGCAAGCGCCCTGCCCGACCCCGGGCAAAAACTTTGGCGGTCAAAAAGCCGGTCAAACCCAGCCTGCAACTGGTCAGCAAGTCCGTCAAACCACGGCGCAGCCGCAGTAGCATGGCGGCATGACGCCCCCTCTCTTTGAAGCCAGCCATCTTTGCAAGACATACGGCAGCACCAAGGTCGTTGATGACCTGAGCTTTTTGATTGCGCCAGGCGAATGCCTGGGCGTGATCGGCCCCAACGGCGCCGGCAAGACAACGACCATCCGCATGGGCCTGGGCCTGACGGCACCTGACAGCGGCAGCATCCACGCCCTGGGCCTGGAAATGCCACGCGATGCACTGGCCATCAAGGCCCAGCTCGGAGTGGTCAGCCAGTTCGACACGCTGGATCCTGACTTCAGTTGCGCCGAAAACCTGCTCGTCTACGGCCGCTATTTCGGGTTGAAGGACGCCGTGATCCGCGAACGCATCCCGCGCCTACTGGAATTTGCCGCGCTTACCCACAAGGCCAACGCTAAACCCGGGGAACTGTCAGGCGGCATGAAGCGCAGGCTCAGCCTAGCCCGCGCGCTGGTCAACGACCCCAAGTTGTTGATCCTGGACGAACCGACCACCGGCCTGGACCCGCAGGCTCGCCACCTGATGTGGGAGCGCCTGCAGGTCTTGCTCCAACAGGGCAAATCCATCCTGCTCACCACCCACTTCATGGATGAAGCCGAGCGCCTGTGCAAACGCCTGCTGGTGCTTGACCACGGACACAAAATCGCCGAAGGCACGCCCCGCGACCTGATTGCTAAGCATCTTGAGCCCGACGTTGTCGAGGTGTTTGGGGTGGGGGCCCTGGCGCTGGTGGATTCCCCGCTCAAGGCCATGGCAGCGCGGGTGGAGACCAGTGGAGAAACCGCATTTTTCTATACCCAGCAGGCCAAGCCCCTGCTGGACGCCCTGGCCGCTTATCCCGGCCTTCGCACGCTCCACAGGCCTGCCAATCTGGAGGATCTGTTCCTCAAGCTGACCGGCCGCCAGATTCGGGAGGACGCATGATGGGCCAGTCCGATTGGCGTGCGCCCCAGCTGTCCATGCGCTGGTGGCCGGTGTTCCTGCGCAACCTGTTGGTCTGGCGCAAACTGGCCATTCCCAGCTTGGTGGGCAATATTGCCGAGCCCCTTATCACCCTGGTGGCATTTGGCTACGGCCTGGGCATGCTGGTGGGCCAGGTGCGGCTAGGCAACACGACCGTACCCTACATCCTGTTTTTGGCCAGCGGCTCGATTTGCATGAGTGCCATGCAGGCGGCAAGCTTTGAGGCGCTCTATTCGGCGTTTTCCCGCATGCATGTGCAGAAAACATGGGACGGCATCATGAATGCGCCGGTGAACCTGGACAACATCGTGCTGGCCGAGATGCTGTGGGCCGCCTTCAAATCCATCTTCACCACCACAGCCATACTGGGCGTCATGCTGGCATTGGGCATCAGCTACGCGCCCACCCTGCTGCTGGCCCTGCCGCTGTTGCTGCTGATCGGCATCACCTTCAGCTGCATTGCGCTGATTTTCAATGCCCTGGCGAAGGGCTACGATTTCTTCACGTATTACTTCACGCTTTTTCTGACGCCCATGACCTTTTTGTCCGGTGTGTTCTTTCCGCGCGAACAACTGCCCGGCGTGATCCGGACGGTTTCTGAGTGGCTGCCGCTCACGCAGGCAGTCGAATTGGTGCGGCCGCTGTTCCTGAATGAATGGCCGGTCCATCCCGTGCGCGGACTGCTCGTCCTGGCGGCCTATGCTTGCGGGTCGTTTTGGGCAGCCTTGGCACTGACCCGCAAGCGTTTTCGCAGCTAGCGATCCTTTATTTGTAGCACCTTACGCGGATTTCAAAAGGTCTGACGGGCAATTTCAGCCTATATGTGCTTGAAGGCCGGGCCGGTGGGTCGCCACGTGCGCGCCAGGGCCAACAGGATTCGAAGCCGCTCCCCCAGGTTTTGTTGCACGGCAAAATAGGCGTCGGCCACAGCCAGAGCCTCGCTGTCGGGCTCACGGGTCTGGTCTACCCAGGCCGGAGCATGGAAAAAACCCAGCGGCGAATGCCCGAACAGGGTTTGCCAGTCGCGCCCAAGGCTGTACCACTGGGAGGCCACTCGGGGCCGCACCCCAAACCACTGGCGCTTGCCCTCCATGACATCAAGCAGGGCACCAAAGCGGCCCAGCAGCCAACCGGCGTTGCCGGCACCCTCGCGGGGCGCCCGAACCTCACGGCATCGCAATGCATCAGAGGCAGGCGAGCGCCCGACCACGGCAACTATGCGCTGCCAGCCTGGCGCCTGACCGCGCAGGCGCTGCGCAACGGAAAGACACAGCGCGGCTGGAGACAACACGCCGGCAAGCAGGCCGGCCAGGACGCGGCCGGACCAGCCTGGAGTGGGTATCCTCGTTTCTTGCAAGGGCATGAGCATGCCGTCCTGCAGACGGAGGCTGGTTTTGACCGCCCATTTCACGTGTTGCACCACGTTGCCCTGGACAACTGTTTTGTCCAGCGTCACATTGCCACCGACATAGGTGTTGGGCAAGACCAGGGTGTCACGCACCACGGCACCATCGACGACTACGACATCGCGGCTGAGCACGGTGCCCGGGCCGATCTGCGCTTTGCGCCCAACCCTGCAACCCGGCCCCACGAGAATGGGACCACGCATATCGGCCTTCGGATGAACAAAGGCGTCGGGACTGCGGGCCCCCCAGGGGTAGCGCACCCAGGATGCGGGGATCGCGTCGCCATGCACGTTGCTGCGCAAGACCAGCTCCTGGGCCTGGAGCAGGCCTTGGGCACCCGTTCCTTGGGCAAATTCACGCCGGCCCACCATCAGGCATTGCCGGGAGTGCAGACTGACTGCCACCTCGGACAGGGCGGCATGGTCCGCATGAGGAGAGATGGCATGGACAAACAGTGCGTCCATGCTGACCCATCCCGTCCAGGCGACTTCCTTTTCGATCCGGACCGCTACATGGTCGGCCAGGGCCAGCGCGGAAATCACACGATCGGAGACCCATTGGTGACCGTGCCCGATCAGCACGCGCTGACCCGGCTCCAGCCCGATGGTGCGCAGCACGCCATAGGGTGTCGTCGTCTCCTTGGCGAGGTGCCAGTTCAGTTTGAGACCCCACCGTCCCCCGTCTCCGATGACCTTGCGCAGTTGCTCCGGATGGTCACTGACCACGAGGTCAATTTCCTGCAATCCTGCACGTGCACAGCTGCCCAGGACACGCTCGGCAAATGTGGCACATCCAAACGGCAACAGGCAGGCGAGGGCTCCGACGCCAGAGGGAATATCGGATGCGCCAGAGGCGGTCAGGAAAAGTACAGTCCGCGGTGCTGGCACCACGGTGGTGGCTTGGTCGGTCATGTTTTCGTCCGGTTGGTTTGATGATGGAATGAAGGTGGTCATTTCAGTAAGCCCCACGTCCCCAAAGGACTGCCGGGATGGTTTTGGCGAGCAATTTAATATCGGTCAGCAATGAGCGCTGCTGGATGTACGCAATATCCATCTCGACCTGTTGCTCGAACGGAATTTCCGATCGGCCATTGACTTGCCAGAAGCAGGTCAGGCCCGGCTTGACATATAGCCTTTCGCGGTCACGCAAGGTGTAGCGTGCAACTTCCGAAGGAATCGGCGGGCGGGGGCCGACCAGAGTCATATCCCCGCGCAGAACGCACCACAGCTGGGGCAGCTCGTCGATGCTCAGGCGCCGGATGATGCGGCCAATGGGGGTGATGCGCGGGTCGCGCTTCATTTTGAACGTGACGCCCTGGCTGCCGTGCTGATTCAGTGCCTCGATCTTGGCCCGAACCTGGTCGGCGTTTGTGCACATGGAACGGAACTTGGGAAAGGGAAATACCCGACCGTAGAGCCCCACCCGGCTTTGCCAGTAAAGCGCAGGACCGCGGTCGTAAAGTCGGATCGCCAAGGCCACCAGCCCGAAAAGCGGTGCCAGAGCCACAAGGGCGGGCACCACCAAGCACAGATCCAGCGCTCGCTTGCAGGCATTGAGGCTGCGCGCCCAGAGGACCCAGCGAATGCGCTCGAGACGGGCCGACAGGCGGCTGAGCCGCCGATTGCGCAGATGGGGAATGTTGGATTCGATCATGGTGCTGGTACGGGTGTCGGTAAAGGTCTGATTGCTTGGACAGGGTGAATTACATGCCCAAGTCGTTTGGTACTTGTGGCGACTTTGTAAAAGAGTCGGTTACCATGGTTCTACGCCATGAACACCGAGATTTCCCATACGTCCAGGCTGCGTGTCCTGGTGGTTGACGACATCACCGAATCGCGCGACGAACTGGTGAAACTGGTACGCCAGCTGGGCTACGACTGCCTGCCAGCCGATTGCGGCATGCAGGCGCTGGCCCAAGTCGGAATCTGGCAGCCGGACCTGCTCCTGCTTGACCTGTTGATGCCGGACCTCGATGGCTTCGATGTGACCCGGCTGTTGCGGCAACAGATCACCGACCGCTGGCTGCCTGTCATCGTCACCTCGTCCCTGGAGGGAGAAGAGCACTTCATCCATGCACTGTCCAAGGGTGCGGACGATTACCTCGCGCGACCGGTCAATCCGTAGCTGCTTGACGCCAAACTCCGCCACTACGGCTGGGTACTAGCACT
>Ga0007834_1000311_pt1 | contig 15970 bp, 17 predicted proteins | sample CryBogCBE06Nov07_FD_71233 | JGI IMG/M metagenome (GOLD analysis project Ga0007834, IMG submission 71233) | Freshwater microbial communities from Crystal Bog, Wisconsin, USA - CBE06Nov07 | ecosystem: Environmental > Aquatic > Freshwater > Lake | place: Crystal Bog, Wisconsin, USA | collected...
GGACGGAACAAGAGTTGCGCCGTCTGACCCACAGCAGCCAACACGGTGCGAGCGTCAGCGACGCCAGGAGCCGAAACAACAACGTCCTTACCCTGCAACTGCACCGTGGCGCCGGAGACTCCCAGGCCATTCACACGGTCGTTCAGGATCGTCACAACTTCCTGCATGTCCGCGTTCGTTGCGACCGTCGCGGGCTTGTAGACCACTGACAAGCCACCAGCGAGGTCAAGACCAAGCTTGGGACCCCAGCCAAGTCCGAGGGTGACCCCGAACGAACCGAATGCAATAACCATTGAGAGAATCAGACTGACCAGCAGCTGACGCTTCGTGCCGACGTTTGAAGCCATTAGTTCGAGGTACCTTCTTCGTGCGACTGGGCCTCGTCCGCCGTCGCAGGAGCCTCAACACCGATACGGCGAGCAATTGCACTGGGAACGAAGTCGATGACAGCACCGCTGTCGCACTGAATGGTGACGACCGAGTCGGTGTGAGCCGTTACCAGGCCAACAATGCCACCGATGGTCTGTGCGCGATCCCCCACGGCAACCTTGCGGGCGTCATTTCGCTGCGCCTTCTGCTTCTTTGAACGAGGGCGGAGGTAGAAGAAGTAGAACAGGCCGAAAACGACGAGGTAAATAAGGATCAGCATCGAGCCTGAACCCGACTTTGATGATGAAGCAGCGAATAACAACATGCGATTCCTCCGTCTATGGACTGACGAAACCTTACTCGCTTTTAGGGACTATTGGCGGAACAGGTGGTCTACGGCGAACTGTACACCCATGTGTCGATAGGACTTCTCCGTCGCGATACGACCACGTGGTGTGCGAATGATGAAGCCCTCGCGGAGCAGGAAAGGTTCGTATGCCTCTTCGATGGTTGCCGGCTCCTCGCCCACCGCGTGCGACAACGTCGTCAATCCCACTGGGGAGCCCGAAAATTGTCCGGTCAGGAGTCCGAGAATCCGACGGTCGACCTTGTCCAGACCAAAGTCATCAACTCCGAACAACTCGAGGGCCTCGGTGGCCAACGCAGTATCGACGTTCTCAACACCCCGAATTGCTGCGACATCTCGAACACGGCGTAGCAATCGATTTGCGATGCGGGGCGTTCCACGCGACCGGGTGGCGATTGCGCGGGCGCCGTCCTCAGCTATGGCAATACCAAGCAATCCGGCCGAACGAGCCACAATGCTGGTCAACGAAGCCACGTCGTAAAGATCGAGTTGACCAATGAACCCGAAACGGTCGCGTAGGGGTGCTGCCACCAAACCGGTTCGCGTCGTTGCACCCACCAAGGTGAATTGTGGCAGATCGAGTCGAATACTCCGTGCCGACGGCCCGCGACCGAGCAGGACATCTAATTTTCGGTCTTCCATTGCTGGGTACAGGACCTCTTCGACCGAACGAGGCATTCGATGAATCTCGTCGATGAAGAGGACGTCACCCTGCTGCAGGTCCGTCACGAGAGCAACCAAGTCACCGGGGCGACCAAGAACCGGGCCAGATGTCACCCGAAGACTGCCTCCCATCTCGTGGGCGACAATGGATGCCAACGAGGTCTTGCCTAATCCGGGGGGGCCAGCGAACAGCAGGTGATCGGCAAACTGTCCACGCGACTTCGCCGAACCCAGGACTATACGAAGGTGACCAACGAGCTCATGTTGCCCGACAAAATCGTCGAGGGACTGGGGACGCAACGTCGTTTCGTCGCTGCGCTCCACCTCTGAGGCGACCGGGGCACTGATGCGGGCATCGGCGATAACACTGAGGTCAATGTCGCGCGGACTCATGATCGCCGCAACAATCCAAGCGCTACCTTCAGCGCGGCGCTGTCGTCGTCAGGAAGATCCACGTCACGCAGGGCCTCGCGTATTTCGGATGTCGAGTAGCCCCACGACTTCAACGCATCTTCAATGTCGTGACTGGCTCGGCCAGTTTCCACTACTTTGGGTTCATCGGCGACCAATTTGCCCTTGAGTTCGAGCACGATGCGCGCAGCCGTCTTTGGCCCAATGCCTGGAACGCTACTAACTTTTCGTACATCGCCCTCTTCAATTGCGTTCGCTAGTGCAGCAGCACCGACGGTCCGTAGCGCTGCCAACGCAGTTGCCGGGCCGACGCCTGGCGTGCTGAGCAATGTCTCGAAGAAGCGACGGTCAGCCATCGTGGCGAATCCGTACAAAATCAGTGCGTCTGCACGAACTGCGGTATGTACGAAGAGTTCGACCTGATCACCCTCCGCTACGGACCATGTAAGTGCCGTTTGCACTTCATACCCAACACCATTGACGTCAAGGATGGTGGCGTCATTCGTCAACAGTCGGGGTGCACTCACCACGACACCGCGCAGGTAGCCAATCACGGTGTCACCACATACTTTCGCTCAACCCGTTCAACCATGCAGTACGTCATGGCTAACGCTAATGCGTCTGCCGCGTCTGGCGGCTTCGGAATCTCCCGGAGGTGACACAGCGTGGCGACCATGGTCTGTACCTGCAACTTGTCAGCCGCACCGTACCCGGTCACCGCCATCTTCACCTGCTGCGCCGTGAATTGACGCACCGTGATGCCTCGACTGGCGGCGATACCCACCGCAATACCGCTTGCCTGAGCCACGGGAATCGCCGTTTTCGCATTGCGCTGGAAGAAGACCTTCTCCACCACCACGGCATCGGGTTGACATTCCTCGAGTAATTGCGACATCTCTGTCACCAGAAAACCCAAACGCTTCTCGACGTCCATGGTGTGCTCTGACTCGATCACCCCTGCGCGGACGGCACGAAACGATTCGAGTTCACTGAGGTCGGATTCAATAACGCCAAAGCCACACCTGGTGAGACCGGGGTCAATACCGAGTACGAACATACGTTCGATACTACATCCCCAGCGCCCACTGCTACGGGAATTTACCCCTCGAAGTTGGCGAGAATGTCGTCCGAAATATCGAAATTGGCGTACACGTTCTGGACGTCGTCGTGATCGTCAATCGCATCCATTAAACGCAGTACTTTGTTAGCTTCCGCTTCGGATTCCACCGGAATCAGATTCTGGGGAACAAGTGTCAATTCTGCCGTTAAGACAGTAAGGCCAAAGCCTTCGAGTCCGTCACGAACCATGCCGACTTCCGTCGGGTCGGTGGTCACGACGTAGTTGTCGTTACTCGGGGAGAAGTCTTCGCCGCCAGCTTCGAGTACCCACTCGAGGAGCTGGTCCTTGTCAATGGGTCCCTTAACCTCGATGAGGCCCTTACGGTCAAACTGCCACGACACGGCGCCGGGCTCGGCAATTGCGCCGCCATTCTTCGAGAGCACGTGCTTAATTTCAGCACTCGTACGGTTGCGGTTATCCGTCAAAGTTTCAATAATGATCGCAACGCCACCAGGGGCGTAGCCTTCGTACGAAATGGCTTCGTAGCGAACGCCTTCGAGTTCACCCGTTCCGCGCTTAATGGCGCGCTCAATGGTGTCGAGTGGCACCGAGTTCTCTCGAGCCTTCTGGTACATGGTGCGCAGGCTGGCGTTGGACTCGAGGTCTCCCCCGCCTTCACGTGCCGCAACTTCGACCTGTCGAATCAACTTCGCAAAGACCTTGGCGCGCGCGGCGTCCTTGGCTCCCTTGCGGTGTTTCGTTGTTGCCCATTTCGAGTGACCCGACATATTTCCTCCTGCCCCTCGGGGCAAAATAATGGTACTCGCGCTACAGCGAGTCCACGAACAGTTGGTGAATACGAATATCAGAGGTTAGTTCGGGATGGAACGAACATCCCCACGCGGTTCCCCGTCGCACCAATACCGGATGCTCGCCGTCACCACGATCGTACGAGGCGAGCACTTCCACGTCACCCCACTGCGTCATCCGCGGTGCTCGAATGAAGACCCCCGGCACATCACCAATACCGGCCACCGCAATAGGCGTCTCGAACGACGCAATCTGGCGACCATAACCATTTCGTCGAACAGTAACGTCCAACAATCCAAAGCTCCACTGATCACGTCGGCCATCAAGGACGTTCTGACTCAGCAAAATCAAGCCGGCGCAGGTGCCAAAGACCGGTAGACCGGTCGCAAAACCTTCGCGCAACGATTCGCGCAACCCCGAGGTAGTGAGGAGATGCGCGATTGCCGTTGATTCACCACCGGGAATGACCAAGCCATCAACATTCGACAGATGTTCGGGTGTGCGTACCAATACAACGTCAGCACCACTCGCACTGAGTGCACTGGCGTGTTCACGGACGTCACCCTGGAGGGCAAGAACGCCGACGCGAGGCATTACCAGCCGCGCTCAGCCAGACGTGTCTCCAAGGTCGCAGTCTCGAAGCCCTTCATCGCTGCACCGAGCCCCGTCGAAACGCGCGCCACAACGGCGGCATCCTGGTAGTGGGTAGTAGCTTCCACGATCGCCTTCGCCATCAAGATAGGGTCGTCGCTCTTGAAGATGCCAGAACCGACAAAAACAGCCTGTGCACCGAGCTGCATGACCAACGAGGCGTCAGCAGGGGTCGAAATACCACCGGCACAGAAGAGCGGGACGGGCAGCGCACCCGTGGCGGCTACCTCCTGCACGAGGGGCAGTGGCGCCTGCAAATCCTTGGCCAGTGCGAAGAGTTCGTTACTGTCGGCTGACGCCAAGCGACGGATCTGCGCGTGGATGGTACGCAGGTGGCGTACTGCTTCCACAACGTTACCGGTACCGGCTTCGCCCTTGGAGCGGATGAGGCAGGCACCTTCACCGATGCGACGCAGGGCCTCACCCAGATTGGTGGCACCACAGACGAACGGAACGGTGAAGCCCCACTTGTCAATGTGATGCTCTTCGTCGGCTGGCGTCAAGACTTCGGACTCGTCAATGTAGTCAACGTCGAGCGACTGCAGAATCTGCGCTTCTGCAAAGTGACCAATGCGTGCCTTGGCCATGACGGGAATCGTCACGGCGGCCTGGATCTCCTGGATCATCTGGGGGTCGCTCATTCGGGCGACGCCGCCGTCTCGGCGAATGTCCGAAGGCACGCGCTCGAGTGCCATTACGGCCACTGCGCCTGCGTCTTCGGCGATGCGTGCCTGTTCGGGGTTAACGACGTCCATGATGACGCCGCCTCGCAGCATGTCAGCAAGGCCTCGCTTGACGAGGGCGGATCCGGTGGTGGCGTGTGTTGAACTCATGGCGAACAGCCTAGCGGTGAGTTCGAATTACCACTCTTCGAGTGCCATGGCCCGCAACTCAACATCGTCAAGGTTGCTCAGGTCATTGGTCGTGGCGTCTCGGCGAACGTCGAAGAACACGTAACGCCATTCGTTGTAAGTCGATGACGCGAAGAATGATTCTCGCGGAACCACTTGGCGTACGCACTTCCGGAGGGCACTCGCCAGCCCGAGTGGGTAGCGAATGCCGGCGGCAGCAACCTCGTCGGCACGGTAGGCAACACCAACACCTGCCAGATCTCGGCGTTCTACATCAGACAGCGGCAAGACCGAGGCTGCCGCAGTGCGCTGCAACACACCCATTCGATGGCGAGCCAACAAGTGTGCGACGACGCCTTCGAGTTCAATCAACTCAAAATCCTGCATGATGGCACTCGTCACGTAGAGCGACGCCGTGGCGCCGTTGGGCACCAAAGCGGCGTTGTACCCCGGGTCGCGGATAATAAAAGCGCTGACATCTGTGACCCCGAACGTCGCGGCGAGACGATCGAGCACCGTCACCAAACGCATCCGATCGGTCGGTGATCCACCAGGTTCAAACGCAGCCAACATCCGTGAACCGAGCGAGGCAACGGCGGCGGGAGCCTTCGACGCCCGCTGGAAGTCCCAGACACCGACGGCGATCGCGGCCACCGAAACAATCCACACGAACGGCGTAATCATGACGGCGGCAATGGCGGCGAGGACCGCGACCGCACTTTCGACAATCAGAAAGGGCAGACGCTTACGACGAGTAAACGCGATAACCGCATTGAGGTGCCCGTCACGTTCTGCGCGAGACGGGGCGTAGGGGTTCTCCCACGTGGGATCCAGCACAGGAGCGATGTAGCGAGGGCCGCGACTGCGGGCGTCGTTGCGACGAGATCTATTACGTTGCGCGTTGGCCATTGCTCAAGGCTACCGTGCCTGAAACCTCTGGCGGGCGCGCTCGTAGAGAACTTCATATCGATCAACCAGCGCCGACATCGACCACTGGCGTGCGTGTGCCACCGCCTTGGCAATGGCGACGGGGTCGGGCGACAGTGCCTGTTTCATGACTTCATGCAGTGCGAAGGGGTCACCGGGCGTGAACAAGTACCCGCAGTCCCCCGCGGCCGCTCGGTAGCCATCGATGTCGCTTACGACCACCGGCACCTCACTGGCCATTGCCTCCAGAATCACGAGACCAAAGCTTTCGCCAAACAGTGCTGGACAAAGAGCAGCACTGGCCGAACGCTGCCAACGGCGCTTCTCCTCATCGGTGACGGCACCCGTAAAGCGGATACCAGGTGTTGTTCCCGCCAGCCTGACGAGTTCTTCGCGCTGGGGGCCGTCGCCGACAATGACCAACTGCCATGGTTCCTCGGGGTGACGAGCGACGTGTTCCTGAAGTGCTGCGATTGCCACGTGCACACCTTTGCGCTCTTCGAGTCGCCCAATCACCACGAAGGTGGGGATATCGGGAACGATTCGTTCGAACGCCTGAAAGCGCTCAATCTCGAACCCGTTGAACAGCACCTCCGTGTCGATGTCGTAGCGCGCGGCCGTTTCGGCGGCACTCGCCGACACGGCAACCGATACATCAATGTTGTGGCGCCAGCGACTAAGAAGTGGGCCGGCCAGGGTGACGTCAAAGCCGCCGCCGCTGCGATGAAAGGTTGCGACTGCGGGCGTCGAGTGGGCGCGCAAAGCCGCGTACCCCAGTACCGGTGCAAAGGGTTCGTGGAAGTGAACGACGTCGAGTGCCGCATCATGCAGCATCGTCGACGCAGCACGACTCGCAGCCCACGACAGCGTTAGTGGCGCACGTGAACCATTAGCGCGAATGCTCACCAATCGACCAAAACGCTCAATACGTGCCGGCGTGTCGTAGACGTCGTGATCGTCGCTATTGGGGGCGACCACGACAACCTCATGACCGCGACGGCTGAGCTCGCGACTCATCGCCAGTACTTGCTCCTGCACCCCGCCAAATACATTCAGGGCGTAGGGGCTGACCAGACCAAGTCTCACGAGCGAACTCCGAAGCGGTCCTCGAGCACGTGCCACTGTTCGGGGGCGCGTCGAATAAGGTCAGCGAGCTCGTCGGCAATGATCTGCGAAATGCGGTACGTGTCTTCCCGCATTTTGCCCTGCCGCTCCACGACAATCGGGGGCGAAATGACGGCGTAGTGGTCATCCCCAGGTCCGATGTAGCAACAGGCTGTCAACAACGCAGCACCGGTGCGTAACGCCAAGGTCGCGGGACCAGCGGGAATCGTGACGTCGTGCCCGAACATCTCCACGGGTGCCCCTCCGCCCTGGATATCGCGATCGGAGAGTAAACCAACGACCCCACCGCTGCCCAGTACGTCGAGTAGTACGGCGCTCGCCGACGAGTTCAAACCGACCACGCGGATGCCCAGTCGCTCTCGCTGCTGCGTGAACCACTGGAACAACTCTGGTGGTTCGAGTTCCTCGGCCACCACCGTCATGGGCATACCCTCTGAGGCAATGAACGCGCCACCCCATTCCCACGAACCGATATGCGGCAAAACAATGATGACGCCCTTGCCCGCCGCGTGCGCCGCGACGAGGTGTTCGCGACCCTCCCCGATGACGAAATGTTCGCGAAGCAGGTCCATCCCGAGTGCCGGCAGCTTCAGCCCTTCGGCCCAATACTGCCCGTAACTACGGAGAGCTCGATCGACCTCGTCATAATCCGCCGGTGACGTCTGACCCGAAATGATGCCCAGGTTTGTCGCCAGATTCGCCTTCTTGGCCGAACTCACGAAGTGTGCCGTGCACCACGACAGTAGCGGAATACTTCGTGAAAGTGGTAGTGCACCGAGCAGTCGCGAGAACGACCGAACAGCAAGAAATGAAAGGCGGCGACGCACGACCTAAGGGTGGCGACGCGACTTACGAACGTGCGACGACGCTACCGGCGGCACCGCGACCTGCCACACCCGATAGAAGCGACCTAGGGCCGTCATGACGGTGAGTCCCAGCAGCACCCAGAGCACGGGGATGAAGGTACCGTGGTACGCAAGCGCAACGCCGATCAAAATGAGGCGTTCGGCCCGCTCCATCAAACCACCCTTGGCGGGAATGCCGAGGCTTTCGGCCTTTGATCGCTGGTAGGAGATCATGAAGAAAGTGGTCAACAGACCAAAGGGCAAGAGCACGAGTGGACCCGGGTGATGACGCTCGAGCCAGTACGCCACACCGCCCAACAGCGCTGCGTCGGAAACCCGATCGACCACCGAGTCGAAGAACGAGCCGCGCTGAGAGGAGCGCTGTGAGGCTTTGGCCACGGCGCCGTCCAGAAGGTCGTGGGCTCCCGATACGCAAAGCAGGAGAATGGCCCACCAGAATAAATTGTCGGCAATAGCCCAACCACTCGCCAGGGCAAACAGCAGGCCCGACGCGGTCAATACATCAGCCGAAAAGCCAACCTTCTCGAGTGAACGTCCCACTGGAGCGATTGCTGCATCAACTGACTGTCGGAATTTTCCGTCGAACATTGAATCTCCCGGACTCGTCTGTGTCAGTCTACCGACGGGTCGGTTGCCGGTAGTGATGCCAACGCCGCGGTGATTTTCTCCCAGGTTGACTGCAATGATTCGGGCAGTACGCGAGTTTCACCAATGGTGGACATGAAATTCGTGTCGCCGTTCCAGCGTGGCAAGGCGTGCACGTGCAAGTGCTTGGGAATACCAGCACCCGCTGCCTGTCCCAGGTTCATGCCGACGTTGATGCCGTCAGGGCGGTAGGCCTGTTCAATCGCCTGCACCATACGACGTTGCGCGAAGAAGACGGCAGCGTACTCTCGATCGCTCAAGTCGCTCAGCGCACCGACATGGCGCTGTGGGAGGGCCAACAGATGACCAGAGCCGTACGGATAGGCGTTCAAAATAATGAAGGCGTCGTCGGACTCCCACACGATTCCCGACGCGGCTGATACGCCCAGCGACGCTAAGTGGCAAAACACACAGTCGGTATCAACTCGAGCATTCGCGGCTGCTTCAGGCGACGTCACATACGCTTCGCGCCAGGATGCGGCGAAACGCTCAAGCGCCACGCGTGAGCTCCGGTGAACCGTGATCGGCGATCTCCGCCAAGAGGCGCTGGTGGAACGTGGTGAGCGGAACGCCTCGCTCGGGGTCGTTCGCACCACGGGCATTAATGCCTACCGTGCGCTCAGCGACGTCCTCGTCACCGACGACCACGATGTAGGGAATCTTTTCCATCTTGGCGCGGCGAATACGAGCGCCCAGTGGCTCATTCGCGAAGTCCACGCTCGCGCGCACGCCATCTCGCTTCAGCGTGGCAGCGATCTCACTCGCGTAGGCATCGTGGTCGTCGCGTACGCCGAGGACGCGCACCTGTTCGGGGCTCATCCAGGTAGGCAGGTTGCCGGCATAATGCTCGATGAGGATCGCCATGAAACGCTCCACGGAGCCAAACAGGGCGCGGTGGATCATGATGGGACGGTGACGAGCATTGTCGGCACCGATGTAGCTGGCATCAAAACGCTGGGGCAACTGGAAGTCGAGCTGGATCGTCGACAGCTGGTGGGTACGCCCAATCGCGTCCTTTGCCTGCACCGAAATCTTCGGACCGTAGAAGGCACCACCACCGTGGTCCATGATCAGTTCAAGTCCAGCACCGTTGGCGACATCAGCGAGCGTCGACTCCGCTTCAGCCCATTCCTCGTCCGTTCCCACTGCCTTTTCTGGTGGGCGGGTTGACAGTTCGAGGTAGAACTCGTTGAGTCCAAAATCGCGCAAGAGATCGAGCACGAAGGTCAGCAAGCTCACGAGCTCGTCACGCATCTGCTCCCGGGTGCAGAAAATGTGAGCGTCGTCCTGCGTGAGACCACGCACGCGCGTCAACCCGTGCACGGCACCCGACTTCTCGTAGCGGTACACCGTGCCGAATTCGAACATGCGCAATGGCAGTTCGCGATACGACCGTTGTCGTGCCTTGAAGATCAAGACATGGAACGGGCAGTTCATGGGCTTCAGGTAGTACTGCTGCCCGTCGTCGAGCTCCATCGGCGGGTACATACCATCGGCAAACCACTGCAAGTGGCCCGAAGTCTCAAAGAGAATCGACTTGGTGATGTGCGGCGAATTGACGAACTCGTAGTCGGCCTGAACGTGACGTGAGCGAGAATATTCCTCCATGACGCGGCGCATGGTGCCACCTTTGGGATGAAAGACAGCAAGGCCCGGTCCGAGTTCCTCGGGGAATGAGAATAGGTCCAGCTCGGCGCCGAGGCGTCGGTGGTCACGGAGCTCGGCCTCGGCCAGCTGGTGGAGGTGGGCGTCGAGTGCCTCCTTGGACTCCCACGCGGTGCCGTAAATACGCTGCAGCTGCGGACGCTTCTCGTCACCGCGCCAGTACGCACCGGCCACCCGCATCAGTTTGAAATGGCCCAGTCGACTTGTCGCCGGGACGTGCGGTCCGCGGCAGAGGTCCTTGAATTCGGCCGAGTTGGTGTACGCCGACACCACCGAGCCACTCACTTCACTGGCATCTTCGGGGCTGGCGCCATCACGGACACCGGTGATGATCTCTACTTTGTAGGGCTGGTCCTGGAACACGCGAAGACCCTCGTCGTAGGAGAACTCCTCGCGGATAAATGGCTGATCCTCAGCCACGATGGCCCGCATGGTCTCTTCAATACGACTGAGGTCGTCGTCGCTGAAACGCGCGCCGTTGGGCAAGTCAAAGTCGTAGTAAAACCCGTCCTTGATGGCTGGTCCAATGGCGAAGTGAGCCCCAGGCCACAGACGAATGACGGCTTGCGCGAGCACGTGGGCCGTTGAGTGTCGCAGGACGTCGCGACCCATGTCGCTCTTTGGCGTGACAATCGAGACGCGAGCCCCGCTATGGAGCACACGGTGCAAATCTGTCAACTCTCCATCGACTTCAGCAGCGAGGGCGTCCTTGGCGAGACGAGCGCCGATGGCGGCAGCAAGGTCGTAGGACGACGAACCCTCAGGCAGGGTCCGCTCTGATCCGTCTGGCAGGGTAACAACAATGTCCGACATGGGGGCCTTTCGTTGGTTACAGCGTAATACCGAGCAACGCCGCCGCTGGGGCAACGTTGAAGCCAGCGTGTGCTGCGCGGTCCACCGCAGCCACGGCTGCTGGCGTGTTGAGGTCATCGTCGAGCGCGGCGCGAACATCTTCCAAGACCGTTCCGGATCGCTGGCTTAAGAGCGAGGATCGCCACGTTGCGAGGCGCGACTGCGCCGTCGTCAACAGCTCATCTCGCCACTCCCAGTCGGTGCGGTAGTGCTGGTCCAACAAGGCAAGACGAACGGCTGCTGGCTCCGACTTTTCTGCGAGATCAGAAACAAACACGAGGTTGCCCAGTGACTTCGACATCTTCGTGCCGTCGAGTCCAACAAGACCCACGTGCAGCCAATGGCGGACGAAAGGCACCTTGGTCACGGACTCGCTCTGCGCCGCTTCGCAATCATGGTGCGGATACGCCAGGTCACGACCACCGCCGTGAATATCTAGGGTCTGTCCAAGTTCGCGCAACGCCAGAGCCGAGCACTCGATGTGCCACCCTGGACGCCCAGCACCCCAACGTGAGTCCCACGAGGGTTCGTCCTCGAGGGAAGGCTGCCACAGGACGAAGTCCAGACCATCGCGCTTGCGGGGGTCGGTGGGATTGCCGCCGTGAATGGCCGCTAACGCGAGCATCTCTTCGCGGTTTGCGTGGCTCACCTGACCCAAACGCGGGAATGACGACGCATCGAAATAGATCCAACCCTCGGACTCGTAGGCACAGCCAGCGTCGAACAACTGTCCAATCAGCGTCAGGATCTCGGGGATAGCCCCCGTGGCTCGTGGTTCGCTGTACACCGGCAGCAAGTTGATCAACTGCATATCGCGGTCAAACTTCGCCATCTCCCGGGCCGCGAGGTCCAGGTAGTTCACGCCGAGCGAGCGAGCCTTGCGGAGCAAGTCGTCGTCCACGTCGGTGACGTTGCGTACACATCGTGTTTCGTAACCGGCATCGCGCAGGCGACGCTGGGCGACGTCAAAGGTCAGATACACGAAGGCGTGGCCGAGGTGAGCCGAGTCGTACGGCGTGATGCCACAGGAGTACATCGTGACGATCGGTCCGGCCTCGATTTCGAAGACCCCTTGTCGAGCAGTGTCGTAGAGACGCATTAGTGGTTCATCCCCGCCAGCTTCACGTAGCTGTGCGCCTTGTGACGAATGTTGATGGAAATACACACGGCGGTGAAAGCCTCGACCGCTGAGGCGAGCGACATGGTGCCGGCGACAACGGAAGTCAGACCTGGCATCTCGTTCACGAGAGCGGCCACTTCATCGCGGACGTTTGCGTTGTCACCGAAAATTACGACGTCGGCGTCAAGACCACTGGAGAGATCTTTCATCTGGGCGGCCGGTAGGTGGTGGAAGGCACCCACGATGTCCGATGCGGGCAGCGCGTGAGCAATCTGAGCAGCCATAGACCCGCGCGGTGGGTACAACGGCAACAACTCGCGACCTTCGCGGGTCAACGCATTCACCATTGAAACAACGATCTTGCCGGCCAACTGCTCACGCAGTGCCGTCACCGTCGCCACCGCCGAGTCCCACGGTGTCGCCACTATGACAATGTCAGCCTGAGCGGCCTCCTCGTTACTCCGGCCGTCAATGACGCCAGCACCTGGGTGCTCCAGGCCACCGGCAACCTCTTTGGCGCGCTGCTCGTCTCGTGATCCCAAGATCACGTTGTGTCCCGCTACCGCCAGTCGAATACCCACACCTTGCCCGGCAGGACCGGTGCCTCCCAAAATTCCAATTGTCGTCATAGAGACCCTTTCGCTGTAGTCAGTTTAGGTACGCTAATCAGATGGCACTTCTCACCAATCACCGAATTCTTGTAACAGGCGTCCTCACCGACGACTCCATCGCCTTTGGCATCGCCAAGCGGGCCTTACAAGAAGGTGCCACCGTCGCCCTCTCCGGCGCTGGACGTGGCCTCTCGCTCACGCAGCGCACTGCTCGGAAGTTGGCCGAGTTCGGCGATGTGGGCGAGATTATCGAGCTCGACGTCACCAGCCCTGAACAGATCGCCACGGCCGTCGCCGAGGTGACCGCCCGTTTTGGTCGTCTCGACGGACTCGTGCACGCCATTGGCTACGCGCCTCAGTCCTGCCTCGGAAGCGGCATGTTCACTGCTCCGTTTGCAGATGTGTCTACCGCGTTGCACATTTCGACCTACTCACTCGCCGCCCTAGTCGGTGCCTTTAAGCCGCTACTTGAAAAGGCCGAAGCCCACGGCGGCGCCTCTGTCGTTGCCCTCGACTTCGATGGCACACGGGCGTACCCGATGTACGACTGGATGGGCGTTATGAAAGCTGGTCTGGAATCGCTCGGTCGCTACCTGTCGCGTGAAGTAGGCCCCGACCACATCCGCGTCAACATGGTGGCCGCCGGCCCCATTCGCACGATGGCTGCCAAGTCGATTCCGGGGTTCTCCGTCTTCGAAGACACGTGGGCCGAGCGCGCACCACTCGGATGGGACGTCACCGACTCGAGTGCCGTTGCCGACACCGCCATCGCCCTGCTCTCTCCCCTCCTGCGTAGCACCACCGCGTCGATTATTCACGTCGACGGTGGCGCTCACGCCATGGGCTGATCCTGCTTTTCGAACTGACGCTCGTAGAGGTCCTTGTAGAGCCCACCCGCGGCCAGTAGTTCTTCGTGGGTGCCGCGCTGCACAATGCGTCCCGCGTCAATAACCAAGATTTGCTGCGCGCGACGAATGGTCGATAAACGGTGCGCAATCACGAGCGACGTGCGCTCGTGCATCGTATTCTCTAACGCTTGCTGCACGAGTGCTTCGGATTCATTATCCAAGTGTGCGGTCGCCTCGTCAAGAACGACCAACTTTGGTGACTTGAGCATGAGGCGTGCCAGGGCAACGCGCTGCTTCTCGCCGCCGGACAACCGGTACCCACGCTCGCCCACCACGGTGTCGAGGCCAAGAGGCAACGCATCCACCAGCTGAGCAATTTGCGCCGATTCAATGGCCGCCCGAATCTCTTCGTCCGTCGCGTCAGGTTTTGCGAACAGTAAATTCTGGCGGATTGTGGTGTGGAACAGGTGCGAGTCCTGGGTCACCACTCCAATGGTGTCACTCAGGGATGCACTCGTAGCTTCACGAATATCGAGCCGGTTGAGCAACACGGCACCGTCGGACACGTCGTACAGCCGTGAAACGAGCAACGAAATAGTGCTCTTACCCGCGCCACTTGGACCAACCAGTGCCGTCATCGTCCCCGGCGGTACCTGGAAGTCGATGTCGTGCAGGACTGTATTGCGCTGCGTCGTATCCAACTTGGCGACCGCCTCGAGCGAGGCCAAGGACACTTCTTCCGCCGTTGGGTACGAGAACGACACGTGGCGAAACGCCAGCGCCACGGGGCCGCTCGCAATAGCAACGGCCGTTGGTGACTCAGTGATCATCGGTTCGAGATCGAGCACTTCGAAGAGACGCTCAAAGCTCACCATGGCAGACATGTAGTCAATATTCACGTTGGACAGTTGCGTGAGCGGCCCATAGAGACGTGTCAGATACGCCGTAAGCGCCACGACCGTTCCAATGGCCAATTCGCCGTGCAGGACGGCAACGCCACCAAAGCCGTAGGCAAACGCTGTCGCCAAGGATGCAATCAATGAAAGCGCAATGAAGAAGAAACGCTGAAACGTTGCCTGGCGAATGCCGATGTCGCGCACTTGTGCGGCGTGGTTCGCAAAGTAGGCCCGCTCATCATTGGGGCGACCAAATATCTTCACGAGCATGGCGCCAGAGACGTTGAAGCGTTCCGCCATCACCATGTTCATTTCGGCGTTGAGCTCCATGCCTCGCTGGAACAATGTGCCCAGCTTGCGCCCAATAGTGCGAGCGGGGAACAAAAACGCGGGCACCAACAACAGCGCCACGAGGGTAATTTGCCAGCTGAGCGCCAGCATCGTCCCAAGGATTATGACGACCAAGATGAGGTTGCCCACGACGTTTGAAAACAAGTCGGTGAACGCCTGTTGGGCGCCCACCACGTCATTGTTCAGCCGGGAAATGAGCGCGCCCGTCTGCGTTCGCGAAAAGAAAGCGATGGGCATTTCTTGAATGTGCGAGAACACCCGACTGCGCATATCGAATATCAGCCCTTCGCCAATGATGGAAGAAAACCGCCGCTCCACCATAGAAAGCAATGCGTCAAGAATTGCGAGTCCTGCCGTCAACGTTGCCAGGCCAATAATCAGCCCCTCATTCTTTCCAATAATGCCCTTGTCGATAATCTGACGCAGCACCAACGGCGCAACCGACGACACCACGGCGTCGAGCACCACCGCACTGAGGAACAGTGACAAGACCTTGCGGTAGGGACGCGCAAACGAGAGCACCCGCGGCAACGTGCCCTTCTTGATCCGGTGTTCGAGGATCGAACGATCCTTTGTTAGCGACTTCATTCCGGCGCGACCTCCGCCGCCACGTCCGCCACCCATACCCATAAAGATCCCCCATTTGTCACGAGCCAGAAGGAACTGAGTTTCAGCCCTTCCAGGTTTGAATAGTCACCACGTCGTTCGGTGCGCAATTAAAAATATGTAGCAGTACGGTCGCTATCTTGGCGGAAATCACCAGACAGTTACTCGCCGTACGCTCAACGTAATACCAATTCGGACGATTCGGTGCGCACGGCGCAGAGAAGTCGAGTTCACGCAATACCGCTTCCTGGAAAACCGTAAGACCTTCATCACCAT
>Ga0007834_1000313_pt1 | contig 15949 bp, 14 predicted proteins | sample CryBogCBE06Nov07_FD_71233 | JGI IMG/M metagenome (GOLD analysis project Ga0007834, IMG submission 71233) | Freshwater microbial communities from Crystal Bog, Wisconsin, USA - CBE06Nov07 | ecosystem: Environmental > Aquatic > Freshwater > Lake | place: Crystal Bog, Wisconsin, USA | collected...
TCTTTCGCGAGCGAGCCGTAGACTTCGTCCGTGGACACATGCAGGAAGCGGAAACCGGTCTTGGCCTGTTCATCGAGCGAACCCCAGTGGGCGCGCACCGATTCAAGCAGGTTGAAGGTGCCCACGATATTGGTCTGGATGAAAGCGCCCGGGCCGTGGATGGAGCGGTCTACGTGAGACTCCGCCGCAAAATTCACCACCGCACGGGGACGGTGCTCGGCAAGCAATTTTTCGACAAGAGCCGTGTCCCCGATATCCCCGCGGACAAACACATAGCGCGCGTCGCCCGCCACTTCAGCCAGATTGGCCGGGTTGCCTGCATAGGTCAGCTTGTCCAGATTCAGCACAGGCTCGTCGTGGTGGGCCAGCCAGTCCAGGATGAAGTTGGAGCCGATGAAGCCCGCACCTCCCGTAACAAAAATCATGTTTGTCCCCTTTTGTTGTGTCGGTTCATTCGGTAGCCCGGCTTCACGCGTAGCCCTTGGGGTTTTGCGATTGCCAGCGCCAGTGGTCTGCACACATGGTCTGTAGGTCGCGCGTGGCTTCCCAGCCCAGCCATTTTTTGGCTGATGCGGGGTCCGCGTAATACGAGGGCAGGTCGCCGGGGCGGCGTTCCTTGATCACGTAGGGAATGGCATGCCCACAGGCGGCCTCGAATCCACGCACCACTTCAAGCACGCTATGGGCCTTGCCGGTGCCCAGGTTGACTGTGCTGCATTGCGGGCTGTCCAGCCGCATGAGCGCCTTCACATGGCCGAGGGCGAGGTCCACGACGTGGATATAGTCCCGCTCCCCTGTGCCGTCTGCTGTGGGGTAATCCTGGCCCCAAATGTTGAGAACAGGTCGGGTGCCCGCAGCAACCTGGGCCACAAAGGGCATGAGGTTGTTGGGAATGCCAACCGGGTCTTCGCCGATCAGGGCGCTCGGATGGGCACCGCCAGGGTTGAAATAACGCAGGATACCGATCCGCCAATCCGGCTCCGCCCGGAACAGGTCGCGCAGGGCGTCCTCGGCCATCAGCTTGCTGCGGCCGTAGGGGTTGGTGGGGAAGAGGGGATGGTCTTCGGTATAGGGCAGGCGTACAGGCTCCCCGTAGACCGTAGCCGACGAGCTGAACACAATGGTGCGCACCGCCGTGGTCTGCATGGCCTGCAGCAGGCGCAGGGTACCGAAAAAATTTGTGTCGAAGTAGTCCAGCGGTTTTTCGGTGGATTCACCCACTGCCTTGAGCCCGGCAAAATGCAGGACGGCGCTGCAATCGTGTTCGCGAAGGGTTTTCGCCAGCAAAGCGGAGTCGCGCACATCGCCTTCAACCACCTTGGGCGCTTTGCCGGCTATACGTGCCACCCGGTCGACGGATTTGGCACTGCTGCGGCAAAAATTGTCGTAGATAAGCACGTCAAACCCGGCCGCCATGAGCTCCACGGCAGTGTGCGATCCGATGTAGCCGGCTCCACCGGTCAGGAGAATGGTTGGCATGCGCGTTCTTCTCTGTTGTGCTGGGATTCTACCGGGGGGGCGGGCGCATGCGGCACAATCCGCATCGACGCTGCTCCACTGAACTGCCATGACTGAACCCAAAGATTCCGTTTCCGCCATTCTTCCCCGTGACAAAGCCGAAATCCTGGCCCAGGCCCTGCCGTATATCCGTCGGTTCCACGGAAAGACCCTGGTCATCAAATACGGTGGTAACGCCATGACGGACCCGGCCTTGCAGGCAGACTTTGCCGAAGACGTGGTTTTGCTCAAGCTGGTGGGCATGAATCCGGTAGTGGTGCATGGTGGCGGCCCGCAGATTGAAACGGCGCTCAACCGCCTGGGCAAGAAGGGCGAGTTCATCCAGGGCATGCGCGTGACCGATGCCGAAACCATGGAAGTGGTGGAATGGGTGCTGGCTGGCGAAGTGCAGCAGGACATCGTGGGCCTGATCAACCAGGCCGGTGGCAAGGCCGTGGGCCTGACCGGGCGCGACGGTGGCATGATCCGCGCCCAGAAGCTGAAGATGGTGGACAACCACGATCCGCACAAGGAATACGACGTGGGCCAGGTGGGAGACATCGTCTCGATCGACCCGAGCGTGGTCAAGGCGCTGCAGGACGACGCCTTCATCCCAGTCATTAGCCCGATCGGCTTTGGTGACGAAAACGAGAGCTACAACATCAATGCCGACGTTGTTGCCGGCAAGCTGGCGATCGTTTTGAAAGCCGAGAAGCTGGTCTTGCTAACCAACACGCCGGGCGTGCTGGACAAGGAAGGCAAGCTGTTGACCGATCTCTCGGCCAAGCGCATTGACGAACTCTTCGCCGACGGCACCATCAGCGGCGGCATGTTGCCCAAGATCAGCGGCGCACTCGACGCCGCCAAGAGCGGTGTGAATGCCGTGCACATCATCGACGGCCGGGTACCGCACGCCATGTTGCTGGAGATTCTGACCGACCAGGCCTACGGCACCATGATCCGCAGTCACTGATGACCAACCGCCTCTTGCGCTGGCTGTGGCTGGTCCTGGCGCTGGCCGTGCTGGCCCGCCTGATCACCTTGGGCCTCTACCCGCTCATGGGTACGACCGAGCCGCGTTACGCAGAGATCAGTCGCAAGATGCTCGAGCTGGGCGACTGGGTCACGCCCTGGTACGACTGGGGCGTGCCCTTCTGGGGCAAGCCCCCCATGTCCTTCTGGGGCAGTGCGCTCACCATGGCCGTGTTTGGCGCGAATGAATTTGGCGCGCGCCTGGGGCCGTTTCTGGCCACTGCCGCCAGTTTTGCCCTGCTGTGGGCCTGGCCGCGGCGGGCGGACAGCAGCCAAGGACAGCAGGACCTGCCGGTCATGGCGGCACTGGTTTGCCTGACCAGCCTGGCCGGTTTCGTTTCGGCAGGTGCGGTCATGACCGACATGTTCATGACCCTTGGCACTACCCTGTGCATGGTGGCTTTCTGGCGCAGCATGAACGAGCCCGGCGGGCAGGGTCGCTGGGGCTGGTGGTTTTTTGTCGGGGTTGCCGTGGGGCTTCTGTCAAAGGGTCCGGTCGCCACCGTGCTGACAGGCATTGCCATCACGCTGTGGCTGCTGGCGGCGGGCTGGCAGCCGGGCGCGCTGCAAACCCGCTGGCGCATGCTCTGGCAGCGACTGCCCTGGGTGGGCGGCAGCCTGCTGGCCGCGGTGTTGACTTTGCCCTGGTACCTTCTGGCCGAGCATCGTACGCCGGGCTTTTTGAATTATTTCATCGTTGGCGAACATATCCAGCGCTTTCTGGTCAGCGGCTGGACAGGTGACCTCTACGGCGCGGGCCACCCGGAGGCCCGTGGCACGATTTTCTGGTTTGCGCTGGTTGGCTGGATGCCCTGGCCAGTGGTCGTTCCGCTATGGGCAGCCTTGTGCTGGCGGCGATCTTCTGGGAAGGCTGCGACCGAGGACACCACGGCACCCTCCAACGCAACTACGCATGGGCCAGGCGAGTTGGCCTATCTGGCTGCCTGGGTTGCCGCACCCTTGCTGTTCTTCACGGTCGCGCGCAATATCCTGCCGTCCTACGTCCTACCTGGCCTGCCCGCCTTCGGTTTGCTGGTTGCGATGCTGGGCATGCGCGCTGCCCGCGCCAAGCTCGGGGCTGCATGGCTGTGGTTGGCCAGCGTGCTCATGCCCGCAGCCGTGTGCATCGGGCTGTATGCGAACCCGGGCTTCATGAATGACCGCTCGCAGCGTGACTTGCTGACCCATTGGTCCATGGGTGAACCGCTGGTGTACCTGGCAGGGCGGCCCCTGTCGGCCGACTTCTATTCCCATGGGCAGGCCGTCCTGGTGGACAAACCGGCCGAGATGGACCTCTGGCTGAGCGGCCCCTCTCAGAAAGACGGCAAGCCCGTCACCCTCGTTCTGGAGCGCCCGGTGTACGAGGCCCTGACGCCCGCCCAGCGCGCCAGTTGGCGCATCGTCGCCGAGCATGGCGGCTATGTGATGCTGCGGCGTTGAAGCCTTGCTATGCGCATCCTTGTGGTCGAAGACGATGTGATGGTGGCCTCCGGCATGAAGCTGGGGCTGTGCGATGCAGGCTATGCGGTCGATTGGGTGGGCAGCGCCGAGCGGGCCGAAGAGGTCTTGCGGAGCGAGAGCTTTGACCTCGCCATCGTTGACATCGGCCTGCCGCGCATGGATGGCCTGGAACTGACGCGGCGCATCCGCAAGCAGCACACTATGCCCATCCTGATCCTCACGGCCCGCGACGCCCTGCAGGACCGGGTTCAGGGCCTGGACCTGGGCGCAGATGACTACATGCTCAAGCCGTTCGAGTTGCCCGAGTTGCTGGCCCGCCTGCGTGCGCTCCTGCGCCGCTCGCAGGCCGCAACCTCGGCCGTGCTGAGCCTGGGGCCGCTGGAGCTGGATACGGCCCTGCGCCAGGCTTGCATCCGCCGCGCCGATGGCAGCGGCCAGCCGCTCGATCTGGGTCCGCGGGAGTGGACCGTCATGGAGTACCTGCTGCTCAACGCCCCCAAGCCGGCCGGCAAGGACAAGCTTTTGCAGGCCCTGACCGGCTGGGACAAGGAAATCACACCCAACGCAGTCGAGGTTTATGTCTCGCGCCTGCGCAGCAAGATCGAGCCCTACGGCCTGGCGCTTCGCTCCATCCGCGGCTTTGGCTATCGCCTGGAGCTGGCGTCCACGCCGGCCGACGGCCAGGCCGCCTGAGGGCGGGCCGTGGCAGTCAGCATTCTCTCGGGCATCCAGCGACGTCTGCTGGTCATGCTGCTCATCCCGCTGGCCGGCCTGGCCCTGGTCAGCGCAGGGTTTGATTACCGCTCGGCGGGTAACGCCGCCGTACGGCAGGACCAGCACCTCAAGGCGCTGGCGCCGCTGCTGGCCGATTCCGTTGTGGCACCCGGCCGGAGCCCCGAGGAGGCTCCGGTGCTGCTGCTGGCGCCCCCGGTGGAAGAATTTCTCAAGGGGCGCACAGGTTACCGGGCGTTTTTGCTGACGGATTTGCAGGGACGGCCTCTGCTGGGCGACGAATGGCTGGGCGCGGCGGTGCCCACCACGCGCGAGGCCGAGTTCCACAGCCAGGAGGAAGGCGGCACCACCTACCGCATCGTGGCCCAGCGGGCGACCACAGCCGCTGGAGAACTGGTCGTGTACCTGGCCGACGGCTCGGACGGGCGCCAGCAGTGGATGGTATCGGTGCTGGCCAAGGTGTTGCTGCCCAACCTGTTTCTGGTGATGGTTGCGGGGCTGTCGGTGACCTGGGCCGTGCGCCGCGCGCTGCGCCCTTTGCTGGCGCTCACCCAAGCAGTGGAGCAGCGGTCTCCGCGCGACCTCAGCGCCATTGATGCGGAACAGTCGCCCGACGAAGTGCGACCGCTGGTGCATTCGCTCAACCGCCTGTTTGCCCTGGTGGACGCCCAGGCCCAAAACCAGCGGCGCTTTGTGGCCGACGCCGCCCACCAGTTGCGCACGCCGCTGGCGGGCCTGCAAGCCCAGGTGGAAGCCTGGTCGCAGGTGGTCCAGCGCGGCAGTCCGGAGGAAAAAGCCGCGCCAGCCATTGAAAACAGTACATCAGGCGCTATTCTTTTGGGAGCGGATCAGGTGCTCAAGCTGCGCAATGCCACGCGCCGCACCTCCCAGCTGGCCAACCAATTGCTGACGCTTTCGCGCGCAGATGCGCCCTCGCTCGCGCTGCAGGCCATGCAGCCGGTGGACCTGAAGGAACTCTGTGAATCGGTCCTCGCGCTCTATCTGGACGCCGCGTTGGCCAATGGCCTCGACCTGGGGCTCGAGGCCGGAGTCGCATCGGTCGAGGGCCACGCCTGGTTGCTGCGCGAACTCATGGTCAACCTGGTCGACAACGCCGTGGCCTATTGCCCCGCTGGCAGCGTCATTACCCTGCGCTGTGGCATACGGCGCAATGACGATGGGTCGGGGCCCACGCCATTCATGGAGGTGGAGGACGACGGGCCCGGCATCGCGCCAGATGAACGGGCGCTGGTCCTGGAGCGCTTTTACCGGCTGCCGGGGACGGCAGGCGAGGGCAACGGTCTGGGGCTGGCCATTGCCCAGGAAATTGCCCATGTGCACGGAAGTTCGCTGGAGCTCGACGTCGGGGAGCGCGGCCGGGGCCTGCGCATCGGCCTGCGCTTCCATTCAGAAAAACCCTGAGAGGCGCTGTGCGAGAATCATTTCATGAGTGACCCAGCCGCCCTGTCCGAAATCGTCGCCGCCGACGGCGCAGCCAACACCCCTGAAACTCCGACCCGCAAGCGGCCCAAGCCGGGAGAGCGGCGGGTGCAGATCCTGCAAACCCTGGCCGGCATGCTCGAGCAGCCTGGCGGCGAGCGGGTCACCACGGCGGCCCTGGCCGCCCGCCTGGAGGTCAGCGAAGCGGCGCTCTACCGCCACTTTGCCAGCAAAGCCCAGATGTTTGAGGGCCTGATCGAATTCATCGAGCAGTCGGTGTTGGGCCTGACCAACCAGATTGCCGAACGGGAGGCACCGGGCCAGGTACAGGCCGGCAAGATGCTGGCCATGCTGCTGCAGTTCGCCGAAAAGAACCCCGGCATGACCCGGGTAATGGTTGGCGACGCCTTGGTGTTTGAAAACGAGCGCCTGCAGGTGCGCATGAACCAGTTTTTCGACAAGATCGAGTCGTCCCTCAAGCAGGCACTGCGTAGTGCCGCGCAGGAGGCGGGATCGGCTACGCCCACGGTCGATGCCCAGGTGCAGGCCGCCGTGCTCACTGCCTACGCCGTGGGCCGTTTGCAGCGCTATACGCGTTCCGGCTTCAAGCGCCTGCCCTCGGAGCACCTCGATGCCAGCTTGCGGCTGCTACTGAATCAATAGCGCCTCACGCGGTTTCCGTGCGGCTTGTGGGCTGTTTTTGTCCTGAATCGGGGTCAGACGGGTGCCATTGCACCCAGCTTGTCACCCGCGGCAACAATTTCCCCCCAGGTCGTGTCGTCCAGTTCGATGCCGGACTTCTCGCGCTTGACCCTTGCCTTGCGCTCGGGCTCGCCGGCAATCTGCACGCCCTCAAACCCTGTACCGGGCGGGCTTGCTTTGACCCAGTCGACAAAGGCCATGGCCTCCTGCGCGAAGCTGGCCTGGGTGCCCAGCTTGCTGGCGTCAATCACGATGCTGAGCATGCTGTTGAGTACAGCCCGGCGGTTGTCGCCGGGGCGATGCCAGGTGCCCCCGCCCGTCAACGCGCCGCCGAGCAGCTCGCAGGCCATAGCCAGGCCAGAGCCTTTGTGTTCGCCAAAGGGCATGAGCGCGCCAAACAGCCCGCCGCTTTGCGGTACGACCACCACACCGGGATCGGTGGTGGGTTGGCCTTTTTCGTCGATCAGCAGGCCGGCGTCGACCCGCAGGCCCTTGTTATGGGCGACGCGCATCTTGCCCTGGGCGACGCGGCTGGTGGCGAAATCCAAGACAAACGGAGCTCGCCCCGCCAGCGGGACGCCGACACACATCGGGTTGGTGCCAAAGCGTCCGTCACCACCGCCCCAGGGCGAGACGATGGGGCGCGACTGGACGTTCACAAAATGGATGGAAACCAGGCCTTGCGCAGCGGCGCGCTCTGCAAAATGGCCGATACGCCCGAGATGGTGCGCCTGTGCGAGGGCCATGATGCAGCTGCCGTGCAGGCGGGCGCGCTCGATGGCCAGGTCGATGGCCTGATTGCCCACCACTTGCCCATAGCCGTGCTGGCCGTGCAGGCTCAGCAGACTGCCGGTGTCGAGCAGGACTTTCACGCTTGCGTTGGGGGTCAGGCCGCCTTCGCGCACGGCGTCCACATAGCGCGGCAGCATGCCCACGCCATGGGAGTCGTGGCCGCTCAGGTTGGCCATGACGAGGTTGCCCGCAACAATTTCCGCTTCCGCAGCACTGCTGCCGCTTGCTACCAAAATGCTAGCTACGTACGCGCGTAAATCCTGTGCTTGCAGGGTTTTTGACATTGCATTTCCTCTTCGACCGGTATCGTGGGGCTGTTACATCGTTGCGCCAAGCTGCCAGGGAACGAACTCGTTTTGCCCATAGCCGTGGCCTTCGCTCTTGGTCTTCTGGCCCGATGCGGTGGCCAGCACCAGTTCGAATATGCGCTGGCCCATCTCGGCGATGCTGGATGTGCCATCGACGATTTCGCCGCAGTTGATGTCCATGTCGTCTTCCTGCCGCTCCCACAGCCGCGTGTTGGTGGCCAGTTTGAGCGAGGGCGAAGGCGCGCAGCCATAGGCGCTGCCCCGACCAGTGGTGAAGCAGATCAGGTTAGCGCCGCCGGCCACCTGGCCCGTGGCGCTGACCGGATCGTAGCCCGGCGTGTCCATGTAGACAAAGCCTCTGGCCTTGACGGGTTCGGCGTATTCATACACCGCCTGCAGGTTGGTGGTGCCGCCCTTGGCCACCGCGCCTAGGGATTTTTCCAGGATGGTGGTCAGGCCACCCGCCTTGTTGCCGGGCGAGGGGTTGTTGTTCATCTCGCCGTTGTTGATGGCGGTGTAGTGCTCCCACCACTGTATGCGGCCGATCAGCTTCTCGGCGATGTCGGGCCGCACTGCGCGTCGCGTGAGCAGATGCTCGGCGCCGTAGATTTCCGGAGTCTCGCTAAGGATGGCGGTGCCGCCATGGGCCACCAGCAGATCCACCGCGGCGCCCAGGGCCGGGTTGGCGCTGATGCCGCTGTAGCCATCCGAGCCCCCACATTGCAGGCCGATGGTGATGTGCTCCGCGCTGCAGGGCGTGCGCGATGCGCGATTGGCCGCAGGCAACATTTGCTGCACAAGAGCAATGCCCTTTTCGACGGTCTTGCGCGTGCCGCCTGAATCCTGGATGTTGAAGACCTGCAGGGTCTCGCCCACGCGCAGGCTTTCGCTGGACGCCAGCCAGGCATTGATCTGGTTGCTCTCGCAGCCCAGGCCAACCACGAGGATGCCAGCAAAGTTGGAGTGGGTGGCGTAGCCCGCCAAGGTGCGCTGCAGGACCTGCAGGCCCAGGCCTTCGCTGTCCATGCCGCAACCGGTGCCATGCGTGAGAGCCACGACACCGTCCACATTCGGGAAGTCTGCCAGCGCCGCGGGATGGAGTTGGCGCGAGAAGTGGTCTGCAATTGCGCGCGCTGCAGTGGCCGAGCAATTCACGCTGGAGAGGATGCCGATGTAGTTGCGGGTGCCCGCGCGGCCGTCGGCGCGCTGGTAACCCATGAAGCTGGCCTGGCGCGGTGCGGGAGCGGGTTTGACATCCGCCCCGATGGCGTAGTCGCGGGCAAAGCTGCCTTTGGCCTCGCCCATCCACAGGTTATGGGTGTGGATATGTTCTCCGGGCGCGATCGGCTTGCTGGCGAAACCGATGATCTGGTTGTAGCGGCGCACCGGCTCGCCAACGGCAATTGCGCGGGTGGCAACTTTGTGACCGGCCGGAATCAGGCCTTTTACCGTGAGGCCCTCGACTTGGGTGCCACCTACGAGTTGACTGCGGGCTATGAGGACATCGTCCGCCGCGTGAAGTCGGATGAAGGGCTGCATGACTGTCTTTGTCTCCAATCAAACTATCATACGACTTTTGACCAACTAGGCAGCCCTGCCGCGACAGGGCACCCACAGGAGACAACGGATGCCACAGACTGGACGTTTGCAGAACAAGAAAATCCTAGTGACCGCAGCCGGTCAGGGTATCGGCAAGGCCTGCGCCCTTGCCATGGCCGCTGAGGGTGCCCAGGTCTGGGCCACTGACCTGAACCCTCAATTACTGGAGGGCTACAAGGGCGTTGCCAACATCACGGCCTTGCCGCTCGATGTGCTTGACAAGGCGGCAATCATGCGCCTGGTCGCCAGCCTGCCGCAACTCGATGTGCTGTTCAACTGCGCCGGCTTTGTGCACAACGGCAACATCCTGGACGCCACCGATGCAGACTGGGAGTTCGCCTTCAACCTCAATGCACGCGCCCAGTTCTGGATGATCCAGGCGGTCCTGCCGGGCATGCTGGCCAATGGCCGGGGCGTGGACGGCAAGGGCGCGGGCAGCATCATCAACATGGCTAGCGTCTGCAGCAGCTTGAAGGGCCTGCCCAACCGTTTCATTTATGGTGCCAGCAAGGCCGCCGTGATCGGGCTGACCAAATCCGTGGCGGCAGACTTCGTCGGGCAGGGCATTCGCTGCAATGCGATTGCACCGGGCACAGTTGACACGCCCTCGCTGGGTGACCGCATCAACAGCTATGCCGACCCAGTAGAGGCCCGCAAGAACTTCGTCGCGCGCCAGCCCATGGGGCGCTTGGCCCAGGCGCATGAGATTGCGCCCATCGTGGTCTACCTGGCAAGTGACGAGTCCGTCTTTGCCAGCGGGCAGGTGTTTTCAATTGACGGAGGCATGACAATATGAACCAGCTGGATTTCAAGAACCGCCACGCGGTAGTAACTGGTGGCGCGGCCGGGCTCGGCCTGGCCATCGCGCAGCGGCTGATTGCCTCGGGCGGCAGCGTCTCGCTGTGGGATCGCGATGAAGCGGCAGCGCGTGCATCGGCGGCTGCGCTGGGCCCCCGGGCGCATGCGGTGGCCGTTGATGTGGCGGATCAGGCATCCGTTGCTGCGGCGGTGAAGGCGACGGTTGGCCATGCCGGCCGCATAGACGCCCTGATCAACAGTGCCGGCATCACCGGGCCCAACACCAAGGTGTGGGACTACCCGGTCGATGCCTGGCGCCAGGTCATGGAGGTCAACCTCACGGGCCTGTTCATATGCTGTCGCGAAGTGGTGCCGGTTATGCGTGATGCTGGCTATGGCCGCATCGTCAACATCGCCTCCGTTGCCGGCAAAGATGGCAACCCCAACGCCAGCGCCTACAGCGCCAGCAAGGCCGCCGTCATTGCGCTGACCAAATCCCTGGGCAAGGAACTGGCCGACACCCAGGTGCGCGTCAACTGCGTCACGCCGGCCGCCGTCAAGACGGCCATTTTTGACCAGATGTCAGCCGAACACATTGCCTTCATGCTGTCTAAAATCCCTATGGGGCGTTTTGGCACGCCGGAGGAAGTTGCAGCCCTCGTGGGCTGGCTGTGTACTGAAGATTGTTCCTTTTCAACCGGGGCGGTGTTTGACCTCTCCGGAGGCCGTTCAACCTACTAACCACCAAGAAAGAAGAACCATGAAACTCGTTCGCTATGGCAACCCCGGCAAGGAAAAGCCCGGCCTGATCGATGCAGAAGGCAAACTGCGCGACCTCTCCAAAGTTATCAAGGATGTCGGCCCGGCTGAACTGTCCGACAAGGTGCTGGCCAAGCTGTCCAAGCTCAAGGCCGACAAGCTGCCCTTGGTCAAGGGCTCGCCCCGTATCGGCTGCCCGGTCACCGGCATCGGCAAGTATGTCGCCATCGGCCTCAATTACCGCGACCACGCGGCAGAGGCCGGCATGCCGATCCCCAAGGAGCCCATCGTCTTCATGAAGGCCACCAGCTGCATCCAGGGCCCCAACGACGACGTCATGCTGCCCAAGGGCTCGGTCAAGATGGATTGGGAAATCGAGATCGGCATCGTCATCGGCACCACGGCCCGTTATGTGTCGCAGAAGGACGCCCTCAAGCATGTGGCTGGCTACACCCTGTGCAATGACGTGAGCGAACGCGAATTCCAGATCGAGCGCGGCCCGCAGTGGGACAAGGGCAAGGGTTGCGACACCTTCGGCCCCATCGGCCCCTGGCTGGTGACGACAGATGAAATCACCGACCCGCAAAAGCTGGGCATGTGGCTGGATGTCAATGGTGAGCGCCGCCAGACCGGCAGCACAAAGACCATGATCTTCAGCTGCGCCAAGATCGTGAGCTATGTCAGCCAGTTCATGACCCTGATGCCCGGTGATGTGATTTGCACCGGCACGCCTCCCGGCGTCGGCCTGGGCATGAAGCCGCCCCAGTTCCTCAAGAAGGGCGATGTCATGACCCTGGGCATCGAGGGCCTGGGCGAACAACGCCAGCGCGTGGTGGCCTTCAAGAAATAAGCCGCCACCATCGAGTATGGGGTAAACCCCCATCCCCGATAGAAAGTCCGCTCTAAACCGCCGCCCGTCATCCGGGCGACATGGTTTTGATGCAAAATAGCACGACCGTTCGTTTTATTCGGTCCTGAACTTCTTGCATCACACCATGTCCGTCACGTCGCTTCCCGTCAAACCCGCCCGCGAGGGCCGCGCCCTGCTCAAGGGCCAGCAGACCAAGGCCGCCATTGTGGATGCCGCACTTGGCCTGGCTACGCAAATCGGCCTTGAAGGCCTCTCTATCGGTGCGCTGGCCGAAGTCACGCAGATGAGCAAGTCGGGCGTGTTTGCCCACTTTGGATCGCGCGAAGAGTTGCAGATATCGGTGATCCGCGAATACCACACCCGGTTTGAAGACGAGGTTTTTTACCCCGCCCTGCGGGCGGACCGGGGCTTGCCCCGCTTGCGCGCCCTGTTTGCCAACTGGATGCAGCGTACCTCGGCGGAAATTGATTCCGGATGCATCTACATCAGTGGCGCGGTCGAGTTTGATGACCGGCCCGGCCCCGTGCGCGAGGCGCTGGCCTCGTCTGTGCGCACCTGGTTGACCGCCATGGAACGCGCCGTTGTTAGTGCGCAGGAGGCTGGTCACCTCAATTCGGCCTCGAAGCCCGAAGAGGTCCTGTTCCAGATCCACGGGCTGATTCTTGCGTTGCACTACGAGGCCCGTTTTCTCAAGACACCCGGCTCGGTGGCCCGCGCCATGCGCGGCTTCGACGAAATCATTGCGCGCCATGCGGCGCCAGCAGCCGAACTGCTTCCGACTCCATCCGTATCCCGCAAATCAACCAGGAAAGGCAAATAAGCATGCCCAGCTACACACCACCCCTCCGCGACATGCAGTTTGTAATGAACGAATTGCTCGGCGTCGTCGAGGACCTCAAGGCGATGCCCAAATACGCCGACATCGATGCCGAGACGATTTCTGCAGTCCTGGAAGAAGGCGGCAAATTTGCTGCCGAGGTCACCTTTCCCCTGAATGTCAGTGGTGACACCGAGGGCTGCACCCTCGACCAGAAAACCCATACCGTGACTACACCGAAGGGTTTCAAACAAGCGTATGAAAAATATGTGGAAGGCGGCTGGCCCGGCCTTTCCTGCGACCCGGAGTTTGGTGGCCAAGGTCTGCCCTTGGTGGTCAACCAGTGCTTCTATGAAATGCTCAACAGCGCCAACCAGGCCTGGACGATGTACCCGGGCCTCACGCACGGAGCCTATGCAGCCCTGCACACCCATGGCACGGCCGATCAGAAAGCCACCTATCTTGGCAAGATGACCACTGGCCATTGGACTGGCACCATGTGCCTGACTGAACCCCATTGCGGCACCGACTTGGGTCTGATGCGCACCAAGGCCGAGCCACAGCCCGATGGCAGCTACAAGATTACTGGCAATAAGATTTTCATCAGCGCCGGTGAGCACGACATGACCGAGAACATCATCCACCTGGTGCTGGCCCGGTTACCCGATGCGCCGCCCGGCATCAAAGGCGTGAGCCTGTTCATCGTGCCCAAATTCCGGGTCAACGCCGATGGCACCCTGGGCGAGCGCAACGGCATTTACTGCGGTGGCCTGGAGCACAAGATGGGTATCCATGGCAACGCCACAGCGCAGATCGTGCTGGACGGTGCCTGGGGCACCATGGTCGGCCAGCCCAACAAGGGCATGCAGGGCATGTTCGTGATGATGAATGCCGCCCGCCTGGGCGTTGGAAACCAGTCGCTCGGCCTGACCGAAGTGGCCTACCAGAACGCCCTGGCCTATGCGAAAGACCGCATCCAGATGCGCAGCCTTTCCGGCCCCAAGGCCAAGGACAAGCCGGCAGACCCCATCATCGTGCACCCGGATGTGCGCAAGATGCTGCTCACCGCCAAGGCCTATGCCGAAGGTGGCCGGGCCCTCGCCATTTTCTGCGCCGTGCTGCTCGACAAGGCGCACAACCATCCCGAAGAGAAGGTGCGCAAGGACAGTGACGAAATGCTCTCCCTGTTGACGCCCATCGTCAAGGCCTTCATCACCGACAACGGATGGACCGCGACATCGGCCTGCATGCAGGTCTTTGGTGGACATGGCTTCATCAAGGAGTGGGGCATGGAGCAGCATGTGCGCGATGCCCGCATCAACATGATCTATGAGGGCACGAACACCATCCAGTCGCTCGACCTCCTGGGCCGCAAGGTGCTGGGCAACAATGGCGCGACACTGCAGAAGTTCGGCAAGCTGGTGGGCAAGCTGGTTGCAGAAGAAGGCGTGAACGAAAAGATGGCCGAGTTCATCAACCCGATTGCCTATCTGGGCGATCAGATGACCAAGTTCACCACCGAGATCGGCTTCAAGGGCTTCCAGAACCCCGATGAAGTGGGTGCGGCAGCAGTGGACTACCTGCGCGTGGCCGGCCACCTTGTATTTGGCTACTTCTGGGCCCGCATGGCGCAGGTGGCCTTGCGGCAAATTGCCGCTGGCAACACCGACCCTTTCTATGTGGCCAAGCTGCAGACCGCGCGTTTTTACTTCGCGCGCCTGTTTCCTGAGACCGCCACCCTCATGCGCACGGCGCGTTCGGGCAGCGCAGTCCTGCTCGACACCGATGCCGCGCTGGCATAGTGTTCAACGTCAACCAACGGGAGCCTTCATGAAAAGCTTATTTGCTGCTATATTTTTAGTAGCAACCGCAGGTGCCAGCTGGGCCCAGATGTCACCCGTAGGGCTGTGGCGGAACATCGACGACAAAACCGGGCAGGCCAAGGCCGAGATCCGAATCAAGGCCGACGCAGCCGGCGTCTTGACAGGCGTGATTGAAAAGGCGCTGGTTACAGGCGAAGAAGCACTGTGCACCCAATGCTCCGACGAGCGCAAGGACAAGCCCAAGCTGGGCATGGAAATCATCCGGGGAGCCAAAAAGGCGGAGGACAGGGACGTTTGGGAAGACGGCAAGATCCTCGACCCTGACAACGGCCGCAGCTACACGCTGCGCCTCACTCCCGTCGAGGGCGGCAAGAAACTCGAAGTGCGCGGCTCGATCGGCCCGTTCGGCCGCACCCAGACGTGGCTGCGCATCCAGTAAATAAGGTCAAAACAATGTCCCGATTCAATGTCAAAAAAGTGGCTGTGCTCGGCGCAGGCGTGATGGGCGCGCAAATTGCCGCGCATCTGGTCAATTGCAAAATCCCGGTGGTCCTGTTCGACTTGCCTGCAAAAGAAGGGCCGAAGAACGGCATCGTCAGCAAGGCCATTGAGGGGCTGAAAAAGCTCAAGCCGGCTCCCCTGGGCGTGCCTGAAGATGCCGTCCTGATTGGCCAAGCCAATTATGAGGAGCATCTGGAACAACTGCGCGGCTGCGACCTCATCATCGAGGCGATTGCCGAGCGCATGGACTGGAAGCTCGACCTCTACAAAAAGATCGCGCCATATGTCAGCGAGGACGCCATCGTGGCGTCCAACACCTCGGGCCTGTCGATCACCAAACTCAGCGAGGCTCTGCCCGGTTCCATCAAGCCGCGTTTTTGCGGCATCCATTTCTTCAACCCGCCGCGCTACATGTATTTGGTCGAGCTGATCAACACGCCGACCACCCAGTCAGTGGTGCTGGACCAGTTGGAGGCGTTTGTCACCAGCAGTCTGGGCAAGGGCGTGGTGCGTGCCAAGGATACGCCCAACTTCATTGCCAACCGCGTCGGCATCGCCGGCATGCTCGGGGTCATGAAACAGGTCGAGAACTTCGGCCTGAGCTACGACGTGGTCGACGACCTCACTGGCAAGAAGCTCGGGCGCGCGAGCAGCGGCACCTTCCGCACCGCTGATGTGGTCGGGCTCGACACCATGGGCCATGTGATCAAGACCCTGCAGGACAACCTGAACGAGCAGACAGATCCTTTCTACAGCAACTTTGCCACGCCCAAGGTGCTCAAGGCCCTGATGGACGCCGGTGCATTGGGCCAAAAGA
>Ga0007834_1000314_pt1 | contig 15910 bp, 12 predicted proteins | sample CryBogCBE06Nov07_FD_71233 | JGI IMG/M metagenome (GOLD analysis project Ga0007834, IMG submission 71233) | Freshwater microbial communities from Crystal Bog, Wisconsin, USA - CBE06Nov07 | ecosystem: Environmental > Aquatic > Freshwater > Lake | place: Crystal Bog, Wisconsin, USA | collected...
CGATTTCCATATAATAGAGAGCCTCAAGTAATTCATTTGCCATTGGTTCGCGATCGATTAAGAAATCTTCCTGCAGAGGAAGAATATACTTTACTGTGTTGGGTAACATCCGAATTGCAGCAGCCCTACTTTCCAGAAATCCTGCATCCTCCATTTTCAAAGGCAAAATCTCGACGCCATAGTCTCGTCCTAACTTTACACAGACTTCATGTTCAGGAACTTCTGTGGCTAGGTAAACAGGCCAATGAATTGATGATGCATATCGACGCAACATAACAACTTGAAGTTCTAGCATGAAATAGTATTTGGGAGTGCTGTTGAGAAGAATACAAACATCGTGTCGCCACATGTATGGTTTAAACAAAGTCCGTTTAAATCTAGTAGAATGCTAGCCCAGAATCCCACCACAGGTGCACCTATAAAGATTATGAGGTCAGAATCCTCAATCTGGCGAAACAAAAAGACGCTTCTGTGGCTAAAGGCCCAGGCGACTGACCAACCCTGGGATCGTTTTGATACTGTGACAGTAGGCCCTGAGGATACACAGAAATGGCTTCAAGAAAAGAAGCGTATTGATTTTGTGATTCTTCCTGGTGCCGACGAGGCTACACAGGCGTGGTTCTCGAGTGCAAATTACAAGTCTCATAAGATGATTTTTGTAACACGAAAGCTGGTAGCGACGGTTGGTGAGGCCAAGTTTCGCGGACTTGGAGCTACAAATGTGGTTTGCTTGGACGAGCTTCATCTGATGTATCCGTTTCTGGGCCATGAGTGGGATACCACGATTGAGGACGCGATTCTTATGACTGCTGCTCTTCTGCGATACCCTGTTCTATCAGGTGTTTCAACGAGGCCTCAGCAGAGACTTGCTATCTTTAAAGCCAACGAGATTACACTCTCTTATGAGTCATCTAGACCACCGAAGCCTCTTTGGTTTATCACACAGTTCTACAAGTCAGATAAGCCTGAGCGTCACCTAGAAATCAAGAAGTGTCTCGAGATGAATACTGTATGTCCTTATATCGACCGAATTGTTCTGTTGAATGAAAAGGATTTCTCGAAGGAGTTTCCCAAGTCCTCAAAGAAGATTCAGCAGGTCATTGTGGGCAAGAGATCCACATACAGGATGGTTTTGGAGTATATTAAGGAGAAGGTTCCTGAGGGTGTGATCTGTGTATTTGCAAACGCCGATATTTTTCTTGATCTTCAGGATTCATGGAGGGATATCTGGGCTGTCGACATGTTTGATCAGTTTCTTGCTTTGCTTCGGTGGGACGTCCAGAGGAACATGGAGTCCAAGCTGTTTGGTCCGAGAAATGACAGTCAGGATACTTGGTGTGTTCTCTCAGATTCCGTGAAGAATTCGAAGAAAGTCTGGGATTGGGACGAGCTGGACTTTCCATTTGGTAAGGCAGGCTGCGACAATGCAATCACTTCTGAAATGATGAAGCGGAAGTTTTGTGTGTCAAATCCTGCTCTTTCTCTCAAGACGCACCATTTGCAGATCACTGATTATCGCACGTATAATAAGCTTGATATTGTTGATAAGCCCACATATCTCTATGTGGATCCGACGGGTATTCATGACATGAAGCCTCTGTATGATCTTTCAAAGTTCGAGCTCAAGAAGTCAGTTGCGACAGCCTTTACGAGGCCTCTAAAGGCTGTTCAGCCGCGTGTTCTTGATACGTATTGTAAGATGTTGGAGAGGGAGGAGCGTTTCAAGTTTGAGAAGAATGGCACAAACATTGCCCCAGCGGAAGAGGTTCTGTTTACTCGCTATCTAAATGGGTATCACACGACCGAGGGTCTTGCTTATGCATACAATCGTCTCTATATTGGAAAGGCAGAGACGTCAAAGGAGGCATGGGCAAAGAGTCAGTTGAGTCCTGTAGTGCCGACGATCAAGGTGAAGCGTGCTCTTATTGCACCTTTCAGCGATTCACATGCAGAGACAACTGAGGGATATCTTTTGTATTACGTTGCAAAGATCCTCCTCCTACGTAAGGAGTTTGGGGATGGAGAGTTCTGGACGTCAAAGGGTGATTCCACGAAGGGCCTGGAACTCTTTCATTGGAACAAGGCAAATGTTCCTGTTCTTCCGAGGAGTGAGAATGCACAGGTGTGGTTTGAGGAGGGCATTCAGTATCCTTGGTTGTCGACACAGGAGCTTCGTAGGGAGGAGATTCAGGCTCTGCGTTCTTTTCTGAAGATTGAGTGGCAGCCGACTCCTACTGGTCAGACATGGGTGATTGTGGTTGATGGAAAGTATATCACAAATGAAATGGCTCTTGCGTGGGAGGAGAAGTATACTGATAAGCTATGGACCTGCGTCTATGAGGGAAGGACAAATCCGCAGGTGACTATTGAGAAGATGGTGGGTGCCGAGGGAGTCATTTTGTATGGAGGCTCTAAGAGTATTGCACGTTGGGGTTATCTGTGGTCACTTCCCAAGACTGCAAGGGTAATTGAGATTCAGAATGAGATGGATCCTAATGGTGATGTAGCCCACTTATCTGGAGCTGCTGATCTTTCACTGAATCTGATCATTATACCGAGGGCGAATGATGTTCACACGAGGGCCATGATTGATAAGCATCTAGCAAAGACGTTTGATTCATTTACTGCTCCTGAAAGCACACTACCTGTAATCCGAGTGCCTCGTTCGAGTCTGACAGGATTCTTCTCTCACGCAGGAGACTCATTCAGAGAGATGGTAAAGCTGTGGGAGGAGAAGGGGTATGTCTCTGTTGGAGAGGACCCGAAGGCCACGCAGATTTGGCTTGGAGATGTCTTGCTTTATGATCGGCCGACGCTTGATTGGCTGATTGCAGCACCAGAGGATGAGCAGAAGTGGAGGCTGGCTTTGTTCGGAAATCCGAAGCCTTCTACAACGGGTGGCCCTGCATTACCGTGGTTTTTCTGGCCGAGGAGACCGAAGCTGCTAGAGGATCTTGTCACCAAGCCTCCTGCAGAGAGAACCAAGACACTTGTGTTCTATGGCAAGATTGAGAATAAGGTGCAGGAGAGACGTCGTATGGCGTTGAACTGGGCATCAGTATGTGATGATTATCAGATGGCAAATGGTGATTCAACGCCTTACAAGTATACCCAGGATGAGTATCTCGTGAAGCTATCTGAGTCGAAGTATGGATTGTGTCTTGCTGGGTTTGGGAAGAAGTGTCATAGAGAGGTGGAGTGTATGGCTCTGGGCACAGTCCCAATTGTAGCGGCGGATGTTGATATGGATTCGTATGCAAATCCGCCGATTGAGGGCACGCATTATTTCCGTTGTGCAACGCCAGAGGCGGTGAAAGAAAGACTCGAGGCGACGAGTGAGGAAGAGAGACTCAAAATGTCAGAGGCGTGTAGGGCCTGGTGGCGTGAGAATGCGAGTGCAGAGGGTAGTTGGCTTCTGACGAAAAAATTGATTGGAATGTAACTAGTTATAGTAGCATACAACTATACAAGATGGCAGAATCTAAGAAGGCTCTTGCAACCCCAGAGTCGAGGAAGCAGGCTCCCACTTGCCCGATCTGCCTCGAGCATTTCACGAAGGTCATTCGCCAGCCCGTTTCATGTCCCTATTGTCCGTCAAAGACATGCCGCACGTGCACGCAGCAGTATCTTCTTTCGACAATGAACGATCCACACTGCTTTGGCTGTAAGAGGGAGTGGAACCGCGAGTTTATTGATACGAAGCTCACGCAGACGTATCGAAAGGGGCCGCTGAGGGCTCATCGGCGTGTAATTCTGATGGACAGAGAGACGGGTCGTCTCCCTGCCATGCAGGTCTTTGTGGAGGCACAGATCACTTTAAATAAGTCATCGCGTCTTATTGGTATTCTGAATGCTGAGCGTAAGAAGATCAAGGCAGAGCGTCATGTGGCCCAAGTTTCGATTGAGCCAGGCAGCATGAATGTCGAGCAGATGACAGTTCTTCTCGCACCTTACCAAAAGCGTTTGGTTGAAAACAGAAAGAAGATGGATGAAAATCATGATCTATATAACAACGCGTATAGGGTTATGACTGGAAAGGAGGTAGCAGGTCCGAGGCAGTTTATTATGAAGTGTCCAGCGGATACTTGCCGCGGCTTTCTGTCATCAGGATGGAAGTGCGGGACTTGCCAGGACTTCTTCTGTTCAGATTGTCATGCAAAGAAGGCGAGTCAGAAGGATGAGAATCACGTCTGCAATGCGGATGCAAAGGCGACAGCGGCCATGATCAGCAAGGAGACGCATCCGTGTCCCAAGTGCGGTATTCGTATCAGCAAGATCGATGGCTGTGATCAAATGTGGTGCACAGGATGCCACACGACGTTTAGCTGGAACACGGGGCAGATCTTGCTGAATACAATTACGCACAATCCTCATTACTATGAGTATCTTCGAAAGGCGAACAATGGAGAGATTCCGAGGGAGGCGGGTGATGTTCCGTGTGGAGGTCTGCCGCTTGCGTGGCAGTTTACACGCATGGTTATTGAGCTTACGCTGAGTATTGAGCAGAAGACAGAGATTCTTGACTGTCTGCGGTGTCTCTCTGATCTTGTTGATGTGCGGCTACCGAGGATGCCTGCTCGCCAAGAAGCAAATGGAAATCGTGATCTTGATATCGCGTATCTGTTGAATCAGATGACAAAGGATGAGTGGGGCGTTGCTCTTGAGCGAAAGGAGTCGGTCTTTGAGAAGAATAAGGAGATTGGCCTGATCCTTCAGACGTTGGTTCATGTTGGGTCTGAGAAGATTGCAACGCTTTCAAATACTACATCGAAGAAACAGAGAGCAGAGATGGTTCCAGGAATCATTGATGAGATGAAGAAGGTTCGTGACTTTACGAATCGGTCTCTCTGGGCAAAGGGAAAGCAGATGGATATGGTTGTGCCATATATTAGTGCTCAGTGGCATTATGTATGGGTTCGCAAGTCAGAGATGAAGGATTCGGTCTTCATGGATGATAAGCCTGTAGTTGCTCCTGCAGCTGCAGCAGAAGCAGCACCAGCTCCTGCAGCCCCTGCAGCCGCTGCTGAAGAAGATAACTATACTGATGCCTCACGCAGTTCTGGAGATGAGCTTATCTATGTAGAAATGCCCAATGGTGAGCTTGAACAGATGCCTTTGCGACAGGTGAGGCATTTGATGGATGTTGTATAAGTTAAAGAAACTATGCATATAAAATAAAAAGATGAAGCTCGCGATTTGCGTGGCTATAAAAAACAGAAGTTTAGTTTTAGTGAATCCTGAGGATTCTCTCTCTTTTTTACAGCATGTTCAAGAAAACATAGAGGATTGTCCATCGCTTACAATTGAGCCATGGGTCACAAAGCAGGGCGAAATTGCACTTGCTCTTATGCCAAAGATGTTACGATCTCTGATGGATCAGAGAAAGCCAACAGATGATTGGGTTCTTGTCGTAGTCGACTATAATAGCACAGATGTAAACATCAAAGAGATGCTGGAGTATGAAGTTGGAAAAAAGATACCGTGGCATCTTGAGGTTGTTAAAGACTATTCATATTTTGACAGAGGTGGTGGTCTAGCGAAGGCTGCTGAGATTGCAGAGGCCAGGTTCAATGCTGATGCAGTCTTTTTCTGTGATGCAGATCTACAATTCACCAGTCATACACTCTTTGATGAGATGTATAAGAGTCTTGAAAACAACCATTTCTTTTATCCAATCTTCTTTTCTTTTGCCTTGGCGGATCATTCAAAGGGTCTTTGGAGGGATACATCCTTTGGTAATTTCGCGACATCACTCGAAAACTACAAGAAAACGGATGGATGGTTGCATAATATCTCGTGGGGCTGGGAGGATCGAGCTCTTTCTGATTCTATACCAGAGCAACTAAAGGATAGAATGAAGATTGATGGATTTTACCATCAATGGCATCCGCTACAGTGGGAGTTTCGAGTGAAAGAGTATCCAGAGAAAGGCTATCTATTTAAAGCCGCGGCGGTCAAGACTTTATAGATGTTAATACCGTTCAAGGAGGTTTGTTCAATTCTAAAGTATAATCGCTTACCCATAAATGGTATTTTAGTGTTTATGTCTAAAGAATTATTTCTATTTGTAATTAAAAAGAATGGAAAGAAAGAAGTGTGTTTTATGTGATAAAGAAAATCTAGAAAGTCATTTTTCTTTTTCTAGATTTTCTTCTAGCTATGTTCCAACGTATACTCCTTTATCACTAGATACCTTTGTTGATTTAGAGTGGAAACGGTGTGTATCGTGTGGATCTATTCAGTTGGCAACCTTAGTTAATCCAGAAACACTTTACTCCTCAAATCATAATAATACATTCAATTCTGTAACATGGAATAATCATCATACAGAATTCTGTGATTTTGTTGCATCTAAAATACTTAATAGTCAGAAAGTTTTGGAGATTGGTGGTGCTTCCTATTGTTTAGTAAGAAGAATGCTTGAAAAGGGATATTCAAACTATTCAATTCTTGATATGTCAGAGCCGTCGACTGACTTACAGAAAGAGTTTCCATCTATTTCTTATCTGAAAGGAAACTGTGAAGAGTTTATGTTTCCTGAGCTAGACCATATCGTGATGTCGCATGTCTTTGAACATTTGTATAATCCACGGAAGTTTTTAGAGTGTTTGAAGAAGTCGTCAATCCAGTCGATCTTTATTTCAGTTCCTAATCTTGAAGCATTGTATACAAGTGGATGTAAATCAATACTTCATATTGAACATACATATTCGTATAGTGAGAATGATATTGAGGCTCTTTTTTCGGAGTTTTCATTTGGATGTGTTTCAAAGCAGAAGTTTGGTTCTCATTCATTATTCTACCATTTTACAAAGTCTACTCCGTTGAGATTATCATATTCTAATTCACAGGTCTTAGTGAATCATTTCCAGGAACGTAAGTCACGCATTGAGGCAATTACAATAAATATGCCGTGTTTTATAGCCCCTGCTGGTCATTTTGGTCATATTTTATATTACCATCTATCAGAGACATCAAAGAAATATATACTTGGTTTCTTAGATAATGATAAAACAAAGCAAGGACCGCGAATGCCAGGAACTCCTTGCAGTATTTTTAGTCCGAAAACGTTAGAGAAGTATAAAGAAAATATACAGATTTTATTATTTGGAGGACTTTACAATAATGAAATAAAGAAACAGTTTTTATCATATACTTCGTCAATAGAATTTATAGAACTGTAAATCAATCTAAAGAAAAATTCTCTATTTGGTTAGATGAATATTGTAATACAGCTTTATCAATATGATATTAATAATGTCTCATCTATCTATCAGCATCGACAAAAAATGGTAAGGCAAATGGAACTTCAAGAGTGTTTAGTAAGAAATCTTAATGACGCTATAGTGAAGAGTATACATATTCTTGTAGAGTCTTATAATGATATTAATTATTATAAACAATATACGGATTCATTTGAAGAAAAGGTTCGATATGTTGTTATAGGCCACCAGCCTACATATAAGGACTTTCTTTTGTATGTAAAAGAAACGTTTCAGCCAGGAGAAATTGTTTCAATTATGAATAGTGATATGTATTTTAATTCAACGTTTAATTACGATTTACTACAAAGAAAATTAACAGAAAAGATGATGATTGCCTTAACAAGGCATGAATTTACAGATGAAGATCATACAATTTGTCATGAAGGAACATGTCCATTTACAGTCCATGGTGGATCCTGTGATACATTTATCTTTAAAACTCCTATTTCTGAAAATGTTGATGTGAACTTGGTTGATCATAAGCAAAATCTTTTTGGAGGAGAGAATGTATTTATGAATGCATGGGTAAAGGCTGGATATGAAATCCTCAATCCATGCGATCAGCTTATTACAGTTCACAGACATGAAGGTCGTGTTCACTTGGAGAAGTATGATACAATTGGCACAGAAGAAACAAAGTTTCTTAACCTCAAAACACGTTTTAGCGATGATAGTCTGTGAACTTAGGATATTCGTTGCCTTCTTCATTATATTCATAGACTTGTCCAATAAAATGAAGCCCATCTCCAACAGGAACACGGTGATTCATTTTCATAGATACTGGTTCAAACGAATGTAATTCGTCGTGAACGAGAGCCTTTGATATTGCCATTGGATAGATAACATTTGTAAGAAAATGTGTATCATCCCAGAAATCAGATGTGCTATGTGATGTTTTCCATAGATCAAAAAGTCCTTCTATCGAGTGTGGTATTGCCTGTTTTTTGATGCCCCACATGCCAGCCATCATGCGATGAAAGTGGTTAGGATGATCTCGAATGACATGAAGAAGAGCAGTAGAATTTAAGAAATCTTTTATACATTCTACGTCGCGATCATAGATGCGACTATCTGCATCTCTGATAATACATATATCAACATTTGGGTCATCAATTGGAAAGAAGCGATATATCTTATTGACCATCCCATCGAGGCCTGTAAAAATACATCGAACCTTGGGTATATTTTCTATATGCTGAACAACTTCATGGGGAACACCATTTCCTATGTAGACCCATACTTCCCAATCAGGGAATTCACGTTGAATGCATTCAATGTTTTTTAGGATTCCCTTACAGTATTTGTCTTGTGAGCCAAATACTATAAAAGAAAATACACAAACCATTCTATAAAGACCTTATTTAATTCTTTAAATCTAAAGAAGCCTTACATCTTAGTATAATGAGCACAAATATACAGTTAAAAGGTCATGAGGGTTGTTCTGTAAATGGATGTAAATCAGAGACTAGTTATAAATGTAGAGTCATTGGATCAAATAATCAAGAGCCTGATAGTATGATAGATATATATCCTATATTTAAAGAAAGGAATGTGAGGCAGATTTCTTTTTTAGATGATTGGAGATATCGAGTTAATTATGGATGGGATATAGAGTATGATACTTCAGTAACGATGCCTGAAGAATACTATTTTTATTTAGATAGTGGAGATCCTGCATTTGGACACTGGACATTTGAATCTTCACATTATCTTTTGATGTATAAAAAATTAAAGGAAACGATGCCTTCTCTAAAACTTTTATCTTTTTTGGATCGAAAGTTTAAAAGAAGTTTTTATACGTCCTTTGAAATCCAGGATTCTGATATAAAGACTTCTATTGAAGTAAAGAACAATATTATTTTCTTTCCAAAGTCATCCTCTCTTGGTGATCATTCAGGTATAGATTTATATATGAACCATATAAAAGCGTATTATTCATATCTTATTTCAAATTCTCCATCGTCTAACAAGGATATTTCAGTTTTGTATTTACCACGCGGAACTCTCGAAAATTCAGCAGGAGGTGATCGAACAATATCAATTCAAAATGATCTAGTTCGAGGTGTAGAAGGAATTCCAAACTCCCTTGTTTATTATTCTGATAATACTAATAGTATAACAGATCAAATAAATATAGTTAGAAGAGCATCTATTATTATACTAGATTATGGATCAAACATGATGGTTAATGGGTTTTTTGCGGAAAATAGTCATATTATTGTATTAAATAATTTATATGATCATTTACATCTTAAGAATTTGAGGCCTGCTATGCTTTTATTTGATTCAATTGATAGAGGAAATAAATACTACTATGTAGACTTATATATTCAACCACCTCATATTATACAGATAATCTATAGTCTATTAAATGGATCTAGATATATACATCCCCATGAACATAAGGTGAAGTGTTGGAAGAAGGAATGTGCATATTGTCCAATGTATACTTAGTTTAAAGAGTATGAAGTAATCTATAATTATATGAACGCGGTATTTCAATTATATATGTATGATACATCTTTAGAGGATGAATTACAGAAGAAACAGAGAAGGCAAGCAGAGGTAACTCAATGTTTGTTAAGTAATTTAAATAATCCTGCCTTACAGAAGTTTCATATTTTTGTTGATTCTGTAAAGACTCTGGAGTATTATAAGAATATTACAAACTTGTCTACCAAGTCGATAACCTATATAGAATTTGGCCAACAACCAACATATAAGGACCTGGTTGAGTATGTAAAGAATTCAATCCCCGCTAATGAATATGTATTTTTGTGTCATAGTGATATCTTTCTACAAAATATTGATGTAGATTTGTGTAGATACTATTTAGAAGGTAATGTTATTTTTGGTCTAACACGTCATGAGCCAACAGATGAATATCATACTATTTGTAATCCTGATACCTGTATGACGTATACTACAGGTGGATGTGCCGATTCTTATATTTTTAAGACACCTGTTCCTGTTAATTTGGACATGGAAGCAATTAATCATTACCAGAATGTCTATGGAGGCGAGTGTGTTTTTTTACATGAATGGTATAAGGCTGGTTACAAGATTTTAAATCCTTGTTACCAGATTATTACAATGCATTTACATAAGGGAGGAATTTATTTTGAGCAGTATAGAAAGCTTACAAGATCGAGGCCATATTATCCTGAGCTGGAACCGCCACCTACAGACACAAATAGTTGTATGAATAGACCTATTTATTTATATGGAATGAATCCTCCTTTGTGTTTTCGTTGCAAGGGGCATCCAAATGCCTTCAGCACATGGAGAAATAAGGGTGCTAATTGGACGTGCAGTGTCTGTTTAATGGAAAATTAGGAAGTTATTCATCTAAAGAATAATCTAGCTCGTGTATAGAAAGATGAAAGAAATGAAACGTGATGGATATGGATCACAATTTAATACAATTTTATATGATAAAGATTGTATTAAAAAGGTTGCAAAAAATCAATATGGCCTGGAGAAAATGAAAAAAGAAATTCTAGTATATAAACATCTTCAAGAGAAATGTCAAGGGTTTCCATTTCCTCAAATACTTATGTTTGAAGAGAATGGATATACAATGAAATATTATAAAGAGTATGTTCCTCTTTATAAGGTATATACTACATATTCTTCTGATAAAAGAAATAGAATACTTGAAAAGATATTCTCACACTTAGACTTTCTACATACTATCAATTATAGTGTCTCAAGGGATATTGTTGAAAGAGATCTTTTATATGAAGTTGTAGATAAAATAAATACACGTTTTAGTTCTGTATATCCTAGTATTATTACATATATGAATATAGATACTGTAAATTCAGTGAGACTTCTTCCTTTTAAAACAATTATGGATAGAGTAAAAGAGAAAATCCTTGAATTTGTAAAATCAAAAGAATCGTATACATATTCACTATTACACGGAGATTGTCAATTTAATAATATTCTTTATAATAAAACTACAGGTGAGATGGTCTTTATAGATCCTAGAGGATATTTTGGTCTAACAGATATGTATGGATTAGCTGAATATGACACCGCAAAAGTATATTTTGCACTGAGTGGCTATGATATCTTCGATACAGCAGAAATTACTTCATTAGAAATAAATGAAAATAATCTTACACTTCCTACTATTTCATTAGAAGACTCTTATTTGGACTGCCCTTCTATTATAAAATATTTACTTGTTTCTATATGGCTTGGTAATGCTCATTGTTTTAAAGATAATCCTGCGAAAGCAGCATTTAGTTATTTTTATGCTTGTTATCTAGGAACTCTTGTATGTAATGAGGAGATGTCTTTAATGAAATAAACATCTTTTTCTTTTAGTTGTTTGTGTGTATAACTATTCCCTTCGCATACAATATAGATATGATTTGTTATTGATTCTAGTGCTTTGTATCCAGCTATAGTGTTTTCAATACCGACAATATACTTCTCATTTTTATAAAATTTTGAAAGGGCTAATTGATAGCATTCATGGCTAGGTTTAGGAGAAGTGTAGTCTTTGCGGGTAATCCAATTCTTTACACGATTCAGAGAGGGAAGTATAGATTTAAAATGAGAGATACTTTCTTCAGATGTATTTGTTACAACAGCGTAGTTAATAGAGTATTTATCAAAATAATCAAGAAGTTCATCCGCACCTTTGATATACTCAATTGTTTTTGTTTCTTTGAGCAAAGATAGTTTTAATTGTTTTACGTCATATATTGATATCTTTAGTGACTCTAAATACTCATTTAAGTTTTCAATGCGTTGATACGATTCCCAATTAAGAGTAATATTAAATTTCTCTAGTGCTTTTACATAACACATGTAGTGTAAGTAGTCAGTATTAAGTAGAGTTCCATCTAGGTCAAGGAGATAGAAAACAGATTCAGAAGGCAAAGAGTCTAGATTGAGTTGGGGGTGGTAGAATTTAGTAAAAGAGTTTATTATACCATCTCTTAATGATGTTAAAGGATAGTGTGACCGTGTATAAGATTTATCTTCTAGGCATGTGTCATAAGGCCTTCCAGCACAATTTGCAGGGGCAATATCGATAGGTTTTATGTGGTCAATTGGTTTACCAAGATATTCAGATATCATCTTAATCATTTCATATTTTGTTGTTTTATCTTTATTATTGAAGAAATGAACTACTCCAGAGTTTATTTGTAGAATAGAATCGATAATAAAATGACATAGATCTGGTATAAAAACAGGTCTACGTATTGAATAATTATCTTCTGTAGTAGATACTGTAGAATCAAATACCTTTTTTCCAAGTTGTGTGACAGCCGTTTCTGATAGAGATAAATAACTATCTGTATAGAGAACAGGCACTCTAATAATACATGCTGTCTTTAAAGCAGAAAGAACTCTCTTTTCTGCAATGTATTTACTGATTCCATAATTTTGGAGAGGGTTAGGTTCTGTTGAGGGCAGTGAAGGTTGATTTTTTCCATCAAATACATAGTCTGTTGATATATGAATGAAATGTATATTCCTTTCAGAGCATGCTGTAACAAGTGATTCAACTAGATCTACATTAATCTTTTTAGTGAGCATCCAATCTTTTTCACATCCATCTACATTTCGATCTGCAATACAATTTACGCATACAGATGGTTTATATTTAGAAAGGAAACTAGAGAGTTCTGTCGTGTCAAATATGTTTATTTTATAGCTATTCTTAACAGGCCGTGTGTTATGTATGCCAATATATGGTATTGAAGACTTTTCTAATTGAGAACATAAGTCTCTACCTACAAGACCAGAAGCACCACATACGAGAACTAACATATCTATTTGTATAGAAATCTTAGTTTTAGACTGAATTTATTTTCTTTATGATATTTGTTGTGCTTTTTTCTTCAACAAGGGGAATGATCTTAATATTCTTAAGGTAAGGGTGTTTTGCTAAAATCTGCTCGACCTTGTAGTCAGATCCTTTTACCCAATAGAGAGGGTCGACAATCTTCATGATGTTTCCAAGAGTTCCTTCATTCTCAATATCTTCTTCATTATATAAAACAATGTAATCGACATAACTAATTGTCTTAAATAGATTAATTCTGTCACTATAATTATTGACTGGTCGTGTATCTCCCTTGAGAATTTTTATCTGTTCATCACTGCTTAGACAAACAATTAATATATCGCCAAAGGACTTTGCCTTTCTCAGAGTTTCAAGGTGTCCTACATGTAATATATCATAGCAACCAGATGTCAATACAATACTCTTATTTTGAGAGTCTATTTTTGTTTTTACTAACTGAAGTTGTTCTTTATCATATATTATCTTAGAGTCTTCTTTTGAGTCTAATTTATTAATAGTTAAAATCATGCACTTAGAACTAGTAGGAATCATCTTATTAGTAATTGATAAAATACTACCTTCTTTATAATACTTTATAGGTTCAAAGACTTCTCCATCAAGGATAATTGAGTATGTATTTTTTTGTAATTTAAGGATGTCTTCTGTTGATGAGACAGATTCTAGAGAAAGAGTAGCATTATTTACTAGATATGACATATTTTTATGAAGATAAAATGGCTTATATTTTTCTATATTTTCTGTAATAACATTTACAGAACTTTCATACCCAACAGGTTTTCTCATATATTGATCATCGAGGCGTAATAAATCATTTTTATCTGAAAAGTCTAGAGCCTTTGAAAAGACTTCAATCTCTAAGATAAATGTTTCATCAGAAAAGCTAGCGATACTGTGAAATTTATATCTAGGAATGTAAAGGCATTCAAGTGTGTTAAGAGCAATCTTTTTATTATCAATGAGGCCGATTTTTGCACACCCTGATAGGACAATTAAGAGTGTATCTTTCTTAAAATGACAATGAAGAGATGTAGAATGGCCTTTTTTCATATTTAAATACCAGATAGCAACTTTATTATTCTGAAAAACAAGAAACTCATATCCCCAAGGTTTTACACATACTTTATTTTTGTAATCGACTTCTTCGTGGCTCTCAAATTCTATTGCCTGATTATTTTTAATTATAGCAAGTTCTTTTTCTTCAAGGGTAAGTATCATTACTTTTTCTATAGAATGACACCAAAGTATTTATTTAAGCTTTACGCGTGAAAGGAAGTCCACTTTCTTCTTAAATGAACTTCGCCAACCGAATCCCCTGCACAGCCACCAGCTGTTTCTGTAAGGTAATAATGTAAATACAGCTTTGTATCTTTATTATCCATTGTATCTGTTAAGCACGCTATAGATGAGTCCATAAAATGACACTCTGTTGCGTGTAAAATTATATGATATAAATTAAGCAGTGATCCAGATGAAAAAATCTCATCTAGTCCTATATTATGTAAGCCTTCAATAAAAGGGTAATTATTTCTATTTTTACCTAAGTAAATGACAGGAAGATCTTTTGTAGAATTTATATCAAGTATACTCTTTACAAGTCCAGGATGAATAACTCTTCCTCTTGAAGGATCATCGTGAACAAGTATATATTTATCAGTTTGTATTTGTTCTTTTAATAACATATATAAATTCTTTGATAATTCTAAATTACTAGGCGGCTTGAATAATGTATAACGTAATGATGGATCTACATCTGCTCGTAGATAAAAAGAGTCTGCCCAGTTTCTTCCTTTAATTATAAATGATTTTATATCTGAATGCATACCAAAAGTGTGCAAAGAATATGTTTCATTATTTATAACTACTTTACTATTAAAAGGTTTTTTATTAATAGATTTGAGCAGTGGTATATTTGCCCATTCTTCGTCACATGTCGACTCGCTTTCAGCCTCTATCCAGTAAAATGATACACGAGGAGAATCTGAATATAGATGTCTCAACGTCTTCTCTTGATATATTTTAGCAATAAGTATAATATTATTAATACTTTCATCTAATAGTAAATGATTAATATATCCATTCATTATAATTTGATCCCCGAGGCCTTGATGGGGCAATACAATAATATTCATTAAAGTAACAAGTATAAATATCTTTAAGTTATCTAGTATTTAATCTTGAAATGAGGTGTAATTGCGTAAATTTGAAAAAGTATAAATGGTAAAGGATAGCAGGAATGGAGTCTGAGTTGAGAGAGTTGATCGGCAAGTATGGTCTGATGGCTGTTCACAAGGCATTGGATAAGGAGTTGAAGGATACTTTTGATTACCTTTATGACGTTTACAAGGGACAAAAAGTAGAGAGTGTCGAGAAGGTTGAGAAGGTTGTGAAGAAGTCTGTTAAGAAAAACATTATTGTAGAGGATGTTGTTGAGTCTGTTGATGAGGATCTAGAGGATTATATTGAAGAGGTTGTTGATCCTTCAGTAAAGCAGGTGGTGGTTGATACGGTTAAGAAGGAACCTGTTGAGAAGAAGGTTTCAATTGAAAAACAAAAGCTATATGCTGAGGTAAAGGCTGTAAAAGATAACCAGAAGGAAGCAGTTGCAAAGAAACGTAAGGAGTTAGAAGAGAAGGGTATAACAGCTAAGAGTCTTCTTACAAAGGAGAATCTACAGAAGTGGATAGGTGAAGGGTGCACGTATTCGAAAATAGCAAGAGATTATACAGGATGCACAGATGCGGAGATAGCAGCAGCAGCAAAAGAATATGGTCTACAGAGTAATTTGAGTAAGCACTTTGCTTATAAGAGGCGTATT
>Ga0007834_1000316_pt1 | contig 15869 bp, 16 predicted proteins | sample CryBogCBE06Nov07_FD_71233 | JGI IMG/M metagenome (GOLD analysis project Ga0007834, IMG submission 71233) | Freshwater microbial communities from Crystal Bog, Wisconsin, USA - CBE06Nov07 | ecosystem: Environmental > Aquatic > Freshwater > Lake | place: Crystal Bog, Wisconsin, USA | collected...
AGGAGGTGCATACTGTTTTTTAATATCTTTTAATTTTTCTTTGTATTCGTATGATCTAACGTCTTGCATTTGACGTAGCTTGTTGAGTTGACGCAAAGTTAAACGTGTTTTACGTAGATCGCCCAGACGAGGTTGACTGTTGTCTTGACTAACATCTTGATAACCTTCAGGGCTACGCTTGTAAATTTCGTTGAGAATCATGTAGGTATTTATACTCCAGGAACACCTGCGCCCGGAGTGGCGCCAGCAATTCCAGGTGCTGTGGCAGGAGCACCGGGCATTCCGCCTTCTGGACCACCCGGTGGCATACCTATTTCTGCTCCAGATAGTTCTTGTCCGGTTGCTATATCTTGCTCCAATCCTGCCGGTGTAACACCAATGGCACGTAGATCTTGTCCTTGTGTGGTTGTTAATTCTGGCTCGTCGCGTTCTTCTTTCCAGGCTTTTTCATTTTCTTGGATTTCTTCTTCGGTTAACCCTAGATAACGCTTCATCATAAAACGCTTGCTCATGTAAGGCAAGGGTTCTAACTGTGCAAATGCTTGAATACGGGTAGTATCCAGTTCGCTTTGGCGATATGAAGCAAAGTTTTGGGGTTCGCACAGGGATATGCTGAAAATTCCAGCGTCAATATTAAAGCCTCTCCAGCGTAAAAACATCTTGAATTCATCGTCTAATTTCTGCATGATCAAGCGTTGTAGGCGCATGCAATACTGGTTAAAACGGTATTCTTGGATCAGAGCAGTGCCTACGCGACCATCATTCATAGCCCGATCTGAGTCGTCAGGGCCGGTGGGCAGGTAGCTGGAGGGCACACGTAAACCCCGTGCCATCTTGTTGTTAAAGTATTTTAAATCGTCAATTTCGCCCAGATTGGCACCGCCGGGCAGGGTAGTTACGTCGCTTCCGCGACCTTCTGAGGTAACCGGAAAGAAGTAGTCTTCGTTGATGCTGAGTGGGTTGTAGCTGGAATCCATCATGTTGGCGCCACCACCAGTTGTGGTAGGAATACGTCGCTGATGCATTTCGTTTTTGACACGTTCCACAAACTGCATGGCCAAGTGGCTTGGCATGTTGCCCACGTCAATCTTGAAGATTCTGCGTTCCGGAGCACGTTGAACACGATAGATCAGCACACTATCTTCTAGCAACTCTTTTTGTTTGAATACTTTAAAAATATTTTCCAGTATACTTTGTCCAAACGGCCAAAAGTAATCCAAGCCTTCATTTAGACTCAGGTGCACCACGTGACGTGCATCAATACAGGTTTCGTTCATGGCCTGTGTAAAACGGCTGTTACCTGTTCCGCCACCTGCACCACCATAGCCACCACCGTTGGGTGCTGTGTAATTGTTCTGCCCAGCAACACCAGTAGCACGGCTCACATAGTAGTCACTGGTGGTTTTTTGTGCCACACTCATGTTTTGAAAGTTGGGATTGATATCACGGATAATATACTGCTCAGGACGTTTGCCTTCGCTTTCGTTAACGATAACACGGGCCACTTTGACCATGTCTACCCACATCATTTCAAATGTTTCTGGGTCACGCACAAACACTTGATCGCCATACTTGATGGTATTACGGAACAACTTGAACACACGTTGATCCAACTTGTTTAACTTGGTCCACTGTTGCAGTTGTTTTTTGATAATTTCAATTTCATGATCGGTGGGTTGATCATTGAAATTAATGTCAAATGGCGTGCCGTTGTCATCATTGACCTGGGTTGAAAACTCAGCAATAATGTCTAGACAGGCATTTACTTCTGAGTCACAGTCCATGTTTTCGTATTGGTTATAGCGTTCAATTCGATTTGGATGCCCTGAATATACTTCTGGCAAGCGGCTGGCATAATTGCGGAAGGCAAAATCGTTGGGAGTGCCGGTTCCATCAGCATAGCCTGCTCCGGTCTGTCGAGGATATCCGTCTAGGCCAAATTGGTTTTGTCCCGAGATCGGACTGAGTTGGCCGCCAGTATTAGCAACCTTAAAATACTTTTTCCAACCGCGTTTACGGTTATTATCGTTATCTGCCATGGTTGTATATTTATGGAGCGATCAGTTTGCTAGGACTAATTTACGATCCAGCGTATGCCGCCGTTTTTTTGGTATTATCAGCAACATCCATCATGTTTCTATTGAGTGTGTCCAATTTGCTGTTTAGACTAGCTATGATGTTATCACTGTCGCTGCCGGATGATCTTGATGCTGTAGTTGTATCTTCTTTGGTAGGCAAGGTGGTTGATGGTTTGACCGTGGACATCTTGTTGTCGTAGCCGCCGTTAGGGCCGGTGATTGCTGCCATTAGCTGACCAGGATCAATGTTGGCACGATTGGTATTGAAGCCGTCGTATCTGCCACGACCCGACATGTCCTGTGGCAAGCTGGCCCAGGTTCCGGCCAAATTACGCATCACAGTGGCAGGATCTTTACGTCCATACCCTGCTTGATTGATTAGTTGTTGAGCTAGTAGGTCTTGTGTTTTTTCATCAAACTTGGTTGTGTTAGGATCAAGTCCGGCTTTTTTCATCTGCTCGGCCAGGGTGCCCGACACCATTTGATACTTGCCCACAGCTGAACTGGCACGACCTTCGCGCAACATTTGTTTTTGTAGCTCTTGAACTTGAGCCACAGTCATGTGGGTAAGATCAGCACTTCCGCCACCCACTAGCGCATTGTAATTTCCACGACTTTCGCCTTGTCCAATTATGTCTAACAAGCTCTTAGGAGCAGGTTTTTTACCCAAATTGTCTAGTAAACTGTTTATATTAGCGGCACCGCCACCCATGGCTTGACCATTGCCTACAGTGCCCGGAGCTATTTTGCTAATACCACTGACAACACCGGTAAATCCTTTCAGGGCTGCAGTAGCTGGGCTAACCCCAATGTTTACAAAGCTCTGTAGCGCATCTCGAGCCTGTTGCTGATTAATACGCATGTCTGCGGCATTTTTGGTAGTTTGATCAGTTACTGTTTGCTCAGCTTCGGCATTGGCCATTTGCTGATCAAGATTCTGTTCACCAAACTTGGCCGCACGTTTTTGTTGTTCGCTGTAGTGGAAGAATGTGTCGCCTGCGGCTCCTAGTTTATACAAGCCACGAAACGCTGTTCTGGTGTTCTTTTCTTCTTCTACTAGAGTGCGCATGACATCACCAGCACTGGAACTCGAATCCAACATCATTTGATAGGCTCTAGGAGCAGTCATCATCAATTTTTGTGCCGCTGCTACGTCGCCACCGATGGCCTTGATAAATTCTTGTCTAGCTTCGCCAGTTAATGTTTGATTTAGGATGTTGAGTTTTTTGATTCTGGCTTCGGCACTAGCATCACCTGCAGCTGCCTGTTCGGCCAATTCATCCATTGTGGCCGCAAATGTATCTTCTGACTGAGCTTCGGCTATCTTAGCTTCCTGTGCTTCTCTAGTGTCGCCCGTGATACGAGCCAGTTTATCCAACTCCATGGTGTATTTGACTGTGCCTTCGACTAGATTCTTTTGTATATCAGACTGACTGCGACCCAACATTTGTTGCATTTTGATATAGCCAGCACCATACTTGTTGATATCATCAACAGTGTAGCCCATTTGCTGAAAACGACGCCCAATATCACTACGTTGTATGTCGGCCATTGAGTTAGAAAAGGCCTTGGTTCCAGATAATACAGTGCCACCAAATGTGCTTAGTGCTTCAGAATTTTCTCGGATCAGGGCAGTCATTTGATCCAGTTGTTCTAGACCATACCCAAACTTCTGCATGTTATCAAACACGCCACGCATGCCGTCAGCAGCACCTGCTCCAGTCTTGGCAAGATCTTGATATGCTTTAAATAGTTGATCACTCTGTTCAGCGGCTACCTTGCCAAACTTGAACAGGCCCATTACAACCAAACTAACGGCTTTGACTAGAGGACCACCTAATAGGAATGTAAATGCTGTGAGAGCTGTGGTAACCGATTCAATAGAATCAGCCATGCCTTTGGCGCCTTGTTCGCCTTTATACATGGCGCTGGAGATGTCAGCTACACTTTTACCCAGTGCTTTGAATAGGTTAGCCTGTGCGGCTGAATAGCCTTTGATACCTTTTTGGGCATCTTTCAAGGCATTTGCCATGTCCTGTGTTATAGGAGTTCCTGTTTTAATAGCGTTGTTATACGCTTCAAATATGCCAGCGATTTCTTCCGGGGTGTATTGATCAGCCATAATTATATTTATTGAGGTAAATCCTATGAATCCAAACAATCCACTTAAACAGTATTTTAGACAGCCGGCTATCTATATCAAGTTGCCTAGCCAGGGCGCCTACTATCCGCCGGGCACTTTAAACATGCCTGCTACCGGAGAATTGCCAGTGTATCCCATGACTGCCATTGACGAAATCACTTATAGGACACCGGATGCCTTGTTCAATGGGCAGGCCACAGTAAATGTTCTGCAGAGCTGTGTGCCCGATATCAAGGATGCCTGGGCTATTCCTTCTTGCGATGTGGATACCCTGTTGGTGGCTATTCGTGTTGCTACTTATGGACATGAAATGGAGTTCGGAACCACTTGCCCAGCCTGTAAAAAGGGTGCCGAACATGGATTAGACTTAAGAAATGTGCTGGACAGTATTGGACATTCTGACTACTCAAAAACTATACAGTCAGGTGACATGGAAATCTATTTCAAACCCATGACCTACAAAAACATGAACGACAACAATCAGTTGCAGTTTGAAAATCAACGCTTGTTGCAGATCTTGCCCGAAAGTGAAGCGCCTGACACCGACAAACTGACAGCCTTGAGCGATGCCTTAAGAAAAATTACAGAAATTACCGTAGATGCTTTGAGTCAAAGCATTGCCACAATCAAAACACCGCAAGCCTTGGTCAGTGAACCCGAGTATATCAAAGAGTTGTTGACCAACTGTGATCGAAAATTGTTCAACCAAATACGTGATTTTATTATTGATCTTAAAACACGGTCCGAGATGCAACCTATCAAGCTGACCTGCCCCGATTGTGAACACACTTACGAACAAACCCTTACGTTAGACATGTCTAGTTTTTTCGGGTCCGCCTCCTAGTCCTGGATTCTGACCAAATTTCCGAACTAGTCGATAACATGGACAAAGAAACACAGTCCATTCGACGGGAGGCGTTACAAATGAGTTGGTATATGCGTGGTGGGTTAACATATGACCAGGCTCTGCAACTCAGTGTCGGCGAACGAACATTGATCAGTGAATTGATCAAAGAAAATTTAGAAACAACCAAAAAATCAGGATTACCATTTTTTTAATGTTAGATTTAGAAACTGTAAAACAAGATATAGAACGTTGGATTCAGGACTTTGTAGAAGTTAAAAATCCTGCGCTGGGTGGCTGGCCTCCTTGCCCTTATGCTCGCAAGGCCAGACTAGAACAGGACTACGAAGTTAGGATTGGGCGAGACCTTGGTGCCGATTTGTCAGAGCTCGGGCGCACCGGAATATCCAAAAGTGTAGTTGTTTTGGCGTATGAAGGTCATCATTATACTGCCAAACAATTCAATCAAACTGTCAATGATCTTAATGAACAACACTTGATAAAACACGATCTGCTAGCGCTAGCAGATCACCCTGACGACGTGGAATCAGTCAACGGCATTATAATGAATCAAGGTCGGTATGCCTTGGCCTTGGTGCAAAGCCTAAGTGATTTGAATGCCAAGGCAAAGATTATGGCTTCAAAAGGTTTTTACGATTCATGGCCCGAAGAATATCTACAGATGTTATTTCAACACAGAGAGGACCCACGCAAGTGACTTACCAATTTGCCAGAATACGATTGACGGAAACTACTTATCAACCCACAGTAGCGTGGGAATACCTGCGTGAGCCCAACGTCGCACAACTCAAAGATATCTATAGAACCTACTGCATCTACAAACACTTTGCCAGTGTAATGCCTTTGTTTGACAGTCAGTTTACCGACCTCAGCACAGATGTCATAGGCTACAGAGAAGAAGGAGAATTGGTAGCGTTTAGTTTAATGAAACGTTACGACACGGAAAACGTTCTAGCCAGTCAGTTTGCATGGACTTATCACAATCCACGAACCCGACTGGGCATAGAAAGTTTGAAAACCGAGTGTGCCATTTATAGAGAACGAGGTTTCAAGTTCTTATACTTAGATCAAGCACACTTATACAAACAAGGCTTAGAGGGCTTTGAAATTTTAGGGACACTACAATAATGGCAGACTTATACACAATTTGGGCAAACAAAGAAGGCGACATTTCGGATCTGGAATGGACCAACGGCATGCGCAGTTTCTTTGATCATTTAGTAAGCGAAGGCAAAATGGAATCATACAGAATTACTCGTTGTAAAATGGGTTTTCGTAGTATTGCCGACATGCCAGAATGGATGATACTCATGGAGTTCCGAGACATGGCGCAGATGGATTCGGCGTTCCGTCGTGTTGCTCCATTGGAGGGAGAACTCGAAGTGAAACACAAAAGTTTTAATCAGTTTGTTGCTGGAGACATACAGCATGCCTTGTTTCGTGATTGGCCTGACCAATTCTGAGTGTCACTGAAAGATTAGCTACGCTAATCTATGTCTTTCGCTGTGCTCAGACATGATTGTTTTTCTTTAGCATTATCCAGATATTATGGTCACAATTCACCGTATGCACGGTGAATGTGACTTCTACATTATCCGAGTAGCACAGTCACTTTATCATAATGAGATTGTTGTTTCCAACGCGGAGGCGGTTGACCGGTACCCCCTACTCAAGCTTCACATATCAACGGAACCCTAGTGACCCAATGATAAATCCAAGTCCTATAAGCATGAGTTGTGTCTTTTTCACAGAGCTCAAACCATTTGTTGCCTTAAGTTAGCAATTGCCTTTGACGCCCAAAGTTTTCCAGACCGGGTATCACACCGTTCTTCGATGGGGATCGAGCTGCCTCGATCAAACTGTGTCGGTAAAGTTGCCTATCTAAGTTTTAAATTTTATTTTTGATGTGACTACCATGTATGCGGCAAACTATCTGCCCATTATAGTAGTCATCTGATTCCAAGACTCGATGATTAAATTGTTCTCTAGCTTCTACGTAACTGCATTCAGCCTTTGATCTGCAATAAAATAATATTTCTCTTGTGAAGTTGTCTGAGCCTAGCTCTTGAATGTCTCGATTGAGTTGATCGTTGCTGCCATAGTATAGTTGCCAGTCTGAGTCTATTTTGGTTCTGATTCGTTTTTTCTTTTTGTTGCCGTTCTTGAGTTTTACTACTTTGTATGAGGTCTTACTGAATTTTGCTAATTTTTTTCCAATATATTTCCGGCCGGTTAAGTTATTTGTGATCAAATAAACAAAACCAACACAGTCTTCGGGTAGTTCTGAGATTTCGGAGTTTTCGTACAACCATACCATGGACTTATAGTTATCACACTACCACTCAGAAGCATATTTTTCATCTACTTTTTCAGTTAAACATTTAGTTTTACATTCCTGCCAGCGAAATGTTTTTAATTCTGATTCCCAAAATGGATCATCTAGCACTTCTTCTAATGTTCTTGTTTGTAAATTAAATTGTTCAGATAGTTGTTGCCATTCGCTATTATGACTGTAGCGATTGGCTACCCAACAGCAAGGAAACAATCGACCTCTAGCATTAATATACAGGCCCTTATTGCCAATTTCACACAACGGGCGAATACCATTTACATCGCTAACTGAACGAAACAGTTTTATATTTGTTGAGTTTGGAGCAGTATTAATTCCGCGCTGACTTATTGTTGTTATTTCTCTTTCAAATCTATGACTTGAACTAATATACTTTATACTAGGTTCTAAAGGATCGTCCTTGGGATAGCTAGGATAAAACGATCCAAACTTAGTTGATTTAGTTAATTGAAAAGCATCCATGCCCAGCTTTGCGGCCAAGGACTGCATGTAGTCTATATGGTCCTCGTTGAACTTAAACGCAATAGCCGCCCAGATCAATCGGCATTTGCTTGTAACTCTTAGTGTTTCAACGCCCAAGATGGCCGACGTAAAGTCACTGTTAACTCTATACAAATTATTACTAGCGTTATCATATCCGTCAATGCTAAAATGCACAGTATCACGGTCGGTCAAAACACTGCCTAGTTCTTGCCACCACTCCAGTTTTTTGTGCGAGCCATTTGTGATTATAACTATCTCTACAGGTTTAACTGTTTTAATATAACGGATAACTGGAACAAGATCGTGCGCATAGATAGGATCACCGTCATCACCACAGAACGTAATTTTCTCTACGTTATCTTGTATAAATTCTGGTGTAAAGTTGCGCTGAAAAAACTCTAAATCTAATTCAGTGTTGATCAAAGTATCAGGAACTTCAGAACGAGCACACCTGGGACAACGCAAGGTGCATTTGCTAGAAATTTCAATATGAAAATGCCAAGTTGCTAAAGTCATGCTATTTCTACGTCTGTATTGTAACTAGTAAATCCATTTTCTTTAACTACCTTAAGAATATTTTCTACACGTCCTGCTAGTTCATCTCTATGACTTACCAGCCAAATTGATTTGTGACGTTCACGCGACATTTGTTTTAGCAGTGCTAGGCTGCTTTCCACACCTTGAGTATCCAGGCCGTTGTCGATCATTTCATCAATAAACAGGAGATTGATAGGTTGATACAGGCTTTCAAACACATCTCTGAAGGCCCAACTCATACTTAGTATCAATCGGTTGCGTTCACCGCGGCTCAAGTTGTCAAAGTCCAGTTCACGTCCTAGTTCTTCAATACTTACCGTAAGATCATTTTGAAATACCACAGTGTGCGGTAAACCCACTCGATCTAGGTAATGTGTCAGTCTAGCATTGAGATAGCTAAGATTTTGTTCAATAATCTTTTTACGGATAAACGAGTCTTTGCTGGTGAGCAATTTAAGTAAAAAGTCCTGGTGCTCTTGTAAGCGAGTAAGTTCATTAAGTGCGTCATATGAGACCTCCTGTAGGGCCTGAGAATTCATTTCTTCAATCTGTTCTGTGTAGGGATCCGTTTCGGCTATCTTGCTGGCAATTTGTTGTTCCAAGTTTGCCACGTTGGCCTGATGCTGAATAGCATCACTTTCCTTGTCATAAAACATCTTGGGCGGCTTGCCTAACGTGCCCAGGGCGGTGTGGGCAACCTCCAGTTCTGATAAGAGGGTGCTAAATTCGCCGCAGCTTGTTCGTGCAGCTTCCAGATCACTCTGCTTGCCCGCCAGAACCTGTTGGTGCTTACTGTCGTGGAAGGCTTGACCACATGTGTGACACTCATGATTTTCAAGCGTCTCAATTTCTTTTGATAGTTTGGCAACCAACTTTTCTTCACGGCCGATGTCCAGTTTCGTGCGCGAAATCTGGCTGGATAATTCATTGATATCCTTGCGCTTTTGATCCCACGCCTTGTGATCCGCATGTGCTTGGATCTCCGCTTCGATGTTAATCTCCTGTAACGACGATAGGGCTTTCTCGAGTTCCGTGATATCCGTGTCATGTTTGTTGATCCATAAGGTTTGTCTGCGCTTTAGGGCTTCAATCTGTTCTTCGATGCGCTTGTTGGCCTCTTGCACAGCGCGAATTCTAAATTCTTCTTGTGTGATCGAATCTTTTGTAGCTTTGTTAAGCTCTTTGATACGATCTGCTCGCTCACTCAGCTGTGTAATGCCCAGCAACTGTTCAATAATGGTGCGCTGATCATTGGCCTTGAGACTCAAGAAAGGTTCTGTATAGGTATTCAGTGCCAAGATATGTTTGAACATGTCATGGCTTAGTCCCAAGGTGTGTTCGATAGCGTCTTGTGTTTCTCTGCTATCGCCCTGGGCTTCGTCGGTAATTTCCTGCTCTCGATTATTCACATAGAACTTTAAAACGTTGGGCTTGCGACCACGTTCAATTTTGTAATCGGTTGTGCCCACAGTGAAGTCCAAACTTACAAGCATGCCTTTGCTGTTGGTCTTGTTAACCAAATTGTCCTTGCGAATATTACTCAAGGCCTGCCCATACAGGGCATAACTTAGTGCATTGATAATTGTGGTCTTGCCTGTGCCATTACGACTACCGTCGCCACCTAGGTCTAGGTTTTCACCTAGGACCAAGGTAAGATCTCTACGATCAAAATCAATGGCCTGGGTAGCATTGCCCACACTCATAAAGTTTCGAACTGTTAGATTTTTGATCTGGATCATTTTAAATTTTCTAGCAAAATATTAACTTGTTTTTTTGAATAGTTGTTTTTGTAAAAATCAAAATTATATTCAAGTATGGATTCCATACTATAACACAATTGTTTGAGCTTGTCTACAGGCATCGAGCTGATTTTTTTTACAATATCATACACAGCATCGAGTCTATCAGTGGAATCATGCATGAGATCATAGTCCTCGTTCCAAAAGTCGCCAAAAGTCCGGAATCCTAATTTTTGAAGTTGTTTTAAAATACCCGGAGCCCCTACTACCACAAATGGCCTCTTTTGAAGAATAGGGCGGAATGTTTTTTCTGTAAAATAAGCATAAGGATAATCAAACATGGTTTCAAGAGAAACGTACAAAAAGGCAGCAGATACCGCCGGAATGTTGAATCTAGTGTCGTGATCATTTGGGTTACCGTCAACCAGGGCATGTCGAAAACTAGAATTAAAATATTCATGCTGAGCCTGCCAAATTTTGTCATGCAAGGAATCGCTGATGTTCCAATCTAAACTTCTGGCAGGAGGTGTTGTGGTAACAAACTTATAAGAAAAATTTTCTAAATTTTGTGAAGCACTGTTGATTGTTGATTTATGTGTTTTAGTTTTGGCAAAATGCCAGGAAACAATGCCTTGATCCAAAATACCATCGTTTTTTAACAAACACAAAAACATTACTCTATGAGATCGCTGAGCTCCGCTGAGACAAACATAAGGATAATCAATAGATTCGATGGCTATATCTTTATCGGTTATGCTTGGAGTGGAAATTAATTTAGTATAGTGGTGTTCAACCACTTGAATATTATCGTTTAATACGTCGTGACGAGGAAAATATTCACCGTAAAACTTTTTTATTTCATTTTGTAATCCATAATGATTGGTCATTAGTATACAAACCGACGGACTTATATCAAGTGCCTGTAAACTGTGTAAAAAATTGTATAGTACAAATCCCACAGTGTTTTTGGCATAGTAAACATCTACATCATAATGGTGTATCAAAATACGGTCATTTATTTCAAACTTGTCTTTTTTCAACTTTGCCAGTTGCTCGTGCATGGCAACCGGGTCAAGGCTGGCAACACACAAATCGATTTCACCAACAACATTGAATTTCTCACTAAGATATTGTTGGATATTGGTCCATGGTCGATTTTGCCCATTAAAATCAATCATAGTTTTTTTCCTAGAAATGGCACAATTATTTCTTTGACAAAATTGTCATGGGCCGATGACTCGGGGTAGTGCAGATTGAACTTGTAGGCATTTTCTTTAGCGTAGGATAAAAAACCCTTGTGATTTTTATAAAATATAAAACGGTCAAAGTCAATCAGTTGTTTCATGTCATCAAATACTACAGATTGTTTTGTCACATTGTCAATCTGTTCAGTGCTCATATCTAAGTCGTAGGCCGAGGCAAAAAAATATTCAAAACCTTTTAGTTTTAAAAAGTTTTGAATATTAATAATATTAAACCAATAGTTGATGTGGGCAAAACTGCTGTTGTGATAATACTTATACCAATATTTTTTCTCTCCTCGAGCCTGGCCTCCGGTCAAACAATAGCCATAATCTTGTGAAAGACCACCGTCAAGATTTACCAACAATGGTTCTTTGCCATTTTGCCAACTTGATACTTCTAAAAAGGCATTTTTCATGGTGCTGGAATTCTCAACAAAAAAATCAAATCGATCTGAACTGGGCAACAAAATACCAACCAGGGTATTCACTGGGTCATGATGTTGCAGTTCCATCATCAGTCGTTTACTGATAAAATCAAGGCCTGCGCCGCGAGCACCAATGTTGACCAGTTCACTACCCAGATGCTCAGATAAAAAATCAGCCCAAGTTTTTTGAAAATGATCTTTGGTAATGCTACATCCGCATGCAACTAACTTTTTATTCATATGTGATTGTGCAACTGTGTGTTTGTCTGTTTAGTTCATCATAGATTCTGATAAATTTTCAACAGTAATTTTGGATCATAAAATTCAGATTCAATGTTGGTAATTTGATCAGTTACAATTTGATCTACACTTTCAAATTTAATTTCTCCCGGTGCTAAATCCAAATCTACTGCGGTAGATTTGACTGGAATCAGGGCCATTTCTCGCAGATTATAATCTTTGACAAATGTATCTTTAATAAAATTAGCTTCTTCGTAGCTGATATCAATGTCCAACTCTACTCGCACATGCATGTTTGGCGCTAGTAAATTGGGTGCACCGTCGATCACCTGACTTAGTTTAAGCACGCGATACAAGGGTTGTCCGGGCCATGCATGATATTCGGCCGTCTTGCCCCATTCTAAGATCATCATACCACGAGCGGCATCGCCAGCATCGGCAAAGTTGTGCGGGAAACAGTTGCCAATATAGTTAATGTTACGTTTGTTTTGCCGTAGATGAAAATGCCCAGAGTAGACTTCGCCAACTCCGCCAAAATGATCAACACTTAGTTCACCGTGATCTGGCATTTCTACCATGGCATTCATTTTGAAGTGCGGAAGTTCAAAGTGCCCAAACACATACTGACTATTTAACTTTTGTATACGTTTGTGATCATCGCCCACTAGCCATGGAGCAATAGTTACGCCACCTTCGCTGAACCAGTCGTTTATGACGTGTATGTTGGGCAAGTGCTGTGCCCATTCAGCACCGTGTATGTCACGCTTGTCACGATAGTAGAGATCATGATTGCCGGGTATAAAATAAAAGTTGTCAAATGCCGCACTTAGTTTTTGTAAACTTTTTAAACTGAAGTGTAAGGTCTGTAGATTGATACTGGCTCTATGGTGATGCCAATCGCCCAGAAACATGCCAGTTTCACAACCTTGTTCCTTGGCTGTGGCAATAAACCAGTCAATAAAATCACTACAGTCTTGATTATGCACCAGACTGTTTGATTTTAAGCCAAAGTGTATGTCTGTGCAGACAGCAGTCTTACGGAATAGATTCGTCATAGATTGTATTATACAGCTATAAAACGGTTTTTACAACCAGTCTGGTTAAGATGGCTCGTAGTCTTCGCCGGCAATAATAGTGACAACAGATCCAAAGTTGGGATTTTTCTTTCCGGCATTTTGGCGTGTCCAGGAAGGATTAAGTCCGGCCTGTTCCAGCATGTCGTCACGAATGTTTTGATTTTTCTTTTCTAAATTCAAAATTCTAGTAAAACTGTTGGTGATAGCAGCAGTGTAGTAGGCAAAAGGATTTTGACTTTTTGATTCGTCAAACTGAAGGCCAATCTGTGATAACTGTAACAAGGCTTGTCCGCGCATTTCTTCATTGTAAGTGTAGCCTCTCCAGTTTGATCTTGTTGCGTATCGTTCACACAACTTTAAAAACATATTGGCCAAGGTGCGAGTCATGGTTCCGTGGTCCTTTGAAAATTCACCATGCTCGAGATCACCTTTCCAATGACTCTTGCCTACCAAGAAAGGTTCTTTTTTGTCATTTAGTCGATAGTGATAAAATGGCGGAAAGTTTAAGCGCACATGTTTTTCATCCAGGATCGGAATATCCAGCAGTTCGGCCAATGGGTCGTCTTCGGGCATGTCTAATTCAAAAATATCTTCAATTTTCTTTTTCTTTTGCTGGCTTTTTGGTATTTTCTTGGGTGCCATTGGTATGTGTTCCCAACAGGTAATACGGAATACTAAGTCAGTGTTTGGTATCTTTTTTGGGTCTACAATGATGCCATCTCGCTTTAACCGATCAGCACGATTTCTGCGTGCTTCGGCAATGGTGCGTTGATTAATTTTGGCCAGCGTGGGCAGGATAATATCATACTGATGATCTGCAACAGGATCTAGGTAGCTACAATAGGTATTTTTGCTTAGATGTATTTGTTTTAAGATATCTCTGTTGTTGAGATAGTTGTTTTTTGCTGGGGTTCTTGTTGGTGCTGTTGACACTCGTAGTTCTCCTTAGAATGTATTTATTGTAGCACAAAAACCACGCCTGTCAACCTCAATCATTAAAATACCATATTATTTTTACGGTAAATACGTGATAGGAAAATAAACATGGCTGATCCAGAAGTTCAAGACACATCCGGTTATGAAGAAGTTGTACAGGAAACAGTATCAGACAGTCAAATTGATACTGCACCTGCACCTGTAGGCGACGAAGACCCTTATGCCGCAAAAGAGCAGGCATTGGCCAACGAGCTCGCCGGTGACGGTGTCACTGTAAGTTCAATTGAGACCGCTGCTACTCCAGTAAACACAGAAGAATACAATCCTTATTTGGACTACGGTGCCGGCACAGACGTTGCTGTACCAACAGCTGATGTAAAGACACAAGCAACCTCAGTGAATTCGCAAACAGCATCATTGCCAGGTGGCACCGGTGGAACATTTACTGGTGCTATATTTGGAGTAAACGCCGCTGGACAAGCTGCTGCGCAAGCTCTTGGACAAGCCGCTGGCGGCATTGTTGGACAGGTAATCCAAACTCAAAATCAACAAAACAATACCAATCTGGCACAGCAACCACTCAACACAGATTGGCGTGTAGTTCTAAGGTTAGCACCAAATTCTAACTACCTGTATAATGCTGCTGATGCAGGATTATTGGCTCCGCTTAAAGTGACCAATGGTGTTATATTTCCCTATACACCTAGTATCAGCACAGCATACAAGGCCAACTATAGTGCTTATGATCTGACACATTCTAATTATCGCGGATATTTTTATCAAAACAGTTATATAGATGCGGTTACAGTCAATGCTACCTTTACAGCACAAAGCACAAGTGATGCGGCCTACGTGTTGGCAGTTATACACTTTTTCCGTTGTGTAACCAAAATGTTTTATGGTCAAGACGCACAGCGTGGAAGTCCTCCACCTTTGGTATTCTTAAGTGGCCTAGGTGACTACCAATTTAATAATCACCCTTGCCTGGTACAACAATTCAACTATACACTACCGCCCGATGTAGATTATATCAGCAGTGGAAGTCCTAACAATTTGGGATTGAATTTGAATCCGTTACAAAATTTATATTCAACAACACTTAACGCAGTCTCCCCAACGGTAACCCGATTGGCGTCGGCCTTGTTGCCACCCGGCGCTCAAAACATATTGCCTGCGCCATTACAAGGCTTATTAAATAATCCTACCTATGTTCCTAGCAAGATAGATATTGTATTGACCCTGTTGCCAATCCAAAGTCGTCAACAAGTCAGTCAACAATTTAGTCTTAAAGGGTTTGCCAATGGACAGTTGCTCAAAGGAGGATTCTGGTAATGGCACAACAATATACTAGCACTAGTCCATACTATCTTACTGGATATAGCCAATTTTTTCTTGACGTTATGGTTAATCGTCCTATTCCTAAACTCAATGGTGATTTGTTGTTTACAATCAATACAACATTTCAATACCGTCCTGACTTGTTGGCCTACGACTTATATGGCGACGCCGGTCTATGGTGGGTATTTTATCAACGTAACCCAAATAGTCTAACAGCACCACCTTTAGATTTCAAAGCCGGAACTCCGATCTACTTGCCAAAATTAGAAACACTCAAGACAGTGTTAGGATTCTAATATGCCGGCTAATAGACAAGGCAACGGCAATTTTTTTGATTATGGCAACATTGGCAATGTTAATCTTTTTACCAATGTCACAGGAACTCCTTCGTTCGCCGATCAAGTAAAAACCACCC
>Ga0007834_1000317_pt1 | contig 15848 bp, 11 predicted proteins | sample CryBogCBE06Nov07_FD_71233 | JGI IMG/M metagenome (GOLD analysis project Ga0007834, IMG submission 71233) | Freshwater microbial communities from Crystal Bog, Wisconsin, USA - CBE06Nov07 | ecosystem: Environmental > Aquatic > Freshwater > Lake | place: Crystal Bog, Wisconsin, USA | collected...
GAATACAAATAAGCAGTATTGGTTGAGAACTCTGCAGCGCAAGTATCTACACGTTTATAGACAGGTACCACCTTCAAGCGATGGCGTGCAGCGCGTACAGAGGATGCATCAACGCCCAATAGTTTGGCTAAGCGGCGATCAGAGAAACCTTTTTGCTTCACAAAGCGTAGCTCAGAAGCAGACAAAGCATCAATCTTGCGGAGTTTTAATTCAGTTTCAATCGACACTAGCTCCTCAATTTGCTCTAAGAACCATGGATCAACCTTAGTCTCAGCATAAACCTCATCAAGGTCCATACCCATGCGGAAGGCATCACCCAAATACCAAATACGGTCTGGGCCAGGCTCACCAATTTCTTGAATGATGTCATCCAGATCGGTCGAGAACTCATCTAAACCGTCAACGCCAACTTCTAAGCCGCGTAAAGCTTTTTGAAAGGACTCCTGGAAGGTACGGCCAATCGCCATTACCTCACCAACAGATTTCATCTGCGTCGTTAAACGAGAGTCTGCTTGTGGGAATTTCTCAAAAGCAAATCGTGGAATCTTTGTCACGACGTAATCGATGGATGGCTCAAAAGATGCTGGGGTTGCACCACCAGTAATGTCGTTCTTCAATTCGTCTAAGGTGTAACCTACGGCGAGCTTCGCCGCAATCTTGGCAATCGGGAAGCCCGTTGCTTTAGAAGCCAAGGCAGACGAACGAGAAACCCTTGGGTTCATCTCAATCACGACCATACGGCCATCTTCTGGATTAATCGAGAACTGTACGTTTGAACCACCCGTATCCACACCAATTTCACGCAATACTGCGATCGATGCATTACGCATCAATTGATATTCTTTGTCAGTCAATGTTTGGGCTGGGGCAACGGTAATCGAGTCACCAGTATGAACACCCATTGGATCTAAGTTTTCAATTGAGCAAACAATGATGCAGTTATCAGCACGGTCACGCACCACTTCCATCTCGAATTCTTTCCAACCAAGGAGAGATTCTTCAATCAAGAGCTCGCGTGTTGGAGATAAATCCAAACCGCGTTTGCAAATCTCTTCAAACTCTTCACGGTTGTAAGCAATACCGCCGCCGGATCCACCCATGGTGAATGAAGGACGTATCACTACTGGGAAACCTAAGCTACCAGTCTCTACCTGAATGCGTTGTTGCACTTCATGTGCTTCTTCCATCGAATGCGCAATACCCGACTTCGCAGAACCCAGACCAATCTTGGTCATCGCATCTTTAAACTTCTGCCGATCTTCTGCTTTATCAATGGCTTCTGGTGAAGCGCCGATCAATTCACAACCGTACTTTTCTAAAATACCGTGACGATGCAAGTCGAGTGCACAGTTCAAGGCGGTCTGACCACCCATCGTTGGCAAAATGGCATCCGGTTTTTCAGTGGCAATAATGCGCTCAACTACTTCCCAGGTAATCGGCTCGATGTACGTCACATCAGCCATCTCAGGATCGGTCATGATAGTGGCAGGATTGCTGTTCACCAAAATCACTTTGTAACCTTCATCACGCAAAGCTTTACAAGCCTGGGCACCAGAGTAGTCAAACTCACAAGCTTGCCCGATCACAATCGGACCAGCACCAATAATTAAGATGCTCTTAATGTCGCTACGCTTAGGCATTATTTGCCCCCCTTCTTGCTAGCATTCATTAGCAGCACAAAACGATCAAATAAATAAGCAATGTCATGCGGACCAGGTGAAGCTTCTGGATGACCTTGGAAACACAATGCAGGCTTATCATTCCAGGCAAGGCCTTGCAAAGATCCATCAAACAATGAAACGTGTGTGACACGAATATTGTCTGGCAGAGTATTAGCATCCACAGCAAATCCGTGATTCTGAGAAGTAATGGCTACGCGCCCAGTATCCAAATCTTTTACAGGATGGTTGGCACCATGGTGACCAAACTTCATCTTCAAGGTTTTGGCGCCAGCAGCCAAGCCCATGATTTGATGGCCGAGGCAAATACCAAAAGTTGGTACGCCTTTTTCAATGATTTCTTTTGCAGCAGCAATCGCGTAATCGCAAGGACCGGGATCTCCGGGGCCGTTTGAGAAAAATACGCCGTCAGGATTCATGGCCAGAACTTCAGCAGCACTCGTTTGTGCCGGCACTACGGTTAACTGGCAACCACGCTCTGTGAGCATGCGCAAAATATTGCGCTTCACACCGAAATCATAGGCAACGACTTTTTTCAGAGGTTTACTGGTATCCAATGTTTTGTAGGCAGGCCTGTCATCAGCGCCATGTAATTCCCATTCGGCTTCACGCCACTCATAGGGGGTCTTGGTCGTAACAACCTTAGCCAGATCTAAACCAGCCATACCAGGGAAGGCTTTTGCTAGCTCTAAGGCCTTTTTAGCCAAGGGTTCGATATCGTCGCCCAGTTTACCGGCAACTACTGCGCCAGACTGAGCGCCTTTATCACGCAAGATGCGGGTCAGTTTGCGGGTATCAATCCCCGAAATCCCGACTACTCCTGCCTTGCTTAGATAGTCCTCAAGACTAGCTTCGGAGCGAAAGTTCGATACGCGGCGTGGGAGATTTTTGATCACCAAGCCAGCAGCATGAATTTGCCCTGATTCCGCATCTTGTGCATTCACACCGACGTTACCGATGTGGGGATAGGTCAAAGTGACAATTTGGCGGGAATAACTTGGATCAGTGATGATCTCTTGATAGCCAGTAAGCGCAGTATTAAAAACAACTTCGCCAGCAGTTTCGCCAGGAGCGCCAATGCTAAAACCAGGAAATGTAGTGCCGTCGGCTAGAGCCAACACGGCGGGGGGAAAAGAAGGAAGCAAGGGTGACAAACCATCTCCAGTCCCTGCTCCATCCGACGCTCAAAACCCTCAAATAGACTAACCCGAGGCTGTTTTTGCGGGAGTTGAGTGTCTTTAAGCGCTAGGGTATTTATTAAGTTTCGAACATAGCAATGATACCAGTTTTGTCTCGTAAACCCTTGGGTTCCCAGCCAATGCGGCTCTGGAGGAAGATGCCTCCCCCAACCCTAGGGCCGAGGGAGTGTAATAGCTGATTGCTTAGGACTTAGCGCTCTGCTCAATGATGGTCTTAATTTGAGCTAAGACGGTTTGATCTTCCATGGTGCTAATGTCCCCAGGATCGCGCCCTTCGGCAACAGCTTGCAAAGAGCGGCGCACGATCTTGCCTGAACGGGTCTTCGGCAAAGCGGTTACCACGTAAACTCGGCCAGGGCGCGCGATCGCGCCTAAGGTAGTGTCAACGGTCTTCATACACTCAGCTTCCAAGGTAGCGGTATTAGCTGCATCCTTAGGAATCACAAAGGCTATCGCAGCCTGACCTTTTAGCTTGTCTTCAATACCAACTACGGCAACTTCAGAAACATTTGGATGGCCAGAGATGCTCTCTTCAATTTCACGAGTGCCTAAGCGATGACCTGCAACGTTAATCACATCATCGGTACGACCCAAGATAAAGAAGTAGCCATCTTTGTCTTTAATACCCCAGTCAAACGTGGAGTAGATGATCTTTCCAGGAATAGTTTCCCAGTAGGTGCTGACAAAGCGCTTGTCATCACCCCAAACGGTTTGCATACAACCTGGAGGCAATGGGCCTTCAATTGCAATCACACCCTTCTGGTCTGGACCCAATTCTTCTGTAGTCGCGTCATCCAAGAGCTTCATGTTGTAACCAAAAGATGGCACACCTGGTGAACCAAACTTATGGGGCATAACTTCAACACCACGCTGAATAGCCAACATTGGCCAGCCGGTTTCTGTCTGCCAGTAGTTATCCACGATGGGCTTATTGATCGCCCCATGAATCCAGGTCGCCGTTGGCTCATCCAATGGTTCGCCAGCCAAGAACAAGGCTTTCAAACTAGAAAGATCGTATTTGGTCAGGAATGCTGGATCTTGTTTTTTGAGAACACGAACCGCAGTTGGTGCAGAGAACATTACTGAGACTTTATATTTTTCAACCAGCTGCCACCAGATACCAGCATCAGGACGCAATGGCGTACCTTCGTACATGATCGTTGCCATACCGTTGAGCAATGGCGCATAGATGATGTAACTATGACCAACCACCCAGCCAATGTCTGAAGTACAGAACATGGTTTCACCTGGCTTGCCACAGAAGATGTGATTCATGGTTGCAGCCAAGGCTACTGCATAACCACCTGTATCGCGTTGCACGCCTTTAGGCTTTCCAGTAGTGCCGGATGTGTAAAGGATGTATGAAGTATGTGTTGCATCAACCCACTCCACCGAAACAATATCATTCAAATGTTTTTGGCGCTCTGTGACGTAATCCAAATCACGCTCAGCGACCGTTGTGTACTCCGTTAAACCACGATTCACAATCAATACTTTTTCTGGCTTATAGCTCGCTAAGGTAATAGCCTCATCTAACAAAGGTTTATATGGAACCGCTTTACCGCCACGAGCCCCTGCCTCCGCCGTCACAATCATTTTTGGTTGTGCATCATCAATGCGCGATGCCAAGCTATGCGAAGCGAAGCCCCCAAACACCACAGAGTGAATTGCACCAATGCGCGCACATGCCAACATGGCAAAGCAGGCCTCTGCGATCATCGGCATGTAAATAAGAACGCGATCGCCCTTTTTAACGCCGTTGGCTTGATAGATTGCGGCCATACGATTGACTTCTTCGTATAGCTCTTTAAATGTATATGTTTTTTCTACATTGGTTTCGGTTGAAACGGCAACCAAAGCAAGTTGATCGGGGCGATCTTTGAGATGACGGTCCACTGCGTTGTAGCAAAGATTGGTTAAACCACCCTCGAACCACTTTGCAAAAGGAGGATTGTCATAACTCAAAACTTTATCGAAGGGCTTTTCCCAATGAATTAGTTTTGCCTGCTCGCCCCAGAATCCGTCTGGGTCTTTAATGGAGCGTTCGTGTTCTGATTTATAGGACATGATCAACCTAAATAATGAAGTGGGTTTACTAGATTTTGCTCACCCCTTTACTGCTAGAGGTATTTACAGATCCATTTTTCGCAGATTTTGCAAGCCCTGTCGATGCGGATTTATGCTGAGATGCAGCATTTTTTAGAGAAGAATTACCCTTAGTCTCCCCCTTAACAGACTTCACAGGGGGGCATTTAGTCCCTTTTTTGCACTTTTTTGGCGACGGAGGTTGTGAAGGCTTGTCAAGACTCAAGCTGGCATTGTCAGCAAGAGCCATCGATACATCTCCTGGGCGACGAGCTGTCTTAGGAATAATCACGGTTGACCCTGCCCGAATACGCATCCCCTTAGGTATGCCATTCACACTCCTTAAAGTATCGACGTCCACCCCCAAAGTTTTTGCAGCCTGATCCACCATCTCTGTCTTACTCACCTGCACCGCAGTCCATGACGACAGGGGCTTGGTGTATGTTTTTAGATTTTCTTGAAAAACTTCCGCATGGCCAAATGGCAACAAGATCTGTTGATTTGCGGCAGCTAAGATCACCGGCTTATTAAATGATGGGTTGAGCACCTGAAATTCTTCTGTGGGTATCTCTGCCAACTTGGTTACTAAAGCAACGTCAATATCGTTGCTCACATCAATCGCCACAAAGTAGGGATGGTTCTCAAGGTCTGGAAGAACAATACCGTACGCATCAGGATCTAAAACTATCTGACGATAGGCCATTAACTTAGGAACGTAGTTGCGCGTTTCCTTTGGTAAGTTCAAACTCTCGTAATCTGTTGGTAAGCCTGCTGCGAGATTTTTTTTCTGAGCTTTGGCAATATTTCCGGCACCCCAGTTGTAGGCAGCCAATGCAAGCTCCCAACTACCGAACTGCTTATTCAGTCGCTGCAAATAATCTAGCGCTGCATCTGTGGACTGCAGTACATCGCGTCGCTCATCTCTAAAAACATTCTGCGTTAACTTGAAATCTTTACCGGTAGCTGGCATGAACTGCCAAAGTCCCATAGCTTTAGCGCCTGACTTTGCTTGAGGCACAAAAGCGCTCTCAACAAAAGGCAGCAAAGCAATTTCAGTTGGCATATTACGGGCGTTGACCTCTTGCACAATGTAGAAGAGGTAGCGCGAGGAACGCGTCATCGAGCGATTCACATAATCGGGCTTAGAGCTAAGCCAGCGGACTTGCTCTATCTCCAGCGGAGAGTTCATGGGCTCCATCTGGTAGCCATCCCGAATCCGAATCCATAAATTACTGGATGGTGCGTAGACATTGCTGACAGACTGATTGTTTAAGTTAACGCGTGGCGCCTTACTGGCACGTGCATTTGTTTTAGTCGGAGCATCGGATGACCAATCCCCAGTGCTGGCGCATCCAGACAACACTGCAATCATCATGATTGCCACATATTTCCACAACATCAGAATCGATCTTTCCACGCCCGAATGACTGCAAGTACGTGCGCGGGTGTTGGCAAAGTAGTTTCACCAGAAACACTTAAAGCAGATTCCAAAACTTCTTTAGTGTCACAACGCATAAATGGATTGACCTGAAGTTCTTGGCCAATCGTGGTTGGCAAAGTTGGCAAATGTTTTGCGCGCATCTCTTGAGCGCGTTCGGCCCAAGATAGTAAGTTCGCATTATTCGGTTCGACTGCTAAAGCAAAACGGATGTTCGATAAGGTGTACTCATGCGTGCAAAAGACCAAGGTATTTTTTGGTAGCGCCGCAAACTTTGCTAATGACTCACTCATCTGAGTTGGTGTACCTTCAAACAAACGTCCGCAACCCGAGGCAAATAAAGTATCACCACAAAACAGCATAGGCTCTACGACGTTGGCCTGCATATTAGCAAAGTAGGCGATATGGCTCAGGGTATGACCTGGAACCTCATGCACTTTAAGACTCATTCTGGGGGCGGCGATTTCAATTTTGTCGCCCTCAATCATGGCTTGTGTCCGCCCGGGAATATCAATGCTTGCAGGGCCATATACGGGAATCGGCTCCTTGAGAGTCTGCAATATTTGCAAGATGCCGCCCGTATGATCGGCATGGTGGTGGGTAATCAAAATCCCCGTTAAAGTCAATTTGTGCTCATCCAAATACCGCAGCACCGGCACAGAATCTCCAGGGTCGACCACTAAAGCTGATTCACCATCATGGATACACCAGATGTAGTTGTCATCAAAGGCTGGTATCGGCCAAACTTGCAATAAAGTATTCTTCACCATAGACCGATGATACCAACCCCAACCCCGCCCTCTCAGTCGCCAGCACCCCCATGGAGCTCCTGGGAGAAATGGCTGATATCCCCGCCCGGAAAGTATGTGCTGGCCTGGGAACAAAAGTGCTTTGGCCAAATCGTGACGGACGTTTTTGGTTTTTACGCTGTACAGGTCGGCATGCCCCAAATGAATGCCTTAGCCGAAAATCGCATGCCTTTACAGGTGCTATTGGTGCAATCAAACGACAGCCTCGCGCGAGCCGCGCAATTTTCTTGGCATCCGATTGAAGGTAATCCCCATGAGCTGCCTTTTGCGACTGAGAGCATCGACCTATTAGTACTCCCCCATGTTCTGGAATTCGCAGCCGATCCCCATCAAATCTTGAGAGAGGCTGAACGGGTGCTTCGTCCGGAAGGCAGGCTGGTGATCTCCGGATTTAATCCCGCCAGCCTTTGGGGTGTCCGCCAATACCTTAGCCGCCTAATTGGTAGCCCCTATCTGCCAAGAGATGGTCAATTTATCAGCCTAATACGCGTTAAGGACTGGCTAAAACTCCTCAACTTTACCCTCGATCGCGGTCATTTTGGATGCTACAAGCTCCCACTCCAAGGTCAGTCTGGCATGGCTAGAATGGATTTTCTGGAGCCTATGGGTAACCGATGGTGGCCGATATTTGGGGCAATATTTTTAGTTTCTGCGATCAAACGCCAGCAAGGCATGCGCCTAATTGGCCAAGCTCAGACCAAACGTATCCCCGCTATCCCTCAGCTTAGTACAGCAGCTGAGCGCAATAAACTAAAACAAAGTAAAGACTGATTACAGTACCAATATGCCCCATACCAAACCACTTCCCCACATCATCATTTATACAGATGGTGCCTGCAAAGGTAACCCTGGCCCCGGTGGCTGGGGGGCAGTTTTGCGCTCCGGGGGGCATGAGAAACATATTCATGGTGGCGCAGAGCTCACTACCAATAACCGCATGGAAATTAGTGCCGTCATTCATGCTCTCAAAGCACTCAAGCAAACCAGCTCGGTTGAGCTCTGGACCGACTCCCAATATGTCCAAAAAGGGGTCACAGAATGGCTTGAAGGCTGGAAAAAACGAGGTTGGAAGACGGCCAGCAAGGCTCCCGTTAAAAACGCCGATTTATGGCAAGAATTAGATACGCTACTGCCGGAACACAAGATCTCTTGGCACTGGGTCCGAGGCCATAACGGCCACCCTGGGAACGAGCTGGCAGACACGTTGGCAAACCGCGGTGTGGAAGAATTCCTTCCTTAGGGTCATAAGCACGTTTTTGAGAGTCTTATGAGAGAATGTGCCGATAGGCGGAGATGCTGTAAATTCTGCTAAATCCATATAAATCAAAAGAAAAAACGTCGAGACCGTGTCAAAAATTGAAACTTTAGCCAATAAGCTATTCAGCAAGTTACTCACACTCAAAAATTGGGCCTTGGCTCAGTTTTGTGCCCTGTGGAAAAAATACTCACCCCAGCTCAAGCAATTGGATTTTGCCAAGGTAAAGGCCTTCGCCCTGAAGTACAAATGGCACATTCTGGCAATCATCATTGTGCTATACGCCCTTTCTAAGACATACGACTATTTCTTCCCGGCAACGGACAAAGCTGGCGGCCCAGTGACCGTTACTACAGTAGTAGTTGAGAAAAAAGATATCCCTCTCATTCTGGAAGCTACTGGCACCATTGTCTCGAACAATATTGTTGATATTCGCCCAATGATTACCAATACAGTCACCAAGATCTTAGTAAAAGATGGACAAGAGGTAAAAGCTGGAGACTTGTTGTTTCAGCTTGACGATCGCAACGACAAAGCTACCTATGAAAAACTCAAAGCATTGGCAGACGATGCTCAGAGTCAATATCTTCGCGCTAAAGAGTTGGTTGCCAAGAACTTTATCTCCAAGGCAGGCTTAGAAACTTCTTCAGCCAACGCCAAATCCGCAATGGCTGCTGCCAAAGCTGCGGAAGCACAGCTTTCATTCGATTACATCCGCTCACCAATTGATGGTCGTGCCGGCATTGTGAACGTCTTTCCTGGCTCCTTGGTACAGGCAAGTAACGTTGTCTCGACCGCCACTAGCTCTACCGCTACATCGAGCGTTGGTGCCATGGTCACAATTACACAATTAAACCCAATCAATGTGCAGTTTGTCATCCCCGAACAAGATATCCCTATTCTTTTAGAGAACCAACTTGATGGTGATGCGATTCCAGTAACAGTTACTGTCGGGGATCAAGCCAAAAGAACCTATGATGGCAAAGTATTGGTAATTGACAATCAAGTCGATCCTTCGATTGCAGCGGTGCGTGTAAAAGCACAAATCCCCAATGATTCAAAGACACTTCTTCCAGGTCAGTTTGCACGTGTTTCCCTCATTGCCAAGACTTTAAAAGATGTGATTGCCGTACCTTCACAAACAGTCATTCTGAGCCCTCGAGGAAAAGTGGTTTACATCGTTGATAAGGATGAGAAAGCCGTCTCTAAAACAGTCAAAGTGCTTTATGACTACCAAGGTCAATCTGTTATAGAGGGTATAGAGGCTGGCGACAGAGTGGTTGTTGAAGGTAAGCAGAATCTGCGTCCTGGCGGCAAGATACGCGAGGCTAAAGCCGCAGCCCCTGCTCAAAACTAACATCAGCCATCCAGAGAACATATGAATATCTCCGAATTATGCATTCGGCGCCCAGTAATGACGGTGTTGCTTTCTATAGCAACCGTGATTGCAGGTGCCGTTGCTTACATTAATATTCCTGTTGCAGCCCTACCAAGCTTTAACTCCCCCGTTATTTCTGTAAGCGGTAGTTTGCCTGGCGCATCGCCAGAAAACATGGCTGCCTCGGTTGCCCTTCCTTTAGAAAAGGAATTCTCAACCATCGATGGTATTAAGGTCATTAGCTCGAGTAACTTTTTGGGTACAACCAATATCACGCTGGAATTTAATAACGATAGAGATATTGATAAGGCTGCTGTAGACGTACAAGCTGCACTATTGCGCGCACAAAAACGTTTACCAATCGAAATGACCATCCCACCGTCATATCGAAAAATTAATCCCGCAGATACGCCAGTGCTAGTGGTGCGGATGAGTTCCCCTTCAATGAATCTCTCCGACCTCAATGACTTTGCCGAAAACTTGCTCTCCCCTAATCTTTCTACGATTAGTGGTGTTGCGCAGGTTCTCGTCTATGGCGCCAAAAGATATGCAGTTCGTGTCCGCGCCCATCCTGATGCCTTGGCCAATCGCAACCTCACCATGGATGACGTCGCAATTGCCATCAATAAAGCCAATGCAAACAGCCCAGTTGGTGTTTTAGATGGTCCGCGTCAATCGATCACTATTTATGCCAATGCGCAATTAGTCAAACCCGAAGAGTTTGCAAATCTGGTGATTAGCCAGAAGAATGGTCTGCCGGTTTACTTGAAGGATGTAGCTGACGTTACTCAAAGCTATGAGGATGTAAAAACATGGGCAACAGCAGGTGGGGAACGCTCTATTGCAATTGCTATTTTGCGCCAACCAAGCGCCAATACTGTTCAGGTAGTTAATTCTGTTAAAGCCTTGATTCCCCAGTTGCAAAAACAAATGCCTGCATCAATCAAGCTGCAACTTCTAAATGACCGCTCGCTCTCGATTATTGAATCGATTCATGACGTCAACCTGACGCTAGCTTTAACGGTGCTATTAGTTGTCTTGGTCATCTTCTTATTCTTGAAGCATATTTCAGCAACGGTGATTCCATCAATTAGTTTGCCGATCTCCCTGATTGGCGCATTCTTCCTCCTGTACTTCTTAGGCTATAGCCTCGATAACATTTCTTTATTGGGCATTACGCTTGCCGTGGGTCTTGTAGTGGATGATGCGATTGTTGTCCTTGAGAACATCATGCGCTATGTTGAAGAAGGCATGGATCCGCTCAAAGCATCTCTTAAGGGAAGTAAAGAGGTTGGATTTACGATCATCTCGATTTCTATTTCATTGGTAGCAGTATTTATTCCACTGTTTTTTATGGCGGGCCCGATCGGCCTGCTCTTTAGAGAATTTGCTGTAGTCGTTTCACTGTCTATTTTGGTATCGGCAGTTGTGTCTCTCACCGTTGTGCCAATGCTCTGCAGTCGATTTTTACCAAAACCTGGACAACACGCCAAGGAATTTGCGATTAACAAGAAATTCGATCGCTTCTTCGATTGGATGCTCAAGACTTACATCCACTATCTTGACTTGGCTTTAAAGAATCGCAAGAAGGTCTTAATCGGGGCATTCGCCACTTTCGCCATCACAATTTTTCTATTCATATACAGTCCGAAAGGCTTCTTCCCTGAAGAGGATATCGGACAAGTACTGGCTACCACGGAGGCCTCTGAAGATATTTCCTTCAAAGCCATGTTGGCATTACAAGATCAAGCGGCTGCCTTAGTTGGCGCAGACCCTAACGTTGATAGCTTGATTTCTGTTGTTGGTGGTGGCGCAAGCTCAGGAACCAATACAGGACGTATTTTCATCATCCTGAAAGACAAGGCTGATCGCCAAAAAATGACTAAAGTCATGGAGGGCTTACGCGCTAGATTTAGAGAATTACCAGGCCTCCAGGTCTACATGCGTCCTGTCCAGAACTTACAGTTGGGTGGCAAGAGTAGTAAAAGTCGCTATCAATTTACCCTGCAAAGCGTTGGCTTTGAAGGCGTCAATGAATGGGCTGATAAGTTGATGCAAAAAATGCGTGCCGACCCAATCTTCCGCGACGTGACCAGCGACTCTCAGCTCAAGGGTCTTAATGTCAAAATTGAAATCAATCGAGAAAAGGCTGCTAATGCTGGCGTCACGATTGCAGATATACGGACCGCCCTCTACGACTCCTATGGCGAACGTCAAGTGTCTACTATCTATACACCAGTTAACACATACTATGCAATCCTTGAGACCGCAGAAGAAGATCGTCAATATGAAAGCGATTTAAATAAAGTCTTCGTACGTGGTCGGGCTACAGATAAATTGGTGCCACTGTCTAGTGTTGCTAGTTTTGTGCGTACCGTAGGTCCAACAGCAGTGAACCACCAAGGGCAGATTCCTGCAGTTACGCTTTCATTTAATCTTGCCCCGGATGTTTTCTTAGGAAATGCTACAAAGAAAATTGAAGCCTATACGAAAGAAATTGGTTTGCCACCTTCAATCATCACAAGTTATGGTGGCGATGCCGCAGTCTTTAAAGATAATCAGTCGGGGCAGATGATTTTGATTCTTTCTGCACTAGGTGTTATTTATATTCTTCTCGGTGTTTTGTACGAGAGCTATATTCATCCACTAACGATTTTTGCCGGCTTACCCTCCGCAGCAATCGGCGCCCTAATAGCACTGAGAATCTTTGGCTTTGAGCTGACCATCATTGCTTCAATTGGTATCTTGCTCTTAATTGGTATCGTCAAGAAGAATGCAATTTTAATGATTGACTTTGCCTTGGATGCTCAGCGCAACCAAGGCATGTCACCTGAAAAAGCAATTCGGGAAGCATGTATTTTGCGTTTCCGCCCAATCATGATGACCACCTTTGCTGCATTAATGGGCGCTCTACCGATTGCCTTTGGTATTGGTGCTGGTGCTGAGTTACGTCAACCTCTTGGTATTAGCGTAGCTGGAGGTTTGATCTTCTCGCAGTTTGTGACACTGATTGTTACCCCCGTGATTTATCTCTACCTTGATAAATACGCAGGAAATGGTCCAATGGAAATCCCCGCTTCTGTACTTGAAGGCACCTAATGCGCCAAGTTATTCTGGATACGGAAACCACTGGATTAAATCCAGCCACTGGTGATCGCATTATTGAAATCGGTTGCGTAGAGATGGTGGGTCGTCGCCTTACTGACAGAACCTTTCATTACTATATCAATCCAGAGCGCGATATTGATGCTGGTGCTTTTGCTGTTCACGGTTTATCACGTGAGTTCCTTTCTGATAAACCGATCTTCGCCAACATTATTGAAGAGTTAATTGAATTCGTTGATGGTGCAGAAATCGTGATTCATAACGCAGCCTTTGACTTAGGCTTCTTAGATAATGAGTTCACCCTGCTAAAGCGCCCTTCCTTTAGAGGTCTTGCTGCAAAAATCACTGATACATTGCTAGATGCACGCCAGATGTTCCCAGGCAAACGTAATTCTTTGGATGCGTTGTGTGATCGTTTTGCAATTAGCAATAAACATAGGACTTTGCACGGCGCTTTATTAGACGCGCAACTATTGGCGGAAGTCTATCTCTCTATGACTAGAGGTCAAGAAGACCTCACCATTGATTTAGTGGACTACACTGTTAATATGGACGCAATGGGACAAACCAAAGCCTTGCCAAGCAAGCTTAAACTCTTAAAAGCAAGTGCCGAAGAATGCGCAAGTCATGAAAGAATTCTGCTTGAGATTATTCAGGCAAGCAAAAAGGACTCCGTTTGGAGTCCTTCTGTTCAAGAGAGCGACTAAAGCTCGACCCAAGCGCAATCTTAAATTGCTGCTGCGATTGCCTTACCAAGATCGTCAGTCTTAGCTGTTCCACCAACATCAGGCGTCAATGGAGCATGCCCAGGACCAGCAGCAAGAGTCTTCTCAATGGCTGTAAAGATTGACTTACCAGCTTCTGGATAACCTAAGTGATCCAACATCATTGAGCCACTCCAAATTTGACCAATCGGGTTAGCAATCATCTTGCCGAAGATATCTGGCGCAGAACCATGAACTGGCTCAAAGAGTGATGGGAACTTGCCTTCTGGGTTAATGCTGCCTGATGGGGCTACGGCAATCGTACCAGTGCATGCAGGACCTAAGTCAGACAAAATATCGCCAAACAAATTGCTGGCCACAACCACATCAAATCTATCTGGATTCATCACAAAATGTGCTGCCAAGATATCGATGTGGTATTTGTCAGTCCGAATGTCAGCAAACTTCTTAGACATGGCTTCAACCCGCTCGTCCCAATATGGCATGGTGATTGCAATACCATTGGACTTGGTTGCCGATGTAAGATGCTTTTTAGGACGGCTCTGAGCAAGATCAAAAGCGTACTGCAAAATACGATCGACACCTTGACGAGTAAAAATAGATTCTTGAATCACAAACTCTCGATCAGTATCAGGGAACATTTTTCCACCGACGCTGGAGTACTCGCCTTCAGTGTTCTCGCGAACCACAAAGAAATCAATATCGCCAGGCTTTCGGTTAGCTAATGGACAAGGAATACCGGGCAATAAACGCACTGGACGCAAATTCACATACTGATCAAATCCACGACGGAACTGAATCAAACTACCCCATAAAGAAACATGATCGGGCAAGATATCCGGCATACCGACTGCACCAAAATAAATAGCATCATATTTCATGAGCGTATCGAACCAGTCATCCGGCATCATCTTGCCGTGCTTAAGGTAGTAGTCACAGCTTGCAAAATCAAAATGATCAAATTGCATGCCAATGCCGAACTTACTGCTGGCCGCTTCTAATGCGCGCACGCCTTCAGGCATCACTTCTTTACCAATGCCGTCGCCAGCGATAACGGCAATCTTAGGATTTTTAACGATCTTTTGTGCTTTCATGGTGTTTCAGTCTCTTGAATAAATTGTTCTAATGGATCTAGTGATTTTACTAGCTTTATGTGTTAACTAATGGCTCGGCGAATCTCATCAGCCTTGGGCTTTTCGCCTTGAATGGACTCGCTGTCATGCTCGGTAGTGTTCACAATGGTTTCGGGAACAGCCTCTTGCATCCGAATATTGTCTTTTGGGCAAATGGGCGCCCCATAGCTGGCCCATTTTTTTAGCAAAGTCACTTCATAGCCACATTGCGCACACTTAGCCTTGCTACGACTGGCATTACTCGGTCTTGGGGGCGGGAACACAATGGCTTGATGGGGGTACGGTCCAAGTTCCTGACTAATCATCATGAGCTTGACCACTAATTCCTCAGTAGCATGTGCCATCCGCGCCGGACCCTCAAGTCCAACTGTTTGCGCAATGCCTTTGAAATCCTCGCCGTGCCCACTAAAGCAATCATCTACTGCATGGCAAAGCTCATGGACTAGGGTGTCGAGTAACTGCACTGGATCATCGAGCTTAGGGGAGATGAAGATCTCATTCACGCCACCGCCAGAACGCTCACGTGGCCAACATTGGCCCAATGTCGTTCTAGGACTGCTGGAAGCAGGAAATCCACAAGACACTCGAACCGGAGGAATGGCATAACCAGCCTTTGAAAATACAGGCTCTAGATGCCTTATAGCGTCTTCAAGCCAGGCTTCACGTACAGAATGTTGCTTCATATTGCGTATTTCTAGGAGTTATCAAAATGGTGAATTGCGATCATACGCCACCAAAAGTAGAATGGGCTTATGAAAGATCTGGAAAGCCTTAGCGCATCACAAGCAGTACAAGCCCTTGCCAAAAGAGAGATTAAGGCCACAGACCTCTTGCTTGCCTGTCTAGATCGTATTGGCCAGCGAGAAAGCACCGTTAAAGCCTGGGTTAGCCTAGGCAAAGAGAATGCCCTAGCCCGAGCTAGAGAGCTTGATAAAGGTGCCATTAGAGGGCTTTTGCATGGCCTACCAATTGGCGTCAAAGATCTATACGACACCTTTGACCTCCCTACCTCCTATGGCTCACCAATCTATAGCAATCACTA
>Ga0007834_1000318_pt1 | contig 15831 bp, 13 predicted proteins | sample CryBogCBE06Nov07_FD_71233 | JGI IMG/M metagenome (GOLD analysis project Ga0007834, IMG submission 71233) | Freshwater microbial communities from Crystal Bog, Wisconsin, USA - CBE06Nov07 | ecosystem: Environmental > Aquatic > Freshwater > Lake | place: Crystal Bog, Wisconsin, USA | collected...
GGGTTGCCCTCGTGGTGCGCAGCGCTTCCCGCGCCCGGAACTAGGGCAAAATTGCCCGGATGCTGGCGTGGAATCTGCGCAAACAGCTATCAAAACAATAGCGTTATGCTCGGGCATGTTTAGCGGATTTCAAACCATCGACCTGACCGCCAATGGCGTGCGCATCCGCGCGCGGACTGCCGGCCAGGGTGCTCCCCTGCTTCTGCTGCACGGGCATCCGCAGAGCCACGCCATGTGGAATCGCGTGGCCCCCGCCCTGGCCGAGCGGTTCAGCGTGGTGTTGATGGACTTGCGCGGTTATGGCGACTCGGAGCGCCCGCTTGCCGATCCGGAGCATGCCAACTATTCCAAGCGTGCCATGGCACTGGATGCACTGGGGCTCATGCAGCAATTGGGGCACGCGCAGTTCCAGGTGCTGGCGCACGACCGCGGCGCCCGCGTGGCCCACCGCCTGGCGCTGGACCAGCCGCAGGCCGTGCAGCGCCTCATGCTGCTGGACATCGCGCCCACACTGGACATGTACGCCAACACCTCGGAAGCTTTTGCCAAGGCCTACTGGCACTGGTTCTTCCTGATCCAGTCGCCGCCCCTGCCCGAAGCCCTGATTGAGTCGGACCCAGTGCGGTATGTGCGCAGCGTGATGGGGGCGCGCTTTGCCGGCCTGGCCGCATTTGCCCCGGAGGCGCTGGCCGAATACGAGCGCTGCATCGCCAACCCCGGCTCGGCCCGTGGCATCTGCGAGGACTACCGCGCTTCCAGCACCATCGACCTCGTGCAGGACCGTGCCGACCGGGATGCGGGCCGCAAGCTGACCCAGCCCCTGCGCGTGCTATGGGGCGCGCAGGGCGCAGTAGGCAAGTGCTTTGATGTGTCGCACCTGTGGCGCGCGTGCGCAGCCGATTTCTCGGGCCAGCCATTAGACTGCGGTCATTACATCGCCGAAGAGGAGCCGCAGGCGTTGCTAGCCCAGGCACACGATTTTTTCATTCCCTGATTTCTGGAGACCCCACAATGAGCAAGAAACGTATCGCCGTGATCGCCGGAGACGGCATTGGCAAGGAAGTGATGCCCGAGGGCATCCGCGTGATGGAGGCGGCCGCGAGCCGATTCGGCATCGACCTGCAGTTTGACCATTTCGACTTCGCCAGCTGGGACTACTACGAAAAACACGGCCAAATGATGCCCGACAACTGGAAGGACCAGATCGGCGGCCATGACGCGATTTACTTCGGCGCTGTCGGCTGGCCGGACAAGATTCCCGACCATGTCTCGCTGTGGGGCTCGCTCATCCTGTTCCGCCGGGAGTTTGACCAGTATGTGAACCTGCGCCCGGCGCGCCTGATGCCCGGCATCATCGCGCCTGTGGTGCGGCGCGACGGGACGCCGCGCCAGCCCGGCGAGATCGATATGTATATCGTGCGGGAAAACACCGAGGGTGAATACTCCGCTGTCGGCGGGCGCATGTATGGCGGCACCGAGCGCGAAATGGTCACGCAGCAATCGGTGTTCTCGCGTTTTGGTGTGGACCGGGTGCTCAAGTTTGCCTACGAGCTGGCCATGTCGCGCCCCAAGAAACACCTGACCAGCGCGACCAAGAGCAATGGCATCGCCATCACCATGCCTTACTGGGACGAGCGCGTCGAGGAAATGGCCAAAAAATACCCTACCGTCAAGACCGATAAGTTCCACATCGACATCCTGACTGCGCATTTCGTGCAGCGCCCTGACTTCTTTGACGTGGTCGTGGCCAGCAACCTGTTCGGCGACATCCTGAGCGATCTGGGCCCGGCCTGTACGGGCACCATCGGCATCGCCCCCAGCGCCAACCTGAACCCGGACCGCAAATTCCCCTCCCTGTTCGAACCGGTGCACGGCTCGGCGCCCGACATTGCCGGGCGCCATATTGCCAACCCCATCGGGCAGATCTGGTGTGGTGCCATGATGCTCGAACATCTGGGCTACAGGGCCGCGCATGATGCCGTTCTGGCAGCCATTGAACAGGTATTGACACCCGGCAGTGGCGCGCCGCGCACGGCCGATATTGGTGGAAACGCTAGCACGCAGGATTTGGGCAAGGCCGTCGCTGCTGCCGTCCAAAGGGCTTAGAATTCGCCTCCGCTCGCGTTTTTTGCCGGGCGCACCCGGATTCACTGCATCAACAGACCAACTCTTTCACTGAGGGGCCCCACATGAACAAAACCGAACTCATCGAGCACATTGCCAAGCATGCCGATATTTCCAAGGCTGCCGCGACCCGTGCTCTGGAGTCCACCATTTCAGCCGTCAAGACCACGCTCAAAAAAGGGGGCTCGGTTTCCCTGGTCGGTTTCGGCACCTTTGCCGTCGGCAAGCGCGCTGCCCGCAGCGGCCGCAATCCCCGCACCGGCGATGCGATTAAAATCAAGGCAGCCAAGGTGCCCAAGTTCCGCCCCGGCAAGGCGCTGAAAGACGCATTGAATTGAGAGTTGCAGTTGTCGGGTGATTAGCTCAGTTGGTAGAGCGGCGCCCTTACAAGGCGTAGGTCGGCGGTTCGAGCCCGTCATCACCCACCACCGACACAGCGCGGCTCCAGACGAAAAGGCGAACACCAGGTTCGCCTTTTTTATTGTCAGCTGCCTGGCAAGACTTCTTTAGGATAGGTTTCGCATGTTTGATTTTGTCCGCCGCCACACCAAGGCGATGCAGTTGATGCTGTTCCTGCTCATCGTCCCGTCTTTTGCGCTGTTTGGCATTGATGGCTACAACCGCTTCCGCCAGCAGGGTGTGGCCGTGGCCCAGGTCGATGGCCAGCCCATCACCCAGCCCGAATGGGACGCCGCACACAAGGCCGAGGTGGATCGCCTGCGGCAATCCATGCCCTCGCTGGACCCCAAGCTGCTTGATTCCCCCGCCGCCCGCTACGCAACCCTTGAGCGCCTCGTGCGTGACCGGGTCTTTGCCGTGGCTGCCGCGAAATCCAAGCTCACCACCAGCGACCAGCGCCTGGCGCGTGATTTGCAGGAAAACCCCAGCATTGCCGCCCTGCGCCGGCCCGATGGCACGTTGGACATGGACCGCTACCGCCAGCTCGTGGGCAGCCAGGGCATGACGCCCGAGATGTTCGAGGCCCGTGTACGCGAAGACCTGTCGGTGCAGCAGGTCGTCAATGGCATCACCAAAACCGGCTTCGCGGCCAATTCCGTGGCCGATACAGCGCTCAATGCCTATTTTGAGAAGCGCGAAGTGCAACTGGGCCGCTTCAATACGTCCGACTACGCAGCCAAGGTCAACCCCGGCGACGCCGATCTGGAGCGCTATTACAAGGACAACCCGGCCCTGTTCCAGGCGCCCGAGCAAGCCAGTATTGAATACGTCGTGCTCGACCTGGATGGGGTGAAAAAGAGCATCACAGTGCCCGAAGCCGACCTGAGAACCTACTACGACCAGAACGCCACCCGCCTGTCGGGCCAGGAAGAGCGGCGCGCCAGCCACATCTTGATCGCGTCGCCCAGCTCGGCCAGCGCCGCCGACCGCCAAAAAGCCAAGGCGCGGGCCGAAGAGCTGCTGGCGCAGGTGAAAAAGGCACCCGATAGCTTTGCCGATGTCGCCAAAAAATTCTCGCAGGATCCGGGCTCGGCCCCCAATGGAGGCGACCTGGACTTTTTCGCCCGCGGTGCCATGACCAAACCCTTTGAGGATGCAGTCTTCGGCATGCAAAAGGGCGACATCAGCCCGGTGATCGAGAGCGAGTTTGGCTACCACATCATCCGGTTGACCGATATCAAGGTGGCCAAGCAGCGCAGCTACGAAGAGATGAAGCCTGAAATGGAAGCGGATCTCAAAAAGCAGCTGGCCCAGCGCAAGTTTGCTGAAATTGCCGATGCGTTCACCAATGGCGTCTACGAACAGGCGGACAGCCTCAAGCCAATTGCCGACCGTCTCAAGCTCGAAGTCAAGACGGCCAGCAACCTCACCCGCACGCCGGCACCAGGCGTTACCGGTGTGCTGGCCAATCCGAAATTCCTGAACGCTATCTTCTCGCCGGATTCCGTGGACAAAAAGCGCAACACCGAAGCGGTGGAAACCGCGTCCAACCAGCTGGTATCAGGCCGCATCACCCAATATTCGCCGGTCCGCACATTGCCGCTTGCCGAGGTGAAGGACAAGGTGCGTGAGCGAGTGCTGGCGGTGCGCGGCGCAGAACTGGCGCGCGCGGACGGCATTGCCAAGTTGGCCGACTGGAAGGCCAATCCGGCTGGAGCCACTTTGGGTGAGGCGCTGGTCATTTCCCGTGACCAGCCGCAAAAACTGCAGGGCCAGATCGTGGACGCTGCCTTGCGTGCCGATGCCAGCGCGCTGCCCGCCTGGGTCGGCGTTGACCTGGGGCCGCTTGGGTATGCCGTGCTCAAGGTCAACAAGATCGTGCCGCGCGACGCCACGGCAGCGGCAGCCTCGGCCAAGCAGGACCGCGGCCAGTACGCCCAATGGTGGACGTCTGCCGAAAGCCTGGCCTACTACAACCTCCTCAAGGAGCGCTTCAAGGCCAGCATCAAGGTGCCCAAGCCCACCAAGGCGGTCGACGAACTTGTAGCGCAATAATTTTGCGCCAAACAACGAAAAAGGTCCCTTTATGCCTTTTTCATGTCAGGGCATGGCAGTTACGCTTTGGGTTTCAACCCGAACCTATAATTTGTGCAGTTGCCCGTTCCAATCCGTGTCCATACGGCGCAAGGCAGGGAATTTTGACAAATCTCCATTTGACCTCGGACCAATTTAGCGCACTTTCAGGCTTTTCGTCTGAACTGGCCAGCATGTTTGTGCTGTTGGCCGGTGATATCGCCTTGATTGTCGGGCAAGACGGGGTTATCCAGAATGTGGCCGTTGGCGCCAACATGGCCGACCCTTCAGCGAGCGCCTGGGTCGGGCGCCATTGGGCGGACACCGTCACAGGCGATACGCGGCGCAAGATCGAATTGCTGATGCAGGAAGTCGATAGCGCGACCGTCACCCGCCGGCGGGAAGTCAACCACAGCTCCAGCGACGGCAGCGGCATTCCGGTTTCGTACGCCGCCCTGCGCCTGGGAAAAGAAGGTCCGGTCATTGCCGTGGGGCGCGATCTGCGGACGGTCGCGGCGATCCAGCAGCAGATGCTGAAGGCGCAGCAGGAAATCGAGCGCAGCTACTGGACCCTGCGGCGGGACCAGGATCAGCGGCGCGAACTCGAGCAGGTCGCGAGTGACGCAGTCCTGCTGGTTGGAGGGCCAGGCCTCCGGGTCACGAAGTACAACGACTCGGCGGGCCTTGTTTTGCTGCAGGCAGACGGCACCCTGTGTGCCCAGATGCTGGGCCTGGTGACGCAGGTGATGCAAAGCGGCAAGGCGGTGGAAGTTCGCGCTCGACTCAAATCCAAGGGGCCGGAAAGCCCTTTGCTGGACCTGTTCGTGACTCCCTTTCTGGGCCGGGACCCTGGCTCCCAGGCGAAGCACGTCCTTGTTCGCGCGCGCCACGTCGGCAGGCCGGAAGGCGTTCATGCGGACGCCCGCACGGTCATTACCGATACCCAGGGCCGCATCCTCATGGCCAGTGACGCATTGGCGGCGATGTGTGCCGATCCCGATGCGGCGGGCCTGTTCGGTAAGTCCCTTAGCGCCGTGTTGGACAACGCCCAGGGCGCCCTGTCCGGCTTGTTGGCAACTGCGCTGCGCGACGGCATGGCCCACCTTCCCTCGGCCATTGTTGGCGGCAGATCGGCTCCGGCCTATGAGGTCGAAGTCAGTGCCACCCTCATTGTCGAAGGCGACAAGGAGCGAATCGGTTTTTCCCTGAAGGTCCGCGCAGCCGACAATGCGGGCACCTGGGCCGGGGCCCTGGAATCAATTGTGGCGGGCCGCCAGACGCTTGCCGAGCGGCTGCATGAAGTGCAGAACCTGACCGAGCGGCGCGTCATCACCGATACGCTGCGCAGCACGGGCGCCAATATGGAGTCCAGTGCCAATCTGCTGGGGATCAGCGTGGAAGACCTGACGCAACGCCTTGAGCGCCTTGGCTTGGACCATGCCCGGTACATCGCCCATTAGCCCTGCATTCGGTCAGGCCAACCTGACCAATTGCGAGCGTGAGCTGATCCACCTGCCGGCTTCGGTGCAACCTTTTGGTCTGTTGCTGGTGGCCAGCGAGGCAGACCTGACCCTGCTCCAGATCAGCGCCAATTGCGATGCCATGCTGGAACGGCCGGCCGGGCAATTGCTGGGCCAGCGCCTGGCTGCGCTGGGCGGCAGTTGCGCCGAAGATCTGGGCCGCCTGCTGGCCATGGGCGAGGCCAGCGAACCCACGCCTTTTCAGTGCACCTTCGCCCCAGCAGGCAAGCCGCTTCGCTTTGAGGGCACCGCTTTTCGCCACTCCAAAGGGGTGGTGATTCTCGAACTGGAGCCTGTGGATTCGACAACGGTCAATCTGCCCACTGCGCCCATATCGCAGGACCTGCTGATGCAGGGTGTGTCCGAAGCAGTGCAGTTGTTCAGCGCCGCATCCAGTCTGGGAACACTGGCCGACGCCATTGCCAAAAGTGTGCATGACCTCACGGGGTTCGACCGGGTCATGGTGTACAAGTTTGATGCCGATGGCCATGGGAAGGTGATCGCCGAGGCCCGCGATCCCCGGCTGGAGCCGCTTCTGGGCCACAACTACCCTTCCTCCGACATCCCCCAGCGGGCACGAGAGCTCTACCTGCGCAACCGTGTCAGGCTGTTGGCGGATGTGCATTACGAGCCCGCCCCCCTCGTGCCGCGTTTTCTGCCTTCGACCGGTGAAGACCTGGACATGTCCCTGTGCCACTTGCGCAGCATGTCACCCTTGCATTTGCAGTACCTGAAAAACATGGGGGTCACCGCCACCCTGGTGGTTTCGCTGGTCCGTGAAGGCCGGCTCTGGGGCCTGATCGCGGCCCACCACTATTCCCCGCGCCATTTGCGCTTTGCCGTGCGGGCTGCGTGCGACCTGTTGGCCGAGGTGGCAGCGACCCGCATCGCCGCCATTGAAAACTATGCGCATGCCCAGGTGGCGCTGCTGGTGCAGCGCCTGGAGCAGCGCCTGGTGGAAGCAACATCGGTCGAGGGCGACTGGCGGCTGGCGCTGTTTCGCAACCCCGGCGTTGTCATGCAACCGCTGGACGCTACCGGCGTGGCCCTGTTCCAGGGCGGCGAAATCCTCACGGGTGGTGAGGTTCCCTCCACACCCGAACTCAAGGCCCTGCTGGCCTGGATCGAGGAGACGCCACACGAAGGTCCGTTTGTCTGTTCCTCGGTGGCCAAGGCCAACCCCGCGCTGGACTCGCTGACCCCGACGGCAAGCGGGGTACTGGCAGTCAAGCTATCCAACACGCGGCCCGACTATCTGGTCTGGTTGCGCAAGGAGCAGCTGCAATCGGTGACCTGGGCCGGCGACCCCAACAAACCTTTTGTCGGCGACAGCCCGCTGGACCTTTCCCCGCGCCGCTCGTTTGCGGCCTGGTCCGAAATCGTGCGCGGCACGGCCCTGCCCTGGACGCCGGTGGAGGTAGCCCTTGCACGGGCCGTGGGGGTGGCGCTGGTCGAAATCATTGTCCAGGTGGAAGCGGTTCGCCTGTTGATCGGCGAACAGCAGCTGGCCCACATGCGCGCCGCTGTCAAAAGCTCCAGAGCTGCCGTGGCAGTTTCTGACACACAGGGGCGCGTGCTCTATGCGAGCGATGCCTTCTGGGAGCTGTTTGACGCGACCGGCAAGAAGATCGAATCGCTGGATGACCTGTCCACGGTGTTTCAATCACGCAATGCACTCAGGCAGGCGCTGCAATCGCTGGACAAGTCCCACCAGTCCTGGCGTGGAGAAGGTTTGCTGCAGCAGATGGGTCAATCCCTGCCGCTGGCGATCCGGGCCGAGGCAGTGCTGGGCCGAGACGGCCTGATGGCCGGCCTTGTGGTTTCATTTGCAGATCAGTCGGATGCGCAACGCACGGCGTCGGCGCGCAAACAGCTTGAGCGCAGTCTTCAACCGGCCGGGCGCGATGCCGACGAGATCATCTTGGCCATCCTGACCAATGCAAGCATGGCTGCCATGGATATCGCGGATGGCCAGCACGATGCAACGTCGGCCCCGCAACTCTATGAAGTGGAGCGGTCGACGCACCGGGCCGCCCAGCTATACCGGCGGATCCGTTCGTTTGACTCCACCAGCTGATGCGTGGGGCAACTGCCGGAACAGGTCAATGTGCATGGCAAAGCCCAGGCGCGCCTCTTGCGCCACCGCCTCTGCCTGAGCGGTATCCAGGGGCTGGCTGTTGAGGCCTATCCTGACGGCCTGTATGAGCTGACCCACACGCTCCGGTGGGCCGAAATCGTAAAAATGCAGGCCCTCCCCACCATCGGCCTGGAGCAACCTGCTCACACAACGGCGCAGCAGCTGGCCCCCATGCAAATCGCCCAGATAGCGGACGTAGGCATGGGCCAGCAATAGCGGCGAGCCCGTGGTGCCCAGTTCTTCCAACCGGGCAACATAGCTCAGCGTGGCCTCGCACAACACGTCCTCCGCTTCGGGCTGGAGAAAAACCAGGTCCTGCGCAATTGCGCGCGAACGGTAGAGGGGAACCCAATCGAATTGCTTCAACCCGGGACTCCGGTCCAGCCCCTTTTCCAGCGCCTTGTAAATGGCCTGGAGGTTTTGCAACAAGATCGTGTAGTGGTGCCGCGAGAGCGTGCCACCCAGCAATTGAGGCATCAGCCCGGTTTTTTCCGCAACGCTGTGAAGGTCGTGCGAGGCCTGTCGAAGTTGCAAGGCAAGGTCCATGGTGTTGCTTGGGTCTGACTGCAATGGAAATGCCGGCGGCTAGCCCGCATTCCTCAGAAGCAAAAAAGCCCCAGTCTCGCGAACTGGGGCTGATTGCTTGATGGGTTTGGGGTGGCTGATGGGGCACGAACCACACGCCAAAAAAGCATTGAATATCAAGGAATTACTGAACACTGCGGTGTTTTGTGTCGTCAAATTCGTGACACCCACTCGTGACACCAGAAGGACGACATTTCTGAAGACCACATGGTAGCCCATGGACCACAGGCTTTGGAAGTGCATCAACAGTGGCCCTCCAAGCAACATCACGCGCCCAGCCGCTCGGCCAGCACGCCATGCCGGAAAGCAAACTTCGTCGCATTTTGGCGCAGCTTCCATTGCAACGCATGCAAGTGCTGCACATGCGCGAAAGGGAGGCAGCACGTACACCCCGTGCCCCAATCGCTGAAGCCACCCAGTCGCGGCCAAACGTGCGGCCTGTTTGGCTTGGATGCCGTGCATGCTCAGTGCTGCGGTGGTCAACGGGGTTCCCCGAGGAAGACCGAGCAGCGCCTGCCGGAATAATTAACTTGGTGAAGTTCTCATGAGATGGTCATTTGATAACTTTTTTTATTCAATTCAGCCACAGAACATGCCGTGAGAGAGGGAACAGTGAGCTACAAAAGCAGTCAATCTGGATAAAATTCCATCGGAGATTCCCACCGCGGAAGAATTTCGGCACTTTTTGCATTCGGAGTGATTCTTGAAAACCGCTTGGTAGGCCGACCAAAATGGTCGTGTCTGATTTGACCGCCACATACCATCCCAAATCAACGGACTCGAAACGCCACGCTGCGCAAATGCAAAATGAAGCATTGAAGCAATGAAAAATGTAGTTCAGAATGATGCTGAACAGGGTGTGCCAAAACTCACTGCAGGCCCAGATGGCCCGAGGCAGAGGTCACGTCCCTAGACGCGCTGTAAGTCCACACCCCGGACAGGCTGAGCTACACGTTAATCAGCGAGCCACTGCGGACAGCCGAGTCGGAGGAGTATCGAAGAGGGTCTGAAGGCCTTCAAGCTGCATATACCTTCGGTTCAGGCTCCACTCGTCGCTTTGCTCCGATAGTAATAAACGCCGCAGCGGGCGCGGATAAGTCGGGGGGTTTTGATGCTCACAGGCAACTCCGTAAAGGAGCTGAATGAGCTAAGTGGATGATGGCTAATCAGAAATCGGCTTGAAAGCCGCGTCCTGCTTAGGTTTCAAAAAGTGGGGTGGCAGATGGGGAACCAGATTTTCACCCCCTATTCCTGGGTCATCAGACCGCAAAAACGGAGCTCATCATCTTGACCTCAACACTGGAGAGTTCAAGCTTTGCTGCCCGGTCTTTCCAGGTAGCCACAACTTTAGTGACCTCATCAACGATGGCCTGTGCGGCGGCCGCGTTGAGGCGGTAGTACCCTGCCGTGGCCACTAAGGTCTGGAGGGTGGGCGCTGCAGATTTACCGTCCCACGTCAATGAATGGTCGCTCTTGGCGGGATTGGGGTTTATGTCGAAAGCTGGGGAAAGCCGCCAACCCGTGGGCGTCAGAAAAAACCCATGATTGCGTAGATGGTCGTCCCGGTTCCCTACCAAGAGGTTGAAGACTGCGCGCCTGAACAACTGGTGCATGTCCTCGGTCAGTCCTGCACCGCCGTAGGCCTCAATGGCCTCAAGGATGTGAAGGTAGCTCCCACCCTCCTGACCATCGCCGCGCTCGAGCAAGGTCATCGCCGATGCATACATTCGGCGCCCGTGGTCGCCGCCCGGTATGCCCGCCTGACGGTCGAACCGGCTGACGCAGTAGGTGTAGTACCGGTCACTCAAGAGCACTCGATTGGCCTTGGGCATCACGATGCCGGCATCGTGAGCCAGAAGGTAGGCCAAGTATTCCCAGCTTCCCCAATCGTATTGGTCATTGTGCCCAGGAAACTTGGCCAGCCAGAGCGTGCCGTCCTGCATTGCAAAGGTGGCCTTGGGTCGCGCGCCCCCGAGCGATGAGCCGGGCGAGATGAGCATGGCCAGCCACTTTTCGTACTCCGGCATTACCTCAGGGCGAGGGCCGTCGAGCTTCCTGGCGACCTCGGCCAACTCAGGCAGGTCGGTCGCGGGGGGCGCGGGCATTGGGCTGTTGTCGAGGAACGGCTCTTGAGGGCCACGCCGGAATCGAAGGGCACCGGCTCGGGTGAAGTCATTCACGCCGAGCATGTAGAACAGCTCGTTCGTTTTCACCATGGGCCGCTTTTCTTTTGCGGCCGCATTTGCCTCGCGTCGTTCCATCAGCACTCTGCCCCAGCGGTCCGGCGCGCAGTCAGAAAAGACGCCAAACCCCCTGCCGTCCGCAGAGTGCTGCTCGCCCGCGTACAGCGGTAGCTGTGGGTCTATCGGCACAGCCCTTGGGGCCTCGAGCCATGCCTGCGTGTACTCAAAGGAAGGTGCCAGGTCGACCCGTTCGGCAGCGGGGAACAGGTTCCCGATGTGCATGGCTGGGCTGAGCTCCGGGGCATCCAGGTGAACCTCCAGCACAGGGCGGTTCGCGCGTGCGTTTTTCGTAGCCATCAGGTTCCTTCAGGGTCAGGGGCTGTTCACGCGACCACGGGTACGCAGGGAAACGGAATCCTGCAACTTCCTGCCAAGGATGTCATCGTTCGCCACGTTGTTGATGTCGCCCTCGAGGCCCAACACGCGCAGCGCCTTCAGGTACGTTCCGAGCGCGACCGCAGGGTCGCCAGCCTCTAGCCGCGCCAACGTGTTGCGAGAGATGCCCACGCGTTCTGCGAAGAGCGTCGCCGGGAGGGCGCGCCGGCAACGAGCGAGCTCGATACGTTGGCCGAGGCTCGTGGCGAGCTTCGTCAAGGACTGCGAAAGGGGGTGTTGTGTGCGTGGCATGAGTGCTCCATATTTACAACAAAAATGGCGCTTTTTGTTCATTGTATAGAGATACTTGCTTTTATGCTCAACCCAGCATAGTCATATCTTGGGCGATTATTGGGTTATTGCTCAAAATATGAAGCAAAAATTGACTACAGCGGACATTCCGCCTGTGGCCGCTTGTGCCGACCGAAACTTGGGCACGGGTCCTGAAACTGGCTAGATTTCTGCCGTATCGGCTAACGATATCGAGCCGATACTGGCGAAATAGCGGCGAAGACACGCGCTCGAATCCGGGAGGGGAATGCCTGCGATGGCAACGTCGTTGACGAGGCTTCTTCTTAGTCATTCAAGTACCTCCACATGGGTACCTGTCTCGAACTTGGGCGAGCTCGAACCAATCAAGCTGCTACCCGTGATGGTGGATGCTTGCGTCGACACCCTTAGTAAGGTTTGGACCTCGAAGGTTGACCTGCACGTGCCGGGTGGCCACCCGCGACTTCAGTCCATCGCAACCCTGGAAGAGGCCGTTCTGCAGCTGATTCCGCCCGGAATGAAGCGCCCTGCCGACTTGGTGAAGGCAGCTTTGCATAGGATTGCCCATGCCCCGTCGGTATTGGGCGCCATCGAAGTCCCGGGAATGACGGAACTTGAACCTTGCTGGCGTCCGTTGCTGGTCGCACTCGCGACGGTCAATGGACCCACGCGTGTCGCCTTCCAGTTAGCTCGGCTGCTTCTGCAGATGGGGGTTGTCATGAAAGACAAAAACACTCTTAGTAGGGTCTAGAGGTACAGGGCCCCCGGGTGTGCCGATAAGGTGGTGCATGGTGCTTGTTCAAAATCAGTGAACGATACGACCAATGCTACCCAACTGATTTAATGGCTTGCTGCGCTGGTGCAAAACCCTGTACCGGCGGCTACATGGCCACACAATGAAAAAAGCCCGCTACCGTTTTGATAGCGGGCTTTCCTTATGGGAGCTGGGGTGGCTGATGGGGCTCGAACCCACGACAACAGGAATCACAATCCTGGACTCTACCAACTGAGCTACAGCCACCGCAAGGGACGCATTATAACGTGGACGCCGATTCCCGCCTGCCTCAATTGACCATCACCAGCTTGCCCATCACGCCGCGCGAACCCATGTGGGCATAGGCGGCCTTGAGTTCGGCCATGGGCATGGTGCGGTCGATCACGGGCTTGACCTTGCCCTGGGCGTACCACCCGGCCAGTTCCGCCATCATGGTGGCATTGGCCTTGGGCTCGCGGCGGGCGAAGTCGCCCCAGAACACGCCTACAATGCTCGCGCCCTTGAGCAAGGCGAGGTTGAAGGGCAAGGCGGGAATGGGGCCGGAGGCAAACCCGACCACCAGATAGCGCCCGCGCCAGGCAATCGAGCGCAGTGCAGGCTCGGCAAAATTGCCCCCCACCGGGTCATAAATGATGTCGGGGCCCTTGCCTTCGGTGGCTGCCTTGATGGCTTCGCGCAGGTTTTCCTTGCTGTAGTTGATGGTCACATCGGCGCCGATGGACTTGCACAGCGCGCATTTTTCATCGGTGGAGGCGGCGGCAATCACCTTCGCGCCCGCAGCCTTGGCAATCTGGATGGCGGCCGTGCCCACGCCACCCGCTGCGCCCAGCACCAGCACGGTTTCGCTCGCCTTGAGTTGGCCGCGGTCGATCAACGCGTGGTGCGAGGTGGCATAAATCATGATAAAGGCTGCCGCGTCGACATGCGAAAAGCCCGGCGGCAGCGCCATGCACAGCGCCGCCGGCGCGATGGTGTGGGTACCAAAGCCGCCCGTGCCGCTCAGACAGGCCACGCTCTGGCCTACCGCCAGGTGTTTCACGCCCTCGCCTATAGCCTGCACCACGCCCGCGTATTCCGAGCCTGGCACAAACGGGAGCGGCGGCTTCATCTGGTATTTGTTCTGCACGATCAGCAAGTCAGGGAAGTTCAGGCTCGCTGCCTTGATTTCGATCAGCACTTCGCCCGCCTTGGGCACGGGTGTCGGCAGCTCTTTCCAGCTCAGGGCATCAACACCGGTGGGGTTTTCGCAAAGCCAGGCATGCATGGGGAGTTCCTTCGGATCGTTGGGCTATGGGGCCGATGATAGTGGTCCGGGCGCACCGCAACGCGCCAGCATTGTCCCGCCAGAGACGTTGCCCGCCTACAATTTGGAACACATGAAAATCCTGATCTGCAACGACGACGGCTACCAGGCCCCGGGCATCGTGGCCCTGCACGACGCCGTCCAGGCGATTGCCGACGTGGAGGTTGTTGCGCCGGAGCAGAATAACAGCGCCAAGTCCAATGCCCTGACCCTGCACTCCCCGCTCTACGTGCACCGCGCGGCCAACGGCTTCCGCTATGTGAATGGCACGCCGGCGGATTGCGTGCACATCGCGCTCACCGGCCTGCTGGGTTACCGGCCCGATCTCGTGGTCTCGGGTATCAACAACGGCGCCAATATGGGCGATGACACGATCTATTCCGGCACCGTGGGTGCGGCCATGGAGGGCTACCTTTTCGGCATCCCGGCCATTGCTTTCTCGCAGACCGAAAAGGGCTGGCAGCACCTGGACGTTGCGGCCGCCACGGCGCGCAGCTTGGTCGAGCGCATGCTCGCGCGCATTGCGGCGGCTCAAGTCGAGGCACAGTACCCCGCACCCTGGCTGCTCAACGTGAATATTCCGAACCGGCCGCTGGATGAACTCAAGGCCATCAAGGTCTGCCATCTGGGCCGGCGCCATGCGGCCGAGCGCGTGATCACGCAACAAAGCCCGCGCGGCGAAACCATGTACTGGATCGGCGGGGCCGGCCCCGCCAAGGACAATGGGCCTGGCACTGATTTCCATGCTGCTGCACAGGGCCATGTCACGCTGACACCGCTCAAAGTGGACCTGACCGACCACGCCACCCTGGCGTACTGGGCCCAGGGCCTGCAGGCATGAAGCCGCGCCCTGGCTTTCCGGCTAAGCTCCCAGGCGCTACAAAAACAGGAGCGACTGGCGCACGTTTCACAAGACCTGCCCCCTCGCAACCCTCCCCAAAGCCGGTTTCTGCCGGCGTCGGTCTCGATTCCGGCGCGGTGCGCCAACGCATGGTCCACAAGTTGGCGCAGCAGGGCGTGCGCGATGCCGATGTGCTCGCAGCCATGGGCCAGGTCGAACGCCACCGCTTTGTCGACTCGGCCCTGGTCAACCAGGCCTACGAAGACACCAGCCTGCCCATTGGCCTGGGCCAGACCATCTCCAAGCCCAATGTGGTAGCCCGCATGATCGAACTGCTGCGCAATGGCGCAGCGCCGGGTGCCCGGCTCGGCCGCGTGCTCGAGATCGGGACGGGCTGTGGTTACCAGGCGGCGGTTTTGAGCCAGCTGGCCAGCGAGGTCTACAGCATCGAGCGCCTGCGCGGCCTGCACGAGAAGGCGCGCGAGAACCTGCGCCAGCTTCGTGTGCGCAACCTGCATCTGCTGCTGGGCGATGGCATGCTGGGTTACCCTCCCGGCGCTCCCTACGCGGGCATCATCTCGGCTGCGGGTGGCGCGGCCATTCCGCAGGCTTGGACGGACCAATTGGCCGTGGGCGGCCGGCTGGTGGCCCCCACCGTGACGGCTAGCGGCGCGCAGGCGCTGGTGGTGGTGGACCGTGTGTCGGCGCATCCCACCCAGGGATTGCAACAAACTGTACTGGAGGCTGTGCACTTTGTGCCTCTAAAATCAGGCATCGCGTGAAGGAAACACAATGACCGGGATTCGCAATGGTGGTGGGCTTACTCGGCTAACTCTGGCCTTCGCCCTAGTCGCTGCCATGGCGGGTTGCGCCAGCCACAAGACGCCCAACAATGCCCCGGTGGAAGACCGCAGCAATGGCCGTGCGCCCGTGGTCGACGCATCTGCAGTTTCCCCGGTCAAGCAGCCCCCCGGTTTCGAAAATGCCGGCAAACCCGGGTATTACACCGTCAAGCCCGGCGACACGCTGATCCGCATTGGCCTGGAAACCGGGCAGAACTGGCGCGATGTGGCGCGCTGGAACGGGCTGGATAACCCCAACGTGATTGAAGTCGGCCAGGTGCTGCGCGTGGTGCCGCCCAGCGGTGAATCAGCGGTCGTGACACGCCCTGTCGCAGCGGCTGCGG
>Ga0007834_1000319_pt1 | contig 15821 bp, 16 predicted proteins | sample CryBogCBE06Nov07_FD_71233 | JGI IMG/M metagenome (GOLD analysis project Ga0007834, IMG submission 71233) | Freshwater microbial communities from Crystal Bog, Wisconsin, USA - CBE06Nov07 | ecosystem: Environmental > Aquatic > Freshwater > Lake | place: Crystal Bog, Wisconsin, USA | collected...
AGGCCCATAAATAAAGGCTGTACGGGCGATTGCCCTTCTCCTCTCGCTCTCGCGGATTCCCGCAGATCCCGCAAACTTTTTGTTACCTTTTGTTACCATTCCGGAGGACCCCAGCGGCCATCCTCGTCCCACCGATGGCGGCTGGAGATCCGAAAATCTGCTCCCCGGCAACGCCCTTGGCCTCGCCCCTTCATTTTTTACCGGAGGAGGGGTTTTTTACCGGCCAGTGAAAATTCCCCTTCGCAGTGAAAACCACCATATGACTGAGGCACGTCAGACGGTTTCGATGCATCAATGTGGATTTTTTGGAAAATTCTACGTTGATGTATTCTTTTGCTCTGAATCAGCAATAGCATGCTCAAAAACTTGCAGCATTGTAGTCTTCGCACTACATATCTAGAGATTCTGTAGCGCGAAGGAGTCAAATGCCAACACCACACCCATCATCATCCGCCGTGCAACGCGCCCTGCGTAAGCTGGGCACAGATCTGCGCGATGCTCGTCGCCGTCGCCATCTACCCATGGCGATTGTGGCGGAGCGGGCTTTCACCTCCCGCTCGACCCTTCAAAAGATCGAAGAAGGAGATCCCGGCGTCAGCATCGGCATCTACTGCGCTGTCCTTCAGGCACTCGGCCTGTTGGACGGATTGAGCCGAGTAGCCGACATCAGCATGGACAGCGTTGGCTTGGCCCAGTCCACGACACTGTTGCCCAAGCATATCCACCTCAAGCGTTCCCCCAAACCGTCCACCCATGTCTGATTTTGAAGTCCATATCGCCCTGAACGGTCGGACGAGACAAGTCGGCTTGGCCAGAGGCAACAGGGTTCGCGGCAAGGAGACCATCCTCTTTGAATACGACGACGCATGGTTAAAGGATCCTGAGCGATTCTCTTTGGAACCCGCTCTTGCGATGACAAGAGGCGCGTTTGTCCCCCCTAGTGGATTGACCGTTTTCGGCTCCCTTGGCGACTCCGCACCCGATACCTGGGGGAGGCGCCTGATGCAAAGAGCCGAGCGCCGGGCGGCAGAACGGGAAGGGCGCGCTATTCGCACTCTAGCTGAAAGCGATTATCTGCTTGGTGTCTCGGATGAGACACGCCTGGGTGCACTGCGGTTCCGTCGTGTCGGCGAGGACTCCTTTCAAGCGCCCGATCGCGCCGGTGTTCCTGCACTGATCAAGCTCGGACAGCTCCTTCAGGTCACCGAACGCATTCTGCGTGATGAAGAAACGGATGAAGATCTACAGCTCATTTTTGCACCGGGTTCATCGATTGGAGGCGCGCGCCCCAAGGCATCGGTTATTGATCAGCATGGATATCTCTCCATAGCCAAGTTTCCGAAGGAGACCGATGACTACAGCGTGGAGACTTGGGAGGAAATTGCCCTGAGACTCGCCGAACAAGCGGGGATCGCCACACCGAAGCATCAACTGATCGAGGTCGCAGGCAAGGCGGTGCTCTTGTCCCGGCGTTTTGACCGCCATGATGGGACTCGTATTCCTTTTCTGTCAGCGATGGCCATGATGTCCGCCAAGGACGGCGAGCAGGGAAGTTACCCGGAAATTGTCGATTCTCTTGTTCAGCATGGTGCCCAGGCCAAGACCGACGCTCGGGCTCTCTATCGCCGTGTTGTTTTCAATGTTCTGATTTCGAACGTCGACGATCACCTGCGCAATCATGGGTTTCTTTGGCTGGGCAAAAATGGATGGTCGCTTTCGCCTGCCTATGATCTGAACCCCGTGCCCGCCGATATCAAAGCTCGTGTTCTCACGACCAATATCAGCCTCGACGAAGGTACCTGTTCCCTGGATCTGCTCGAAGCTGCTGCTGAGTATTTCAGCCTCTCGCTCGCTCAAGCGCGTATGATTATCAAAGAGGTGGCTCTGGTGACTTCCAGATGGCGCGAAATCGCCAAGGAGGTCGGGGCACGCTCTGCCGAAATCCAACGCATGGCCAGCGCCTTTGAGCATGATGATCTCAAGCGGGCAATGGTGTTGTAGCGAGTGTCCGGCTGCCTATCCCCAGAAGCCTTTCACTACTGGCACATCACTCAGCAGATTCTCAACGGATAGGCAGTTTCTACCCCCCTCTTCAGACCCAGCTACCGGGGAAGTCACAGGGGAAGCGACCGGGGAAGTCGGCTGCTCCTACTCTACGGATAAAGTAGAAGACGGTTTATTCTGTCCTTCTTAAAAGGACAGATATTGAGAAATCGATCCTTCTCAAAAGGACAGGTTCCACAGCGCTTCTCTATTCCGGGACTCCGTCAAAATTTTCTCCCCGCATTCCCTCTTAACTCCCCGGAACCCCGCAAGTGACCCCGCAAGTCGCTTCGGGTGATTCCAGATCTCTTTTGGGCGACATGTTTAGATCCCGTTTGAATATTCCCCCATGAGGGGAATATCCGATCATATTTCAAACATTTGTTGTCAGAAAGATTAGATAATGCTCTAGTATTCCCCTATGAGGGGAATTTCCAGACATTCTCTAATCAGGCCACTCCACACGAGCCTCCCTCATGGAGCGCCCTTTGACGTTCAGGCCCTGACGAAACAGAAAATCTCTCCAAAGCAGGCCGCCCGCTATGTGGAGAGCGGATGGCTCGTTAGGCTTGGACAAGGTGTCTATGCCTTCCCCGCAGACAAGCTGGATGCCCCCGGCTGCATCCTTCTGCTCCAGAAAAAGTCCCCCGGACTCCATGTGGGAGGGAAGAGCGCCCTCGCTCTTCATGGCGTTCGGCACAATCTAGGAGCCCGTGAAACTTGGACCCTCTGGGGAGATCAACGATTCCTCCTGCCTGAGTGGTTCACCTCCCGATTCCCGGCCCGGTATACCTCATCCCGGCTCTTTGCCTGGAAGCCCGCCTCGCTCAATGCCGACACCATCTCCGCTCCGGCAGGAGCCTTGGAACACCTGAAAGTCTCAGTTCCCGAGCGGGCCGTCCTTGAACTGCTTTCCGAGATAGGCACCCATCAAGACCTCGAGGAAGCGCGGAACCTCTTCGACGGCATCCGGAATCTCCGCTCCGGCGTCCTCGGACAGCTCCTCTCCTGCTGCACGAGCGTAAAGACCATACGACTCTTCCTATCCTGGGCTCGTGAGACCGGCGTCGTGGATGTCGATCAACTCCTGAAAGCTCACAAGATCTCCACCGGCAGCAAAAGCCGCTGGATCAGTCGGATGAAGGACGGCACCCTGCTGACACTCAAGCATGGATAAGACCTACATCGATACCGTCCGGCTCCTACTCAGGGTTGCCCCCGATGTATTCGCTGGGGATCTCTTCGCACTCAAGGGAGGCACAGCCATCAATCTCTTCTTGCGGGACATGCCACGTCTCTCAGTCGACCTCGATCTGGTCTTTACCGATCATACGCTCCCGAGAGCAGAGGCTCTTCAGGCAATTACATCGGGACTCCAGACGATCGGCGACCGACTCCACAAAACAGGCTTCTCTGTTCGGAAGATCGGCAACAAGGAGATGGGGGACACCAAGCTCGTGATCGAGGACGGGACATCCATGGTCAAGATCGAGGTAAACACTGTGCTTCGCGGAACGGTTCTTCCAGTAGAGCACCATTCCCTCACCAAGAGCGCCTCGGACCTCTTCCTTGCAGAACTTCAGCTACCCACCCTGACCCATGCAGAGCTCTACGGAGGCAAGCTCGTTGCCGCACTTGATCGCCAGCACCCCAGGGATCTTTTCGACGTCCATCTGCTCTTCGAGAATGAGGGAATCACGGAGGCCATGGTCGAATGCTTCGTCATCTACCTCTCCGCGCATGATCACCCTCCCCATGATGTCCTGGATTCAAGGGACAAAGACATCAGCAGAACCTATCAGGATCAGTTTGAGGGAATGGCGACTGTCCCCGTGACCTTGGATCAACTGGTGGCAACTCGCACAAGACTCCGAGATGAGCTGTCCAAGCGTCTCACCATGCGGCAGAGAAACTTCCTTCTGAGTCTCGTGCGTGCCGAACCTGACTGGAGCCTACTCGATTGCCAGCATGTCTCGGAGTTACCTGGCATCCAATGGAAGCTGCTGAACATTCGGAAATTCCGAGATCAGAAGCCTGAAGGCTTCGCCGAACAAATCCGAAAGATGGAGGAGCTCTTGGGATAAGTAAGGCAGGTCACAGAGCCTTGGAAAACAGCCTGTTTCCATATTTTGATCACCTCGTATGAAGAGGCCGCATGAGATCCGGGCAGAGGATTTTCCGATCAAGATTTGCCCCAAGGCCAAGGACCTCGATGAGATCCTGCCACTGATAACCCTTTGCGCCTCTGGAAAGCTCTACGAAGTCGAGGAGTGGATCGCTGCTGGCAAACCGATCCAGTGCCTCCCATCGGATGATCCGAGATGGCGCAAGATCGCTCCACCCCTACAGACAGCAGCAGATCGAGGATTTCACAGCCTGGCGGCGTTGCTTCTGGTCAACGGTTACGATCCCAATGGTGATGAGGACTCTCCGCTGAGCGAAGCCGTCCGATCCCGAAACCACACGATGGTCAGCCTCTTGCTGGAATACGGCACTGACCCCTGTGGCTTCGATTTCTGCGACGCACTGGAAACCTACGATCGGGAGATGATGGACCGACTGATGCAAGCCGGTGCTAACCCCTGCCAGGACAATGCCGTCGCACGGGCTCTCAGGAGCAAAGCCAGACCGCTTCTAGGATTCGTGAAGAGCTATCGGGAGCAATGCCCCTGCCTCCAGAGACAGGTCGACATTGCCCTCAATGTCTTCGTCGAAAATCAGGACGAAAAAGGCGTCGCGCTCATGCTCTGGCTGGGAGCCGATCCTCATGCCCGAGTTCCATGCTCACCGTACATTGAAGATGAAGAACACGAGATGGCTTCCCTTGAATCACCATTCGAGCGATCCCTCTGGCGGACTCGTGAAACCATCATGGAAATGCTTCTGAAAAAGCCCATCCCAGCGGAACAAGCTGATGACCTCTTGAGCCATGTTTCCCACAGAGGACTTCCCAAAGTCGTAAGCAGACTCCTGAAAGCAGGTGCGAATCCCAATCATATCGCGGAGGAGGACTGGCATATCCTCGATGGCTTCATCAGCACCCTCACCTATCGGTGGAGACTCTCGGATAATGATAGCGACGAGCGCGGCATTGAGGCCTTGAAGATGATCCTAGAAGCAGGCTCCAGATGGCCTGATCAACGACCCGACGTGCCACGGCTTCGGAGAGATCTACTCAACTGCAAACCAAACACACTCAGAGCCATTATCGCGCTCTTCAAAGAGCATCAGATCCTCACCGAGGAACAGCTTCATGAGCTCACACGTACTCCCGCTATGAAGAAGCTCCTTCAGAGTGCCTCACCCATCGTGCCACGCTCGACACCCCAATCCACATACTCCACAGGGGGTGCTACGAGCAACTCAGGTGGATACTGGAAAAAGCAGTGGTCTCAGCGCTGAACTTTATCATTCGCGGAGTCCGCATCGACTCTGTGAGTCTGCTCGAGATGAGCATCACTTTCTGGTGAGCAGCCAATACGCCAGAGGCATCATGGCCGCGATGACCATCGTGATGATGAAGCGCAGTCGACTGGAACGCGAATGCCGTATCAGCATGTTCGGGATCACGCGGAAGGATACCCCCAGGTTTCATCCCCGAAGAGGGCTGCGATGGAACCCAAGACGATAGTCCCGGCTATTGTGCAGATCATTAGCAAGTTACTTGCCCCACCTCTGAAGTTGATTTGCTGGGGAGTGAGGGCGTTTTGTTATGCGTGGGGATCAAAGGCAAAACACATTCCGCAGCAATCCAAAAGGGAGCTTTCCTAAGTCGATTGATCCCACTTGTCATCGGATGAGCAACGGAATACCAAGAGGCAAGGTTCCCCCACCTACACCCCCTATGTACAAAGAAAAACTAAAACGCTGCGGCGTCGCGCTCATTATTGTTGGTATTTTGGATGTCGCTTACATGGCTTGGTGCATTATCAGCTCTCAATCATGTCATACTACATTCAATATATTTGGGATAATCGCAGGTATCTTCTTGATTAGGGGGAGTCTGAAAGCCGCAAAATGGACTGCATACTTTGGTAGCTTCTTCCTTGTCATGGGGATTGTAGGTTTACTCGTTTCATGCCTGGCATTCCCAATTGGATACACAGTTGCTTCTTGGAAATTCCAAGCCCACACCCTGATTTACAATGTGGCAATGGCTATTCTCTCTGTTCCCTTGATTTTTTGGATTTGCAAAGAGCTGCTTAGCCCTGAAGTGATTGATGCACAAAAGACTGCAAAGATTAAGCCAGCCAATATAAAGCGACCAGTTATCGTTGGAGCCATCATCTCGATCGCTATGGGGGGTATTTTATTCAAGGTTACCCGTGGTGAAACGGCTGATAAAGCTATCCAACTGGCTAAAATGAAATTTGGGGGTGACTATCGATACCAAGTGACCAATCTCGGAATAAACACCAACGTCGACCCCAAAGGTGTATCCGTGAAGACAGTTTCGGCTTTGGTGGCTGTTTACAACGATTCTGAGTTCAAAACAGTCCCGGTGAGTTGGACAGAGTGAAGACCCGTTGAGAGGTAAGGATACACTGGTAAGTGTAGTGCGGATACCATACGAGTAGGGTAGCAGACTTTCCTACCTGTGAAACGAACGCGTGCTATCACCCTGCTCATTACCGGTTCGGTGCTTTTCACAGGGTGTTCGAAGCAGAAGCCGAGCTCTGATGATTGGGGCGGAGAAGAGAAGCCAAGTGCTTTTCCGACTCCTACGAACGGCTACTCGGGGAGCCATTCATGGGGTTGGTGGTTATGGGGGAGACCCTATGGATGGGGAGGATCGTCCTTCGGCTATCGCGGTGGGCCATCGGCGGGGGGAAGTTCTGCGACAAGCTCGGGATCCGTATCTCGCGGTGGATTCGGCTCAACGGCAGGCCACTCTTCAGCCTCCTCCTGAACTATCATGGAACGCCACGCCATCGCTCCTCGCAAAGACTTCGAGCAAAAACTCGAAAGCCAGGGTTTCCGGTTTCATGGAGGCTCCCATCCTTACTGGAACGAGGAGGCGTGTTATCGCTTCGAAAGTGACGAGGTTGATGTTCTGGAAGATGCAACCGAAGAGTTGTGGCGGCTCTGCCTTTTGGCGGTGGAGGAGGTGATCAACAAGGATCTTTTCTCCGAACTGCGGATTCCCGGGGAATTTTCGCCGCTTATCCGGAGTTCTTGGAAGGAGAGAGAATTCTCTTTGTACGGCCGATTCGATCTCTGGTTTGACGGCGAATCACCTCCCAAACTTTTTGAATTCAACGCCGATACACCCACTTCATTGTTTGAGGCAGCGGTCATCCAGTGGACATGGCTCCAGGAAGTCTTTCCAGAGAAAGACCAGTTTAACTCAATCCACGAGAAATTGATCGAACAGTGGAAAAAACTTGGAGCTGCGAACATGCATTTTGCGTGTGCCGGCAACAGTGAAGAGGACTTCACGACAACTGTTTACCTTGAGGATACTGCCCTGCAGGCAGATATCAGAACCAAACGGCTCTTCGTCCATGAAATCGGATGGGATGGGAGACAGTTCGTTGATCTGGAAAATCAGCCGATCAGAAAACTCTTCAAGCTCTATCCCTGGGAATGGCTTCTGAAGGAATCCTTCGCGAGGTATCTGCCTTCACGGCCGTGGCAGCTTATCGAGCCGGCTTGGAAAATGATTCTGAGCAACAAGGGCATCCTCCCGATTCTATGGAGAATGTTTCCGGGGCATGAGAACCTCCTTCCCGCATCATTCAGCCAAGAAGGCCTTGGAGACTTTGTCCAGAAGCCGTTTTTTGGACGTGAAGGTCAGGGAGTTGTGTTTGGGAGCAATGATTCCATGAATGACGGGACATGCATCTTTCAAGAGGCTCGAGTCCTTCCTGATTTCGACGGTAACTTTCCCGTCATCGGATCATGGATTATCGGCGAAAAAGCTGTGGGGATCGGAATCCGTGAGAGTGATACGCCCATCACCACAAACCTCAGCCGTTTTGTTCCACACTACTTTGAGTAGTCATGACTAAAGGAACGAAGAGATGAAGATCCAATCCGCATTCTGGAAGCCAAGACTTCCCATTCTTGTGATTGGGATCTTGTCCCTACTCGGTGGTCTGAATGATATTTTTTCCAAACACGCTGGAAGAACGAATGGGGCACAATACTTCGGAGTTGATGCCGTGCTGATTGGGATCGTCTTTGCAGTTGCTGGAGTGATTTGTCTGATCGTTGGGTTTAAGAAGAAACCCCTAGTAACCCCATCTGAACCATCTCAAAAGTGATGAAGAACCAATCCGCATTCTGGAAGGTCTGTCTGGTCTCCCTTGTGATGGTGGGGAGTGTGTATGCGGAAGATCTGAAAGAGTTGATTGCTCTCAAAAAGGAATTTGAAGCATCACCATCGAACAAAACAGAAGTTGTTCGTGAACAGTATATCGTGAGCCTCATCCATTTATGGGAAAAGTACAAGGGAGTGTACGATTCGACGAATAAGAGAGATGGAGGAGAACAGATGAGAGCGGTAGATCTTGAAATTGCTAATCATCCAGCACCCAAAGACGCAAATCCGTCACCGAACCTCCTATTGGGAGATTGGGAATCACCTCGGCATGGGTATCGATTCACAGAAAATGGCAAATGGATCATGCTACCAGAGGACGACTGCACAACTCATGGAAATTGGAGAATCACCAACAACGAGTACTTTCAAAGCTTTGCAATAGAGGGTGACAAAATTGATTCAGCATCGGGTTCCGCAATTTATCTTCTGAACGACCAGTACTTTGTCTTTGGGAATTCCAAGGGTGTGTATATCGAAAAGAGAATTCCTTACGGGAGTTACGGAAAAGAATAAGCACCAATCCCCCCAAGTACCCCCTTCTGAACCTCCTCAACAGTGATGAAGAAGATCCTTACTCAACGGTTTCTTATCGGAATGGCATTTGGGTTTTTGTGTGGGGTTTCGATTGGACTATTGTCTTTGGGTAGTTTTACGGGACTCGTGCAAGACTGTCTGGTCGGTTCTTTTGCTGGTGGCTTCGTTGGATTGCTGTTCACGCAAAAAGCAATCACAAGGGTGCGAAAGCTTTTTGGGAAAATCGGAGGGTTTTAACCGGTGCCTAACTGGCGCGAATCTTACTAAGCGATGACGACAGAATGAGAATCTATGTTTGTCTCTGGGTTCTAATGGCATCAGGTATCGCATTGAGTGGGTGTGCTGACATTCCCTCAAATCCCGCGACTACTGCCCGAGGTGCAGTGTCGGATTCCCAACTCAGATCCTGGCAGTACTCCCATGCACTGCAGAGCGGACAGGCATCATCACTACTGGACACCCCAAATGACCCCCCTCTGTCTGATCAGGCCATGATCGCCAAAAGTAAGGAGGAGTACATCAGACGGGGCTTTGATGCTCAAAAAGCCAATCAATGTGCGAAGCAGGATTTCACCTCCGCGACCGGCCGAACCCCAAATCCTTCCTACTAGGGAAGTGTGTCAACTCTCCTCAGTTGGGTATGAAATGTCTCTGTGTTACTTCGATATTTTCTCACCACCAGTTCCACCAGTGATGAGAGAGGATCAGGTCTATTAGACCGCCCTTTGGATGTGGCAAGAACTTCACAATCAGCAGTTCAATTACTAGGACCAAGAGAAACACCCGAAATGGCGTCAAGTAAGGCCACCACGTGATCTGCAGGAATATCTCTCGCAATCCTTTTGGAAGCAGAACAAGGAGCATGCCAATCAGGGCAGCAATCAGCAGGATGGGGAGCCATGCTCCAGGAAGGGTGGCATGGGGATCGTGAAAATCCACCCAAGAGATGCCAATTAGGAGGCCCATCATAAAACCACCCGCGAATCTGTAAACAGCTTCTATGGTCTCGTCCTTCATGGCGGTGTAGATGCTCAGGTCAGATTAGCCAGAACGATCCCTGCAGGATTGCAGAAACAGGGATGTTTTGCCCATCACAGGGAGTGCTTCTCGGAACCTATGAGGATTTTACCTCGGAAGCCCCCTTCTGGGCTTGGCGAATGATATTGTAGACCTCCTTGGGACGCTCAATGAGATCAAAAGATGGGGGGGCATAACGACCGGCTCCCGGCCAGGATCCAGAAGGTATGAAGATGTTCATCGTATTCTGGGAAGGCCCGAAAGTTATCGTGCCCACATCCCCGCTCCCTTGATTCAACGAGATATCGGAGAGAGTTCTGAGCTGAAGGCTCTTTACCTGCCGTGAGAAGATCCCACTGAGGATGATAATCCGCTCATTGGTAACTCCGTAAAAGGTTCGGGAGCGATTGTAGGCATCAGCAAAGAAGCGCCCAAAAATCAAATAAAGCCCAATACAGACAAACGGTATTCCCCAAAGGGTCATGAACAGCCCCGTGGATCCATCTCCATTCCTAGGGTGGGTTATAACTGAGTATTCCCAGAAGATGGCAAAGCCACCCCATATCAAGCTAAAGGGTATGAGAAAAAGATCTTGAGAGCGTAGCCTGACACCATCGAGTGGTTTTCCTGACCAGAGAAGACGCTCTCCTTGGTCAAGATTCTGGGATAGAACGGCTTCGGGGTTTTGTCCCATATCGCAAAAGACTGAAATTGGTTTTTACATCCAGGCCGGGGCTGTGGAAGCAATCAGGTCTGTAATGTTTTTATACCTGGCGTATTCCCATCCGTTGTGGAGCTTTGCCCCGAGTAAGAAACTGGCGAGATAATCCTTCCAAGAGCTGTATTTTTTAGCCAGATCCGCTGAGGCAGAATTGATCAAGGGTGTAGCCTCTTCCTGCTTGAGGTAGCCTGCAGTCACTCCAAGGTCGGCCAAATACATGATGTGGGATTTTACCCAAGCAGTCTCATCGGTCCCCTCGGGATTCACGGATTGGTGAACCTTCTCCACGGCTGATTTGAGGGTATTGTTCAGATTTGCGTATCTGACCCCTTGGGGAAGAACCAGATCCCCGGCATCGTCTCTCAGACTTGGTTGGAAAGTCTCCATTGCCGCAAGTTCGTCCTTCAGACTCTTGGCATTATCGATGCCGAACATGTTCTTCAATTCATCCCTGGCAGCTCCTTTGTCATTGGGTGGAAGACCGGTTAATCGACCAAGCGGGTGTCCCTGAGCCATCAGGATGGGAACCACAAAGTAGGTTGCACGCACCTCATCAGTCGTGAGGCTCGGATCAGGGGCGGCGAATTTCGGGAACACGAACTGTTCGGTTTTGCCTGCCTTTGCCTCAAGTTTCTTCGCGATCTCCTCGAACCCAAGAGCTCGTGCTTGGGTGATCGGGGTTGTTCCAAAATTGTCGGCAGCCCTCGGATCTTCACCCTTCTCAAGAAGCAAGTCGACCGCCGGGATATTGAGTTGGGGATTAATGGCAAGATGGAGGGCATTCCTACCGTCCTTATCCTTAGCCTGAATATCTGCCCCAGCTTTGAGCAACGGGGTGGTGATCCATGGATGTGCGTACCATTTCACGGAAACCAACAGGGGTGTGGCCCCGCTACGATCACGCGCTTCGACAGCAGCACCATGGGAGAGAAGGAGGTTTACAGCTTCAAGGTCACCATGTCCTACCGCAAAATGTAACGGCGTGCCCCATCGAGGCTGGGCAACAGAGGGGTCGGCTTTATGGTTTAGGAGGGAAATGACTCCCAGCCTATTTCCGTTGTATGCACACTTGATCAGAGGTGTCTCCCCGAACTTGTCCTTGAGATTGGGGTTCGCCCCCGCCTGGAGAAGCAGTTCAATGAGACGGGGATTCTTAAACTGGGCAGCATAGTGGAGGGCCGTGTCTTTGTTGACATCCACAGCATCGATTTCCGCCCCAGCCTTGATGAGATCCGATGCCATCTCCTCGAAGCCAACAGCTGCAGCGATCATGAGGGCAGTCTGAGAATACTTACTTGTTCTTTTTGCCAATGTTTCTGGAGAGATCATGGCTTTAAGTTGAACAGCATCTCCATGCTCCACGGCTTTCCACCAAGGATCATTGACTTCATTCGGGCCTAGATCTTCCTCATGGCTCCACTTCTCTTCAAAATTCAATGATCCAGCCTGCTCAATGAGCTGTGCAGCATTGGGTACCCCGTTCATCGCCGCTAGTCGGGCATTCCAGACTCGGCTCACGTAATCGTTGGGATATCTCTCCACCTGCTGTTGTGAAAATTCGTAGGCTGACTTCACGTCACCCAAATCACGGGACATGAACATGCAGCGTTTCAAAGCGTCATCCCATTGAGGGTGAACCGCAGCACCCACAATACCCTCTTTGATTGCGTCCTTAAGGGCTCCTTGCCGCTCCAGAATCTCGGCGTATTGACCGATGTATTTGGCCGTATTGGGCTCCTTTTCGATAGCTTCCTTGATCAGCGGAATCGCCTGATCATATTGACCCAATTCATAATAAGTCCGTGAGATTGCATGTAGGTTTACGCCAGATCTCGACAACTTGAGTGCCGTCTGCCGTTCCACGAGAGCTTGGTCGTGAGCATCCAGATCATCCAAGAGGTTTCCGTAGGTAAGGTGTAGAATTGATGGCCCCTCTGAGGGAGCCATCAGGTTCATGACCCTCTGGTAGTAGCGTATGCCAGCGATGAGGATCCGGTTCCTCACCTCATACCAGAGATTGTAGCGTAACATGTCCCTGGTGAGGGCTCGGGCGAGGATTGCCGCCGCCCAGTTGATGGGAATCGAATCAGGATACTGATCCGCCAAGGTCAGCAGGGCATTGTAGTAATAAAGGGCACTAGAAGGATCCTTGGAGAGATCTACACCGAGGATGCATGACGAAGCCAATCCCTCCGGAGAATTTGGATCTTTTGCTATCAAGGTTTCGAGGACCTTGGCGGATTCTTTGACTTCGAAAACAGATCTCAGTTCTACACCCAGAAGAAAAAGTGCAGATGCATCCTTGGGATCTTTTTTAAGAATTCCAGCGAGTGTTTGAATGGCTTGTTCAGGCTCAGAGGAACTGATGTCCCTGGTCTCGTTCTGAGTGAGTCCGTAGGAATTCCCATGCGGAGCTACGAGGATCAATACGCTGAGGGCGAGGGCATGGATTCTCATGATCTAGGGGGGGAAAGTTGAGATTTACCGGCTTGTCGTCTGGCTAGTCTGAACTTTAGGGGTCTGTGAGGCAGCCAGGAGATCGCTCAGTACCCCTGAATGCTCGGGGACAATCGTAATGGCTGCCTTACCCTCGATGATGTTCTGGGTCTCCAGCACATCGAAGAGTGCCTCGCAGATTTCGGGATCCTGAGAAACCTGAAGCAATGCATCCCCGACAATCTGTGGCCTGATGGCTGCGGCTTTTGCGAATTCTGCCGCTGCCTGTTGCTCGGCTGTGCTCGCGATCACATTCACCTGATTGGTTCCGTCCTGCTTGATCGCAGATGTTACCTGACGCAGTCGATTCACCACCTTGGCCTCGATCTGCCGAATCATCTCCAGATCACGGAAGTGAACCTTGCGGATGTAGACAGATCCAAGACTGTAGCCCCACTCTTCGGATCGTGGTGATACCTCTGCCCGAACCGTTTGGCTCATGACATGGCGGTTTTGGAGCATCTGATTAAGGGGGAGATTGTTCAGGCACCGCGTGGCGGAATTGCCCACATTGGCCGCCAGTGATCCCCGAGGATCGGCATTCTTGAAAATGTACGACACGGGGTCGCTGACCCGCATCTCATACCAGATCCCGATGCCCATCGGTGCACCCTCTTCGGAATTCACCGGGGTGCTCCGGAGGTATTGCTGATCCAACCTCATGTCGACGACATGGCATTTGCCGAAGAAGTTCACTAGGATGACAGCCGGTCCCAGCTTCAGCGGGAGAAGATGCAGTCCAGGCTGGTCGATCACGGCCAGAACCTTCCCAAAGAGTACATACACTTTGGCCTGGCATTCCCTGACAATGGTGTAGAGGCAGAAGAGCCTAGCTACCCCGAGTAACACGGGAAAAAGGAAAAACATCAGCCCGAAGGTCGCCAAGGCGGCGCTCACGAAATGAACGTAGGGGGGAAGGGATGAATCACTCATGGTTCCGTTCTCCTACAATGATGGATCGGGCGGTTGCGTAGAGTTTCAGGCGGACATTACGAACATAGGCGCGAAGTCCACTTGCGCCGATACCCTTGAGCCGCTGCAGCTCGCCTGCGAGAGCCAGGAGGGGCTGAACCTCTGCTTGGGCCTTGAGGGTCTCGATCTCCACCGCCCTTTTGGACTGAACAATCTTCTGGTCGGCTGATGCCTGGGCCAAGCTGATGTCTGAGGAGACCTGATTGTAAGCGGTATTAATAGCCGCAAGAGCCGACTCGACCTCCGGCGGCGGATCGATCCCCGTGATCAGAGAGGCATCCAGGAAGATCCCGTAGCGTGCCGCCGACACGGAGCACTCACGGTCCATGTTGTCATTGATGTCGCTGAGGTTCTTGCGAAGGTCGTTAATCGAGATGCCGATTACGGCTGTGGCAGCAACATTGTGCAGGGCATCTGGATCTCCGGAGGCAGGGTTGGGCTGGGCCTCAAAGTTCGCAATACGCTCTCTCAAGACGGACACAAAATACCCCATGACGTGGGTGATGGGCTGCTTGATACCGAAAAGATAGGCGTAGAGATTGCGCTGGGAGATGTGCCAACGGATTTGTCCCTTCAGTCCCGTATTGAGCTGATCCTTGGTCACGGCTTCCAAGACGCTGTCGTCATCCAGTTCTCCGGGATTCTCGGGGTCGAGAGCCATGTTGAGCGTCTGGGTGGAGACTACGACCTTGTGTACTTCCTCCCACGGCCATTTGAAGTAGGGACCTCCGGGCTCAATGACCCTGAGCTGAGGGTAGTTGTAGAGCTCCTTCTCCTCCTGGTTGAAACCCTCTGCGATCGGTGAATCTGCCGTCATGGCAGTACCAACACGTTCTGCTCTTCCGAAGCAGGTTTTTACCGCCCTTTCGTTTTGATTCACCGAGTAAAGGCCCGCGAACAAGTACCGGACTAAGAACCAGGTAATAAAACCTACAAAACAGCCAAGAATGACGGAGCTCATGGGAGGGGTTTCAGAAGATGTAGCTCACGGTCTGCAGACTGTCCAAAGGTAAAAGCATCGCACGTACCCCCGGGCTCGACTTAGGAAGGCCCCTCTTGACCGATGTTACATTTCATCTGATCCTCGAAATGGAGTCAGGGTTGAAGGACGCGGTGGTTGGCTTACCAGCCCCATAATCCATGTCCCCTGGCTCTCTTTTTTGCTCTATTGCTACGCCCTCGCATCGGGAGCCTCTTCCTTCGGGAGTAAGTCTTTCACCCCCATGGGATGCTTCCGTTTCAACAAGAAGTCATAGAGCCTCCATTCCGGATCCGGAACGGTCTGTTTGTATGGAGGAAAAATGACCGTGGTAGTTTTCAACCCGTCGACTGCCTCCTGGCGGTAGAACCCTTCGACCTGCTTGGGCCGGAAGACGAAGTTGTTGATGATGACGAATTCAGAGTAGTTGTCCGGTGCGGTGCTGTATTTGTTGTTGGGTCCTGTGATGGTCATGGTGGTGTTGATTGTAGTGTTGGTGTTCTAGGAGATAGGTGCGTTTGAGCTTGGTAAGGGTCCGTTGCATCTGTCGGAGAGAGCGGGATTGAGCGGCGACTCCGAGTTTTTCCCCGGCTCGTAGTAGGGGGTTCTTTGTGACCCTGAGAACCCTTTCGGCTGCTCGTGCGGCACGAAGGAGATCGAGCTGTTTCTTCTTCTCGGCAATGGCCGCTTCGAGCCCAAGGATCGACTCGTAGGATTGGCGTAAATGACTCGCC
>Ga0007834_1000321_pt1 | contig 15772 bp, 17 predicted proteins | sample CryBogCBE06Nov07_FD_71233 | JGI IMG/M metagenome (GOLD analysis project Ga0007834, IMG submission 71233) | Freshwater microbial communities from Crystal Bog, Wisconsin, USA - CBE06Nov07 | ecosystem: Environmental > Aquatic > Freshwater > Lake | place: Crystal Bog, Wisconsin, USA | collected...
TCGGGTTTCTTCGCCGTAGCTACATACTGCGGTGTGCATAACAACAGTGAATATACATTAGGCTCAGTCACCGTAAATTGCCTAGTATAAATCGGTAGCTCCGTTTCAATCGTCGCCGACTCAACTTTGCTGGTGAAATACATCCGACTCATTGGAACGTCTTTTTGTCTCCCTTGCTGAACTAGCACCAACTCCGACTTGTCAATGAGCCAAGTATAATCGGGGAGCGGGACTGGATAATACGGGGCTGTTCCATCAAAATCTCCCATTGCGTCGTTAAAATTGGTGATGAATAAATCATACTCAATGTTAACCGCACTAGCATCCCACAAACTTCCTTGACTATAAAAAACACCATTGACGTAGAGCTGAGGCTGAAGACTGTTTCTATTCGCTAAACCTAAATCAGTTGTCGTCATCGTGAAAGTGCCTCCCGATAATGATGGAACAATTGACAAAATGGAAACTTTATCGCCTTGGACTGGTAGAGCTTGGAGCATATTACTTTGAATGGCTCGGGTATTGGGTTGTTCCGAGTTGGTGTAAATGGTAAAATTGGGTTGGGTTGGGAAAGTATTCGGTGTCCCCGAATTGCCTTTCACTTGACAACTCAATTTAAACTGCGATCCGTTGCCCTGATATGTCGTCCCATCACTCGCCACCAATCCCGCTGCCACAATTTTATACAATGTAGCCTCCGATATAATAACTTGGTTGTTGACTAATGTATCGGCGTATTGTGCCACGGACTGTGCTCCCAATGGAATTATGTGTTGTCCGAAGTGTTGAGGGGGTGTCGGACCAGCCGAGGCTACATCAAAAAAGTCTAGACTTTCAAAGGCGTATTCCCAGTTATCATCTAGGGGTGCGTCAAAAGTTCGCTCCAATACAATTGTGATTGAGCCTGCGGTGACGACTGCGGACACAATCTTCGTCATCGTCGCCATCATCACGGTCTGTCGCTCATAGGCTAATTGTTTAGTAGGGTCGGGCGTGACGGCAAAATTAATTCTACACCAATTACCCGCCACAATCCACATACTCTCGGCTAATGCATCCGTCCAAGTTGTGCCTTCCAGTGTGATTGTAGTCGTGGATGCCTGAACGGTGACTGCGTTGATTTGGTCGTGCCAAACGGTGATACACGCTGGGTTCATAATATTCGGGGTTTGACTGGGTATAACGCCACCTTCGGGCACTAATGGATTAATCCCCGCCACCGTTGCCTGAGCCACTGCGACTTGCTGTGTCAAACTAGTATAGGGATTAACCGCTAAACTAGAATGCATCCCCACTAATTCACCGCCCGTTTCAATGACTGGCGGACAAGCAATTTGGTCCGTAATGACTTGTGCCTGTAGCAGTTGTTTTTGGTCTTCCAATTCAAACACTAATCTCAACCCACCGAGTGCTTCATCATCTAAATAACAATTTTTATTTTCAAAAAACCCAAAGATTTTCTTGAGCGGAATGTGAACCTCTATCGGCAGTTGCTGGTCGCTTAAACCAACTGAATCGGGGATAAGATTAGCGAAAAAAGACGTTAAACTTTGTGGAGCACCAAAAACCACGTTGGTATTACTCACTAAAGAAGATGAGCCTACGGACTCAAAATCCTCGCATATTTGGTGGAGAGTAGCGACGAGAACATTGGAAAAGTTAATCTCTTCCAAGGGAGTTGACTGATTATTTCTCGCATAAAGCCGAGCCAATTTAACTAAACAAGCTGGGGAGTATGAGATACCATCATTACCAAAAGAGATGTAAATGTTTTTATTCGCCAATGTTTCTAATTCCGCTTTTGTATATTTGACTAAATCCTGATGAGCGACATACATTCGTAGGGCTAAATAAGACTCGCTTAAATCCGTAGACATATTATCTGGGTCAATATTGAACTCAAGCCGATTGTAGTTCTTGGAGTATTGAGCGTCAACCACTGAACGGATTTTTATTGTGCGTATTGGAACCATAGCGTTTGCCGACATTATATTATATATAACGTTTTTAAAAAAATTGAAATCGTTTATTTAATAAATGTCATATTAAATAAATGGATTTTTCGCAAGAGATAATTGATAAGTTTATGAGTTATATAAATATTAAAGGTGAAGATGACTGCTGGGAGTATCAACGTGGTTGTAATAGAAAAGGTTATGGTGTATTTTATGTGGATAAAGACCACCCCTATAAAGCACATCGGTTTTCCTATTTGTTAGCAAATGGAGAATTGCCCGATAATTTATGTTGTCATACTTGCGATAATCCCCCCTGTTGTAATCCTAAACATTTATGGGACGGCACTAATAAACAAAATATGGAAGATATGGTCGCTAAGGGTAGAGGTGAAAATAGGTTTAAATTAGATAATGTGGGTGTCAAAAATGTTGCTTGTAAATTAACAGAAGAACAAGTCTTAGCTATACGTGCGGAATACACTGGCGTCCCATATAAAAATAATACAACTGAACTCGCTAAAAAATATATGGTCTCAACTTCTACAATTAGTCGTATAATTACACACGCTATTTGGTCTCATATTTAGCGTTCAATACACGCCCTGTTGATGTTGGAAAGCGACGACCTGTTGTTGAACTGGCGGAGGCGGAGGCGGTTTTGGCGGACTTTTGAATAAATTAACTATAGCATCAATGGCTGTATATAGTCCGAGACCGATATCTATTGCCTCGCCTACAATTGGTATCGCTGACGCTCCGGCGGCCGCCACCCCAATCTCAGCTCCTTCTTCTGCTAATCCTACACCTAGTTTTTCGCCTAATTGTGCCCCCACCTTTGCTCCAGTGCTCGCCGCCAATTTTTCGGTTTCCGACGAACCTACTTGAATCGCCTCTTTTTCTGCCACCTTTTCACCTTCCTTGACAGCACCTTCGGCTAAGGGTTTTTCCACCGACACTTTAGCTCCTTCTTTCACTGCCCCTTCTATTGGTTTTCCCGTTATTTTTGCTATCGTCTGTTTGCCTAAATCCACGGCTTTATTCGTTAATGCAGTCGCACTTCTTCCTGCACCCCATAATCCAGCCACGTCATTCGTGCCTTCTTCTCCGCCAACGTGTCCCTTATTTTGATTCAAACTTATAATCGTTTCTGCTCCACCATAAACACCCAATACATCTAAACCTGAACCCAATACCTCTTTTCCCACACCATACGCTTTTCCCGCTACATTTGAGAGTGTCGTTTTAGCACCTTCAAAGGCGGACGTTGCCGACGTTTTTAAATCCGAGGCTTGTGTCCTAAAATCGCTCAAAGTTGCTTCGTGTTTGGCTACCTCGGCTTTCGCCAATTCAATATCGGGGCTGGTTTTAAATTGAGTGACGGAAGGTGCTTTACCACGTTCTGCGGGATACATCGTGCGACTAGGTAATTCGGTCACTTCGGGGGTTTTGTCCTGTAATCTTTGTAATTTTGCCGATGCTTCTGCGTGGAGACCCCGTGTTTCGTCAAACTTCTTCTGTAAAGCCGTCCTATTCGTTTGAAATGTATCTATAACTGCTTTTGTCTTGCCAGCTATAGCTTTTAGAGCTTCGTCTGAGGCGTTTGATGCCACACCACTAATAGTATTAGCGTGTTTGGCTAAAACTTCATCCGACACACCTTCAAACAAGGGATTTGCGATTTCGCCACCGCCGACAGCTTTCGTGAAGGGGTTTCTCGCACGCTCCGCCCCCAATCCCTCTGCACCCGCCTCGTCGGGTATTCTAGTTGGTGCCGAGCCTCCCGCTACTGTATTTTTCGCTGTCTGCACGGTTTCATTCACGGCGTTTTTAACGTTTGCCACGCCATCTGCTACGGTGTTTTGAACTTCTGCGACTACGGGTGCGATGACTTCCTTTAGACGAGTTGTGCCTTCTTCCACTAAACCCGATACTTTTGATTTGGCGATATTGATACCCTGACCTCTTAAGTTTTCTAATCCTGCTTCTATTCCGCCTTCGCCTTTTGTAGCATCCACAGCTTTATTCAAGTCAATTCCCGTGCGTTTCAACACCTCGGGGGCTGCCAAAGCTAATGCTTTTTTACCGAGGTCGGTTGATGCTGATTTCAATAATTCTCCATAATCAACGGCTTTGCCCCCTTCTTTTCCGATATTGTCATACACCTCCTGTGCCTTGGCTTTGAATGCTTCTATTTGTGGACTGTATTTGGCTTTAAATGCATAAATTGCTTTTCCCGTTTGCCATAATCCTCCCACCGCTCTAGATGTTTCGGCTATTCCAAAGGGCAAAGCCTGCATAGCACTATCTAATATTTGTTGTTTCTGTTCGTCATACATAGACCCTAGCTGTTCCTTCTCATAATTATAATTATCTTCGGCTGAGTTTTCCTGTTGGTCTATTGTCATTGCCGTATTTAAAAAAGATTGAAGGGACGACATTATAATATATCAGTATTAAAAAATATTATAATATTATTTACTATTCACTATCTCTTGCCTCGGCATCAATCAATACATTATTAAATCCCGATGTCATCTTCATCGTCTCATTATTTAACATTACGAAGCTGTATTTAACCTCGGTGTTATCTTTAGCGATAGCCTCAAAATCTTCGCTGAAGTTTTCGCCGTGTTCTTCTGTGATTTTTTCCCATTCTTTACCCGAGTTTAAATGAAAAACAATCAAACTACCCGCACAATTTCTCGTAATCAGAGGTATAGACCGAAAAGATTGGCTCGTCAAAATTATTGAGAGATTAAAATGCCTATATTTACTACATAAAATACCGAGCGACTTATCCATAAACCCGACGCAATCATCAAGCACCACCAATATTCTTTTCATATCTTCGTCTTTCTTTTTAAGTTCCATTTGACCTTTACATATTTCTCTCAATATACTCTCTAAATTAGCAATTTCTTCGGGGTCGGTTATCCTCACACAATTTTCTAACATCGGTAGAAAGTTCTTCAGCGTGTGGTCGTAGTCGGCAGTTGGACTTATAAAAACTACCTCCTCCCAGTAATCCTGTGCGTTGTAGAACTCTTGGTTGAAAAGCATATTCATAATCAGATTTGATTTACCGCTCTTGGGAGGTGCGATAAGTAATTGAAGAAATGGATGGCGAGGAAGATTGGGGTGGAGCTTTTTATCTAATGGGTGTATTTTTTTTTTCACGTCTTTAACTTTTAAGACATCTAATTTTTTAACACTACTCATTATTATATATTATTATTTCTTTTTATTTCTTTTCTCTCCTTTTTTTCGCTCAAAGACTTCCACATCTTTCTTACCTTTTCTCTTTCTTACTTCGTCTTTGATTTCATCAACCTTTAATTTTGGGTGTAATTCTCTAATCATTTCTTTATGTTGTATAACTGCCTCCTTTTTCAATGCTAATTTTGTAGGGTGTTGTAAGAGTTTAACCAGTTTCTCGTGTTCCTCTTTAAACTTTAAACGGGGTATTCTTATGTCCTTCATATTCACCATTTTATATATATCTACTACAATTTAAAATGTTTCTTATAATCACTTATACTCGCTGAGACAGTCGTTTTATTCCATAATATATATTTTGATAAGGCTCCTGCACTTGTCGGATCACTCCAGTTTTCGTTATTCTTATGGCGTTTTAAATATCTCGCTTTTTGTTCTTCATTTTTTGTCTTTGTAAAATCATCATATCCTACTGCACCAAAATGCGTTGTTTTAGTTCTTCCAGTTGCTTTATTTTTAAAGGTAGCAACCATTTTATGTTTTCCGTCACTGTCTTTTTTGATTGACAATAAATCCATATATATTATGTTCCGACAAAATATGATTTTAAATACTCTTGGTCGGTATCCACATTGTCACGTTAGTAGCAACATCCATAGCATTATTTGCTGGGTCAGCACTCAATCTGATATAAGGTGATGCCGTTATAATACCTACTGCTATTCCTTTTGGTTCGGTGGCTGTCAATGTCAAAGTATTACCACTATTAAACCAATTGACATTATCGGGCGAGTATTGACCGATAAAGTTCATACCTAAAGCAGATGTCACTGAACCAGCAGACAGCATATAAATATCTGCTAATGAATATACCCGTAAATCAACGCTATCACTTACCCAGCCAGCACCCACAGAAGTATATGTAAAAATATTCGTTTTAAAAGAATTGGTTATACTTACGGAGCCACTAACTACATTATATGATGGGTCTATTTTGATTGTGTTTAATGTGGTATCAATACCAACGGTTCCAATACTATTGGTTCCAGTATCCAATATTATTTTACCAATCGTATTCGTCCCCGTAGGCAAAGCATATACAACTTGGACGCCATTTTGAGAACCAGTTTGCGATAGTTGCACTAAATTACCAACACCTGTTCCATCTAAACTTACTAATCCAATGTTATTCGTTCCAGATGGTAGTGCTTGTGTAATACTCGACACTGTGATTGTGGAACTATCGTTAACACTGACGAGATTGTTCGTGGGGTCAATATTGACGGGTATATTCGCATAACCTGCCATTGTTCCGTTGAAAATATTAACTGGAAGTGGAAGATTACCGTCATTAATTGTCACGGTAGCATTAAAGGGGTCTAATTTTACTGTATTATTTCCACTATCAATTCCCACCGTTCCGCTGTCCACGATTGTATGAAGCGGATTGGCGGTGTAAATGTTGGAAATACCTACCATCAGATTCCCAGCAGTAGTTAGAATGGGGTCACCATAAGCATCCCGAATACGAACTGATGTAGGGTCGGTGAGAGATACAGTTCCACTCACGGGTTGAACCGCAGGAAAAGATGGAAAATTGGTAATTGTAGCACTCACAGCTTCTGTATACTCTATATCATACACCGTGCCTCCGCCAGCAACAGCGGGACCGACAGCTACGGCTTGAAAAAGGCGACCAACATCGGGAACACTCTGACCACCGACACACGCAGTTCCACCGCTGAGAACCTGCCATTCTGCCCCACTCGTAAGACCCACTGATGCTACTCTATACCAATCTCCCACCACCAAAAAATCCACTCGTCGTGTCGCCAATGTTTCAGTAATTAAATTAGTAGCAACTACATTCCCACTCACATCAACTACACCATCAATGGTGACTGCCGTTGGAGCTGTCGTTCCTGATGGTATTGCTGTCAATACAGACACTACGGACATGTGTGCGACCGAAACGTTGGCTTCATTCGTCACTACGATTCTAAAAAACGGTAATCCTATAGCCGTATTGAAAATCGTCACCTCGTCGGTAGGCGTATAATTGTAAGTCGTGTTGATAGCAACCCCACTCGCATCTTGAGACTGTTGGATACCAATTGCTAAATACGCCGTTGAATTGACATAAACTGACGCTTCTAGATAATTAGTCGTCGTCTCCCAGCCTCCCGTAAATACACCGAAAGGCTTTAAAGATACATTCGTGTTATTATGCAAGCTTCGTTGTGTCATTTATAGTATATCTAATTAAAATATTTTATAAATCTTTAATATATAAGTTATGAAACAGTTGAAAATAGTTCAAGAAGAAGTAGACAGCGATAGACCGTTTTTTACGGCTAATTTTACGGAAAGTATTACAATATCGCCCGATTCTCGCATTTGGTTTGACAAAATATCGTTTAATATTTTACCGACTGGAATAGACGGCGATATTGAATTAGGCTCACAAGTCATACAAGTTGCCCCGAATGTATTACAGAGTTCGCTGAGTCAAGGTTATAGAGATTGTTATTTAGAGGGTGCTACTTATAAAACTATAAATGACCTTTATTTGGCTATGAATAGAGTAATGAATGGTTCACTCACATCCAACCCCGTCAATCCTTGGGGTAATAAACTGCCTGATACTGGTTTAGCATATATGGTGACACCCTATGCCGATAAAAGAACTGAGATTTCATTCGTCCAAGCCCCCTGTGTAGCTCAAACAGACGGTGTTGCTGTCAATACTACATTTGACGGAACGTGGTGGACTACATCAGGCACTTATCCCGACGTTTGGTCGCTTATTTATCCACAACCTATTTTAGCCGGTGCTTTGCAATGTAATACGGCAGTTTGGGACCCGTTGGATAACCCTAATGCCGAATGTTTCGTTGGGTTATATACCAAAGATAACACTGGAACTTATGTTCGTGCTTATGGGTTTAATCGGCACGACGGCTCATTAGGCACGGCGTGGCGTTTTTACAATAACGGCGGGTGGACTTTTATCCCCAATCAAACACCTTTTCAAAGCTCCGCCGACCCCCCTACTATTCACATGTCATTTTTCGTAGATGCTAATGACCTAGACGGACATTTACGATGTGGTTTATTTGATTACACCGATCCTGTAAACCCAGTGGAACTATTAATTAGTCCGCTCGGGACATTTCAGGGCTACGACGTTAATACGAATTATTATTTTGGAGCAGACGGATTTTATACTTCCACCGACGCAAATCCTCTCAAAGTGTATCTACCCACGATGACGTATCAACCCGTCGTTTCATTGAATAATAACGGGTGGTTGTTATCTACGGGGGCAGATTTAAATACAAATTATAAGGGACTGCAACAACTTCCTTGGGGCAATTATCAGCCTTTTCCGACCTTATCAGCAATTGGTCCGAGAAACGTAAGAATTAATTTTACTCAATCGCAACCTTTAATGAACGGTATTGGCTTCAATCAACTCATAAATTATATGTCAGGTTTATCAGGTTCAATCGTTGGAGCTAATATCTACGGCTTTATCAATTTTTATGATTTAGCACTTGACGTGTTTAATTTTTCTTTGGAGTCGTATAGGTCTACTTCAGCTAAAGATAATAAAGGGGTAAAAGGGCGTGTCGCTACGGTCGGTTATTTCGTGCCTATACCCACAACATCTTCCTCGGGCGAGACGATGTATTATGCCGAAAATAAACAATTGACGTTTATTGACATCAATAACAAACAAGACCAAGTCATAGAAAGCTTAAACTTTCGTATGTATAATCCGTCCAATCCAAACGAAGCGTATCGTTTCGCCAATGTATCATTTACTCTCTTTATTGAAGGCGGAAACACTAAAGCTGACGGACTATTAATTCGTTCTTAAGTAATGGAGTAGATAACGGCGTATTTCCCTTAAAACATTCACTATCCATACACGCCGAATGACACTTTTTTAAATGCAGTATTGAAAGCAATGAACCTATTGAACCGATGATAGAGACCACGACTAATGTAATTATTTCAGTTTCCATATATTTTTTATATTTTATTATATTATAAAATGCCCGTAATTAGACCGCCTATTTTTCAAATCCCCGTTAAAACGGTTGCCCCCTCTAAACCACTCTTGAAAGTCCATAAGAAAAAGATTACACTCGGTGATGTCGTCAAAGCATCAAAAGTATCCGAATAAATAATAATTAAATTACAATAGATTTATTTATTATTTTAGCAACAACTTATCGGTTCGCATATCGCCAATATTACATTTTCAGTAGGCTCGTCGTCAATGTCTTCGTCGGGCTCACTTTCACTAATATTGTTAAAATGTTCCGCCGATTTAAAATGCTCTTCTCTCTTACTCAATGGTATTTTCATACCACACATACAATTATACATATATTCATCTATTGTTTCCTCCCCTGCTGTTTCCTCCTCTTCTGTATAATCTTTTTCTTCTACAACTTTTTTTAATTCCTCTATCCCTTTCAGCAATTCATTATAATCGTCGTCTTCCAAATCGTTTAGTTCCTCGTCATTGATTTTTTCTACTGCTTCCTCCACGTCATCGTCTGTGTCATCAAATACGACTTCATCGGTATTCTCCCTCAATTTAGTCAATTCAACATAAGCTGTTTCCCGTGGTGCTTCATTATTAGCTTGAGTATAAGTATCAATCCACTTCAAGTGTCTTTTTGTTGTGAGATGTTGTTCGTATTTTTGTTTCGTAATTGCTGAATATTCTCCCCCGCAATCGCACTTAATTTTTTCATTTGCACGTTTGAAAATCTCCATCGCTTTAGTTCTTTTTTTTACTGTTTCTTCATTCAATTTAATTTCATAAATAGTTCTTAAACTTTTCAAGTGTCTATCAATTTCTCCACATAAATAGGCTTGACAATTTTTAATCGCTTTGGGTATACTCACATACGCTTCACGGTCTCGCTCATAATCCTCAATTGGTTCTTTTGATAACTTATAATAACAAAAATCGCTATGTGGGTGATTTAAACTCCACGCCCTAATATTTTCTTTAATTGTGATGTATCGGTAATTTAACCCCGCTAATTGTTTCGCAGTCATTAATTTCATATGTTTAAAATCGTCCCGAATATGCACCACTACTGGCGTTTTAGCTGTTTTTCTGCCTACGTATGGCTTTCTCTTACGTGGTGCTTTGGGTTTAATCTCTCTCTCTTTCACTGGAAAAAATACTTGCCTTTGTCCGTTATCATCCACATAAGTATCTATATTACATTTTTTAGTATTGATGTCATACACCTCATCGTCCCCGTCAAAAGTAATTTTGTTTCCTTCAATAGATGCACTCATACTTAATTATATATAATACCCTAACTTTAAATTGTTTTTATAATAAAGTTAGTTAGTTAATGTCGCTATAGGTCTTCGTGGCAGATAAGCTCCCCCTAGAAAACGCCCCTTTTGGCCCTTTTTCGTTAGCTACGTCCCCAACTATATTTTCTTTTTCCCTCTGCGACTTCAAAAGGGGTAGGGACATTAACTAACTAACTATATTATTATTATATATTTTAATTTATTTTAATTTATTTTATACAATAAAAGAGAGAAAGAGACATAAATATCCATAAGTTTCTTCTAACAAAAACCCACATAAAGATAAAAACACATTAATTATTATAAATGGAGCAAACGGAAGATCAGAAAATAATTCGTAAACTATTTATTAGTGCATTTAATGGATGGCAGTTAATTTTACAAAAAACGGAAGAGATTAGCAAGCAACGTGATATTATAAAAAAACAATATGAAGATGCTAATGAATTGATGGCGAGACTGGATAAAAAAGCTGAAGAGTTAAAGACAGTAGCTTTTTTCTTTAAAAACTTGCTTGAGACCGATGAACCTGACACCGAGAATAATTAAGTGAACTTTAATTTATTATAATCATTCCATAATTTCCGACCAACTTTATTAATTTTTATGTTTAACGTGGATTTTAAATCAACTTTGCTATTGTAATATTCAACAGCATCTTCCCACGCAGTAATAATGGCGACAATCGTGATAGCCATCCCATAATCATCAGTCCAATATTGATGTTTTATGATATAACCCCATACAGTCTCATCTTCTTTGCCTTTCCACTTTACGTCTTTTTCGTCCATTTTATATATATCATTAAAAGATACATATAAAAGTCATTTCAATTTTATTAATAAGTCGCTTGTGTGGCTACGCTATGCATCATAGCCTCAGCCTTCTTAACCCGTTGTTCCGTAGTTAAATCCTCTTTACTTAATAGCTCTGCGACTGACATATGTCGGAAGATGTTTATACCTCCCGACACACCTATGCGTTTATTATTTTCACTGACGTATTTGGTAAGCTTCTTTTTTCCAAACAAGTAATCGCCATAAGTTAAGCTATTGGTTTCCATATATTTTTTAATATCGTTTGATAGATCGGAAGATACATCGTAAGTATATGGCTCATATTTTCCGTCTGTTTTAAATGTGTTGATAACAATACGATAGTGTCTTGATTTACTGGATATCTTGCCTCCGATATTAATGTAATTGGTTTCCTTATCATTTTCAAACTTCATAGATGGAACTATTTTCAATACAAAATCATCACGGGGTGTAAACTCGTGATAAAGCCGAGCAATAATATCCATCTTACTATTCTCTCCAAAACGCTCTCTGACTTTCTTTAAGTAGTCTGTAAAAGTAATTAAGTCTTCGGTATCTTTCTTCTCTTTGGCGATGGCTTTGCTATCTTCCGCATAAATACTATATTTAAGCTTATAAGCTTTATGCATAGCCTTTGTTTTTTTAATCTGTGAATGGTCTAGTGCATAGAGAATGAATTGAAACAACATTTTTTTAACATTATGTGCGTATTCGCTTTTCTCTATTTTTTTACTAACTTCATCGGTATCTTTTAAAATCGGCACCAAGTTATCTTTATCTGTTTTACCCAAGATTTTCAACAATCGTTTAGCACTTTCAGTATAAATCTTCGCACTGCTTTCAGGCAAATCGGGTTTAAGTATTTGCGTCAATAATAGCTCCATATCCATAGCGATAAAGACTAGTTTTTTATTAATTTTACGTGTTTTAGGCTTGACGTCAATCTTTTCTTCATCAGTATCGGGAGCATACGTATCGTGGACTACAGCCTCCTTTTTGCTTTTTGTTTTTTTCTTTTCAGACGTTTCTTTTTTATGTGCGTCTAAAACCGCTTTGGTATCAGCCCATCGTTTTTTGGCTTTTTCAGCCATTTTCTCTTTATTCGCATCGTAGTATTTCTTTTGTCTTTCTCGGTTCTTTTTCTTAAACTCTTCAGCAAGACGTTTCATCGTTTCTTCGGGTGTTTCAGGCATTCCGTTATGTTATAATGACAGATATTCTTTAAATCTATTTCAATTTTATATTTTAATTATTCCACGATTTCTTCGTCGCTTACAACCACCAAAACATTTTCACTGGGTGCGGGTGCGGGTATCCCCCTTACTCTTTCCACCGAGGCGTTAAACCATCTCTCGTCCAGTTCAATACCGATATAATGACGTTTAGTATTGACACAAGCCACACAAGTCGTCCCCGACCCCATACAAAAATCCAAGATAGTATCGCCTTCGTTGCTATAGGTTTTAACGAGCCATTCGCATAATCCCACAGGCTTTTCCGTCACGTGTCCTGTGATTCTATCTTTTTTAAACTCTATAATTGAGGTTGGATAACGCCACCCGTCATTAACATTACTAGTGCGTTTTGAATGTTCTCGGTGGCGATATACTTGTTCTTCGGGATTATTTTTTTTCAAAAATGAATTATTATCTTCCGTAAAAACACGACTATAAGGTGTGCCTGCTATCTTTTGTGGGTTATAAACAGACTTGCATCCTTTGGGTTTATTTTTCTTTTTAAAAATATAAATCATTTCGTGTGCTCGGAGCGGACAAACATTAGCATTGAGAAAGCCTACGGCATTCGTTTTTTTCCATACAATATCATAAGCATACCACGCAGAATTGCTATTAATCAACTCCACGCCAAAACGTGTGGAACAAAAAAAAGCGTAAATACAATTATCGGTGCCGATACGTTTTAATTCTTTCCACATAATAGTCAAGTCTATTTTGCTGTCCCAATTAGCATCCGTTTCGCCATAAGGTAAATCCACTAAAACCATATTAACGCTTTTTTTTTCTATCCTCGGGAGAATAGTTAAACAATCTCCGTGATGTAATGTATCTCTTTCAACCTTTTCCATAATAAATATAATGCGATTTTAATCATATTGTATTTATCTCACACAACCAATTTTTCAGTTCTTTTCTTTTTTTCTCTCTTTTCACTTTTATTACGTTTTCTCTCTGTTCGTTCTTCTTTACGCTTCATTTTTTCAACAGCTTCTTTTTCTTGTCTTTCTTTGGCTTTAGCTTTATGTATAACAGCGACCTCGTGGTAGCCTTTTAAAAGTCCGACTTTTTTGCGGAGTTTAAGTTGTCCGCTAGCATCGTGTAGTAAATGCTTTTCCAGTTCTTTTGCTAATTCTTCTCTTTTTAATTTGGAAAAAGCTAGATGTGTCACTTCTTTATATTTACGTGCGATGTCTCTTAATTCCGCCAAAGTGTAATCAGCAAAGCTTTTCATTATAGAATAACTCAAGAGAAAATATTTTTACCATTATAAAAAGAAAAACCATTAACTACCGGAGGCGAAACATTCTTATAAATAAATGCTCCCGATGGAGCAGTATTGAGACCAATACTTACACTACCTAAATTAACATTATTTAAACTATTGTAATTACCACTTCGTGCAGTATTATATTTTAAGGTCGTTGTGGCGTTATGTGCGTTTGTGTCTCCCTGCCAGTCCATTATATAAATAACAATTATTTTTATTCAATACCTTCAATAATATAGTTTCTACACATCGGACACGCTTTGACTCGTTCCAAACCCCGACATTTATCACAATTACAGCACGGGTCTTCGCCATAACAATCTTCGCACGTCTTCATTTCTAATTGTCTCAGACAATCAATACAAACAGAGTGGCTACAATCTTTTAAAGTTGTGTGCGTCCAGTCGTGGCAAACACAACATCTATTCAATACCGTTTTTATATGTTCTACATCTTCAAACAAGTCAATAAGTCTTGAGTAATCGTGTATATTTTTATCACACATACTCATCATTTCATCGCCTTCTGTGCGGAACATACCCGTAAGTTTATCAATTTTACAAGTCTTTATAAATAGCACAATTTTTTCCAGCATTAATTTTATTTGTTCGTCAGTTTGCGACCTATCAAAAGTTTTAAAATAATATTGATAACTATCGTTTTCAGTGCGATAATAATTATCTGATATTTCAAAATAATAATATATTTCGCTGACTTCTGCCCCGTCTTTCATTTGCGTATACTTTCTTCTCTCAATAGAAACATCTACGGGTAGTTTATGCATTGATAGAATAGGTAATGTAATAGAGCCAGCTGATCCCAAAGATTTAATCATATCAAACAGTGCGTCCATTTTGTTTCGTAATAGATGTTTATAATTAAATTAAAAAAATCAATTTCAATTTTTTTTTAATCCTGAAAAATCCAATTATTTAATTACTTTTTATTATTTTGTCTGTATTTTTTTTTTATATGCTTTTATTTTGTCTTGATTATTTTGTCTGTATTCTTTTTTATATGCTTTTATTTTGTCTTGATTTTTTTCATAATATTCTTTCTGTTGTTCTCTTATTGTCTCTTTATTATTTTGATAGTATTCTTTTTGATATTCTTTAACTTCTTCTTCAGTGATAATAGCCCTATTATTATTAATGCACTGGTCTCCAAATATTTCTTGATATTCTCTCTCTTTCCAGCGTAATTCGTCTATATTTTCATATTTTATCTCTTTTAATAACTTAATGACGGCATCACCGTATTTTATAATTTCATTAGAAGAGTAATCCGTAGTGCTTTTATGTTCGTTAAATCTATAATTCAATTTTTTTTGAGTGCTTCCGATATAAATCCTATCAGTAGACGCTGATGTGATGGCATATATAAACCCAATACTCATTTTTAATATTGATTTAAAAAAAATAATCGAATCAATTTTAATTTAAATTTAAAAAAATTGCACGTGTATAAAGGTCATTTCTAGCTATAATAAACAATAAAATAGATTGTATTTTATGATTTAATTTTATTTTAAAGAGAGAAAAGAATTAATTAATTCTCATTTTTCTCTCTTCATATTTTTTATAAGCCCACCTATAAAGCTACCTTTTCACCTTTGGAAACAGTTAGAACCTTTATATTTATAGCTTTAAAACCAAAAGTCATTAGCGACATAAACTAACTAACTATTTTTTAGTTTATAAAATGATACATCAGTGTCACCATTGCCTTTGCTGTCGTTTTCCATTTTGTTTAATAAATCTTTGACTCGGTCTTTGCCGTAGAGTTTAGTTATTTCTTTTAACGCCAATAAGTGATTGGGTTTCATCATTTTACTATAAAAATCGTTTTCGTTCTTGGTTTCATTCCATTCTTTGAGTTTTTCTCGCTTTTCCGTCGTCTGCTTAAGGCGTGATTGTATCA